>OFQV01000015.1_pt1 | contig 56737 bp, 63 predicted proteins | sample 1542971 | NCBI WGS metagenome assembly OFQV01 (sample SAMN07774229, study PRJEB24372) | wastewater metagenome | isolation source: WWTP Cannobio (Effluent) | place: Italy: Cannobio | collected 2016-01
TGTGCAGGTTGGCGTGGCGCAGGTTGGCGCAGTACATCTTGGCGCCGGTCAGGTTGGCGTAGCGCAGGGTGGCGCAGGTCAGGTTGGCACTGTGCAGTACAGCGTGGCGCAGGTTGGCGTAGCGCAGGTCGGCGCCGTACAGGTTGGCGCCGGACAGGTCAGCGCCGCACAGGTTGGCGTTGGACAGGTTGGTGTCGCGGGCAAGCCGGTGGACATCCCACATGTCGAGCACCGCCGCCTGCGACACCCGCAACTTGGTGACGCCACGGTGAGCCACATCGGACTCCCTGTAGGCCACGACCTGACAGACGTGCACCGGGCCCATAGCCGACAAACCCCGCCACCCCAAAGTGACATGGAGCCCGTAGGAACACTCAGCGGCGGACGTGTCAGCGACTACGCGGGGGGTCCAGTTTCCTGGCCACGGCCACCGAAACAACGGGTCGTGGCTGGATCGCCCGTCGGGGCGGACTGACCTGACACCCAACGTGACGTCCTCCCCGGCGGCGATGTCGTCGGGGAGGGTCATGTCGAGGTGTTGGGCGAGTTGGGTGATTGCCAGGTAACCGGCGAGTCCTGCGCTCATCGCTCCCGCTCCGCGCTCAACTCGGCGGTGATAGTCGACGGGTCGGTCAGGGTGAACCCGTCGAGGTCGACGACGCTGCACTTGGGTGAGTCCTGCGTTGCGTCGGCCCCGTCCGAGTCGGTTCGTTTGTTGGTTGTGTCCATGGGTTGACACTTTGCCCGCTGCCGCAAGGAATGTCAAGACCAGGGTGACCCGACCGGGGGTGAGCACGCTGTCAGGCAGTGCACCCGAGCCGTTGCCGACTCGACAAGGTGCCCCCGGTCGGGGCTCCGTCATGGTAGCGCGAAGATATCTCGGTGGGGGTTTGACTTCCTCCCCGCACGTGCGTCATAATAGGAACTGTCAGGCAGTCACCCCGTCACAAGGAGCACATTATGAGCACGATCACCCCGAGCACCGAAGCCATCGAGGCCAGCGAGGCCCGCGCCGACGCCGCCGGAGACACTGGACTGATTGAGGTCACTGAGCACGGCGATCTCGTCGAGCCGGGCAGCTTTGTCGAGCCGGGCACCGAGGTTCATACCGGCTGGGTCGAGGACGGTACGTGGTTCACCAACGTCGACCCTGTCGGCACCCCCCAGGTCCGGGTGGCCTGACGCGCAACGGCCCGGCGCACTCCACTGGAGTTGACCGGGCCGCACTTCCCCTAGCTACTGCCGGGGCGACAACCATTGTCGCTCCATCCACACGACAAGTCAACAACATGGAGGACATTATGAACACTGATCCGAACAGCGAACACATTGCACTGGCCGAGCATGCGCTGTCTGCTCCGGCTGCGTACCTGCTTGAGCCCCTCGACGTGAACCAACTGGCGTCATTCCTGTCATCTCACGACGAGTTGTGGGCGCCGACCAATCCGGGCGATATCGGGACTGGTCCGCTCCACGGCTTCTGCCCCCTCTCGGGCTTCTACGCCGCACTTCGCAGGTTTGCCGCCTCGGCGCAGTACCACATGGACCTGACCGCCGGAGGAGCCTGACGTCTGTCAGGCAGCCACCACAAGGAGTTCCGTCGTGAAGCCAACCATCACATCACTGGTCCGCATGGGCCTCACTCACGCCGAGATCGCCGAGCAGCTCGGCGTCAGTGAGCGGCACGTCCGCACGTTGGTGCGCGACGCTGGCCTGTCGGCTGACGCGCCGGGCCGTCCCGTGTCGCGTCCGGCGTGTGTCGATGACCCCGCATGGTTGGCGGCCCGTACGGTCGCTCAAGCGGCGGCCGATGCGGGGGTGTCGGAGTCGACGATCAACCGGGCACGCGCCCGGCACCGCGTGTCGTTGAATGACACCGAAACCGAACAGGAGTCATCGGATGCCCGAAGCACACCCGAACGATGAAGCGTCGCCCTGGCGGCCACCTCCTCGATGGCGAGGTCATCCAGCACTTCCCCCAGTCCAACAACAACACCAACGAAAGCGAGCCGACGTGAGCCAGGCGAACGTGTGGGCAACATGAGGGACATCGTTGCGAGCATCCACCCGCGCCACGCTCAGGCGATCCTCGACGGCACCAAGACGGTCGTGAGTCACCGCACGGTTGTCGCGATGGCGTTCGCCGGGATCTGCACGGCGCTTGTGTCGGCGGTCGCCTGGTGGGGGCATCTGGTGATGCTCGCGGGGTGGTCGCTGCTGGGCTTGTCGGCGATCCGCAATGCGTCCGGCCCGCGTGAGGTGCTGCACGATGACGTGAGGACTGCCCGCTGCGATGGTCGCAGCGGGCCTGACGATAGGAGCATGAGATGACGGTCAATGGGTACGACGTTGTGCGAATGGTGCGCAACCTGCGTGAGCCTGACGTGACACCGAAGACTGCCGCCCGGGCGGCCGACCTTATGGACGAGCTGGCCGAAGAGCTGGCCGGCACACGCGAAGAGCTGGGCGACCTCAACTCGCTGCTCGATGCGGTGATGGGCCTATGAGCACCAAACCAATCCGTGGCCAGCGGCGCCGTGGTGTCCCGTCGCTGGTGCTGCCTGGTGACCCTGACGGGTGCGGGTGGATCGCCATGGGTGACGGGCTATACCAGGCGTGTGGCGTCAATGTTGCGCCTTGGAGGCACCTGACTCGACAGCACGTTCGAGCCCAATACGTGGGCAGCCCGACCCGCTGGGGCAACCCCTACCGGGTGGAGCGACACAAGGGGGGCTGGCGCGTGCGGCGAGAGGGCGACGTCTGGGCGCCTTTGGCGACGGAGTACGACGCGACCGATGCGGCGGTCTGCTACTTCGACGAATTGCTGATGTGCTCCACCATCGCAGCCGCTCAGTTCGTCGCCCCGCTGGTGACCGCTGATGTGCTCTCCTGCTGGTGCCCGCTCGATACCCCGTGCCACGGCGACACGCTGTGTGATCTGGTGGGCCGCCTCCGCTCCGGTGACCTAGTGCCGGGGCTGGTGGCCACGCCGGACGTGTGCGGCGGTGCGCTACGCATCGACGGCACGCGGCTCAAGGTCGACGAGCTGGCTCGGACAGTCGAGTGGGCTGCACCGGACGTCTCGCCGCTCACAACATGCGACTCCTTTGCCGTTGTCGCCAAGGTAGACCCCGAGTTGGTGCGGGTTGCCGCACGGGTCGGGGGTGCGCTGTGAGCGACGCGACGTACCGCCTTGAGTTGGACCACACGCCGTCGCCGTTTGGCAGGGTGGTACGCGGCCGCAAGGGCCACGTCTGCGCCTTGTGCGATGACACGATCCCGGCAGGGATGCTCCACCGCGTGTGGACCACATTCTGGCCAGGCGACGGTCCGGTCCGGTCACGGTGTCACGTTCTGTGCGAGCAGGCCTACATCCATGAAACGACCACCATCGGTAGCTACACCTATCGCTCCCATGACTCGCTGGGTATCGACTCGGGTGAGGTCGCCCCGGACAAGGGCGCATCCGACTGGTGGGCGATCATCGAGGACAACGCCCCGGCAGCGTGGTGGGACTTGAACGACTGCGGGCAAACCGCTCACGTCTGGCCGCCAGACCTCCACGGCTGGCTGATCTCACTCGCACCGCCGAGATGGTCGACCTAGCCGAGCGGTGAGGCGTCGGCGACCCTCCTGGCAGCGGCACCACCGTCGCGCCAATAGCCGAGCGTCGTCGCCACGGCAGAATGGCCGATGACGGCACCGACGTCGGTGGGTGAGACGCCCGCCTCGATGAGCGCGGTCACGGCCGAGTGTCGGAGCCCGTGCCACTTCACCTCGGCGATAGCAGGGTCACCCACCTCGTCGGCCACCTGGGCGCGGTTGGCACGCCACCAGTCGCCGAGCAGGCCGGGGCGGAGATGCCCGCGCCATGCGACCGTCCCCCGGTGCGTCACCCACGTCACTATCGGGTCACCAGCACCGAGCGGTGGTAGCCCGAGCTCGTCGGCGAGGTCGTCGAGGGTGGCCCGCCAACCGGTCAACCATGCGGCGGTGGCGTCGCCGAGGATGACGTGCCGGATCCGGCCGGACTTGCCGCCCTCGCGCACCTTGCGGCTCTCGAGAATGGAGCGGGCGACGGTGAGCACGCTGCGTTTGGCGTCCCAGTCGCCCCACTGGAGCCCCGCCACCTCACCCTGACGAACGCCGGTCGCCAATGAGAGCCGGAATGCTGCGGCGACGTGTGGCGGCGCGAGCCGGTCGACGGCGGCCACGACGTCGCCGAACAGGTCGGCGGAGATCACCTGCCGTGGGGTGAACTCGACGCGTGGCGGGTCCACGCGGTCGGTGGGGGCCTGGGCGAGCAGCCCGTGACGGACCCCCCAGCCGAACATGGCCACCATCGTCATGTGGACGTGGCGGCGGGTCGCGTCGGACGCTAGTAGCCGGCCTCGGTCATGTCGGGCGTGTCTGGGAGTTCAGCCAGTCAACGAGCCCGCTTGAAAGTTCGAGCGACACAGCCCGTTTGGATTTGGGCGCCCAAAGGAGTTTGCCTTCCGGGCGTACCCGCGTCCGAGAGAACTGTGTCACTTGCCCGTTGTCGAGAACCACTCGGTTCCCGTCGATGTCGACAGTGTCGAACGTTCCGTCGTCGACGGACACATCAGCGACAACCATACCTAGAAGGAACCGGCATCCGATCGCCCACACGACGCACGCTAGAGCCATGCCTAACGAGACCGGCGGAATGAGCGTCAGGGTAGACCCCATTTGAGCAACGACACCCATAACGGCGAACGCTGCGGCGAGGACCGTAAGCATGTCGGACAGCACCCGCCCTTTCTGTGCCGTTTCTGTGTCAGTTCTGGCTGGGGGCGTCATCGTGAATTCGTTCATGCAGAAGGAGCGTAGCAGCCTGGGTAGGTGAGTGATCCGTGATCTCAGCGCATTCGATCTGATTGCCTGGCATCCGAAAACTGTCGAGCCGCTTCATCCGGGTACCGGAACCGCAGCACACGTCACGGATGGAGCACCCTAGACAGAGACCAGCCTGTGGACGGCACTCCGGCACGCTCCCTTTCAGGATTTCGTAGCCGGCCCGGTGGTGCCACTGGACACGACATCGCACCGAGTTTCAATGTGGTGGACGTCAGGGCAGGCATGCGACGGTCATGTCGAGGGTGGAACGAGCAAGTTGATGGATGATGGGCGTGTTCGACTTAGCGCTGACCTCGGGCGAGGCTCCGAGGTCCTGGCGGAGTAGGCAGCAAGCCCGCGTCAAACAGCGGCGTTCACATCCAGTAGGTGACGCAGGAGGCCGAACCACCGATCGTCACATGCCGTCACCCTGTGTCCCGGACTGTGTAGGGGCAGCAGGCTCGACGAACGACCGGAACGGATCACACCAAGCAGACGCCCTACCCAACCCGGGGTGCCGTCCCATGCCCATCCTGTTTCGGGGGACTGCGAGGTCACGGAACCATTCGATGACCTGCCGGGTGACAGCCGAACCCGATAGCAGCCGCCTGACATCCACGAACGCACGGCTCGCAGCATCCGACGTTCACAGTACCGGGGGAACCGTCACAGAGGAGCGTGCAACGCCCAGGCTGGCGGCTTCGACCCGCCCAGGTCCGGCATCCTCAGAGCTACACGGCGCCAGGGTCATCCGGGTGCGACCCATCCCTGGACGGCAGCAGGAAGACCGGCGAGGTCACGGAACCGGGCGACGACCTGTTTCCCGAGGTCTCCTTGTTCACGGATGATCGTCGTGCGGCAGTCGAGCCCGACCGCAGCGGCAGCCGCTTCACATCCGCGAACGTACGGTGCGCAATACCCGACGACGCTCTGACGGACGTCCTTGACCGTCCCGCGAATTTCACGGTACCGGGAAACAGAGATCGACGCTCGGGCAGCCACAACCGTATGACGTGCCGCACGGGTAGCGAGACCCGCGACCCATGCTGTCCGGTCGCAGCGGGTGAGGTCCGTAGTGTCCCTGAGCCCGCTGGTGACCGCATCCCAGTCTGTTTCGGTGACGGAGAACGGGTCGGTAACCCACCGGCCCACAAGACTGACAGCCGCTCGTTCCGGGTCACCGCCAGCCCAGCCGACAACACGCGACGCTCCTTCGACCGCAACTTGTGCTGCGACCCGCAGATCACTGTCAGTGTCGGCGGTCCCGACTGTCTGACCGGCGAGCCCGATAACCGACCTGTAGCACTCGGGACACAACCCGCCTCGACGCCGACCGCATCCCCGACGTGCACCCGAACATCTTCACGGGCGGACGACGACCGTACACGCCGTCACCCCGAACGGAACGGACCGCAAACCATCGGGGAGAGCCACACCAGACGCTCTTACCCCACAGGCACCTCGGACCGGAGCCCGGCACACCCCCGCAAACCGTCGCGAGCATCCAGACCGCCAGCATCCAGACCGCCAGCGTTCACCGTCGCACAACAACCGAGGACCGCACCATCTTCCACGGGCACGGGAACCGGACAGCATCACCCCCGCAGCAGGCGCCCCCAAACCCGGCACCGGATCGGGAAGCACCCGCCCGCATCCGTGCCCTCACACCCGGAAGCAGCACCCGGAAGGACTCGGAGAACCGCCGTCGGACCCCGAACCGCCCTGAAACGCCCTACATCCGGGTCACGAACCCCCCAAAACACCCTGAAATGGGTGCCACGCCCCACCATCCGAGTCTAAACCCGTGTTTCCCGGCACCCAAACAGCCATCACCTCCCACTTCACCCCCCAAAAACCCCCAAAAAATGGGACAGCGCCCCACCCGACTATCCACAACCCCATCCACAGCCTGTGGATAACTCTGCGTAGCAGGCCCGCCGCAGGCGCACGAACGAAACCAAACGGCAGGCAGGAACCGAGGCGAAGGGGTCGGCGTTTGGAGGGGGTGAGGGGTTGTGTGTTGGGTCTGAGGGGTTGTGTCTGGTGTTGGTGTGTCGGGGTGTCGGGTGTTGCTGGTGCTGGTTGTGTGTCTGGTGTCTGTGTTGTCGGGTGTTGCTGCCTGTTCGGGTTCTGGTGTGTCTGGGTCGCATGTTGTGTGTGGTGTATGTGTTGTGTGTGTTGTCGGTTCCGTTTGTGTTGTCGGTTCCGTTTGTCTGGTTCTTCGCTCTGGGTGGTGTGTCGTGTTCTGGTGTTCCCGTACCCCCGTCTGGCTGTGCCCCCGTTCTCCCCGTTGTCCCCCGTTTTGTTTGTCTGTTCGCCTTATGGTGTCCCCCTGGTTTGGTGTCCTAGAAAATATGTGTTGAGGGCTGGGTGGGGGGTTTGGGGTGTTTGGGTGGTTTTGGTGGGGTTTTGGTGGGGTTGGGGGTTGGCGCGTGGGTTTTCCACATGGATGCCGAGTTGTCCACAGGGCTGTGGATAACTATCGGGTTGACAGTCCCGTACACTCACACGCACCCGCCAAACCAGCAACCCGACACCCACACACACCAAGTACACTCACACACATGACCGACACACCAGCCGGACCCCGCCGAGTCGTCAACCCAGACCAACTCAAATTCAACGGTGCGCTCACCTACAACATCGACCCAGACTCCGACGACGAACCAGACACAGTCCCAGACCTACGAGGACTCCCCCGAGGAACAACCCTCACACTCGTAGTCGACATAGAGATCACCGGAGTAGCCGAGAACCGCAAAGGCGACGAAGTAGTCACAGCATCCGTCACCGGAGCAGACCGGATCGAACCAGGCGCAGAAGAACGCGCCTGGTCCCTCTGCGGAACCACCATCCCAGACATTCCGTCAGACACAGACCGTGCCGTAATCATCCTCCCGCACATGTGACCAGACCCGTTCGAGCCCACACGGAGAGACACAGACGGCTGCTACAGTGACCTCACACTCCGCTAGGAACAGGACGCCAAACAGATGGATGCGCAAGATACGATCGTCTACACGACCGATGACTTCCTGCCTTTCGAGTGGAAGGTCTCAGGTTCCGGTCCATCACAGTTGGATGGGCTGAACGTTGCCAGCGTGTTCCATCAAGCAAACACGCAAGGCCGTCTTCGATGGTCGACTGTCCCCGGGGTGACCGGGACAGTAAAGACGTTGGATGCCCGTCTCGTTCGTGCGCATGCGGACGGGTTCCCGCATGCAATCGAGTTCCATGTCCGGTTAGACGGTGAAACAGTCCGTGTCGGATATGTCGCTGATGCGGATGCCCGACGGCTCGCTCCGAAGCTCGACGAGTCAAGTCACACCGTGTTTGACGGGGTTCGTGGTCGTCTTGTTGCCCCTGTCTCCGCATCCGCTGAAGCTCACTGCACGGTACGATGGATGATCGTGCGGGACGACTGGGAAAGGGCATGCTTGTGACTGGTGTAGGGGTATCAGGAAGGTGGTCAGCGTCATCTACGCCGCCTTCGGCGCATCGGACGTACCGGCTTTCGGTTCCGTCCGGGTCGATCGGATGGGAACAGATTTCGCCGGTGGACACGGACGTTCGGGACGGGTCGCGTCCAGACACGGTGACGGTGACAACAGAGAACGTCCGGCAGATCATCGAATGGTTCGCGTCGGACAAGTCACCGTGCCCGTTACTTGCGATCACCGGACAGTCTCAGACCGGGAAGACTCGGATGGCTGTTGCTGCCGGGAACGAATGGGTCGAAGCGAAGTACACCGATGGTGCCGACGAACGGTTGAAGGGCGGGTTGACCGCCCATTATGTGACCGAGGCGAGGGTTGCCCAGCGGCTGAAGATGGTTGGCGGGCTACTCGTTATCGAGATTGAGGCGGGTAACGCCGAGTGGATGCTGGACGTGTTCGCTGACGTTACGAAAGCCCGTTCCGATTCTGATTTGAGGACGATCGTTGTTGCTGGCGGGCGGCTCCCGGAAGCGTTTGACGGTAACGTCCTTGAAGTCAAGTTGAACGCCCCGGTGAGGTTCTAATGGTCGATCGTGCGAAAGCGGAACGTGTTGTTGTTGCGACCCTCGCTGCCGCGCGACGGTCGCCAGCGGACTTTCTGTTGACGCGCGAACATTTCACGGACCCGGCTGCGATCCGGGTTATCGGAGCGCTCATCGAATCTCCGGGGCTCTCTGACCCGGAGATCGGGTTGAAAGCTAACGTGGACATAGCAGCGTGGGCTGCGTACGTGGCGCCCGCAGAGGCTCTCCAGTCGATCGTGGACGAGTTCCGTCCTGTCGCTGCCCGGACGGTCATGGAAACGGGCCTCGGGGCTCTCTGTGGCGGGGTGGACTTGTCGTCGGTTACGCCTGAACAGTTGGCGGAGATCGCCGCAACTGGGCAAGCTGCGGCTTCGGCTGGCGCAGTTGAAATGGACAGCGTGTGGCTAGGGGTACTCGAATCGTTGAGTGACCGGAAGCTCGTGACAACGGGTATCCCGTCGTTGGACGCTGAGGGTGGCATCCCGCCCGGATATGTGGGGATTGGCGCGGCGCCCGGTGCCGGAAAAACGCTGATCGGTACGCTCCTGGCGCTCCATTTTCTGTCGGAGGGCATCCCGACAGTCTTCAAAACTGATGAGCAGTCCGCTGTCGACATCGGTGAACGTGCTGTCCAAACTGTTGCACGGGTGACCAAAGCAGAGCTTGAAACGTGGCGGAACAGGTCCCCTGAAACGCTTCCGCAGGTCATCGACCGGATCGACACGTCGCTCGGTGAAGCGGCTATGAAACTCCGTGAGATGGACTTGCACGTTCTCGAAAAGAAGGATGCGCCGTCGATCGAAGCGCTCATCGGGTACGTAGACGCACTCGAACAGGAAACCGGAACTCAGCCAGCGGTCGTCATCGACTACCTCCAAAAAATGGTTCCCGAGTCCCAAAACATGAAACAGGACCTGAACCGGATCTCACGGAAGATCGAAGCATGGTGTCTGGAACGGCGGGAGCGGACCAGTAACCCGGCGCCCGTGATCGTACTCGCCCAGTTGCTCGTCGGACGCGACGGCGGGCAAACACAGTTCTCTCCACAGAACGCTGTCCTGAAAGAGTCGAACGGCCCAGAGGAACACTCAGACGCTCTGCTCATCATCTGGCGTGAAACCGAAGGCGACGAAACGTCCCGGGAAATCAAACTGTACTGCAAGAAATCTCGTGGCGGTGTGAGGCTCGGGCTGTACCAGCCGATCATTCAGGCTACGGGCGGACTGTTCCTCGAAGGGAACGTCCCCGAAGGCCCGATCACCGTGAGCGTCCCAGACCCCGTGTACGCCGCCCCAGAGGTAACAGAGCCTCTGTCTGTGGCAGCGTCAACAGCGCCAGCACAGACAGAGGACATCTACGAGGAACCGTTCTAGGGTCAGGTTTCGACGGAAGCGTCGATCGTTTCGTCGATCTCAGGGACGAAACGATCAGCGATCTGGACTTTCCGTGCTTCCCACCTTTGCTTGCGGACACGCAACCAGCCTTTGACCCCTGATGTTGGCGGCAGCGCCTCTTCGGCGTAGTCGCCCAGCCCATGGAACGTGGTCTCGATCATCCCGCGCATCCAACGACGGGATGTTCCAATGGCGTCCCAGCGTCCGTTCTTGTCTGACGGACGCCACTCCCATTTACCGTCTGGGAGACCGAAGCTCGGCTGCCCATCGAACACCGACGGGTAGGTGCCAGCCTGCGGGGCGACAAGAACGCACCGGTCCGCAGGTATCCCCCACCCGCCCATTGAAACCGGAGTCAAAGCAAGAGACCACACTAGTGCTGCGACATTTTTCTCGGAGGCCGTGAGCGGTTTGCCGTCCTCGTTGCAGATCAAGGCGATCACCAGCGTCGCTGACTTTGCGATCCTGGCGTTCTCAGCGGTGACCTGCCCAACATCGACGATGTTGACCATGTAAGACGTCCTGGAACGAAGATTGGAAATGATCCGGTTCACGAAATCTCTGTCCATTCCAGCCGTTTCCACCCCGGCTGCCACGGCGTATGGGCCATCACCAGCGTCAGCATGCCCTGATGCAAGCGCCGCGTGCACGGAACGGCCCTCCGGGTATCTGCCTGTCCCGTCAGGGTCGGCGCCCCATGCCATCACAAGGTCGGAACCGTCGATCCCGTCGGTTTCGTCTCCATGGAGAGCATCACCGATAACGCCTGCCATGAGGGTCGAGAATTGCCAGGTTGGCGCGTCCCTGATCCGGCAGACCCGCAGCACAACAATTGACGACTGTTCGTCTGTGAGCGAAGAAACGTCGCCGGCGACCGGTTCGATGACGGCGAGCGCTGCCTCTTCTGGGCTGACCGGCGCCAGAGCTTTTGCCCAGATAGGCGGGCTTCCCCCTTCGACCATCCGTAGAACGGCAGCCTCATCGTGGACTTCGATCCGCCCCTGCCCGAAGTCCACGACCTCGCGGACGTCGAAGCTCTCATGTTCGAGTTCCTCGCGTGTGAACACTGCATGACCGCCATCGTTCTGCACATAGTCCATTGCTGCTTCGATGAAGTCTTTGGACGAAGTGGGCGTTTCGCCTGTAAGGGCTGCCTCCACCCCAGGCGAAACCATGGGCTTGATTGACTCGATCATCGTACGACTCCTAGCTGTTCACGAACAAAATCGACTTGGCTGATATCCGCGGGTAGCCCCGAGAGTATCCGGTGGGTTTCCGTTTTCTCTTCGATGTTCGTTCCGAAGTACCGGAAGTACCCGGGAGGTGCGGGGATCACAACAGGACGGAACCCTTCCGGGGTCCACAGAATCCCACGGCGGGGAGTGGTCTTCCCGGTCAACGTATCTTCGACTGCCGGGTTCGATTCGGTTTCTGTGATGACTCGCACAGCTTCTTGCCGCAGGGCCGATTCGGCGATCGGGAGCGCGATCACCGCGCTGAGAGCGCTCTTTTTGCGCAAGTGGGCGATGTCCGCTGGGCGCTGAGTGTCCAAGATCGTGATGGTTCTCGACGACCGTCCGGTACGGGTCAGCGAGTCAAGGATCGCAGCACCCTGCTCGGACCCAGTCAGAACGTGAGCTTCGGAGATGATGACTACACCGACACGTTCACCGCCGACACCAGCAACCAGGAGACGGCCGATCTGGGTGATAGCTGTCAACGTCGCGAACGAACGGATCTGGTTGTCGTTCCACGTTTCCCGCTTGGCGCCCGCCGGCGGCATGTCCAAGTCCGTGCCGAACTGCAACACCGTCAACTGTGCCGAGTTCGGACGGAGCGCTTGCGTGTCACCGCTGTTGGCGATCACAAGCTGTCCGTTCGACTCGGAGAAGTCCCTCAAGCGTCGAGCCAGGTCAGCATTCCCTCCCTCTTCAGCCATGAACCGGATGACATCGCCAAGGCACCGTGCTTTCTGTGTCAGTGCCCGGTTCATGGCTGCCGACAGTGCGTTCCGCTCGTCGGATGTCATCGACACGCCAGCAGAAAGCACGGTCGCTGACCTGTCGGACGCAGCGGCGACCATGTTGTCGATCTCGCGCTCGGAGACTTTCGCAGCCCGCATCCGGTCAGCGACCTGCATCGTCACCAGCCACGGATCGAGCACACCACGGGCTTTCGATACGGTCTCGACGACCCCACCGAAGACTTCCGCCCACAAGGTCATATCGTCCGACGATTTCGGGTTGACCATCAGCACATTGTGTCCGGCGCCGACCGCAGCAGCCGCAACGAACTTCGTCAGCGCTGTCTTCCCCGAGCCCTGGTCGCCGATGAACGCCATCACACCAGACTGGACTGCCGCCCCACCGGATACGAACGAGTCCAGATCGAGGGCCTCTGGTGCACCCGAAAGCATCCCGTAGGCGATCGGAACAAGTCGGGGCATCTCGCTCGTGTGGACCTGGTAGGTGGCGCGCTCTCCAGCACCGTTGTGGCTTACCCACTCCAAGTTGACGATCTGTTTGCCTGGACGGTCTTTGTGGTGTGCTGAACCCATTGCTGTTGTGAGAATCATTTGCGAGGTCTTCCCCGTGGGCACCCTCCATTCCATCGTATCCCCGGTGGCGTCTGCCAGAGCACGCTCGGTATCTCGGATCGTTTCCTCGCTAGATAAAGACTGTCCGACCTTCCTGACTACGAGCATGGAAACATCGGTGAGACGGGGGTGCATCTGGAAACCGGCGACCGTTGACTCCAGCCGATCAGTTTCTGCGAGCTGATCTTCGAGGACCGGGTCCCGCTGAGTCCCCCTTTGGTCTCCCTCCCTGAGTGCCCGCTCGACCTGGAACGTTTTCATCGCTTGCTGTCCAGCAGCGACCTTGCCGACACGCCCGAGAACACCGCGGACTGAAACGACTACTGTGGTGTCCCCAGCAGTCGCATATGTGAGCACGGGCAGAAGCCCTGCCTCGTGAGTTTGCTCATGCCCTGGAAGTGACTCGGCAGCCAGTACGGTGTAGTTACCGGCAGTTGAGATGACGCCTGTCGGGGTCTGCAACTGCAACAGGGACTGCCCGTAGGGCGGGTAAAACTGTCCCGCGCCCCACAGCACATCTTCCCGTGATGCCGGAAAAACGCCGTTCCGGTTTGCGATGGCGTTGAGCTTCTGCCAGTCAGCAGCATACGGTTCGCACCTGGACATCACCGCCGCATCCGAGAACTGCCGTCCGGTGAGTCCGTACCCGAATCGGGTAATCGTTGTCACGAGCCCCTTTCTGGGCTTCCGGAGCTTCACTCCGATCAAAGAGATCGGTTCGGTCATCGTTCCACCTGCCAGCGGTGACCACGAGAAAGCTGACGGGCCAGTCATCGGAACTTCGACCTCTCGCGAGATCCGCCCAGCCAGAAGATTCACGGACCTTGAATCGCTCGTCACCCCACCGGTTTTGAGTCCCGCTCCAATCTCCGCCAAGAAACCGAAAAGCGGCTCACCCGCAGCGTCACGTTCAGCATCAGTCGCCCAAATCGTCGAGCTTTGAGGAACCCGCCACACACCCCACGGCTCCAGGTCGAACCCTGTCGCCCCGATCGCCCAGCCGTCGCGAGAAACGATCCTCATTTAGCTGCCCTTCTTTGTGGTGGCTGTCCCCACCGGTTTCGTCGTCGATGTTACCGTTGTCGTCACTGTGGTTGTCGTCTCAGCGTCAGAAACGGTGACCGCCCTGTTGATGAACGGCGTCAGGTTCTCCAACGCCGAACCGTCAGGTAGCCATGCGATAACGAACGGTTCGGCACGGTCAAGCCCTGAAACGGCAACGAGGTAGCTGAGGGTCGATTCTCCGCCCGACGGGAACTCGACTTGGAACCGGACCTTGGCAACGACCACCCCTTCGAGGGTCGGATGCAAATACGCCCCGACGACACTTCCGCGTCCGGGTTCCCCGGCGGGAGACAACCCGATGTAGTCCCCTGCTTCCGGGTCGCCAGTCAAACGGGAGAGAGCTTCCCTGTCATCGCGTGCGAACGCCCCAATCCAGTTTTGTACGGCGGTCTGTCCGGTAGCCCCCAGACTGGCGGGCTTACCGAGCGCACGAGTGTTCACCCGCGCTGTTGCAGTCCCGGTTCCAGTATTCGTCGGGATGATCGACGGGTAGTCCAACAGGATCGGGTTCCCATCGACGTTCCCGACGTTAAACACCAGCTGCTGTCCGTTCTTTGGCGGATTCTCTGACCCCGGATTCGGGATCAAATTGTACGTGTATTGGTAGGCGCCCGGGTAAGCCGAAGGGCGCGTCCGTATGCGGTCACCCAACAAAAAGCTGAGCGTCGGATCGGCAGCCTCGCCATCACGCCCCATGTCCACGTCCAGTTCTGCCGACACTGGGATCGGTGAAGGCTCCCCCGAAAGCCACGCTCTGGCAACGAGTTCGGCTTGCCCGGGGAAAGCGCCGTCGCCTGAAGATGCCACCTCGGTGCCGTCACCGCCTTTGCCTGCCAGCAAAGAAACGACACCGGCACCGAGGGCTCCGACGAGAACCGCAGTCACCAACATCACGAATGCTGATGCTATCGACGATCGTCTAGCAGCGTTCTGGGCGTCCGTGCGAAGGTACTGTGGTTGCAATGGCATGCCTCACAGGATACCGGGTCTGTCCACTGTCTGGCGCTCGCTTCCGCTGGCCTGACGGATACCGTTACCCGGCACCTACCGAAATGGGGGTAGGGATCGTCGGGGAGCCTGTCCAACCGGACACTTCGTATTCAGGAATCACCTTGTCAGTCTTGTCGAAGAAAACGTAGGTCAACGACAGCGTTTCGTCGGGTGCAACCCAAGCAACGAGCGCCGAACTTGTGACCCGATCATCTTCGACATACCCGAGGTCGGCCCCGGCAGCAAGCACGCGGACACTCTTGTAGATGGGCGCGCCATCTGAGATCGAGCCGCCGAACACGTCCGGGAATTTGTCCCGTCCCACACCAGTCGTGTCAGCGACCAGATAGGTCTCAGCGAGCCAAGCGACTCTCTTGGCTGCTGCCGCATCCAACTGTGTGCCGTCAGACTCGCCAAGCCGGTCGAGTGCCGTGCTCAGATCACTCTCCGATGTAGACGTAGCGACAGCGTCCCACCATCCGTCGATCGCCGTCGCAAAATCGGCGTCCCCGCGTGTCCTGAGTTCGCCCGTGTCGTCGTACGGTTCGGCGGGCTCCCCGAAATCGGGGGAGACCGGGGTTGCGTCTACGACCGAAACGTCACCGTTCACTTCGGGGCTTTCCGGCTGCTTGTTGTCTCGGGAACATCCGGCTACGACGAGCATGACGGACGCTAGTAGTAGCAGGTGCCGCCTTGGGCTTGCCCGGCGGTTCGAGCGGTCGAGATAGGTGGGTACCGGCCCTGTCCCCACGCTATGAGCAGGTCTGTCACGCATCGTTTCTCTCCGTCAATTTTCAACCCGAGGTGAATGTGAGGGCCTGTCGAGTGCCCGGTGTTCCCCGAGCGCATGATGACCTGTCCGGGGGTCACCCTGGTGTTCGATGCTACCAGTTGTTCTGAGCCGTGACAGAAAGCCCATCGTCCGCCGTCATCACCAGCAACGGATATTCCGACGCCGCATGAATCGTCGTTGATCCTCGTAGCGACACCTCCGGTTACCGCCATCACAGGGGTTCCAACTGGAACAGCGTAGTCCCACGCCGGATAGTCGTGGTGAGGATCATCAAGTTCATCCGCAGGGGTGTTCGCTATCGGGATCACGTACGGACCGGACGCTGGCTGCACCCCCGCGGGCATCAGGATCTTCAACCGCTGGTATTCGCCCATGACCTTTTCGACGTACGACGACGACCGGTTGTATGAGAACGCTGCGGTTCTCATCGACGCTTCATCTTGGAGTCCGTTCCCTGCGTTGCACAGCAAAATCGCTGCACCCAATGTGGCGTCGTAGTACGAGTGCGGTGTTGGGATCGTGGAGGGGTCGCCGTCGAAATCGGGCGGTGGTTGAAGCCCTCCGAATGTTGACCCGAGGAACTGCATCGGGCCGACAGCCTGGTCGTACGCTCCGTTCACGCCGTACAAGAACCGTTTGTCCGCAGGGAGTTTGTTGCTGATCGCCGTGGTGTTCCCGCCGACGCCTGAACCGTCCAGGGACGGACCGAGAATCTTCGGGAGGACCATCCCGTCTGGTTGGATTGACGCTCCGTTTGCTGTTCCGTGTCCCGATTCGATTTTGCCGAACCCGGCGAGGAACAGCGGGTCTACGGCGCACCCGGGGACGAGTTCCTGCGCCCGCTTTGCCCCCTCGATGTACGCCGTTGCAGCTTCGATTGACATGCCGCCAATCTCAGCGAGCTGGGCAGCTTCGATGGTCCCAGCGATCGGAGTTCCCGCGGCACCTCCGATCGGATCAAGCCCGTAGAGAGCGCGTGCTGCGTTCATCGCTGCGCCTGGGCCTCCACCAGACGGAGCGCCAGAAGTCGCAGCACCTGGGCCGGCCGAAGCCGAGCCGTCCTCGCTGATGGTGCTGCTTGTGTTCGCCGTTGCCCCGCGCTCTACCGCTGCTGCGCCTTCAGGCGTCGCTTTCAGGACAACGTACGGGTTCAACGGCGGCTTTGAAGATTTTTCGGGCCAGTGGATCGCAATATGCAGATGCGGGTCCGTTTTGCTCGCTCCTGTACCTGTGTTTCCGACGAACCCGAGTAGTTGTCCTGCCTGGACTTTCACGCCGTCTGCGATTCCAGGAGCGAATGCGTTCATGTGTGCGAGGTAGTAGTGGTAGCCGGACCCCCCAGAAACCCATACCCTGTTGCCGCCCAACGGGTTAGATCCGACCTGGGAAAGCACACCTGTTTCCGGAGAGACGATCGGCGTTCCCCGCGGCGCCATGATGTCTGTCGCCTGGTGCGTCCGTCCGCCAGAGCGAGCGGCATCGTACCAGTCCTCGAAATACTCGTCCTGGGAGATGAGCGGGTACTTGAAACCTGGGATCGTGTACGAGTTGATCGACGGTGCCGGCCCACCGGGCAGGTCTGTGACCGCTCCACCTGAGACGACAGCGCCAGGAACGGGCGTAGACGGGGCGCAGGAGAGGACAGGACCGGCAGATGCCATGTTGACTGGCGAGCCGCCAGCGGGGCTCCCTGAGCCAGTCGCTCCAGCTTTCGGCGTTCCGTCATCGTTGACAACAGACAAAGATGTCGGCTGGGACCCCGGTTCGACAGGGGAAATCTCCAGGACCCCCGACCAGTTGCCGGTTTCCCATCCAGGAAGCCCAAGTTCGGCTGCGGCCTGCCACCACAGGTCAATCTTTTTCGGGTATGTCGTCCCATCCTTGGTGACGGATTTGCCGCCGGCTCCACGGTCGCGTTTCCCGGCAAGGATCGACTTCCCGGTTTCCGGCGAAGTGATGCGCAGGACCGTGTTCTCTGGCAAATCGCCGAGCGCAGCATAGTCCAAAGGACTCGCGTTCGGGTCTGTTGAGAGTTCCGCCCAAGAGGCATAGCCGACGTAGTTCGACCCGCTATAGGCTGACCTTCCGTTATCGTCACCGCCGTCCGGCACGCCGTTACCGTCTTTGTCGGGTGAGCCGAACATGGACGCGCCGACAAGCCCAGTGGCAGAACCCGGTGCTACTGCCCCTGCGAGAGCGGGCTGAGCCGCCTGGGACGTCCCTGTGGCACAGTTGTCAGCACCTTGAAAGTCCTGCCATGCAAGGGGGAGATTCCCGAGCAGATCGACCCATTTCTGATGGTTCTCTTCGGTAAACGGTCTAGCGACCATGCCGCGTGCGATCGGCGAGTCGAGCTTATCGAGTTCTGCGGTGATGAGCGCAGAGACCCGCCCGATAGCGACTGAGGGGTCTTGAGCATCGCGTTTCCCGTCGGTCAACAGCATCGGACCGTTGCCTGCGCCTTCGATCGGCGGCTCGACTTTCGGGTAGCCAGCGGTGGGGGCTTCTCCATACGGGTTTCGCGCCCCGTGGTCTGTTGCAGCTTTCCCGATTCCTGCGAGAACAGGCCACGGGATGTCAAACTGTTCGGCGTTCACCCGGTATGCTGAACCGTACGACTGCGGGATTTCTTCGAACAGCGGCTCGACGGCCGGTTCGGTAAACGACCCGGCTTTACCGAACGGGCTGCCGACGCTCACGTCGAACAGTATTGAGCCGAGCAAGAGTGTGACAGCGGCAATAGCCGCTATGGCTGCCGTTGATCGTCCGGTTCGATTAGCGACATGATGTCGGATACGTCCGCTCCATTCGCTATTGTCGCTAGTCTGTCGGCTTGGGAAGCTAGCCATGCGTGGACCCTCCCTTCCAGAATCGCGAGTTCAGTGTCTTGTGACGCCAGGCGGGCCGCTTGCCTCTCCCAGCGAACACGCGCCCGCTGGATAATGGTCTCCCCTATCGGCTTTTCGGCGGTTTCGAGCAGATCAAACATGACCTCGATCTCGCCGGTAAGGGCTTCTCGGGTACCTGGCTGCCCGTGATCTCCGAGAGCTTTTGCCCGGCGAATGCGTTCGCGTGTGTCATCCCACAGGTCGTTGCGGAACCTGCCGTAGATCGCGTCAGCCCATGCTTCGTCGAGCATGTTCACCTGAGCAGTCGTCGTAGCGGCAGCTTCCTCGGCGTCGTATGGAATGCTGATCGCCCCCGCCAACTGCGGGTTGGAAGCATCCCAATAGATCGCATCCCAGACGTTAGGAACCGGATTCGCTGTTTCAATGGAGCGGAGCACATGGTCACCGCATGTTGCCCCGTTGACAATCCAGCGTTCTGTTTCGAGCACGGCGCGAGTCCGAAGCATCCAACTGCGAGGGTCTTCATCTGGCAGCGGGCGGCGCCAACTTTCCTCGATAATCCACCAGACAGGATGGGCGAGAATCGGTGCTGGGTCCGACCCGATGATCGTCGGCACGCGTCCGGTCTCTGGCGGGAATGGGAACGGGGCACCACCCCACCTAGGGAGAATGATCCGGTCTGGTGCGATCCTCCAGAGCACCGACCACTCTTGGAGAACACTCCAATGTTGTGCGCGTGTCATCTCAATTTGCCCGGGTTCGTGGACCCAGATATCGCCGGTCATGTGCACGCCTCCACCAGATTATCGGATGCCTTCTCGGTCGAAATCGGTAGCGTTTCTGTTGGCCCTGCGATCAACAGGTAGAATCCAGCGAGAATCCCTACCTGTTCCTGCTCGCTTGCCGAATCCCACCACCCCGAGGCGCACTCGGATGTAATGTCACCGGGGGTTCCGTCGTTGTCGTAGAAGGCCAAGAAGGCGCCCTTCGGGTCGCCGCATGCCATCGACGCGTTAGCGAACGCGAAAGCGGCGTCGTTTCCGGTGGCATTACGACGGTCACCCGTCTCTGCCGCCAGGCAGGCTGACACCGCCGGGTCCTGGGGAATAGCGAGCGCGATGTCCTGTGAGGTCGTCGTAGCGGGCTTTGGCTGTCCGTCACGTCCGCCGATCTGGAACGCTCCAAACAGCACAGCGCCTAGCACTAGGAGACTGAGAACGACCAACACTTTTTGTTTCATGGTCGCATCTTATCGTCCAGGGACCCGCCCGCTCCTGCCACCAGACTGCCTCGGAGTGGATGCCCGCGATTGGCGAGGGCTGCTGCTCGGCTTAGGCGTTCGTTCCTGGGCGGGGCGGGCCGGACCTGATGCAGGCTGACTTGGCGCTGGAGGTGCATGTGTCGGCGTAGACCTTGGCGCTGGAGGTGCATGTGTCGGCGCTGGGGCAATGGCGGAAGCACCCGGACGGCCGCGTTCCCCCGCTGGCGCAGGCGCTGGGTGTGCGACGTCCCCAGAAGAAGGACCGGCTACCCATGGGTTATCCGGTGACCCGGCGCCCCATGAGCCCTCTGAGGCACTCGGACGAACGCCGGGATCACTGACTGTCGAGCCACGCGGCGGCGCCGGGGCGTCCATGGGCTGTCCGTCCGAACCGACAGGGGTCGGACGGGAAGGCTCCCCAGCGTCAGGGTGCTGTGTCGTCGGCGGCATGGTAGCAGCGCCGGCCTCCGCGGCATCACGAGCCTTTTGCCGTTCGTCGTTCGATCCCTTTACCTGGGATACCCGCGACCCTACCGCCGCCCCGGTTGCCGTCACCGGGTCCCCGGTTTTGAGGTAGGTCAGCCCGCCTGCTACGAGCGTTTTCGCCGCACCTGTCGTGTTATACCGGACCATCTCCCTCTGCATTGCCTTCTTTTGGCGTTGGCGGCGTTCTTTCGCTGTGCCTAGAGCCGGCACTGGGATGGTCTCTCCTTCAAGCGCAGCATCGTCGCCGGGTTGCGGCTTCGGTTGCGGCTTCGGCTTCGGCTTCTCGCCGGGCTTCGGCTTCTCGCCGGGCTTCGGCTTCTCGCCGGGCTTCGGTTGCGCCCCCACGTCAGCCCGTCCGTCCTCAGCGCGCTCCTTCTGCCGTTTCGCCAAGTCCGCCTGGATCTTCGCGCCTTTCGCTGCGAGCAATTTCTTGAGGCCCTTACGCTGCTTGTCGGACAAGTTCAGCTTGTCAGCAGCCATATCGCCGATCTTCGACCCTGCCCTCTCACCGGTCTTTCTCTTGTCTCCAAGCGCACGGTTGACCCCCGCGCCGGCAGCACCAAACACGAGTTTGCGTGTCCGTTCACGAATCTTGAACTTGGAAGTCCGCTCCTTGCGCTCCTTGGACCGAGAGAGCATCTCTTTGGTGTGCCGAGTGTTCATCGGATCGCTTCGGTAGACCGACGCTGCGGCGAATCCCACGGAACCCCGGACTTTGAACGCTCCACTCCACCCAGTTCGCTTGGACACGGACAGCAGAATGGCCAGCGCGAACGCGGGAGCGAGCACAGCCAGAAGCCCACCCAGGGCATCGCCAACAAACGCGATCATCAGCCCGGTGATGGTTACAAAGAAGTAGAGGATGAACCCGAAGAGCACCTTCATCAGCGGGGCTGTCAGCGCTGCGAGTGCTATCCGTTTGCCGTGCTCTTGGGTCTTGTAGGACGGCGCCGCGTACATCAACAGAGCAAACGGCAGGAATAGGGCGCCAATGGCGATCATAGCGTCGAACAGGAACAACTTGAAGACGATCCCGGCGAGCTTGAAAAGCAACCAGATCGAGATAGCGAGAGCGAACACTGCGCCCGCTAGCGCGGCACCACCGTTGACGTCTCCAGAAACACCCAAGATCAGTTTCTGGGCTTCTGGGGCAGCGTCACGGTTCGCTTTCGTCGCGGCGTCGACCTGTTGCCCCGATGTGAAGTTGAACGGACCGGTGTCCTCCAGCACGTTCTTAACCTCGCCCAGTGGGTCAACCGGATCCCCGTTCTTGACGTCTTCGGCCACCGAGCCGACCCCGTCAGCGACCTTGCCCGGGACGGCCACCGGGTCTTTGACCGCTGACGCGTCACCGGGGGTCAGATCCCCTTTGTTCCACCAAGCGTCGCACATCGCTTCGTCATCGAGCCCTTCATAGTCCGTCATCGGACCACCAGGGATTGAGCCCTCTCTGATGTTCACCGGAGCGAACGCCTTAGACGGGTTGACCTCTGTGCCTCCGGTGCCGCCCGGACGGCACCACGCGAACGCTGTGACAACCGATGTGATGTTTCGGTTCTCTAGCCGGTTCGAGAAGTACTGCTTGGCTTCGTCGGGGACCGGGCCTCGGGTGCGCTCCCATGCGTCGAGGCGGAGAGGGCCAGGGACCCCAGCTTCGATATCCATGAGGATGCACGCTGCGTCGTCAGCAGATGTCGAGCCGTTGAACTGGGTCCGTTTGTATGGTCCCATGACCATCTGAGACCACAACGCTGCCATCGTTGAATCTGCTGCGCCGCCTGTGCCTGTCACAAGAACAGACTTGCTGTCGGCGTCTGCCGCGTCAGGGTCGTACCCGTCGCGGTACCGCTCGAACATTCCGTCGACATAGCTGGCGCAAACGGTCCCGTCTGCGAATCCGGTCTCGACCTGCGATGTTGCCCCCAGCAATTCTGCCGGCGACGTAGCGACGGTGGAAACGAAGTTGTCCACCGTCTTCTGGACCCATACCGGCGACAAGGGTACGTCCGGGCCTCGCATCGCTGCGGACCCCATCGCTAGCAGCACGACTATTGCGGCGATACCTCGCAGGACACGCTTGTCACCGCCGCGCTCTCGTTTCAAAAGACGGAAAGCGGCCATGACGATGAGCACCCACGTCAACAGCGGGATGATCAGTGCCGCTGCGCCTTCGGTGGACCCGAACCCGAGCGCAGTGAACACTGGGACGATCAAGGACTCTTGGACGACAGGCATGATCGCCGAGGACACGTTCCCAGACCACCCGAAAACCTGGATCGCGATACCCCAAATGAGACCAGTGAACGTCAGGGTCATCTTCGACAGCTGGAAAGCGACCCCACCAGCGGACACCGTTTTCAAAAAGTTGTCGTTCGTTCGCAACTCTGACGAGGGCGCTTCCCAGCGCCATGGCGGCAGGATTCGTTCCCCTGCCCATGCGGCAGGGTCGTATCCTTCGTCCGCTGCTGAAGCCTGCGCCCCCGCTGGGGTCACGAAGTGTTTGTCGACCCCGTTGAGTAGCCCAGCGTAAAGGTTCGTGCCGGGGACACCCCAATCTGCCATCCGGTTGACCACATCGAGGTTGAAGCTCCAGCCTTTCGCTAGAACTTCCCCACCCTTTTCCTTCACTTTCTCGCAGGTGACACCGCCCACGGACCTGCCCGCAGGGCCGAAGAGACTGCCGATGCCCCGGGCAGCGTCGCACGGGTCAGGCAGCGCCTGCGACTGGGCGGGTGCGGGCGCAGCAGCAGCCTCGGGGGCTTTGAGCACCCCAACGGACAAGGCGACCAGAGCGAGTGCTACGAGCGTCAAAATTTGGCGTGAGAACCGCATGACCCTCATGTTGGTCTCCTCGCTCGCTGTTACAGGGGGACGATCCCGGGAACTGTTGTCGACCCCCAACTCGACCCGATCGCCCCTCGTCTGGACTGGTGGTGTGTCCCGATCGTGAGAACGCCGGGGGTGCTCCCCTTCACCGGTAGCGTTGACTGAACGGACCACACGCTATCGTGCTGGTTCTCCAGTTCCTTGCGTCCGTTCTTGGGCGGGGGCTGCCCAAGTGGGACGACAACGTACTGGGTGTTTTTCCCGGAGATGTCTTTGTTGACTCGGAGCCGCCCGGTGTCACCTGTAAGTCCAGCCCAAACGGTCTTGGAGAACGGTTCGCCGTTCGGCTCCCAGAAAGCGAACAGGTGAACCAAGCCCGCCCCCAATGCAATTCCGACGAGCATCCCGGCGAACGATGCTACTTGCAGCCCTATTAGGGCGAAGACCGCTGCACCGGCGCCGTATCCATAGATACGGCGCCTCTCCGTGTAGAAGCCGAGAGGGATGCTCGCGACCATGTCCGTTCGTGCGCGAGGGGTAGCGCCTACCGCTGTCAGGTTCAGGCGGTACCCAGTACGATACTGGGTGTGTTGCACTGGTTATCCGCCGCCAGCTTCTGCCCCAGCGGGTGCGCCTGCCCCGCCAGCGTCGGCGGGGGGGACCCCGCCGATAGGCGATGTGGAGTTGAGTTCGTTGCCGACGGTGGTGCCAGCGAGGATCGAGATCCAGTCGATTGCTTGCATCGCCACCGGGATGTTGAGCAAGAGGATGATCCCCATGAGGACCTTGCCTCCCTTCATCTGCGAGAGGCCCATCCCGCCGCCACCGCCACCGCCGCCACGCGACTTGACGGACTTGTACGCGATGAGGAAGATCAGGATTGTGACCTGGATCGCGACCGCCCAAACGGTCAGCGTGCCAAGCAGCGGGATGCGGGACGAAATGAGGTCCCACGCTCCGGTTGCTGTAGGGGTTTGTGCGAACATGGTGTGGGTGCTCCCGGGGTTAGACGTGGCGGTGGTGCATTGCTTCCGTGTCTCTTATACCACGGCGTTTAGTGTGCCGCCTACCATGGGCGACCAAACGCGGACAGTGGCGTGGTAGACTCCGCGTTCCATGACGGATTATTTGCTGTTGCCGACAGTCGCTACTGCCCGACAGGACTTGGGCTGGTCCCAGAAGCGTGCTGCCCGAGAGATCCTTGATCAGACAGGAATAACGGTCTCCGACCGGTGGGTCCGAAGCGTTGAGCTAGGGGAGCCTGAGTACCTCGATAGGCTCGCCGCTTACGGGCACGTCCTACGTGCCTCTGGGCTAATCGTACCTTCTATCCCGCTAAACGAAACGAGCCGCTGATGGGCGCATTCTTGTTCGTATCTGTACTGCTGATCGTGGGGATGCTCAGTGCGGCCGTCTGGTACGGCGCTTCGATGTTGACCGGGTACGTCCACCGGGCTGCGATGAAGCACGCTACGGACATGGACGGGTGGCTTTGGTGGGAAATCTCATCGGCATCCAAGGAGATCCCCGAGTCTCGCTTCGAGGAAGCAGAGACCTTCGTTACCTTCCGCCTGTGGGACGGGCGATCCCACAGACTGTTCGTCGCTGCGTCGCCCGAGCGGCAAGCCTTTGGCAAATGGTTCGCCGAGCAGTACGGGGCGACCGCAACATTGTTGGACCGGCCCCCGGCGCTGCCGAACGGTCCGCTCTCTGCATGGCGACAGCCTCCCCCGCTTTCCGTTGTCCGTCGGAGCCTGGAAACTCCCGGCATTTCCCCACACGGGTTTTCGATGGAAATGGAGCACCGTGAAACTCCAGCAGCGATCGTCGTGTTGCACCGGCGTGTGAACCCTGGGCTCATCTCGGCGGTCAAGGCGAACGTGCTCTGGCAGCACGCCCGAGGTGCCGGCGGGTCGCAGACTCTGGCTGCGTCTGCGACCGTACAAATGGCAAGTGCCTACGACAACGGGATGCACGTCACCGTCTACGGGATCGGGGTGACCGACGCTGTTGCGTTGAAGGTCATCCCGGTCATGTCAAACACGTCGTCTCGGCGTCAGCGAATGAAAGACGTGCCCGACGGATGGGCGCGTCAGGTCAGCAGATGGGTGTTGCCGTCCGTTCCCTTGTCTCGTTTCGATCCGTACTACAGGGCATCGAAAGCTCTGGGGCCTTCGGTCGTTGCCATGACGGACACGAACCTGACCGGGGCGGACAGCCCGAGGGGCCGGGGACTGCAATGGGCACCGAACCCGTTCCGTCCGCTCGGGGACTACGCGCCACCAAAATTCATTGGGCTGGCGTGCTCCCCGCCTTCCATCTCTGACGCTGCATCCGTTTCCGGGGCGATCTCCGGCGGTGTGCCGGCGTTCGCTTCGGGCGACACCACCGTTCAGATCGGGATGTCGTCCGACGGGCGTACTCCCGTCGGTATTCCACGCGAGTCGATCGCAAGCGGAGTTCTGACCACGGGCAGCAGCCGCACTGGTAAGTCTGTGATGCTGACCAATATCGCGAGGCAACTCGCCGAACATGACCGGAACACCCAGACAGAGACAACACATCTGGTGTTGACGACGAAGGCCGGTTCTGCCGATGAAGTCGCACGTTGGATCACCCCGTCAGGGTTCCGTACCTCGACGGACTGGGCTGACCGGGATGACCCCAGTGTGGCGCTTCGTTTCTCTGCCACACGGTCCGAAGGTATCCCGTTCAGCTTGATCGAGCCGTCTTTGTCAGCGGCAGAGAACGCCGCCCGGATCACCGCAGCGCTCTCCTACTCCGCTGGTGACGGCATGCAGGACCGCGCTGAGTCTCTCGCCCGCGCTGTCTTCACGCTCGCGTTGCTGATGCCCGAGAGCCGCCGGCAGATCGCCGCGGCAACGCTCGGATACGACGTCGGGATCGCCGAAATGGTCGGCGTCATGCTGAACCAACGGCCTGACGTCCCCGCCCGGCAGAACCTGACGGAAAAGTTGGACTACGAGTCCGAATCCTCACCGGACGAACCGGTTGACGACCTACGCGCTTGGAACGACTCGCTCGGCACCCTGTCCCAGTGGTACCCCGACATGACCAACGCCGATTCGCGCCAGCGCCCTGACGTCCAAGCCCTCAACGCTGTGCTCAACAAGTTCGAGGTGCTCCTTCGTATCCCCGGATGGTGGGAGACCGCTGACACGCCGACACTCGCCGACATCGTTTCTTCCGGTTCCCTGTGCATCGTCGACGTCCCCGGACCGTCGGACGGCGGGACCGCGGCCGCAGCCTCAGCGATATTCGCTCACCTGTTCGCTACGACCATTCTGACGCAATCACGGTCGGCGGGTCACGCTGCGACACACCTTTACCACGACGAGCTTTCGCATCTTGCTGGCGCAAGCATGGGCGTACCAGAACCGATCATGGCATTGTTGGACACCGGACAGTCGGCCGGTGCGAGTCTGTTCCTCGGGTTCCAACGGCTGGACCAAGTCCACTTCCTGGTCCTCCCGGCACTCCTGTCGATGAAAACGTTCGTTGCGTTCATGCAGTTGGACGGCCCGACCGCCGAAAACGCTGCCGTGCGGCTGAACTCCGGGCAGGCTGTTCCCGTGATCGGCGCAGCCGACATCCAACGTCTGCAAACCCCCGGTGGTGCGCTCGTATCAACCCGGACAGGCATGGAAACTGCAGCGCCTTTCCCGGCGCGGACCACGCCGCCTCCAAGCGAACCGAAAGCGATCACTGAAGCGCCGAGCGCCCCGCGTGACGTGGCGGGAGCCGTCACGCCTGCCGCTGTGCCCCGCTGGGACAAGTAGCTGCGGTGTCTGTCGCGATCCTGCCGCCCGGCGCGTACGTCGGCGAGCGGTGGAACCCAGTGTCAGGGAAGTTCACCGAATGGGAACTCGGGAACTCTGACGGGCTCGACCGTGCCGAAAGCGCATGGAGGACGTGGGAGTCACGCGTCCCCGATCCAGTCTGGTGCGTGTCTGGGCAACGTCCGCCGTGGGCTCGACCGTCGAAGGTCAAGACGTTGACGCAAACGTACGGGGGGCATTCGATCACCCGCTACGACCTCGAACCGAAAGTTGACCTGTCCGGGTTCTGGTCGGACGGCGAGATCGACATAATCGCATGGCTGCTGCATTTCCGTATCGCGACAACCGACCAGATGCGGGCTGTGACCTGGCGCTGGCGGGACGCTCTCCAGTCCCTGTGGAACCGTGGGGCGATCTGGAACGCCCGCGGTGACGTCGGGGTCGGGTTCCCGGGGGAACTGACCGTCTGGCGGCTCGCGGCGCCACAGAGGACGTACCAGGCGCTCGGTGTGCAAGGGCATCTCCGGTGCGGGAAAGTCCCGGCAGACACGTGGAAGGGCGGGATTTATCCGGCGCACGATGTGACCGGCACCGAGTTCGCTCTCCGCATGTTCGAAGACCATCACGCGTCAACAGGAATGGTCGCGGGCGAGAGCCTCGCGTCGGCAGCGGTGCTGCTCGGGTCCAACACCATGATGCGCGGGGACCTCGTGTGGGTCGGCGCTGACGGCACCCGTGTTGTCGTCGAGATCCAGCGTCGAGGTGAAGTCCACAAGAAAGTCAACGCGTGGGCGTCGGCAATGGCTGCATCTGACGCCGACGAACGCCCGTTCGTTTTGATCGTGCTTGCGGGGCAGAACAAGAACACCGAACGGTACGTCTTCGAACGGTTCGCTAAGTCGACCGACCCAACGAAAGTCGGGCTGTCTCAGTCGCGTGCCGCACGGGACCGGATCATGTTCGTGTCATGGGAATCATGGTTTCCGTTCCCCGGAGCGCACACAGAACGGTGGGCAACAGCCCAAGTTTGGAAGCTCGGCGGGAACACCAAATGGGTGTCCCAGTCCATGTTTGACGTGTCCTCTGGTGAGGTGTCTGCGCCCCTTATCGAAGCGCGAAACGTAATGGCGTTGACACCAGATTGGGTTCCGCAACCCACGGGAGTTCGTCCAACCCGTCCGGCTCAGGAAGATGCTGCCATTCAGGGGTCAGATACCTGAACACGCCTTCTGGCCATGTTGCCAGAGCGTCAAGCCGGACCTTGTTGCTGTCACCCATCTCCCCAGGGTAAACGGACGCTACTGCGACCAGGAAGTCAACCCGTGGGGGGACGAGGCATGCTGGGATGGTAAAGAACGGCTTGCTGGCGTGCATGGCGTAGAGAGCGTTCACGGTGATGCGGGCTGTCCGCTGGTTCTCGGCAGGGGTCAAAGTCCCGTCACGGATCGCTTCGATGAACTTCGGGCCGAGGCGTTCGACTCGTTCGATCGCGTACTTCACTGACGGGCGCCGCTGCACAGATGTTCGCGTGAGCCCGTAAGCGTCGAGTATCACTGTCAGTTCCAGCCGTCAGGCAGCACAAGATCGTCCGAGTGGGCGGCTACGCTGTTCCCTCCGCTGGCGTGCGCTGCCCGCAGGGCAGGGTCAATGTAGTCGTGGTCGGCCCACCATTCAGGTGTTCGTCCGGTGTCCCCGCCCCATTTGTCTGTGATCTGCTCGATGAGCCCTTCAAGCTCGTCGTCAGGTGCGTACAAGGCTTTGATCCACGTCGGCACGCCGTTGGCGCCGACCGCCACACCCGTCCCAGGTGTCAGATCGGGGTTGTCAGCGATCGACAGCCCCTCATCACCGACGTACCGAGCTGCCGTGGCGTCTGTGACGTACATGGACGTGAGCGACGCGTTGTTGCGGAACTGCCGGCTGACAACATCGGCGGTTGGGCGCTGGGCTGTGAGCACGAACAGCAACTGGGTTTTACGTGTAATGGTCGAAAGCGCTGCGATTCCATCCATGAAACCTGCGGCGATCGCCATAGATTCCTTGTCGCTCTTCGGAGCCTCAAGGAAGGTCGGTAGCTCTTCGACAAGCACGATCCATGTAGGGAACGCCAGCGGATGCCGCTGGGTGGTATCCCAGTAAGGGAAAGGCCCCCGACTGTTCGTATCCCAGTAATCTGGGACTTGGCCCGCCTCTGCCATCACCGTTTCTGTCGCCGCAACATCTCGTGCGATCGTGACGTTCGACGGATTCGATGGATGCGAACCGATCGCTTGGATGCGTCTGCCGTGTTCGGCTTGGACAACGTCCATCATCGGCTGCCCGTCGAGAACGATAGGGCGTCGGGCAGCCGCCATTTTGGATGTTCCCTGAGTCATTAGAGCGACTGTGTGAGGGAGACCCGAGAATTGGGCTGCCTCCACGCCACCGTCCATGAGGAAGAACTTGAGCACGTCTGGACCGTTTGCCCATGCCATCTGCAGAAACAGGGATTTGAGCAAGATCGTTTTCCCGGAACCGGTAGCGCCGGAAAGGATTGCGTGTGGGATCGGGGATGCGAGTCTGCCTTCCATCAGCACCCGGTCTGTGTCTACCCCTGGCATCCACAGCATCGAAGGCTGGTGAACCGGTTTTTTGTCGCGTGCGTCTTTGAGTTTCGCGAAGACACGGTCTCCCCAGTCCGAGTACAGGTAGGTGTCTCTGAGAGGGTCTACTTTGCCGGTCTGGATCAAGATGCGGGACATCAGCATGTTGCCGTCGTCGTCGACGGGCGGCGGGCCGATCCGGGCGAAGTTCATGCCCATTGCTGTAGCGATCGAGTCGAGGCCCGAAGACACTTTTTCTCGGCTTGTGCCGTTCAGGTCAAAAACGGCAGTTACAACGCCAGATTCGGCGTCGCGCCACCCTTCGACGTACCGGGGGGTTTCCCGTTCGTCGTTGTAGAGCTTCTCGTTCGCCAGCGCGTTCCCGAAGTCGATTCTCCGGCACACGTCCAACGGTGTGAGTTGCTGCGTGTTGTCTGGGTCCAAGTACGCGGACGGGTGTTCGTCGGACCACCATGCACGAATTTTGCCGGGGGAAGGCGACTCGAAACCGGCCCATCCGACACCGAGAACAGCCCTGAACTCGCCGAGCTTCTTTCGCCACGCGGGTACAGGGAAATCGGACTGGAACTCGACGGAGAACATTTGCCGTGCCGACTGTTGCGGCAACGGTGCTTGAATCAACAGAGGACGTTCAGGGAGCGACCCGCCCGACGTTTGGAACAGGTGGTCCAAAGCCAGCAGACGCGCTTGGGAAGCCAGCCCCTTGTCAGGGTTCTTCCATGCTTGCGACATCGGGTCCAGCGACCATGTCATCTTGACCACGAACGCCGAGCCGCGGGTCATGTCGACGCTACCTTCGGCGGACCTTGCCGGAAGCAGCGAAATCGCGAGCGTTTCGATTCCCTCGGCAGGAGCGATCACTCCGGGGATCGTCGGGCCGAGCAAACGATCCAACGACAGGGCTGTTGACCCGGAGCACTGCAGAACGGTCTGGAAGGTCTCGGGGTTGTCACAGATTTTGGTGATCGGCGTTGCCTGCACTGGCGGCGCGGCTTGAGGGAAGCCCGACGCCCAGTAGGACGCGATCTGCTGTTCTCTCGATACGGCATTCGCCCATTTCGTGTACGACGGATGCTGTGCACCCCACGCGTAACGCCATGCGATCGTTCCGACCAGCAGGAAACTGCCGATCGCAGCGGTCGTAGGCAGAAACGGAACGAGCCAGATTAGTGTGCCGACGGCAGTACCTGCGGCGGCTCCGGCGCCGACGGAGACCATGAGTTCGTCTGGGACGCCGAGCGTGCCTTCGCGGACAGATAGCGCTAGCGCTTTGCCTCTGAGCGACGGTCCGGTGTCTTCCGCCGGTCCATCTTCGCCATCTTCGGGGCTAGGGCCGAGGGCTCTAGGTCCGTCATCGAAGTCCCCGTCGCCCATGTCGATGTCCAGATAGTCGTCGTCCCAGTCATGGGCGCCGTCATCTTCGTACCCGTCCGCTGCCATGAGCGATGCGTTCGGGCCTCCGTCGGACGGCTTGTACCCGAACCATGAGATAGCAGCGCCGGCAGCGAGAATGATCGACCCGATAGGTGCCGACATGAACCCTGCGACGGCAAGCCCGACGAGTAGCGTCTGGACCCCGGCGAGACGTAGAGCACCGTTAGCTGACGGACCGGACCGGTGAGTCCATTCGACACACAACGGCGTGATGACCGGGTTCCCGTCACCTTCTGACTCGGCGAGCCACCCGAGCGACGGACGTGCGTGCGTGGCGACGTGCTTGACCCGGTTGCGGTTCCAGTCGGCAATCTGCGAAAGTACGGCGTACCCGAAGACGAGCGCAGCGACAGCGCGGATGGCTGCGCCTGCAATTGTCCCGACCCCAAGAATCGACATGTACCACATGTCGATGAGGGAGACCCCCGCCGAAGCAGCGAGTATCCCGAGACGTGATAGCCCGGAAACTTCGCCAGGCGTTGTCGGCTGGTATGGCTCCCCGTCTCGCCCCCGGACACGTTTAAGAGCTTCGATCCCGTCCGAAACCCATGTTTGAGTGTACCTGAACAGCCCGGTGATCCCCGGCGGCGGGTTCCTGGGATCGAAAACAACAGCCTGCCATGCCAGCCCTTCCTGCGAAGTCGGCTGCGCCCGTGTCACTGCCGTCTTTGTGGCGACCTTACCGATCTCGCCGACCTTCTCGGGGCCTTCGGATTGCAGGTCAGGCGGCGGCGACGGGAACAACAGCGTCGCAATCGAAAGCCCAATGAGTACCGCTACGGGTATCGGGAAAATCGGGATGACAGGAATGATGACAGAAACTCCGGCTACAATCCCGAGATAATGGAGGGAAGTCCATTCGCTTCTCGTAGAACCGCGGCCGTTAGCCATCTTCGGCGAAGACTACGATCCCGGCGTGAGCGAGGGAGCGCAGAAATCCGATCTCGCGGTCCCCATCCGTGCGCTCTTCGTCGCCACGCCCACCTGCAGGGCAGAGGGCACCTGCCGACTGGCTGATTTCAGGCTCGTCGTCTATGTCTGGGACCCAGACGACCGGAACTTCGGAAGACAATGTCGGCTCGGTCGACGGGGCTTCCCGCCTGGCGTCAGCAAGTTCGGCGGGCACTGGCTCGCTGCGAGCTTCGAGCAGGGCGATCGTCGCAGCGTTCTGGTAGTTCGCAGCGACCAAAGCGAGCCCGAATCGGGATTCGTACCCATCGAGCGTTTGGCTCGCAGCGTTCGCCGTGTACCACCCTGGGGACAACCGCCCCGATGACATCCATGTCCCGATTTCGTCAATGATGTCGGCAGGTTCCCCCGTGACAAGCTCGATGCGTTGACTGTCACGGAAAGTGACGCCTGGACCCCAACCTACGGTGATGGTCCCTATGGTTTCGTCAGGGCGAATATCCGGTGTGTCGGCCATAGACCGACACACTATCCGTCGTCACCCGTGACGACAACCAGATCGTAGTCTTTGAGGACTTCTGCTGCCGCCGCCGTTCGAGCCAGCGTGTCGGCTGGGACTGCCTCGAACGTCATGCTGCCGTGAACGGGGCAACCCGCTCCCGCCCCGGGCGCGCCAGCGTTCCGCTCAGTGCGTCTGCGCAGGTAATGGGACACCCCGAAGCCTACTGCTAATGCTGCTGCGTCACCTACTGCGCTCATACTTCCAGCATAGCAGTTGTCCACCGGTTGTCCACAGGCACTTCGGAGTTGTCCACCGGTTGTCCACAGGTGGACGCTGTGGGTGGTCAGGGGTTGCAGTTCGGCCAGATGGCCCAAGGTCCACCTAGTTGCTTGGCAGAAGCCATCGCTGCTTTCCTTGCCGCGGAGACCTGTGCCGTTTGAGATGCCGACTCGGGTGATGGGCTTCCGTCACCGTAGGTGTCCCAAACGAGTTCGGACAGCATGTATGCCCCGCCGGGGCTAGACCATGTTGAACGGGTGCACCTTCTGACCGCTGCAAGCCCGTCAGTGAGCCACTGGTCAGGCGCTGTCGGCGGTGGGGCCTGGACGGTTACAGGTGCTGGGGCGGGCTTCGGCTTCGGCTTGGCGGTCGTGGCTGGCACAGCGGTGGTCGTGGTCGGGAGGACAAACCTGTACGCGGTCGGCGGGGGTGCCGGCTGAGGAATTGTCTCCATTGGGACAGAAGACGGGACAGCGCGAACCATCCCAAACGAAGCAGCCCCCGACGCGTGCACTTCGCCGTCTGGGAGAGACCCCGAGCACGCCGCAGCGAGCAACGAAGCCGACACCGTCACCAGTACGGGGCTCCGTCCTCGGAGCGTCATCATCGGCCCTTCATCCGCGCCGGGTTCCCACACACCGACAGAACGTCTGCCCGTACCTGCTCAGGCACTTCCGCACGATTCAGCCCACGAACTTTGCGCTCGAATGTCGCTAGCGACACCTGCTTGTACCCGGACGCACCCAACACACGGCAGTCGTTGGTCGTCACCATGATGGCAGACCACTGGATGCCGGGGAGAACCTCGCGGTACCGGTCCAGAAGCAACCGGATTGTGTGCTTATCGGCAGGCCCAAACCGGCCTTTTTGGTGGTCGGTCCAACGCCACCCGCCCCACTTGGCGAGGTACCAGCCGGACGCCCACCCTTTCGTTTCGACGATCAGCCCATGCGGGCGGAGACGTCCAGTCGTGATGATCAGATGGTCAGCGTTCGCCTTGTAGCGTTTCGCTCCCACTGGTGTCGGCGTTGGGGCATCGTGGACGACGACAGCCCCAGAATCTGGGACAGCCGCGCGGCCTTTCAGGGCACGGCGGATTGTCCCGGCAACAGCCCGTTCGGCTTGCGCCCCAGATTTGTACCGGTACGAATCCGTGCGCGCAACAGCGCTGATTCCTACACCGGGTTTCCCGTACTCTTGGAGAGCCATGCCCCCCAACCTATCGGGATGGGCTCAGGGTTCGCTGCCGAAGATGTCGTCGAGATCGAATCCTGTGTCGGTTTCTGCCGGTTCGTCGAACTGCATCGGAGGTTGTTCGATAACGAGCGGACGTTCAGCGGGCGCAGGCATCTCCGGCGTTGTCTCCGCGTCCGGGGGAAACGGCTCAGGCAATTCTTCGGGCAGCGCGACGTCCGCTGGTTCGGTCCGAGGGGTTTCTGGCGGGGCGACCGGCGCAGCGGCGCGCACCTCTGGTTTGAGTATCCCCAGGATTTTGGTCGCTACCTTGTTCACCGACCGTTCGAACCCTTCCTTTGTCCCGAGCCCGTACGCGTGTTTCCCGTCATCCACCCGGATGACTGTGATCCCTCCGCTTTCGAGAACAGCGGTGTTCTCTCTGTCTCGTTCGAGAACTTCACGAGCTTTCGCTCGTGCCGTTTCACTCTCGGCGTTTTCCAGGTCAGCCCCGGGCTTGTCGTGGTGCCAGTACAGCCCGTCGACGTACAAGGCGATCATCTGCGTGGGGGTTGGATCCCACCATCCGTCAGGTTTCCCGCCGATCTCTGCCCCGTCTGATCCGCGACGCAAACTCGGGGATCGGACCGCCTCCGGGACCCCTTTCGCGTACAGCGCCTGAAAGAACTGGTTCTCGATCTTCGATGTTGCCGTGTTGTTTGCCGGGGTTTTGGATGCCATCTTCTCGGTGCGGAGCCAGGAAAGGAGGCCCAACACGTCTTCGGCCGCGGCGAACGACGACATTCCCATCCGGTAGATCCGCCACTTGCGCCGTTCGGCAGCTTTCACGAGCGCCGGGTCAACGGTGCCGACGATCGCGGTCAACTGGTCTGGCCAAGCGACCGACGTCCTGAGTGACGTGTTGCCGGGGAGGGAGATCACATACCCGCCTTCGCCTTTCGAGCCGACTAGGGCGACTGAGAGAGTCCCGAACGTCTCGATCGCTTTCGTTCCCGGTCGTACGCCTCCGCTAGCGGTTTGCTGGACAGCCATCTGATGTCTTTCTGGTTGAATGCGGACCACGCTACGGCTTTCCACTCGATGTCCTCAACAGGCGAGTCAGTGAATGGCCACCCGGCAGGAATCTCGAACGGTTGGAGATCGCAGAGCCACACGATCCGGCTGATTTGCGTAGGCGTGCACGACCCAGCGTACGGGTTCGGCTGGTAGTTCCCAGCCGCACGGAGCATCGACAGCGCCACACGCTGCGAACCGTCCCTCGGCGTTCCAGCCCCCTGGAGCGGGCATCCGCGGACCCCAGTCAGATGCGCTCCGAGGACGAGCTTGGCCCGAGAACTTTCCAGCGCTTTCTCTTTCGGGGAAAGGCGCAGCACTACCCCGCCTCTGCGATGCCTGTTCGTTTCGGACCGGAGATGCGATGCAGCTTCGAGCACTTGCCCTATCCCGACCCGCCCTTTCGACAGCCGGTCGTAGAGCGCTTTCCGGTGCGCTTGCACTTCCATCTTCGCTGCGGTTGCTTCCTCGATCGAACGGGCCATGGGCGGTGCTGGCGCGCTCACACGTCCGCCTGGTACTCGGCGGACATGTGAGCATACATGAGGGCAGTGACGCCTTCCTCCACTGCCCCGGGGTCAGGTTCCCACACTTCAAGCCCGCCGTCCCAGAGTATACCTTCGTCGCCTTCGTGCTGTTGAGCGAAGACGACCTGCGGGAACTCAAATGCGCTGACCATCCATCTCTTTTCGATGGTCCCGAGCTTCCCCGACTCGATCGCTTTACGGGCGTCCTGCGGGGTCTTCGACCTGTGCCTACATAGCCACTCGAACGCTGACTGCGGATTCCTGGCGTGTGAAGATGGGACGGTCCGAAGCGCGAGCGCAGCAAATTTCACTCGTTCTGGCATGCGGATCAGATACTGGTTGTCGCGCCCGGCGACCTGTCGGGTCCGCATCCAAATCGCTTGCGCCCATGTGCAGTTCGGACGCTTACCAGACGCGAACTTGGCGAGCGTTTCGGCGAACGCTTGCATCGCAGCGGACATCCCGTCTTCGTGCGTTTCAGTGCCACGGCTGGTGATGGTGCTTGCGGCGACACGGTGCAGCAACAACCTGTGAACGCCAAACAGCTCAGATGCGGCACGGTTCGCCGTTATCCGTGTCGACGGTCGGGTGTCCGCCCATAGCGGCGGCTCAGTTTGCCATTCCATGACCTGTTCGCCTGGGTGCCACACCCCAGCGAACAAGATTTTTGGTCCCCAGGTGAGACGCACAGGTTCGCTGTTGTCGGTCCACGGGCGATGGTTTGGGCGCCACCCCCATTGCTTTTTCGCGTCACCCCAAACGACACCGCCTGGAGCCGGGAACGCTCCAGGCGGCATCTCTTTGGCACGCCACCATGCGGCTACGAGCCGTTCAGTGGATGAGACGTAATCCATCACCCCGATACTACCGGGGTGATGGACCGTCTGTGTAGGGCCAGAGTGCCGAGTTCCCTTTCGGGTATCCGTTGTATCCTGCTTGAGCGCCTTTCGCTGCCCACCAGAGCGACGTGTGATCGAACAGGAACGGACTCACCGCTTCCTGGCACCAGTTCTGCCATTCCACGAGTTCCGAATCAGGGAATCCCACAGTCCACAGCAGCGACTCCCACGGGGTCAGCTCGTCCTTCTCCGTGCCGTCGCCTTGTGACGCTAGCGCTCGCGCGCCTTCCCATCCGTGGGCTGCCCACCAGAGCCGCCCAACGTCAGCGTCAGCCATGTTCTTCCATGTGGGCATTGGCCTTCCGAGAACAGCGGACGCCCATTCGTGACGTGCCACGTCCAACGTTTTCCGGTCCCATGCTTCGAGCATGGCAACGGATTTAGCCCACATCCCTGCCCACCCGGGGTTGGTCGTCGCGGTCGTCTCAGAAGCCGACACTGGACACCTGCGGCGGCGCGGAAATCGCCGTATTGCTCAGCGGGACGGCGACATCGGTGACCCCCATCACCACCTGGGCTTCTTGGAGGTCAGTAGCCGGGGCGAGTGACCTCAGGTGGCCCATGACGACCAGTTCCAACGGAGGTTGCCCCTGACGCCTGCGGGAGTCCCTGTCGGCGCGGATCGCTGCCATGTCCTCATCGCCTGTCGTGTGATCCATGACGCAGAACGTCCACCCTTTGCCAGTGGACAGAACGATCATGCCGGGGGATACCCGCAATCCGTCCTGATAGTTCGGCTGGATGATCCTCCGGACTTCACCTCGCGCCTTGTAGGCGGTGAGTTGAAGTTGCATCGAAGTCGTGATCGACTCGATACATCCGATGGCTTCCTCGTCGGTGAGGTCGTTGAACGAGCCGACTGCCCGCCCCACGATGCAAGACACGATCGCGAGCCTGTTGACCCGGGACACCTCTTGGGTTTGTCCCGGGCCAACAGCCACGGACCGTGAGAGCAGCGCTTGGAGCGCTGTTACCACGGAGCTAGGCATGCCTAGAACGGCTCCTCGTCGTCACCGAACGGCTCTTCGGCAGGCGGGGCCTGGGCGAAGGCTGGGGCGACGCCGTACAGTCCGTCCCACAGGTTCTCAATGGACGCCTGGTCCATGTCAGGCACCCGTCCCGAGTTGACCAGCGGCGGGGTAGCCGACTTGCAGAAGTGGATCGTCGCCTGCAGGTGTGCCTTGAAGCCGGCGTCGGTGACCGCTGCCTTGATCGAGGCAACTGCCTCGTCCATCGTGCCGGAAGCGCCGGGGGTGTACTGCGGAGCCACGGGAGTCGCGGCTGCCGGAGCGGGCGCCGGAGCGCTACCGTCACGGACCATCGCAGCGATCACAGCCGGGAAGTCAGGGATGTCCGGCAAACCGGAATCGCCTGCCTGGACTGGAACGCCGCCGAGAGTCATGCCCGTCTGGTACGGAGGCGAACCCTGGCGGGTCGTCCCGTCAGGGTTCTTGACGATCTCCTGCGCGCCCTGTGCGAACACGACGTTTCCGTCGGGGTAGTCGCCCTGGTTCCGGTGGAACTCGGAGAGCCGGACCTTGGCCCCGCCGGAGGACAAGTTCACCGAGACCCTGGTCCCGATGTCCTCGACGGTGAGCGGACGGCGCGAGTCCTTGTCCTTGTTGACCATCTGGATGATCGCACCGGGGCTGTAAGCGACAAGATCGCCTTCGACCCATGCGATCTTCTGGTCGCCGTCGTCTCGCTTGATCTCGAACTGTCCTGCGGTCCATCCAGCGCCAATCTCGACGGCGACGCCCTCGTTGATCAGCACCTTGCCGGGGTATGAGATGCTGCCGCTGGACCCGGTGAGGTCAGCGAGATCGAACCGTGGCTTGTCTGGTGCTGCTGTGTCTGTAGTCATGGTGGCGTGAGCCTTTCGTGAAGTGCCCGTTTATGCCCTGTGAGGGGAGGTAGTGGGCGGTTGAAGCGCCCCCCGGTCGGGAAGCAGATGTCACCGTAGCAGTACGGTGTGACAAACAAGGGTTCGACCAGAAAAGATTCTGGGAATGACCGCTCAGTAACGTCTCACGGGGGTGTCAGGCCATCCGCCGCATCCGTTGAGCACCTCACGGAACACGTACGCCTCGTCACGGTCGATCGTCAACTCCCACCGTTGCTTCACCCGTTTCACCTGCCGCGCGTACCAACAGGTTGCCGCCGGGGACGTCGCTGGCATCCATCCAGCCATGTCCTGTCCCGCTTTCTCTTTCACAGTTGATACTGGGACAACGAACAGGTTCCCGGCGTCGGTCTTGTGGATGTCACCGAGGTCGTTAGCGAACTCTGTCCGTTTGTCGTCGGTCCACGCCCACGCTCCTGAGACCCACGCTTCCTCTGGGGAAACGATCTGATCGACAGCGACGTCGTCAAACTCGGCTGCCGCGAACCTTCCGTCCCCATAGGTGTCAGCCCAAAAGCCGGAAGCGATCGTCCGGTCACGTCCATCCCCGGCGTATTCCAGCCCTCGCCCCTGCTCGTAAAGGGCCTGGTCGCGGGTATCCCAGTCGTTTAGGTCGGCTTCCAGGTACGACCAGTAGTCGAAACTGTTCCGAGCGTACGTGTTCTCGTGCGTATCAGCGACGATCACCAGCCCAATCTCGGGGTCAGGCAGATCCCCGAACGCGTCCGGGTTCTCCCCCGCTGGCCCCTGAGGCGCAGACGGGATCGTCGCCTTCGGAGGGACAGTCGTGGATGTGCTCTCTGTCCCCGGAAGCGATTTCCGAGGGTCAAGGTTCACCCCGCCGTCAAAGATGTTGAAGAACGTTGCTTTGGATTCTTTCGGGACGACCGTCCAAAGGGGCACCCCGACTGTCAGCAACATCACGAGCGCTGCGGCAGCATAGAAGATTCGCTTCATGCGTCTAGCCTACCATTCGCCCTTGTCCCCGGAGTTCACGTCCGAGCCACCGGGATGGGTGGACGGCGTCCGCTTCGATCTGCTCAGCAGCTTCGCGGAGCGCCACACCTGCTGCGCGATAGTCGTCTTCGACTACCGCGTCTGTGAACATTCTGAACGGGCGATCGTACGGGTTTGGAGCGGATCGTATTTCCAACCCATAGTTCTCGCGGAGACGTACGACCGTCTCTCGTGCGTTCTCAATCGCCATCTGGCTCACTGGCATCCCGTCTTTGCCTTCCATCTCGGAAGATGCGGACATCGCCGGCCCGTAGTGGGCGTCAGAAACAGCGGTACGGATCTGTATTCGCCTCGCTGTCGCCGGCGACAGGGGGGGTCTATTTCGAGCGCGTCGACAGCGACACCGGGGGTTATCCCGAGGCATGCGGCGATGGTGGCATTACGTGGAGATATCCTGCATCGCGCCCAGTACGCCATTTCCCGTTCGGTAAAGCCCATCTCGCGGTACGCGTCACGATTCGTGGCTTGCCCGAATCGTGTTTGGGCGCTGGCAGCGAGATGATCGGCAGCGATCAGACAATCTCGCCTGACCCGGATTCGTTTCGATTCAGGCGTCCCGCTCCACAAACGCTCGTTCGCCCAGACCCCCTCGATCTCGGATGGTGACATGGCGGGAGCGCCTGTCCGCTGAGCGTAACTGGCGTATGCCTCCCGAGGGTCAGCCCACCATGCCTGGGCTTCCGTAGGCGGGTCATTTTCACCGTCGAGAGCTTCCGCCCAAGCTGTTGCCTGTTGCGGAGCGAACCCCGCAGCGCGCCACTGGAGCCCTTCGTCCGGGGCGAACGCTTCGCCATCCCACCGGGATGCTTCTTCGAGCCCAACACCGGCCTGGTACCACCGGTGGGCGTCATCAGGGCAGATGCCCGCTGCCATCCACGGGTCGTCGTAGAGGGCAGCACGCAGGGTGCCAGCAGATGCGTCCTGCCCTCCAGAACCGAACTGCCCGCTGGCAGTTCGGTTCTCTTCCAGTGCTGCGCGTTGCGCGTCTGATATAGCCATACCGACATGATGCCGCGTCGCTTACCCAGACGCGTGTGTGCCGCGGAGAGAGTTCTCCGCGGCACACACAGTAGCCAGATGGTGTTGTAGGTCAGACGCCGACGGGCTCCGGATACAGGTCCGGTGCGGTCAGCGCTGAACGGTCGCCGTGCCGTTCCATGAACTGCTGGACAAGCATGGGCACATACCCCGTGCGTCCGTCTGTCGATGTCACGGGGACCATCCCCTCGCCGCCACGCTGGCTGATCGGGCTGATTCCCTCGTGGACCCAGCGGGTGAGGGTAACCATACCGCGTGAACGCGGGTTGTATGTCTCCAGCGCAGCCTGGAGCGCCTGTGAGCCGGTCCGTCCTGCTGTGTCCATCGCCGGTTCTGGGGTGCCGACAACTTCGACGACCGGGTCCGTAGCGTTCCCGACCGAACTCGTGAACTGCGCGTATGCCTCGGCGGCAACCCGAGTTTCGAGGGTCTTAGCGATCTCGGCGACCCGTTCTGCGGAACATTCGTGCCCTTTTTTGAGCGACATGAACTCGCCGCAACCGTCGCAGCGGGACTGCCCGATCCGTCCACCGCCGTTCGACGAATACTGGGACGTGTCTTCATGGAACCCGAACCGGGCCGACATCATCTTCCCGACCGATGGCAGTTCCGCGGCGCGACGAATGGTGTCGTCGTTCGACATCGCGATCTCGTCGATCGTCGAAGGGGAAACGTTCCGGTACACGTACGTCTTCCCGGGAGCGACCTTCCCGGACTTCCGTGTCTGGTCTTTCGTTGTCATCCCCAACGTTCGCGTGTCCGGGTCGTACGTGACCCGCTTGACCCAGGAGGACTGGGACACATCCATCGCGATCGGAGTTGTCCCCGCAGCATGTCTCGCTGTCAGCCCCTCGATATCGCCGAGCGTCGGATCGGTGCGGGCTCGCTGCGCTTCCGCCGCTGTCCTCGCCTGCATGCTCTTGAGAGCCATCTGCCGTGGACGTGTCGTGAGGACAGCTTCGTATGCGGCGCATGCCTCCCGTGCTGTCTCGTCGTCCGTTGTGTCCCCGTCGCTTTCGTACGGGACCACCGTTCCGTGTCTGCCGACTGCGACAACCACCCGGTGCCTGTCACCGTTGTCATCCCGGTACTCGATTGGGGTGAGAACCGTTTCGTTCTCGTTGAGCTTCGCCCGCTCACGAGCCATACGAGAGGCGGACGGGCCGGTCACCCCGGTGTTCCTGACCCCCGGGTACGAAATGCGTGGGGTGGTCACACCATTCCCGTCACACCGGCGCGACACCGTGTTCGATGCCTGTTCCCAGCCTTCCGGGACCGTCCGCTTCCACCACGGGCGTGACGACCCTGACGGCGACATCTTCGGGTACGGGTACTTGTCGGCGTGCCGGCGTTGGATGTGTCCGTCGACGGTGCCGGGGCCTCGGACGCGACGTCCGATGGAGTCACGAAGGCTGGCGTTCGCTCCCCTACATGAGCATGATGCCCCAGCGGTGGTCGATCCGCGGCCCTTGCACTTGCCGCAGATCGTTCCTGAGCGTGTAAATCCGGTTCCCATGTCAGCATGCTCCTTCGGTGTTGTTCACTTCCATGATGCCGCGCGGCCTATCCAGCATACGGGGGAGGGGTTGTTCCGCTGCCCGACAGCGTGCCTACGCCGAGAGGAGCGAAGAACGAAGGCTCACCGCTGGCGGGGCTGTCTCCCGTTGGGGCGTCACCGTTGGCGGGGCTGTCTCCCGTTGGGGCGTCAGCGGTGGTCTCGCAAGCGATCCCGTCGTCGTCGTAGTCGAGCGCCGGGTCGTACAGCGGGTCGCCTTCGGAGATGTCCGACACGCCCAAGTCGGCACAAAGCGGACTGTCGGCTTCGGCGACCTTCGGAGCGAGAAGCCCGAGATCCTGGAGTGTCTCCTCAATGCCGCCTGGACGCTCGTCAGGGCAGGTTGACGTGATCTCGATGGCGGACCCGGCGAGACCGCCCCGCCCGTCAGAGATTTCGTAGTCGGCCCGGTCTGATACGGTGTCCTTCCCCGACGTGTAGATGACTCGGCCCTTGCCGTCTGGTTCGGCGAGACCACCCGTCGCTGAGGCAGTCGGAACGGAGAGAGCGTCTCCGTCGGGGTCTGTGTCGTTTCTGAGAACATTGATGACCTCGGGCTCACACCCGACAGTTGCCTTGTCTGGGTTCGCTGTCGGCGCTTTGTTCCCTTCGCAGATCACTCCGATCGACAGGACCCGTGTGATCTCGGTTGTCCCGTCTGAGGCGACGTAGGTGACCGTGTCATCTCCGCATTTGTCGGGAGCCGTGTAGACGATGTTGTTCCCGTCGATGGTTGCCTGTCCGCGGTCAGCGCTTGTCGAGACGAGGAAGATACGGTCGCCTTCTGGGTCGGTGGCGCCGCCGAGAACATCAAAGGACGCGGTCGCCCCCGGGTCTAGGGATTGGGATGGGAACACAGGGATTTGGGGCGGCTGGTTTGCGTCTGGTGTTGGGCAAGTCACGTCAACTGTCAGAGCGACCGTCACGGGGTCTGCTCCGTCAGTTGCCGTGTACCTGCCAGTCTGGGTGCCACACACCCCAGGGTTCGGGGTCACGAGCAGCGATTTACCGCCGATGATTTGGGTGCGGACACCGGGGACGCTGGCGGACACGATCGACAGTGCCGCAGGCCCTCCATCCGGGTCTGTGTCATTCGCGAGGACGTCGGCTGGGGCTGTGTCTCCAGCGTTAACGTTGATCGTGTCTGGTTGCAGCACGGGGGGAACGTTCGGGTCTGGTGGGATCACCGGGCACTCGATGGTGACCCTGACCGTGGCTGTGTCCGTGTTCGGCTTGGTCTCTTTCCCGTCCGTCACAGTGTACGTGAACAAATCGCTGAGCGTCGCCCCGCTCTTCCCGTTGCACAGTTTCGGGTTGGCTGTGTATTGGATGACCCCGCCGCCCTGCTGGACTGCCGTGCCATTCGGCGGGTCGGTCACCGATGCAACCGAAAGTGTATCCCCGGCGTCAGGGTCCGTGTCGTTGGCGAGAACATCCACCGTTCCAGGGGTGGTCCCTGTGACTGTGAGCGTGTCGTCAACGGCGACTGGCGGGCTGTTCGGCGGAGGAGGAGGCGGGCAGTCTGTGTCCGACCACGTCCACCCGTATTTCACGGACTCGATTGACATGGAATCACCGGGCGCCAGAACGTCCGGGATCCCTGAGCGGGTCAACGCCAGGTTGATGTCGACGCTCGGTGCTGTCACGTTCGGTGCTGTCACCGTCGCAGTGTGCGCTTCGTCCGGGATACCAGCCTGCCCGGTGACGAACGAGTACTTGATTCCATCGCCCACGTCAGCGTCAGGTGCGATTGGGTCTTCGCCTGTCGAGGGGACAGAAGCTGTTACCGCGAAGTCGATCGGCACGGGCGGAATCGCGAGAGCGCGAGTTGACAGCGGGGTCCATTCGACAGTGACCACCAATTCCGAGCCTGCGCCGTCCGTGCATGGTGTCGTTACCTGGGCGGCACCTGTCTGCGGTTCGCCTGTTTGAGTTGCGGTGTACGGGAACCCGGTAAAGTCGCCGACCGGCGAGAACGTGAAGTCTTCCCCCGTCAGCGCTGTCTCTGACTGGGAGCCTGCAGACGCTACCGCTGGGAATACCAGAACGCTTGCTGCGGCGAGAACCGCGGATGCGGATGCTTTCAAGGACCGTGGCTTCATGCGGCACATCTCTCTGTGAGAATCGCTAGGGCTGATGGCGGGATTTGTTGCGCGGCGAACGCTTCCGCTATTTCCTGTTCAGAAACGTTATCGAAAGCGGAGACGAAACATTCGCGCAGTTCGGGTTCGATGCGTTCCGAGTATGACAGCAGGAAGCTCGATTTCCCGCGGCATCCGATCGCTCGGGCGTAACCGTCGACTGTCGACTTCTCTGGCGGGCACGTCGTAGCAGTGGTCACCACCGTCGTTGATGGCGGTGACGGGGCGGTAGTTTCCTTCGGGGCTGTCAGCGGCGCGTCGCCGAGCGGATTAGTGGTTTCCGGCGCTTTAGTTGTTTCCGGCGCTTTAGTTGTCGCCGGCGGGAGAGCGGTCGTAGTCGACGCTGACGTGGCAGTGGCTTCGACCGCGGGTGCTTCTGGCGCGACTACGACGATGTCCTGGTCCGCTGTTTCATCAGGGGCCTGCCCGCATCCGGCGGCTAGGACCGCGACGAAACAGAGACCGACAGCCCTTCGAGTCACACCGATGCCATGCACGGCGGGGAGGGTACCCCAGATCGCCTCTAACCGCAACGCGTCATTGAGCGACTCTCTGCCGGATACGGGCCACATCGACCGGAGTTGCCCCGTGTTTTGATGCGACGTACGCCTCCAAGTTTCGTACGGCTGCATCGACCGGAACGTCCCATTTGGTCCGAAGGATGCCGTCCAGTCCGATCCCCTCGAACCCGGCTTCGGACAAAAGCCTGGGGTCTGGCGTGATCTGATGGTTCGCGCACGCTTCGAGGTACACCGCCACAGGTGTTGGGACGTCTTCGCTCCAGCGGCGACGCGATGCAGGCTTGAAGGGCACTGATCGTCCGAGTTCGGATGCGAGACGGCTTTCTGCTTGGGCGCGCAGCCGGGGCGGCACCGACTGGGGGATAGCGGCACGGACAGCAGCTTGATCTTCGGGGGTCCATCCTGCTCTGGATGCCTGTTCGATCCGCCAGTCGATCCACAAGGGAGCGTCAATGATCGCGTCGTGGAGCCCGTCCGGGTCAGAGCGCGCCCATTCGTCGGGGTCGACGCCCGGTTCAGGCACGAGAATTCTCAGGGTGAAACTGGTGTCGTCAACGAGCAGCCCTGAGCCTGTCAGAGCGGCTTCAATCCCTGGATTCGACGGGGGTTTACCTGGTTTCGGCGGGTCGTTATCGGGGATCAGCACGACTACAGACCCGTCTGGGATCTGGGCGACCTGCGACGGGTTCGATACCGCACCGGACGACCCCACCGCCGTGACTTCGCAGAGTTCGTTGACCATGATCGTATCGACTTGCCCTTCGATGACCACAACCCATGTAGGTCGCTGTCCGAGCTTGTGGCAAGCAAAGAACCGGTCTGCCTTCGAAAACCCTTTGGAGATCACGTACTTCCGGGTGGACTCCCCGGTCATGTCGCGTGCGGTGAACCCGATCACACGGTTGGCGGCGTCGCAATGCGGGATGATGAGTCGTCCCTCCACCATCTTCCAGAAACGGCGGTCCTCTTTCTCTCCGACGTCGGTGATGCCTGGGACTGGACCGCCGACCCCCATCTTCCACCGTTTGGCGACCTCCATGCCGATTCCACGGGCGGACAGATAAGGTTCTGCGCGCACGAGGCGTTCCCGTGCAGCTTGCACGTACCGGGGGATGTTGCCAGTCGGTTCTTTGATGTCGAGCTTCCGTCCGAAGGTCTCCAGTATCCCTTGGAGCGTTTCAACGAAATCGTCGGACCCACGGGTGAGCATCCAGTAGTCGATCGCTGTACCGCCGACGTCAGGGCAGGTGAAGCATTTGAACGTCGCGTGCCCGGATCTCGAAGTAGACAAGGAACACGACGCGTTCCGGTCCTCATGGTCCTTGGAAGGGCACCGGCGCATGTTCCCAGAGCCAGAACCGACGTTCCCGTCACGGTCGAAGAGGTCGCTGAGCACCCCAGAGCCAGCGTCTTTCACCCAATCGGTTGCTTCCTGGATGTTCACGCCGACATCCTAGCAGTATCGGCGCTGCAGAACGGCGATCAGATCATCTCAACGATGCTTCCGGGGCCGAATCCGGCGTCACCAAGTTCGACAAGCTGCTGGTTCTCAACACGGACGCACCCTGACGACACGGGCTCCCCGATCTGGTCGTCACGGTTCGTGCCATGGACAGCTATCTGAGCGTCTCCGTCACCGAACTCGGTGAGAGTCTCGGACCACATCGCTAGACCCCAAGCCCAGATGCCGTATGGGCCGTCGGCTGACGGCATGTGTACGAGTTCTGACACCCATGAAGCGCCGAGGGGTGTCGGCGCAGCCTGTTTCCCGACAGCGACACGCCCTTGCCACGTTGGCCCTTCCGGGGTGAAGTAGGCGGCTGTCCGGGCTCCGACATCGACGACTAGCCGGTCGTATTGCACGTACTGGCTGACCGATTCGGCGGGAACCCACAAAAGGTCACTGTCGCGCTTCGGTATTCTCACCTGCAGACGGCTTCCGGCAGCTTGTTCGACTTTGACGATCGTAGCGACTGTCCCGGTGTCACCCACGATCGTCCGCATCACCGGGATCTCTGCAGCCCAGTCACCTGTTGCGGTTCTGGAAGCCAGTACAGGTTTCTCTCCTTTGAGAGCGCCGGTTATGCCGACGTTCCCGCCTGGGGCGACAGCACCCCGTCGCGGTGTCAGAGATGGCGCCGTTTTAGCGGGTGCCCCTGCGGGGTGCGTGCCCACCCACACCACTACGCCACCTGCGCCACCTGCTGCCACGGCAGTACCCGTCAGAAAGTTCCGCCGTGACACCATGGATCAGACCCCGTCTGTGAGTTTCAGCGCCTGCGCCTGAGCGATCGACTTTGCCACCGATGCGACCCTCGCTGCGGTCACCCCGTTGGTCGCTGCGACGATGTCAGCGCCTGGCATGACGGCATACTCGTCGCCGACGGGTGCGCCGAGCATGCCGAGGGCTTCCTCGACGTGCTTCTTGGCGCTCTGGGGGAGAGCCCTGGCCAGCGCCATCGCCGCGAGGTCGCTGCTGGTGCCAGCGATGCTCTCGATTGCCGAGAGTGCTGTCGCGAGCCATTTGGGGACGCCTGAGCAGGCGAGGCGAACTGTGGCGGCAGCGGGCGCTGTGTCTGGGTAGACGAAAGCGGCAAGTTCCTGCATCTTCCTGTCCCGGATCGCTTCGGACCGGAGGAAGAGGGTCTTGGCAGCCTGGGTCTGAGCGTCCCAGGTGTCACCGCCGGTTCCTGCCCATCTGGCGGCGAGCTTCTCGATGTAGGCGGCGCCATGCCCGTCGACGTCACCGTCGGGGTCGTCACCGTCGGGGTCGTCACCGTCGGGGTCGTCACCGTCGACGGGCTCGGGGAGCGTTTCGGCGGTCTCGCCATCTGCGGTGTCCGTGTCGTCTCCCACGAGCACGTCGTCGTCCCCGTCTGCCCGGGAAGAGTCAGGATCGGAGGGGGTAGTTTCGGTCTGGCTGTAGAAATCGGTCATGCCCGGCATCATACAACGAGCAGCGCCCCGTCACACGCCTCAGACCCAAAATTCGGGGAACCAATCCGTCGCGGTCTGGTGACCCCGGACGGCACGCGACCGCGTCTCATGGACCGCTAAAGCTCTTAGAGAGGTTATGGAGCCTTTCTGTCCACTTCTTCGCAGCGTTCGGTGGGACCCGAGTGAGCGCGGGAGCATCAGACCCAGCGGATGCTCTAGGTCACGTTGGATGGTCCCAGTACGCGCGCGTTGTCGTCCGATACCCCTCGGATGACCCAGACCCATCCTTCATCCAATGTTTCGCGTCACCCGCGCGACTCAGAGGGGACAATTACTAGAGCGTTCAACCGTGGCACTCTTTGGGAGGGGTCTCGGGACGCTAGATCGGCGGACGTAACCCCGTGCAGACAGCAGCACGAGCGGCTACCGGGAGGCCCCTGCACTCACCTGCCCATGTCCGCCCGTCTCTGGGCAACGTGCACGCTCACCCAACTCGCTGGGCGGCTAGAAACACACTGCGGCAGGCGCATCCTGAACGGCGGATTCCCGGACCGCTGCCACAGCGGCGACCTCAGCGGCAAACAGCGCTTTCGATGCAGATACCATCTCGGGTGTCAGCCCCTCCACGCCCAAAGGCCCGCGAGCCCCAAGCTCAGCAACCTGTTCGTCAGTCGGCTCATGCTGTTTGGACAGTATCCGGGCTACTGCTGTGTCACGTGCTGTCCGCTCACCCGCCCGGACAGCCTGACGGACGACCTGCCGTGTGCCGGTCACTTGCCGCCGCCCACCATCGGGTGTGCGGACTGTCCCGGTCACATGGACGACTCGCACGGTATCGGGTGTCCAGCCTGCTACGACATCCCACGTGCCCCTGCGCCGTCCACGGACGACAGCACCGTCGTCTGCAAGCCTGACGAGCGCCCTGTCCGCGGTTCTGCGTGACACGCCCGCCCGTGCTGCGATCGCTGCCGTAGCCCCGCCACCAGCAAGCAGGACGACCCAGACCGCCCGTAAGGACTGCCCGCAGTCCTGCCAGTATCCCATGGACGGGTCCGCAACCGGGCGTTCGCTAAGAACCTGGTCGAACAGTTCATGGCTGGTGACAGCCCAAACGTACGGCTCCGACATGCGGGCTAACCGTTTCCCTCCGGGCGGGGTGCGGGTGATTCCCATGTTCGCTAGCACCCCGCTGTCCAGAGCCCGTTGGACTGTCCGATCAGCGAGCCCCGAGCGAGCCGCCAGTTCCCGCCGGCTCACCGGACCTGGGATACGCCCATCTTTCCACGCTGAGCGCACGCCAGCACGGACAGCGCTGACAGTCGCAGGTCTAGGTGAGTGCACTGTCAGGACTGTCCGTTTGGGCACGTCACGGGCATGATGATGCCACGCGACTGTGAGCGTGAGCGTGCCGTTCGGCGAGCTTCGCCAGCACGGGCGGGAGCCCGTCAGCATCGACGTACCGGAAAGGTTGGAGAGATGATGTGATGGCTTTGCCCCATCCTTTCATCACCGGACTGCCGTCGTCGTAGGTGTGCCCGCCCCCGAGCCTCGGATCGCAAATCACGATCAGTCCCGCGCTGTTCATGGTCCTGACGAGACGTCCCGCCATCTGCGGCAGCTGAACCATCGCTTCCGTCAAAAAGATCTGGCGGAACTGCCGTTCCTCGGGGATGACATTCATCCGTGCTTGGACGACCGGGTCCGACGGGTTCGGGAACGGTGTTTTGGTGACGAGAACGATGTCCAACGGCGGTGGGTCAAACCCGGTGGCGAACGAGTCAAGCCCGAACAGCCATCCGTTCGGTGTTTCCCGTAGCCAGTCTGTGAGTTCGCGTTTGGTTGTCTCACCTTGGACCTGGATTTCACGGGACAAGTGCGGGCGGACTTGCTCGGCGACAGCGCGCATTTCGACTGCAGAGGTGAACAGGATCAGCCCTCGTCCGAGGATCCGTTCGGAGAAATACCCGATGATGTTCACGAGTTCGCTTACCCGTCGTTCCTTATCTGCCTCGGTGCGCTCTGGTTCGTCGTAATGGCGGGCGACTACCGATGAGGGGATGAACAACGACGAATGTTCGTAAGGGAGTGGGGACGGGACGGGAACGCTCTTCGCGTCAACTCCGCACTCTGCCACCCGCTCAGATGGGAGTGTCGCAGAGCACAGAGTGACTCGCGGAAGTTGCGACCAAAGCGATTTCAACGTCGTCGCGGTGTCAGGGTTCCCGACCATCCATCTCTGGGATGTCGCGGTTCTTTCCACCCAAACAACGTGTGACGGGTGTTCGTCTCGGATTGTGTCGAGTAGCGCTTCGACCGAAGCGGCGATCCGCCCTACCCTAGACGAGACTTTCGCCCACACGGGTTTCCCATCCGGCCCGCGAAGGTCCAGCACCTCGTTACACGCCGCCTGGGCATCAAACAACAACTCCAGCGTCGGGATTTCCCCGTCGGGTACTTCTTTGAACAACTCGGCGATCGACAGAAAGTCCTGCCACACCTGTTCATCACCGTACTCTTTACTGCCACGGAGCCCGACTAGGCGGAACATTTGCCCTGTCAGCTTGTGCGCCGTGTTGCTCATCCATATACCCGGAAACTGGTGCGCTTCGTCGATGACGATGACAGGGCTGTCTCCGAACGCTGACGGCTCGTTGGCGACGCGGGTAGAGAACATCGCTGCGTTCGTAACTAGCACGGTCGCAGCCATCGCTTCGTTACGTGCGGCGTCTGCGGGGCATTCGGCCTTATGCGGGCAGGAGTTCCCCTCACAGTCGTCGGAGTCCATCGAGACGGAATCCCATGTTGCCTGGTTAGCGGACGGGAGCGTTTCGCGGTCTGTGAGCCCTTCGTGGAACCCGAAGATGATCTGGTCTCGCCGTTCGAAGTTGATGCCAACATCAACTTCGCTGTCTGGGCGCCATTTGTCGATCTGCCGGGGGCAGACATAGTTCGCTCTCCCCTTCAACTGCGCGATTGTGCGCGGCACCCCGTCAATGGCGATGCCAGCCTGTGCGAGCCTTTCGCGTTCGTCGAGCAGCTGCATCTGTAGCGTTTTCGTTCCAGTGACGACAACGACCCGTTCAGGCGGTTGCCCGCTTCCGTTGTACGCGTCCATCGCTGAGATGCCGCCAGCGAGATAGCCGAGCGTTTTCCCTGTACCTGTACCCGCGTGCAGCGCTGCAGGCTTGTTGGCAATCACCGATTTCATCACGGTGCCTGCCATCGTCAACTGTCCCTCGCGGAACCCGGGGGTCAACGCAAGGTAGAACCGGATCATGGCGGCAGTCCGAGCGCATTCCTTGCACGGTTTGCCATTCATGTGGTCGAGGCTCGATACGGTGCCGTCCGTTTCGATTCGGACGCGGTGCGGTCCGGGTGGTGTCCGGGTCCGTGTTTGGACCGGGTACGTCCTGGCGGTTGGGAGCATCATCTGTTGATCCATTCTTTGCGTGTTGCGACCCACCCGATGAGGTACATGAGTCCTGAACTGCGGATGAGCCATCCGATGGCGTTGAACGAGACGGTAGCCGAGAGAATCAGTGCGACGCCGGTAGTGATCCAAACCCAATCGGGGGTAGACCTGCGGGCGAAAGCGAGTGCTGCGACGCCGAACAGGGCGGTCATCCCGATAAGGCACCATCCGACCCACAGCATGGCGGAAACCGGTCCGCTTTGGGTTTGCCACACTCTGCTTGTGGCGTCGTAGAGGGCGACCAAAGGTGCGATCGCTAGAACGTTCGTTGCCGTGTAAAACAGTGTTGATGCCCACTGCCGCCGGTTAGCGGCTGCCCATGTGTTGAGGGTCTGGGGTAGGTCGGCGAACGGCATGCCCAAAAACCTAGCAGCGCCGTGTGACAGTCATGGTCGTCAGGTGCGTGCCGCCATCGAAGGTGACGCCGGTGCGACCACGCTGCCGCGGCCGCCTTCCCAGATGATGCTCGGCGGCGAAGCACGCGAAGTCCGTTCCGCCACTACGCTGGTGCACCCAGACGTCGCTGCGGCCTGCGCAGCGTCAGCATGCACCGACCACGCGTCTCCGCCTGCTGACACGGGAAGGCAACCGTCCGTGGCAGCCCCTGTTAGGGCGGGCCATCTGGTTCCGTCTGGGACATCTGACACCGTTCGGGCGTTGAGTTCGACGGCGGCGGCGAACCTGGATGCCTCACGTTTCCCGGCGCTGACAACTTGCTGCCTGCTCAGCGGCGCAGCGGAACAGGTGCAAACCTGTTCACTGCCGCCACCGCGGACGAGGTGTGTCCATTTACCGTTCTGTTTCACCCATTTAGACCCGTGTGGGTGGTCGACCGAAACACTGTTCGGCCTCACGGTCACGGATGGCGCCGATGCGACTGGGGCGGCGGTCGCTCCGGGGGCGAACCTTCCGATATCCGAACGGTTTGGGTCGAAGGTCACTATCGGCTCGCTTTCACAGTCCAGAACCGGGGGATGGTAGCCGCCGGGTTTGACCAGCATGTAAGCGTAATCTGCCTGTCCTTGTCAACTAGAGCGGCGAGAGCCGAACGCCAGTCCACCCTGAGCATGCCAGCGTTTGCGTGCCCAGCGCGGAAGACTAGGGCGCCGTCGTCGCCTGTTCCTGCGGTCCTGATGTCGAGCCACTTCAGGTCATCAGAAACAACAACCCTGAACGGACAGCTTTCGGACCCCAGCAGTCCTCTGGGTATCCCCCAGAGGAGGATTTCCGGCTTGGACAGGTCGATGTGGATGCAGACACGTTCGGTTCGGGGCATTCACCCGACCATAGCGTACGCCCGCGCGTTTTCGAGGTGGGCTTCGACGCGGCGTCGTGCTCGCGTTCCCCCGGCGCCGAAAGTGCGGGTGCTCCCGCCTTCGAGCAGTTCCTGACAGAGAGCGAACGCTTCGTCGTCGAGTCCGACGAGCCAAGGGTGGTTCCGGTCAAGGTCGCTACTGGTTGGCGGGCGGACGCTCTCGTCGCCGGCTTCGAGGGTGTCCAACAGGGTGAATGAGCCGTCAGAGTCACCGAGCGGGGCATCTAGGCTGTCGGCGTGCCGTGTTTGATCAGCCAGCCCTGCGAGGTGCTTGCGTCGGGGGGAGAGGTACTCGCGTCCGGGGGAGCGCTGTTCAATGAGGGTCTGGGAGGGAACGTGGATGCCCGCGGCTGTCAACAGCCCTGACCGCTGACATGCTTGCTTGAGGCGAAAGCGCATGAACGTCGAGAACCGGCCTTTCTCCATGTCCCACTCGGGGAGGGAGCGGACCACTTCGACGGTCAGGGTAGCGACGAGTTCATCGAACCATGGGCTATCCGTTGGCATGAACTTTTTCGCTGCGTTGACAACGAGACCACGGTTCCTGGTGATGAAGTCGGCGGCTTCGCGTTCGCCCGAGCGAACGGCCCGCTTCATCATCGTTGTCTCGCGGAACGAAAGGGTCGGTGCTGGGCGGGTGCTTTCCTCGTGGAGCCGTACCGCAGCGTCCCGTCCTGCCTGGATAATCTCGACGGTTTCGACGATCGCTGCGTCGGAGAACCTGCTGTCGTTGCTTGTTGCCATGGTGTTCTCCCTGCTCACGGCGTCTGTTGATCACCTACTCTGAACCGTACAACACCTGGCTCCGGTTTTGCCACCTCGCATCCAACTTTCCGTGCTGATGCTTGCGACCGGACGGCTGAAACGAGCTTGTCGACGGTCAACAGGCGGTATTCTCCCCGCCCGGTATGGATGGTGTGCCATTCGCCGTCAGCCCACACATCCCATGGGTACTTCGACGGGGACACGACGTTCGGGACATATCGGAAGGTCGCCGACTCACCGGACTGGGTGTCAACGTGGAGGTGCCCGTCAGCGGCGCGGGCGCGATTTCGTGCGGTGCGGAGCCAACTGCGAACGCTGCCGGTCAGATCCTTTGCCGCAACGGTGTGCTCGCTGCCGTCCATCCAGATTGCCCAAGGATAGGTTGTCGCCCGTACCTGGGGGGCAGTATCCCAGATGACGGTACGTCCGCGGTTCTGGGTGTACGGCGCTATGCCCGCTCGCTTCAGGACGCTAACGAACGTGGCTGCCTCAGGTTGGCTGGCGAACGTCCGTCTTTCCAACTCTGCCACGGTCAGGAGGCCTTCAGGTATTTCAACCCTTCGGGCGTAACCTCGATGGACTCGTCCGTGACGCTGACGGCGAGGCGTCCGTTCGCGATCAGCTTGTTGATTTGCCGTTGGACTGTCGGGAGCGTCTCTTCAAAGATTTCGCGCAGGCGGGCACGGTCAACGGGGCCTGCTTCGGCGACGACGCTGACGACTCTCGCTGTAGCCGAGGGGGCATCTGCGCTGTTCTGGAATGCGGCAGCGAGAGCATCGACAGGCGCGCCTTCCGAAGCGATCGGGCGCCCTGGCGCTCCGAGATAGAGCCCCTCCGTGGCTGAGCCGGTGAGCTTCCCAGAGGATATGTCCTTGCGGGTCTGCCGTCCGACTGCCCCATAGCCCTCCAGTTCCGGGCGGTCTTGTAGGGCCGTGACGGTGATCCCGGGATTGGCTTTGACGAGCCAGAGCATCACAGCGTGACGGGTCGGCGCGGGCTTCGGCTTGGGTGCTCGTGCGGGCTTCCTGGGCTTCAGCTTGACGGCTGGTGCGGGCTTGGACGTTGGGGCAACCTCAGTGTGAGGCTTCGGCTCGGGCTCAGCGGCGGCAGTCTCAGGCTGTGGTGCGGGCTTGGTCGGTGGTTCAGGCTTCGGTTCAGGCTTCGGGACATCAGCCTTGGGACGGCGCTTGGACTGCTTCTTCGACTTGCGCTTGCGAATCTCGGGCGGTTCATGCCCCTCGATCTTCGACTCGATCTCTGCGCCAGTCGCTGCACCCATCGCCGCTAGGACGACAAGCCCCGGGTCCATCTGGGCGAACAAGGCGACCAGCCGTTCGGAACTGCGGCCGTCGCCGTCCTCGGTCACGAGCACGAGTGTTGCGACATGCGGGAACGATGCAGGACGTAGCACGAACTTGGCACGGTCGCTGTTCACAGCGTCCTCCCATTCGGCGGCTTCGGACTGGATGTTCATAGTGCTCCAAATTCTGGTTGCGGGATAGGCGGGTGCTCCCGCTCTAACCGTGCAGGCTACCCGTTTCGGCAGCGTTCGCACATAAGGGACAGAGGTTTCACTCCCCGTGTTCGCGCTCGGACGGGAAGGGACGGTTTCCACATGCTCTCATGGTGTTCTGTTGTGCAGGTACAATGGGGCCATGCCCAGAATTTTGAAAGTTGGACTGCCGGTTGTTCTCGTCGGGGCGATCACCGCAGCGGTCTTGGTCCTTATCCCACGCGGAGGAAACGGTGACGTCGAGATCGTCCCCGATCCGCCAGATCGGGTCCGGGTCGTCACAGACAAATCCCCGGGGATCAGCGAGGTGGCAACCCCGGCGTCAACGACTGTGAAGCCGAAGGCTGGTACAGCAAAGACGGAGACCGGTCCGGGTGGCACCGGTTCTGGTGCCCGTGCCTCCGAGGTCGGCGACGGCTCGGACGGAGCGGTGCCATCATCGACACGGGCGATGATCGCCACAGCGAAGGTTTCGACCGTCCACATCGTGGCGTCCCCACCCGAAGGGGTAACGTCCACGCCGCTGGCGACGCCGGCGCCCAGAGGGTCGGAACTCCCGAACGACCGGCTCTCGATCGTCGGACGACACAAAACGGATGCAGGGTGGGAGATAGCGAACCCGGAGCCCTACGGTGGGACCGCAGCATTCTGGGTGGTGCAACAAGCCGAAGGCTGGGTTCGTGTCATGGTCCCAGTGCGTCCGAACAACCAGACCGGATGGATACGCACAGACGAAGTTGACTTGTCCGAAACGGGAGCGAGAGTCCACATCGACTTGTCCGACCGGCGGCTAACAGCGTTCAACGACGCTGGCACCCGGATCGTCGACACTGCTGTCGCAGTCGGCGCGGCAGGTTCCCCTACCCCCGTTGGGTGGTTCTCGATCACTGACATCTCGCCGTCGAACCCCGGAGGCACATACGGGCCTTCGATCGTCGGGACGTCCGGGTTGTCTGAGGTGTTGGAGCGCTTCGATTCTGGTGCCCCTCAGATAGCGATGCACGGGTGGCAGAACCCATCGGCGTTCGGGCGTGCGGTATCGAACGGGTGTGTCCGTGTCCCGAACAGCCAGATCGTGAAGATTGCGGGGCTTCCACGCGGCGCCCCTGTTGTCGTCGAGGCATAGCGCGGCATCATGTCCGCATGACCTCACGCGGCAGAACTTCAGCAGCTTCGACAGACGGTTCGTTCGCTCCCGGCAGCACCGGAGATGGGTTTCGGCATCTGAACGGTACCGGAACGCCGTCACTGGGGACGCTCGTGGAGACGAATACGCATGCCCAGGCGCCGCTGGCGTCACAACGCGATGGCAGCAGCAGTCAAATTGTCGGTGGATCCCGCTGCCGATGCGCACGCTACGAGCCGTCCGGTGGCGACGTCTGGGGTCGCTCCTTGCGTTTCGGTTCGGATGCGATCGGCGGACAGCACACCCGTAACCCCATCGGAGCAGACGACAACGAGCCCGCCTTCGTGCGCCGGGACAGAGAACGCCGAGGGTGACTCCCCCGACCCTGCATACCGTGTGAGTTTCCCGTCCGGTGCCGCGTGATCGTGGGTGAGAGCGACGATAGGCCCGGATGGTGGAACGTGGAAGGCCCGGGAGTCCCCTAGCCACGCTCCGACGAGTTCACCGGTTTCGGTCGAGGTGCCGGCGATCACTACCGTCGCGCCTGGCCCATGCCCGGGTCCGTGACGCAACTCGGTGACTGCCCGGTCGGCGAGAGTTGCTGCGTCGCGTGCGTCAGCGACGGTGAACCGTTCGCCGCCGTCGAGGTACTCTGCTGCCGTTCTCGTTGCTGCAGCGGCAGCGCTGGCGCCTTCGGGTAGACCGCCCATCCCGTCGGCGACGATGACGCCGTGTCGGAAGCGGACGGCAGCGTCCTGGTTGGACGAACGTCGGCCTGTTTCGGAACGGATCGAGCACCTGTCAGAACGGTCGGGGGTGTCGCCGTATCCTCTGGATTGGGCTGTGGACGGGGTCACGGTTTGCGCTCCGAACGTGTACCGCCCGTCGCTCCGGCGTTCAGGTGGGAGGGTCATGACTCTGATGATGCCGCCTACTCTCATCTACTCTAAACCGTTTAGAGTAGATGAGCCCGGACGCGGACTTGACAGCGTGTCCCGTTCGGCGGCTACAATGAGTGCCACAACAAGAAAGGAGCATCAGATGGGTCTCGCAGATCGAGGGCAAACACTACTCGGAGGTATCGTCGGGTCGCGCT
>OFQV01000016.1_pt1 | contig 55945 bp, 81 predicted proteins | sample 1542971 | NCBI WGS metagenome assembly OFQV01 (sample SAMN07774229, study PRJEB24372) | wastewater metagenome | isolation source: WWTP Cannobio (Effluent) | place: Italy: Cannobio | collected 2016-01
GCCAGATCGATCGCACTGGCGGCCTCATCGGGATTGACGCCCTGAAGCAGACGCGAGCGCATATCCTTGTCGGCTGATGTGGACGCCTGCTTGTCGGCAAGGCGCTTCCGAATATCAAGGATCGTCGCCTCGCTGAGCGCGCCACCTTCGGGACCACCAGAGCCGAAGCCAACGCCTGGAACATCGCTTTCCGGCGCCGCAGGCTGAGACAGTTCCTCCGAGAAGCGGGGCGACAGACCAAGCTCGTTCAGATCCCTGCTTTGGTCACCTTCGGCGGGAACGATAGTCGGCTCTGCGCTCGACGTGAAATCAGGCGTGTCATAACCACGCGAGCCCATCCATGTCGGGCGCTTGAAATCGCCCTTCAGCGGCTCGTCTGGCGACAGCTGCGCCATTGGCGTGTTCTGCAACGCCTTAAGCTTCGCATCCGCCTCCGCACGATAACGCTCAGCTTCGCTCTCATCAAAGCTGTCACGCGCGACGCGGCGCAAGCCATCAGGGATCGGGATAATCGGCAATTACTTCCCTCCCTTCACTGCTTTGTAGGCGGCTTGAACTTCAGCCGGAGTCGGCGCGCGGCCATTAGCCTTGCGGAACTCTTCGAAGATCAGCTCCTCAGCGGCATAATCGTAATCAGCGGGGACGCCGGCCTGAACGCGAGCGTTGATGTCATCGCCAAGATTGGTCGGCAGCTGTCCAAATTTGCCGGGGTCGTAGGCATCAAGAGCCCGCGCCACCGCATCTCTGACCTGCGAAATAGTCAGCGGCTTCCCGCCGTTCTGCTTCGATATTTCCTCGGCCACCTGATAAAGCTTGCCGGCGAATGCGACGCCATCCTTGGGCGCATTCTTGGCATCCGAGCCGATGCGCCAGTCAGGAACGATGCGCTTGGCCTCATCGACGAGCGCGCCATAGACTGTCTTTGCCTCGCTGGCGGTCTGACCAGCCGCGCCCATCTCGATCTGCTTGCGATCGACGGCGCGCTGATCATCCGGCGTCATCTGATCGTAAAAGCTTTTGAGCTGGGGGCTCCAGTTATCATATCCGCCGATGAACTGCGCAGGCGCGCTCATGGAGAAGGCGTCCAGCACAAGCTTGTAGTCCGCGCTGCGATCCGTGATGAACGCCTTCATCTCGGCTGACATCTTCGACTGCGCCGCCTCGGTCTTCTTGCGGTCCTGCTCGGCCCGGATCGATCGGTAAAGCGCAGGCTGGTCGTTGATGCTGATCTCGCCCCTATCGACAGCGTCCTGCAGATCCTTGAACCCGACATTGCCTTGCAGCACGTCCATCTCGAAGGCATTGGCAACCTTGAGTTCGGCCTTGCGCTTTTCCGCCTCAAGCCTGCTCTTCTCGGCGCGCATATCCTGCTGTGTCGCTTCACGCGCTTGCTTCAGCGCTTTCTGCTCTTCCGCAGACCCGGCAAATTCCGCGATCATCATCTCGGCGCCGGTGTCGTCGCCCGCCATGGTCAGGCGCTCAATGCTGTCGCGCGTGCGGAACAGCTTGTCCTTCTGAAGCCCCTGATCCAGTTCCAGGTTCAGGCGAACCGCATCGTCCTTGCCCAAAGTCCCGGCCATGACCTGGCGCTCGTTCAAGTCTTTCTGCGCCGCAAGGTTTGCTGCGACTGTCTCCTCCGAAAGCGACAGGTCCCCGACCTGCTTCAGCGTGCTCGCATTCGTTGCGATAATCTCTGCTGTGGCGGTCTCAAGCTGCTTCCGGCGCGTCGCGTCCCGCATCTGGATCGTGCCGTTAAGCTGCCAGTCGCCCGTGTGCTGCGCCCAGATAGCCTGCGCCCGCGAGCCAGAGCCCGCGATGGGCGCCCCGTTGCGCTTGATGATCTCGTCCGAAAGCTTCTTGTAATGTGTCTCGTATTCCTCTGGCTTTACGTTCGGGTCTTCGAGAACTGCACGCCGCGCCTTGTCCAGTTCGGAGCGCGTGTTGTTCGTGGCCGTGACGATCTTGCGGTCGGTCTCGGCTTCCTGAAGCCGGTTGCCGAATTCGAGCATCGTCTTGCCGACTTCGCCCAGCGCCTGCGCCGCATCCTTCTGTCCGCTGAAGTCGGGGACGGGGATATCCACAACCCCGCGCGTGTTCTGCGCCGCACTGGGATCAAGGCCCATCTGTTGCGCGCGAGGTATACGTGCCATTCTAACTCACAACTTCGCGCTGGATTGGGAGACTGAAATGCGTCTGGTGTTGGGATGTCTGCTGCTGTTGAGTTCGTGCGTTGGCGTCGAAAAGTACACAGCGGCTGACGGTAGGCCGGCGCTCTCTCTTGATTGCGATTATCTGGGAACCGCTGCCTGCTACACCCAAGCGAGAGAGGCTTGCGGCAATAAGGATTACGAAGTTCTGCGCCACTATCAGGACGGCAAGAAAGAGCAGCTTGAGATTGTCTGCGCCACCTAGCCGCCAAACGCGAATGGGGATTTCCACGCATCGGTTGAAAGCAAGTTGGCCGTGCTGCTGAGCATCTGCGCTGTGCCCGCCGTCTTCTGAGCGCTCGCAGTCATTTTGGCCGACTGGAGGCCAGCCGCGCCCGCGTAGCGCTTAGTGCTCGCCCCAAACTTGAGTTGCTTCGCCTTGTCCTCGGCATTCGCCATGACCAGAAGCTGCTCCAGGCTGGCGTTCTTGACCGTCTCGCCCGTGATGGCCTGAACTGTCTCGTCCGTCGTATCGCCACCGCCCGATGCTGCCGCCGCACGCTGGGATGACAGGATCTGCTTGGCCCGCTGGTTGATGATGTCCGCGTTATACGTCCCGACCGCTACTTCGCGCTTGGCCTGCGTCTCAAGCTGCTTGGCCTCGCCCATGGCCGCTGTCAGAACCGCCTGACCTTGAGCGTTCGTAGCCTTCGCCGCCTTCTGCGAGGCTTTGTACGACGTCCCGATACCTACGGCCTGCAGAATAAAGCTCACGCCGCCATTCCTTCCTCGAATCATCCACCGGCAGGAACCCCAGCCTCAACAGCCAGGCTTCAGCCCTCGGGATGTCATAGTTACAATCGGCCCAGATGGCAGGAACACCCGCCTCGTCCATTCGCCTGAACATATCCACCGTCGTCGCGTGAACGCTAGCAGGACAGCCGGGACGCATAGCAAAGTTGCCCCAGAACCTGTCGTTGTCGTCCACCCAGATAATCGCCATGGCAACCAGCGCACCATCCCGCCGCAGGACGAACCCAAAGAACCGGCTCGGATGCGGATACTCCTCCACCCCCCATTCAATGAAATGGGAAACCGCAAGGTTCTCGCGCGAAATCACGCAGACTTCTCGTTCGTCTCCAGGTGAGGAACCAGCCCCAGCACAGTCGCAGGCCCGGCCGTTGGCATCGACAGGCAGACGCGCGGGTCCTTACTCGACGCCCCGGCGAACGGCTTGTTGATATCGTCGGTAATCTCGACCATCGCCGCGTCATAGCTCGCAGGATCAGGCCCCTTGAGAGATTCCATGTTCGTGAAATCCCTGCCCCACTTCAGGGCGCCCGGCGCTGTCCGATACGGCAAGATGCCAATGCGGGCCACTTTGCGGTCCTGCGTCATCGCCGTGCCCATCGAGGACCCACCCATGACGCGGGGAGACTTGTACTTGCCCTCATAGAGCAGGCCCGTAATCACATAGGACGCTTCATAGGTCAGCGTGATCGCCCCGCTTGCCACGGTAAACGGCCCCTGCTGATAGCCATCGGTCCACGCGTAGACCGTCTCGCCCTCAAGGTGGGTAAGCCCGCTGATCGCCGTCGTGGCGGACCCGGAATACAGGACCGCGCCACGCAGGCGCCAGACCGTTGCCATGGTCGCCCATGCCTCGGGCGCGAGCTTCTCGACGTGTCTCACCGTCGAGCCGTTCACAGTCCGTCGCACAATGAAATAAACGCTGTCTTCAACGGCCCCAGGCAGGCAGCAGACGCTCTCGTAATAGGCTCCGGCGTCCACCAGCCTGCACCACGCCACCACGCCCTCGGTCGGCTCATAGAGCAGGACAGCCATGCGGCCATCGGTACAGGGGAGCCAGATCCTCGGCTCTGGATTGTACTGCACAGCGCATTCGAGGAAGCCGTCAGTCGTGCCCTCACTGCCGGCAATCGTCCGGTGCAGCCGGGTCAATTCGTTGAGTTCGTACTTGTTGCCGCCCAATGTCATGCGGAACAGCTTGCGGGTCGATCGATCGATGAACGCTGCATCGGCATCCACCGCAATTGCCTGCGCATTAGACGAGCCGCGGCGCGACCTTGCCCGCGAAGCAGCATTGGTCGGCGTCAGAATATCGTCCTGCGTGTTGGAACTGACCTCGGCTTCGCGCGCATCCATGCAGACGAGCAGCTTGTCCACTCCCAGCATGGAGCGCACTGAGCCCCAGCCGCCCGTCACCCTGCGTGTGAACGCCTGTGCGTCATCCGCTCCGATCTCGAACCCCTCAAAGTCATCCGACTCAGAGGCCCAGAACCGATCATCCCTGCCAGCCCACAGCCTGCCATCGGACAGAGCGATAGCAGCAGGCCAGCCCGCAGCATCCGACCAGGCCGAGAAAGCCCAGTCGGTCGTCGCCGTCGTCTTACCTACAGTCTCGAGCACATCGATCGTCGCAGAGTTGTCCGCCTCGACGCTGTAGATACGAACAATCCCATCCGTCGAACCGTTGGCGTGCTGCAGGACAACCGTTGCCGCGCCGCTCGTCCATGCCGTCGCCAGCACCCGGTAATAGATGGTCTGGTTGTCGAGCGCGTCGTTATAGGTCGTGTCAGTAGTGCCCGTGTGCGTCTGGTACGCCACCCAGTTGAGTTCGTTTCCAATGCTGCGCTGAAGCACCAACGTGCCCACGAACACGCCGGTGATCGTAAGTTGGAGGTTGCGGTTGATGCCCGCGCCCGTGACCTTGACGCTTGTGGAATACTCATCGAGCGCATCGATTGACGCCGTTACATACTGACCCTGATGGGTGAGCTTCATCAGCGCCCCGGCATGAGTGGCCCTGAAGATCGGCGCGGATGCTGTCAGCGTTCCGGCGCCCGTGTTGGTATTGCAGGTCATCGTCGTGGTCGTGATGTTCAGGGCCGCGAACGGGCCGTTCGTAGGCTGGTATTTTCGCAGGCTCCACGACTTATCCCCGCGCCGCTCTAGTACCCGCGTCTGAACACCCCTGGTCGTGATCCATGCAACGTCGAAGCTCTGCTCCATTCGCAGGGACCGCAGCGTATCTTCCTGCCACGGCGATTCCAGCGTCAGGTCACCAGCGGTCAACGCCTTGAACCCTATCAGGTTCGCCTTGCCCTCTGCCGCTCCGACATAGCCGGTGTTTGGCAGGCGAAACTCTATGTAATACGGCGAGACACCGGGCGTGATCGTGACGATATGCTCGCCGGGATAAAGCGTCAGGTCGGTGAATATCTCCTGCCCGCCTGCCGTCGTCCCGGCCCGCATCTTCAAAGACCGGCGCGTCACCTCGAACGAGAACGTCACTTCTGACGTGGGCGAGGCTGTCGTCACAGCCGAACGCGCGACGGCCTCGCTGACCGCCGTGGTCGTGAACGCTATGTCAGCCCCAGATACCGAGATGCCCATTATGAATTGCTACTCACCTAGGGTCCACCCAATCCCGTCATAAGCATCGGTATAGAATGGGTCTGACACATCGCTGGAGCCGCCCGTGATCGGCGCAGACCCACCCGTTGGCGGGGCCGCAGATTCATCGGAGAACGCGCCAATCGTGGCGCTTGCCCCGGTAATGGTCACATAGGCAGCGGTCGAATTATCAATGAAGCGTATCTGGTTGGCGCTGAACTCCAGCGCATAGGCAATTTCCCCAGACCGGACGAACGAACGCAGGATGCCGAGGCTCTCACCCTCCGTGACAATCTGCGTCGTACCGTCCTCTTCCAAAATAACCGTGCCGGCCTCATCCGTGACCTGCGCCAGCGCCGTCACATCATCGAGGAACTTGGAGCCGGGAGCCTTCGACATGCCCCCGTTCGTGTACGGGAAAGCGTTCTCCATCGTCTCAGCGAGACGGGAATAGATGTCCAGATCAGCCCGCGCCAACGTCTGCTTGTCAGCCTCGCCGCCGTTGAGCGCGAGAGTTGTAACGTTGACTTTAGCCATTGTATCGACGCGAGAAACCGTACCGCGCCTTTTCGTACTCGCCCGGCGGAATCACGAAAGCGCCGTTCTGCTGAGCATCCCACAGCTTCGCTTCAGTCAGGCAGCGCCGCATCGTCTTGCGCAGCTCGTCTTTCTTCACATCGGACGAGCCGATCACCGGGCAGACCTTCCACGCCAGTTGAGCGGCAAGCGCACCGGCAAACAGTTCCGGCCACATGCCTGGACTGTCGATCTTCTCGCCGTCGACATAGTCCAGCCATGTAGTCGCGGAATTAGTCAGGATACGTCCGCCAAAATCCACATACGGGATCTGGCCGGCGCTAGGGGTTGAGACAGACGCTACCTTAACGATGCGCTTGCACTTCGCGGGCTTGGTAAAACCATAGGCCCAACCATTCGGAGTCGGGTCTACCGCGGCGAGTTGAAACTTGACGAGCGAGAAGTTCCAGGTGTGAACCTCGAACAGCTTCTTGACCTCTCGGTCATAAGCCTGCGTCAGCCTAACAACCCAAGTGCTGTCGTCATCTGGACCGCTTGAGGGCGGTTCACCGAGATGCTCCAGAGCATCGTTAAGGATGTCTGTGGACGTCGTCATCAGACAGCCTCAACGTCCGATCGAGTGTCTGTTGCGGTACGCGGCTGTCGCGTTCGGCGCTTGGGCGCATCGCCCTGATCAGGCTCACCACCCAGTTCGATGATCTTTGCGCGGGCTTGCTCCGAGGAGTTGAACATTGCCCCCTTCTCTTCGGACTTGAAGAAGATCGTCCATTTGCGTTCGATGCCCATGTACTGCATCGACCAGCCGCTCGGGAGCGTACCTTCCTCGAAGACCACCGGGCCGTGAATGGCCGAGGTGATGACCTTGTCCACTGAGCCAAGGCACGCGCGGACCATCAGGCGCACATACCAGGACCAGTCAGCCGGGCGAACGTCAATGAAGTCGCCCTCACGCAGAAGCTTGTCGGTCGGGCTGCGAGCCTGCATCCGTCCGAAGTATTCCGGCGCAAGCACATCCTCGAGCGTGTGCCCGACAGGCAATGTCGCCACGTAGGTTCCGAATTGTTTGCCGTCGTGCTCGATCTCCAGAACGTTTTTCGTCGGGCAGCGCGTCGCTTCGGCCATGTTGTCTCCAGAAAATTAAGGGCGGAGGCCGAAGCCCCCGCCCAGTTGGTCGTCTTCTTACGAGTTGGTGATCGTAATCGCCAAGCCGTTGGTCAGGTCGGCGGCGCCAGCCGTCGAGATGCCCAGCACGAGGTGGATATACGTCGCCGTCAGGATGTTGGCTGTGCCAGCAGCCGTGATCAGTTCCGCCGAGGTGGTCGGAACGGCAGTCGTCCAGATGCGGACGTAGACGATGTCGCCCTTTTGCATTCCGCGCTCGAGAGCGTCAGAGATGTAGTTGATTGCGTACACGGTCGAGTTGGTATCGACCGTGTCGTAGACCCAAGTTTTCATGCCGAGGGGACCGGCAGTCTGCGAAACCATCCCCAGAGTTCCAGGAGTATAGGTCATAGTTCAGTTCCTTCCGTTCTGGGAAATTACGCGATGGACGCAGTGTCGTCGTGGACAGCGCGATAGACGCCGCGAGTGAGAACAAGCGCCGCGCAGTGGATCGTCTTCACCCACGTGCCGTAACGGTCTTCCTCGTCCTCGTAGTACATGTGCGTCTGCGGCTCGCCGTCGATCTGGTGACCGATGGCGTTCATGTCGTAGATGTAGCACTTCGCGGTCGCCGTACCCTTGCCAGTGAGGCCGGTGTGACGGAGCCACTTGACGCCAAGCCATTCACGATACTGGCCGACAGGCGGTGCGCCTTCGACCAGCGGCTTCACGTTGTTGAAGTCGATCGACACGAAGTCGTTGATCGTCTCCATCTGGAGCCAAGCGTTCGGGGTGACGACACCCCAGATGTTGCCGTTCCAATCGACGTCGTTGTTCATGAGACCGGAAACCCAGGTCAGGAACGTGGACTTGACGCCGAAGTCGATAGCCGAGCCCGAGTTGATGGCGTTGGACGAGCCATCGAGCGCGTCGATGATCGACTGGTCGATCGACTTGTTGATCGACGAGCGACCTTTGCGAGCGTGCGCCGCACGGGTGTTCGGGTTGGCGCGGAACAGGTCGAACGAGTCGATCTGGTACTTCTTGAAGTGCTCTTCCATCGTGCCGGTCGCCTGAGAGAGGCCCAGTTGCGAGACCGGGATCAGGCCGTCACGGGTGCGGATATTGGCCGCGTCGGAGGGGTCGACCACATCCCACTTGACCGTCGATCCGTGCTGCGCGCCGTCGTTGCGGACGGTCTGCTTGAGGAGCGAGGGCTCGCGCTCGTAGTCGAATTTGAACTCGTCGTTGTACTGCGTGCGGAATTGCGCAGTGATCTGGTTAACAGCCATGGCTGCATCCTTTGTGTGATGAATGACAGGAATGGCGATGCCGTCCGCCGCGCGGGTTACTCGTTGCCGAGGGCCGCTTGGCAGTCTTCGTTAAGCTCGCAGGGCTGTTTCCAGGTTACTGCGCGCTGATCCGTCAACCCTGATCGCCGGGGGAGACAGTCAGCCTGTGGTCAGCCTCTAGTGAGAGGCAGACCGATCTTCATGACGCTGCTTCGCGTCATAGAGTTCCGCCAGACGCTTTTGCGTGTCCGGTGAATTGTACTTGGCGCGGTTGGTCGCACGCAGCGCCAGCAGGCCATCCAGTTCGCTCTGGATCGACTTGCTTGCGTCCGCGCCATTGCGGCCGGCCTCGAGGAAGATCGGATCTTCCATCGTCTCCCGGCCAATGCGCGCCATCGCCTTGATGAATTGAACGTTGTCGCCCAGAAGCGAGCCGTCCGCGAACTGCATGTCCGCGATGTCCGACCATTCCTTGCCGAAATAATGCGCAGCCGCAGCCTTGGCGAACCCGACATTGCGGGCCTTCTCAGGACCAGGCCACAGCTTGCCGAGAGCCTCGCTGGTCAGTTCAGCCTGACGCGCCGCCGTCGCCTGCGCATAAGCCACAGCCGTCTCAGCTTCGCGATAGTAAAGCTCGTGAGCTGCATTGATCACGGCCGGGTCAGCGTAAACCCCACCCTTCGCGTGCAGGAATGCCGTGATATCAGTCAGGCGCTCCTTGTCCGTGTCGTTGGGCTCATAGCCCTGTGGGGGCTTGACCTTGATCTCGTACTTGTCCGGTGTCTCGGGAATGCCGCGGGCCTTGGCATAGGCTGCACGATCCTCATCGGTCGCGTCATCGCCCGGAATGGACACACGGCGCGGGTCCGTCGCCTTGGAGCGCACTTCCTTGTACGCCTTGGCGAACGACGGCTCGTCCGTGAACCGATCCAGCTCCTTGCGGAACTTGGCGTCTTCACCGGCCAGCTTGCCGCGCCAGTCATAGCCACTGTCAGAGGACGTATCGGATTCACCGGTGGCAGCTTCTGCCTTTGCCGCCGGGACAGCCTTTGCCTCTGCCTTGGGTGCAGGCGCAGCCTTTACCGGCGCTTCCGCTACAACCGTATCTGCCGCTTCATCAGCCATTCTCAGTCTCCATTGCCTTGCGGGCGCCAAGGGTCACAAGTCTGACCTCGGCTATGCTGAGCAGGGTTGCCCCGACCCAGCGCTTGCCCGCGTTAAATGCCCATGCCTCGGACGACATCATCTGCTCGCCCGCCACCACACCCGTCATGTTGAGCAGGTATTGAACGAACCAGGCCTGCTGCGGTCCCGTCGCCTTGGCGTTCATCACAGCCTTGATGGCCGCAATGTCGTCCACGGTAAGCGGTGGGGCCTGGTCAGGGCGAAGAGCGATCCGCTCCGGCTCGGGGATGACGGATCGCCGGTCTTCTGACACTAGGCTGCCTGTTCCTGTTCGGCCTGACCGTTGCCCTTCGTGGCGAACGAGGCGATCTCGACCCGGCCATCAGTCGCCAGCAGGGAATCGATGATAGCGATCCCCCCGGCGTACTGGTTGGCCTGCGCGACAGCTTCATCCTTCGCCTTGACGAGCTTGGCGCGTCTGAACTCAAGGTCCTTGCGTTCTTCGTGGGTCATCAGGTGAGCGTGATGCCGAGGAGGCCGGTCGTAGTTTGATACCACAATTTGCCCGTGCCCGTGATTGCCGTCGCAGCCGCTGCCTGATCGGCATAGGGGCCAGCAACGTCCGTCAGCGTCAGGAAGCCGTTGAGCGCGACAGCCGAGATCAGCTCGTCGAACGTCATCGTCTTCGGCACGCCAGCATCCGACACCATGATCGTGTCAGTGGCAGGAACCACGGCCGAGCCGAGCATCGTGGTCGTGATCCCGGCAAACATCGCCGCGACTGATTCAGCCACCGTGATCGTCTTCATCGTGCCAGCGTCGGAGAACAGGTATTCGTCCGTCGCAGCAGCTCCCGAACCCGTCATTTCCGTGGTGATAACCACCGGGATTGCCGCGAACAGTTCCGGCAGCGTCATGCTTTTCGAGCCTGACGTTGTTGCCGATACATCGACCACCGGGACAAGGTCCCCTACAGCGGCGTTTGCGCCCGTGAGGGCAGTCATAGCGCTAATCTTGCCCATCAGGCGTTCTCCTCTAGGATTTTGGTTGAGCCATCCTCATCGAGGATGTCGTTGCCGGCTTCTTCAATCATGTAGGCGCCCGCCGAGACGCCGCCTGCGTAGATCGTGTCGTTTGCGTTGAGCTTGCCCTGCACCACGAAGCCCACCGGGCCAGTGTCGAGCGTGCTGATCATCAAGCGGAACTTGCTGGCCCCGCCATTTGGAACCTCGACCACAACCGTCTGGCCCGTGGTGAACGTGTCCACCGTGTGCCAGTCCTGGTCGTCGAGCAGATCCTGCTGGAGCACGACCGTGCTTGCGCCGGCCGTATGCTTCATGCGGAGGTAAAAATCCTCATAGGCCGTGAACACCACCGATGGGGCGTCCTGTGCGGTCAGCGACCCGCTAATCCTCGTCGCCATTAAGCGCCCTCCTTCATGGCGTCTTCCAGTTTATTGAGGTTCTCAGGACGAGCCTTGAGCCCGACCTCAAGCGCCTGTGCCTGTTCCATCTTCTGCTGCTGCTCGGCTTGCGCCTCTTGGCGCTGCGCCCGCATTTCAGAGACCAACTTGGGATCACGCGCCCAGTCGGCCGGCGTGTCGCCCATCGCTCCGCGTGTGACCTCGTCCCAATCCACATTGTCGAGACTGTCAGGCGCGATCTGAGCCTGTGCTGTCATCCGCGTAACCAGCGCTTCAGCCTGTTGCGTCCTCAGTTCGCGATAGGCGATCGACAGCGGCGTCTCGAACTCAAAGTCTACCCGCGCGCCTTGCAGTCCTTCAGGCATCCCCTCGGGCAGTTGCGTGGACGGGTCCAGATCGCCAAACGCGCCCTTGCTCCAGGCCCGCTCGAACACTGCATCCATCAGCGTGGCGTTCTCGCTCTCCATCGGCTCAAAGATCGGAGCCGCAGAGCGAACGTATTCCTCAATCCACTTGCCCGCTTCGTAAGCAGTCATCTGCTTGTCGGGCATCTTGAACAGGTCTTGCCAGAACGCACGGCCCTGGTTCATCGCCAGACGATCGGTCAGTTCAATTCCGTAGCGCGGGTCGCCCGATTCGAGGTTCTCGATCACCTTGCGATTGCCATCGCCCATGGCTGACGCATCGTAATAGGTGATAGCCCCGGCCCGCAGGTTGATCTCACCCACCACCGCGTCGTGCGCAGCGACCTTGGGAGGATCGACCTTCCATTCCACAGACTTGAGCAATGCCTGCTGGGCAATGTTGAGCGTGCGTGCATCAGCCAGCGCCACGCCGGCACAGGGTGAACGGCCATAGGGCTCGCCAGATACTGTCATCCAGCGGCGAACCAGGTACGGGAACCAGTTGAAATGGCCCTCGCCTAGCCCGGCTTCCTTCTCATCGACGCCGCACGCCATATACATCGACATGTACTTGGCGGTTTTGCGCGGCTTCTCGGTCTTGTCGTAGGTGTAGTCCTCAACCGGTGCGACACAGCGTTGAACCTGGACCTCACGTTCCGGGCTCTTGTCCAGCGCGTCGCGCCATTCCTTCGGCAGATTGTCCTTGCCGAACAGCCCGGCGCACTGACGCAGGGTCATGTGCATACGCTCGTGCAGCTCGTCTACTGTGCCTTCGTGGTTCTCCGACCAGGCGCAATCCTTGAGGTGCGCACAAGTGAACAGCAGGCCCGTGTTGGCGCTATTGTAGGTGTGCCGGATAATCGCGTTGCCGAACGTCGTGTAATCGTGGTCCGATTCCGACATGGCGCGGGTGAAGTTCGCGGCCGGGGAATAGACGATATTGCGCTGTGTCCGTGTCGCACGCTCCAGCCACAGCCGGGTCTGTTTGTCGTCCATCAGCTCTTCAGGACGAGCTACGGCCTTGAACCAGTCCTTGCCCCTCGGGCGAAGCATGGCGCCGAGATTGTTGGCCATGTCCCGGCGCATCCGCTGGGGAACGCTGGTGTAGATCCCGTCGTAGCGCTCGTCGCCCTTCGATTTATTGCCGAAAAAGTCCGCACGCTCGGGGTAGAATATCTCGGCTTGCGCCTGGAAAAGGGAATTGTAGGCGTCCTTGGCGACGAAGAGCTGATCGCCGCGCAGTTTCCACTTTTCGCCGCGTTCCTTGAGACGCCCAAGCTTTTGACCGGCTGAATCATCGTAGGCCATCTAGTCGATACCCTCGAATTGGCCACGCAGGACAAGCTTGCCGCTGAACATTACATAGCCATCCTGTTCGCCGTGCCCGCAGCACGCGCTGAGAACGCCATCGAGGCGTCCAATGCAGGGATCTGGCTCGTTGTTGGCCACGAAGCGCCCGCATTTCGCGCAGGATTTGCAGAGGATCAGGTAGTCCTCTTCGCGCTCAGCACTCTTAGCCTTCCTGTGCCGCGTAAACGCCGCCTCTGCTTCAGCCTCGTGTGATGGCCAGTACCGAAGCGCGATTCGGGCGTGTGCGGAATCCCGCACCTCGGAGTAAGTGCGGTCGGTCATCCCAGCGTCGTTTTGGTGTCGTAGCCTAGGTCGCTAAGCTGCCCGCCCATGATGGTCGAGGCCAATCCCTTGCGGCCAGCAGCCTTGCGACGGTTCATCCGCTGCGCCTCCACAGTGTTGGGATCGAACTCCTGGGGAAGGTCCGTGGGCGCTTCCGGCCCAGCGAGAACCTCGGCCTTGTACTTCGCCAGATCCGCCGCGGTGGAGCCCTCAAGCGGGCTGGTCGGGGCTTTCTTCTTCTTGAACAGACCCATCAGTTTTTCCGCCCTATGACCCTGTCGTACTGGCGGTTAACAGTGGGCGTTGACGCCGCACGATTGCCGTTTACCGCCGCCATTATGCGGTTGTGCTTGTCGCCCGCGTGCCAGGCGAGCAGCACCGAATCCAGCTTGTCCGTCGATCGCTTGAGTTCGCCCATCATCTCTGACTTGGGCCTGATCTTGATGCCCTGCCGCGTCACTTCGAAGGTCGCGCTGAGCATCTCCTGCTCAAGCTCGTCGTCAGGCGGAAGCTCGACGTTCTCCCCATTCTCAGGGTCCAGCGCCTCACGGAACTTCCAGAACAGCTCGTCTCGCAGCAGCGGGAACTCGAGCTTCTTGTCCTGCGTCTTGGCGACCGACTTGTTCGAGTTCACTACGCCCAGCACTGGCATCTTGAGCGCCTTGAGGTGCGAATAGGTGTCGCCGCCCCAGCCGCCCGTCATGTCAATGGCAATGGTCGCATCACCCTTCACCATCGAGAGCACTTGGCCGGCAACAGCCGAGCCATCCGGTGTCAGCTTGCCCGCAATCGCCTTGATCGGCTCGAACCTGACGCCATGCAGTGGGCTCAGCGATGTCTTGGCCTGTCCGCCTTGAGCGATATCCACACCCACGCCCGTCATCAGGCCCAGCGGCCTGTCCCGGTGCACGATCCAGCGTGTCTGGGCCTTGCGTATCCATTCCATCGGGAACACACGGGCCAGGTCATCACCAGCCGTCTCGAATGCCTCATCGTCCGTTGCGGGATATTCCCGCTTGAATTGCTGGCAGAACTCATCGGTCGGGAGACCGAAGGTCATGCACATGTTCCGGTTCTTCGTCCAAGCCCAGTAGAGTTGAGCGTCGTCTAGCTGGTGGCGAATACCGTAATCCGAGAACTGGTCAGGCGGCGCCCAGCCCTTTGGCGGCTCTGTCCGATACTCTTCGTGGAGGAACCACGGCAAGAACAGCGCCTCGTATGAACTCTCGCCACGCTTGGCGGCTTTCCATGCCCGGTGAAACCTTCCACCCGGAACGTCAGCCGTGCTTTCGATGATGGCTTCAGTCCCATCAGCGTCTGCGAGAGCCTCCGTCAGGCCCGTCCAGACCTCATCAGCCGACGCAGCAGGCCAGAAATCGAACTCGGATGCGTGCAGGCACTGGATTGTGCTCGAGCGTCCTGCCGATCGTGCGCCGGCCGTTGCAATCTTGTACCCGCTATCCAGCCTGCCGAAGACCAGTTCGTTGGCATTCGCCACGCTGGTATGAGGCTTGAAGTCAGGCAGGCAGTTCTCGTGATAGCGCTTGGCCATCCCGAACAGGTTCTGCGTCGCCGCATCCTCGTGCGTGACGATGTAGGCCAGCGTGCCGCGGCTTGTGCTGGTCTTGCGATAGAAGCGGGCGCCCACATAGGTGGAAATGCCCATCTGCCTGCCCTTGAGGACGAGCATACGAACACGGCCCGTGCGGGCTAGCTGATCCTCCATACGCTGGTGAGCAATACGCTGGACCGAGTTGAGCTTGAACGGCTGGAGGCCGTGCTCCTTGGTTCGGATCTGTAGGCAGCTTTCGAAGTAAAGCTCTGCGTCACCAAGCAGCGTCGCATATTCTGCGTCAGTGAGTTGTTTTGGGCTGTTCGCGTCGGCCATTCAACATCCCACGAATGCGGTCGAGGCGATCCTCGTGCGAGACCGTAACCTCGACCTCTTTCTTGTCGCGCCAATCACCGGACTTGCGGTTCTTGAGCCAGAAAATGCCTGCGGTTGTGTCGGGCTGAACGTATTTCTCAACGTCCACGACCTCGATCTCTTCCTTGTATTGATCGATCTTGAGCTTGTGGCTTTCCTGCTCGACCACGTAGTAGCCGGTGGCCTTCTGGTAGAGGCTCCGCTCAACCCGTTCGTCAGCAGCGTCCTTGCCCACCTTTAGGGCCTGACAAAACTCTGGGTGTTCGTTCTTCCAGCGGTATATTGTGCGGGTGCTGACATCGAAGAAGCTGCCTATTTCCTCGTCTGTCGCGCCTAGTTCACAGAGCTTGGCGACCTGTTCGACATACTCTGGTTTGAAGTCTGTTGGTCTTCCGCCCGCGTGCTTCTCGGTTGCCACAGATGCTGCGACATCAGCCACAACGTCAGCGATGGCTTCCATATCTGTCTTCTTGCGGCGTCTGCGCGGTTTGGCCCCGCCTGAATCAACCATAGGCGGCTAGCTCCGATATTGTGCGGTCCAGTTCCGCCCTAAGCCAGCGATTCCACCAAATCCCCTGTTCGCTAGTGACTTGGGCCTCCGGTCTTATCCGAGCACGAATTGCTCTGAACTGATGGAGCGCGCGTTCGTCAGGGCTCATGCGAACAGCGCTGGCATTTGCCAGCCGCTCTTTGTACTTTTGTATCCAGCGGCGCTCTATGGCGTAGGCTTCGGGCTCCGCAAGGTTAGCGGCGATCCTGCGCACAACTACCGGGACGCCGCTCTCTCTGGCTTCTGCTACGGCCGCCATTACCTTGGGATTATGGCTCCTGGTCAGGTGGACCTTCAGCCGATCGCCACAACCTTTGCCGATGTAGATGACCCGGCCACCTACTGAGACGGCATAAACGTAGAAGCGCCTCTCGGTATCAGTCATCAGTTCACTATTGCGAGCTTGGTCCGCTTTGCCTGGTTACACATCCAGTCGTTGAGGACGTCCATGATCCGAGCGGCCTTGATGCGCCATTGCAATTTGGAGGGATAGGTACTGGAGCCTCGCGTGAACGGCGGGACGTCAGCAAGCTGATCCCAGCGCAAATCATCCGCGGGAGAATAAGCGTCTGGGTGACCGTTGGAAAACAAATCAGCGGCGATGCGATCGATAAGTTCAAGCTGTTCGGGCAAGTAAAGGGCGATCTTGGCAGCCGCATCGCTGACTCTGGCCTCGAAAGCTATCTGCTCCGGCGATTTGTAAGCTTCCACGTACTATTCTCACGATCATTTGATTTTTATTACACGATTACTATCGATGTAACGCCGATTAGTAACCTTTCGCCTCGTGGGCGAGCGTCTATTCTATACGTGTCGCGCGAATACTTCAGCTCGACTTAGAGATGTTTGACATCGCAGCGAACCACACAACAACAAGGCCGGGCGCAGTTTCCTGCCCCGGCCCGCCAGTCGCGCTGTTTCAGCAGCCTTCTGGTGCTTGAAAGAGAAAGCACTCTTCCAATGGCCAAACGTAATAAATCCAAAACCCCCGCTTTCAAAGCCGGGCTTTTCTTCCTCTCGGTCTTCTGCCTCGCGATGGGCGCTTTAGGCGTCTATGGCTGGACACAGGCCGACATGGATCTGACGACCAGGATCATGACCAGCTTCGGAGCTGGCGCCACGGCCCTCGTCATCCCCTTCACCGTGATTGCTCTCGGACGCGCATGGGCGTCTGTCGGCGTTCTCCCGGTACTTGCGCTCTGCATGGGAATGCAGGCCGTGAGCTTCCACAATTTCTACGGCGTGGTGATCGAGGCTCCGCATCAGCGGGCTTTCGATCTGGGCCTTCAGTCCCTCAAGGCTGAAGTCACCCGCACCACTGGCGGCGCCGACAAGGCGCAGGCCGCTGTTGACGCCTTCCCGGCGCTAACTTTGCCTGACTGCCTCTGCCCCAAGACCACAGCGGCGAAAACCGCCTCTTGGGAAGCCCAGCGCGCTCCGCTGAGCAAGGCAGTCGAAACCGCCAAGGCTGACCGTCAGAATGCACTCAATGCGCTGGCGCAGGCTCAAGCGGCCTACCACCCGATGGCCCCGGATCTCGCGATCTGGATCGTCGGCGGTCTTCTGGACATCTCGATCGCCTTGGCGATCTGGAGCCTGGAAGCCACTGGACGGAAGCTCCACAAGGACGCCACCGTCGAACGCGCAAAGGTCAGACGGCCAAAGCGCAAACCTGCGAAAGCGGTCAAACCGCTCAAGGGCTTCAAGCCCTACGTCGTAGCCTCTAATCCCTAGCCGGTTCGCTTCGATGACGCTGACGCCGCTCCTTAACTGGGGCGGCGTTTTGCGTTTTAGGCAACCCTGCCGCGGCTATCGACCCAACCGTGCGTGTAGACTTGCGCCAAGTGGTCGGCCGTAGAATTGTCGAGACGGAGGCGGATTCCAGCAGCCGTGTCAGTCATGATCCGGCCCCCGAATGTGTCAGCCGCGGGAACGCCTGCGCCGGCGGTGGGAATGTATAGTTGAAAGAAGCTGGCCGGGAGTGAGTCGGCTTGCGCCAGCGCTGTCAGCAAGGCTTTCGACTGGACTGCTGGGGTGGCGTCGAGCAACAGTGCTGAAATATCCGCTTCTACACGAATGCCTATGGGCACTTTCAGTGTCACCGTAACCGCTGAAGTGCCGGGAGCGGACTGGCTGTAATCAGCGGTAGGAATACTGCGCCTGAACAGATCGCCCACTTGATTGAACGCTACGATGGCCGCGCTCTCGCGCAGGATCGATCCGATGCGCCGGAAATAGGTGTAGCCCGTGGGCATGGTCGGCGCCGTCGCGCTGACGTCGAAACCATAGTCCACACTGTTGTCGCTGTCCTTGAGGATGGCGAAGCAATGATAGGTCGTGTTGGTGATAGCCGCGGCCGACATCTTGCCGCCTGCGTTGGTTCCAGCCGCCCAGGCTACATCAAGCTGCTTGGTCAGCGCCGATCCTATCATTGGAACAACGTTCGTCGAATTTAGGCAGGAACCCGCGGCAAAATCGATATCGTTTGTCGCATCCGAGCCATTGTTCGACATCGTCATCCCGAAGAGATGGCCAGGCGGCCACATCATCTGAGGCGTCAGATATCCCTTGGTTGTCGATTTCAGCGCCGGGATCTTGTCCGTTGCTGCAACCGTCGCGTGGGCCGTGGTCGTGAACTTTGCGCCGGCCATTATTCCCACACCATGATCTGGTTATCGTCCCACAGGACTTCGGTATCGTCCGACCACAGCATTTCAGTCTGCACCGTCACATCCGGGTCCGAACCCTCCTGCCCACCCTCTGGGGTGCGGACGAGAGGCCGGGTCAGATAGCGGATCGGGCGTCGTGCCAGGCTCATTGCCGTACTTCACCGGGGCTTGTTCGACTGGATATTGAACTGGAGAGCAATTATGACGCCGCTCTCAGCTGAATCGCTTCAGCGTTTCGGGCGTCTTCGTGCGCAAGCTTGATGCGATGGTCAGCTTCAGCGGTCCTGTAAGCATCCCGCATCTGCTTCATCGCCTGCTCCAGCATGGAAAGCCGGATCTCGGGATCGACCATGGCGAAGGATTTCGAGAACTCGACGCGGGCAAGGCCACGTCCCCCTGCTAGCGGGGCTTTCAGTTTGGCGAAGGTGCCGATCATTCTCAGGTGTTCCGAAGATTGGCGCGCTTCGGCGCTGGCTTTACGCCTTGAACTGGAGCTTTTTGCGGGTCTGCTCGATCGACAGGAGCGCTCGGCTTGGCGCCGCCATTCGCTTGAAAGCGGGGCGTGTCTGTACGGTTGTTGGGAAGCCCGTGGGATTCCCCTAGGGCAGACTTGATCGGCTTGCGGGTTTCAAGCTTCAGAGAAGGAGAACGTTTGATCTCTACGTTGACCGGCTTGACGCCTTCTCCGTCGTCAGTGAAGTCGAGGCCCAGCCAACAGTCCACAACCGCGATATTGCCGCTGATGATGCAGCGGGCTTGCGGCCAGGAGCGCTTCACCTCGAAAGGTCGGCCCGGATATATCTCCGCGAATGTCTCGGCAATCGCATGGCAGGCGAGGTTTTCCACAAGCGCTTCAGCCTTGGCGCGGGGCAAGCCCTCGAGCTTGGCGTCCTTGCACTTGGCGATCACCGCCAGCCTGATCTTGTCGATCGCGAAGTCGTTGATCTGGAACAGTCCAAGCACCTGCTTGGCTGGCTCCATGCCTTTCCTCATGAAAGCCCAGCACGCCAGAATGAATGGCAGGCCAACCGTCACGAACAGGATAGCGGAGACCCAGAGCGATCCTTCGTCCATTGATCGCTCCCCAGCGTAGAGCCTTGATCCGGCTCAGTTTTCACCCAATCAGCTTGGCGATTGCGAAGCCGATACCTCCAGACACTACAGCGATGATGAGGAAGGCCTTCATGATCTGGCCGGCGGCGTATCTTGCCATCTCCGGTCCCATGAAAAGCTCCTGCGGGTTTGGTGGGCGGCCGGCGCCAAAGCGAACCTGCGCCGCCCTTTCTCGACAATGGTCGGCTCAAGTATGGCCGCCTAGCGAAACTGGTTTTTGAAATGCGTAGCAATGCGGTTCGCCGCGCGAACCTTGGCTAGGGGACTTATGACCACGCCTATGCAGGTCGGCCCGAAATGGATTGCGAGAGGTTTCTCACCCCAACTACAGCCCACGCGCGTAATAGACACCGCTTCGCCACAAATCGCAAGCCCTAGGCGAAACTACGCCGCCTCTTCCAGTGGAATACAGTCATTCACTGAAATGCGAACTTCCTGATCCTTGCCGAGCATGCGGACGAAGAAGAACGCCTCGCCTTCGTGGATGTTCTCGACGCGGACCTGATGGTCACGGAAGGGGCCGGTGTTGACGATGACCGTCTGCCCGATTTTGAACTCCCGCCCCGTCTTGTGATAGCGGAAATATCCGGGCGCCTCTCCCGGCTGGAAGTTGAGGAACCTCGCCATCTCGATCTCGGGAAGCCTGAGCGGTCGACCATTATAGCCGACGAATGAGCGGAAGATGTGGAACGGGCGCACATAGACGCGCGGGTCCTCATGAGCTGGAACCGCCAGCCAGATATACCCCGGAGCCGCGGTGTAGTTGATATACCTGCGCTCCTTGTCCCATTTGGTCCGGCGACGGAGCTTGCGCTCGGTTTTGACCTCAGCCACGAGGCCGTCATAGCGTAACAGCTTGGCCGCCATGTCCTCACGCTGTGGCAGCGTGCGGAGGGCGTACCAGGCTAGTTCCCCAGTCCCCTGGTTATTCATTTTCGGCGCTCCTTGTTATTAATGCTGGGGGAGAAACAGGCGATGACCGCCGCGAGAAAGAGGCAGGCTGCTGAAGCGTGGATGATGACTTCTTGGTCGGGGCTCATGGCTGGCCCTTCCGCTTGCGGATCGCGATGGCGAAGGTCATGAGAACAAGCCCGAATATCCCCTGTCCCGTCAGGAAATACGTCAGCATGGCTGGGCTCTTGATCTCTACGTAGAGAGAGGAGAAGGCGCTGACGATGAGGAGGAAGCTGGCGAGTTTCATGCCGGCCTCCAGAACAGCCAGAGCATGAGAACGGTTCCAGCTGCTGCTAGGGCCATGGCGGAGTAGATCCAGAAGCGGAGGCTCATGCTGGCCTCTGATCTTTTATCTGCTTGGGCCACCACGCGGCCCACCATGAATTGAGGCGCACTTCCGCTTCCGTGAGGCTTTCGAATGGCCCGCCGTCTGGATTGAAATCCGTTCCGCGATGGCAGGCGCCGTTCTTGAATTGGATTCGGAACTTCACGTCACCGCTGTTGAACTCGACACGTTCAATGCTTGCGTAGTGCTTCCAAGGTCGCTTAGAGCGCGTCATGCCAGCTCCTTCTTGCCGAACATCCAGAAGGGGCGCTTATCCTGTTCGGGTTCGGCTTTTGACTTGGCGTCTGCTTCAAAGCCGTTGGCCCACATTAGGGCGTCGGTGTCTGGCTCTTCGATAGCGTTTACAGGGGCAAAAGCTGCTGGCTCTTGTCCTGTGGTTTGGAGGGGGCCTCCATCAACATAGAACTTGATGCCAGATGGAAGGTGTTCCTGCTCGGTCGTCAGCTCGGCTTGGCTCACATCCTCAATTCGCTCAGCGTCGGCTGATGTCTCGCCACGCTGGTTGCAGCAGAAGAAATTGCCGATACCGTCCTGCATGAGATTGACGCAGACACAGCGCTCGCCCTGTGTCGGAATGTAGGTGTAGCCCGGAGGCGGCACCCATGTTTCATCGCGCTCGTCCTCGGGAACATCGGCTCCGATGGGGCGCGCGAACGTGTCGATGACTTTACCGCGATGCTTCAGAACGACGGTGAGGTACTTCGGTTCGAGCTTGAACGCTTCGTAATCGTCACGCGCCTCATACAGATGCTCGTACGCTCCCGATCCGAAACCGCTTTCCGCGATCGTATATGATACGCTGTACGGCCAGCGCTCTTCATGCACGATCTGGACAGGCACGCTCTGCTCGCTTGCGAACTCCGGCGAAGCGGCTTCGGGTTGGTGATCGAGCAGACCCCCCTCTGTTTCTGTAGAGAGGGCGGCAATGGCTTTGTCGAGGTCTGCGAGGTCTCGCTCATGGGCGTCTAGCGCATCTGTGTGCAAATCGATCTGGGCTTTACGCGCAGCAATTGCTTCCTCAAGTAAGGCACGATCGGTTTTAAGATTTTCTAGCACGCTCATTGTCCGTTCCTTGAATGGGTGAAATCTACGCGGTTGCTATTCGTTCGACGCCTTGTGTGGATCGCCACCGGGGGCCGCAATTCTTTCCGCCCGTCGCGCCTTCGCCTTGGCCGCAGCGTCATCGACGATCTTCTGCGCATCGGCGTCTGACATGGGTTTCCCTGTCGTCGCCTCGAAGAGCCATTGAGCGAGTTTGCGCGCGTCGTAGGTCTTGCCGTCAGCATTGCGGCAAGCGTCGCCCATATTCTTGTCGGTGATCTTGCTCATGCTGCTTGCCTCGCAGCCTGACGTTCAATTTCGACCGCATGCGTGATGTGCCAATGGCCGCTGGCGCGCGGATAATCTTCGAGAATGAACGGCACAACCGTGTCAGCCCAGTCGCGGAGCGAGCACCACCCAGAGCCGTTCGCCAGCGCGTTGATATCGAAGACGCCTGTGGTATCGACAGGCTGTCCGGCGCGATCACCGCGAATGCAGCCGACCCAATGCGTGTAGCGATATCGTGCCTTCGGATTCACCCCCTCCGCAGTCCATGGGCCTTCCCACTGGATACGGACCAAGCCATGCCAAGGCCACTCAGGCTTCGTCTTGCACCAATGCCGTCCGATGCTGCGCAGCGCGGTCCACATCAGCGTCGGATTCGTGTAGTGTTTCTGCTCGAAGTCGCCCATGTGCGGACGGACTTCGTCGAGCGTCATGCCCATGATCGCGGCAATGGCGCCGGGGCCGCAGTTCGCGCCCCACGCCTCATTCGCGGCGATCATGTCGTCCATGGTGAAGCGAGGGGCGCTCATGCCGCCACCTGTGTGGTCTGTCCGGCATTCCAGTTCAGCAGGCGCTGGCGAGTTTCGGTGGGGATCTGGTAGCCGCGTCCCCACACTGTGAGGATCTTCAGCCCGAATGCGCGAAGCTTCTTGCGCATGATGCTGATGCGAATGCAGACGATCTTCTCGTCCACTTCCCGGCCAAGCGCGTTGTGCGCTGTGCGCGTCGCCTCATAGAGAATTTCGTGAGAGACAACACGCTCGTGCGCCATCAGCGCTTGCAGGATGGCCGTCTCATGACATGTCAGCTTCAGGATGTCGGGCGGGGTCCAGCCCATCCCGTACAGCTTGTTTTCAAGCTGACAGATGCGCTCCAGAAGCAGGTCACGCTCGTCCGACCACTCCTCTCGCGTTTGGGGCGGATCAAGGTTCAGGATAAGATCGACGCCGCGCCGATGTGCTTGGCGTGCATGGCTCCAGAAGCCGACGACGCCCTTGCAAGGCTTGGTGCAGAACGGGCAGTTGATGATATCCTCGCTCATGCGACCCTCGCTTCTTTGAGGAGACGATTGACGTGAGAGGGTGTGACACCCCAGTGTTTCGCGGTGTCGCGAACAGTGTGGCCTTCCTTGATGTCCGCAAGCATGTCGAGGTCGCGGTGATCCTGAACGCGCTCGGCTTGCTCTTCGGCGCTGATGATGATCTTGCGCGGGCCGGTGCGGTCGGGATTGCGGACCAGACCAAACTTGCGGCAGCGCCCAGCTACGACGCCCTTGGTCAGGCTCAAAGCCGACGCAATTTCCGTGTAGGTTTTGCCCTGATTGAACAGGCGCTTCAGTTCGGACGCGTCGAAATACTTACTCATTCCCCAGCCCTCCTATCCATCCGATTTTGAAATTCCGCCACAGCGCAAACCACAGGGCCTAGAGAGATCAGGGCGAGGCCGACGATTAGGGAGGTCATGACGCTCCCCCGATCAGATCAAGCTGTTCGGCCTTGGGCTTGGGCTCTTCGAAAAGGCGGGGTTGCTTCCACGACTCGGAGATGCGGCGGCAAGCGATGTCGAAATAGCGGGGCTCAATCTCGATGCCTATGAACTTGCGGCCTAGCTTGATGGCGGCAACGCCTGTGGTGCCGGAGCCCATGAAGGGGTCGAGAATGGTTTGCGCGTCTTGCGGCAGGCGAGACACGCACCATTCCATCAGCTTCAAGGGCTTCTGTGTCGGGTGTTGTTTTTCCAAACCTGACGGAGAAAGATCAAAAACACGGCAGGCTTCGCGCCATTGCGAACACCACGCCAGCTCGCAATCATTGAAATGCATCCCCCGGATGCCCTTGTTCCACACCAGCATCTGCTTCGTGCGCGGCAGACCATCCAGCAGATAGTTTGCGCCCCAGATGATTTGGTGGCTTGAAGCTTCGCGCAGCGCAGCAATGTCAGCGGGCGAAATCGCGACATCCCAAGCCTGCGTAACGTCCGAGTTGAACGGCCCGCCTGCGTTGCTGCCTCGGTTATTCCAGTCACCCAGCCCATAAGGCGGGTCCGTCACAACCGCATCAACGCGCTCCAGCGTCGGCAGGATTTCCCGGCAGTCGCCAAGGTACAGGGTCGCATCGCCTATGTGTTCGATTGCGGTCCTCATGCTGCCCTCACGCTGACCGTCACGCCGTCATCGCCCTCTTCCGTCCATCCAGCAGAGACGCGCTCACACTCGCTGTCGTCTGCGGTGATCAGGCCGGAAAGCAGATCGAGGATCGGCTTGATTATGTTGTCTATGTCCCGCTTGCGCTTCGTGCGCTTGGCGGTGATGACGACGCTGAACTTGCCTGCCACCCGGCCCGCGCGCTGGGCCTGAACCTCTTGCACGGCAAGCTTTGACCAGCGGCGGTAGGCTGTGGAGCGAACGCGCCCCATGCCCTCAACGTTCGCCCAGCAGGCATTGACGCTGGGCGGGGTCGGCAGCTTGATTGTCACCGCGTCTGTTGGCGGCGTAAACCGGGCAGGCGTTGAGATGCGGAGGCCGCGACGATGCAGGTCGGCTTCTGTCCAGGCGGTCATGATGCCATCACCCGTTCTGCGGGGTTTGCGATGAAGCCCGCGTTGGCAAGGTCGCGGAGCTTTCGAAGCTGCTTCATTTTCTCGACGTGGCGCCGCGCTTCTTCAGCCTCACGACGCGCCACGAAGTCCAGCGTCTCGCGATGTGACCGAAGCTCTGACCACGGCTTGCCGGTCAGAACCATTTCCCTGATCGCCTGGACGTGCGCGATTGTATCCGCGCGGCCATCCCTGATCGCCAGCGTTATCTTCCGGTCGCCCCATAAAACCGACGTGTGATGCTTTCCGCCGATCACGCGGGCAATTACCGGAAAAGACGACGACGTCATTTGCCGCGCGAGGTGCATCACGATCTGGCGCGGAACCGCAAATTCCTGACGCCGGCAAGAGCCCTTGATATCCGATTCCGACACCCGGAAGTGCAGCGCCGCTGCTGTGATGATATCAGCCACGCGGGTCATGCGCGGCGCGACTGTTTCGGTTTGTGCTAAGTCTGTCCCAGCCCCGTCAAACATTTTCTTAGCCTCTTTTCTTTGATGATTTTTGCTTTGAATGGTCGCCGCGCTCTGCCGCCAATTCAGCGACTGCCAAGGCTTCAGCCTCGGCCTCGAGTTCCCGTGCGCGTTCGGGATCTGATGAACGAAACCTATTAGCTTCCCAGAGGGCGAACGCTGAAGTTCGCACTGCCTGTGCTACGGGCTTCTTGTTTTCCGAAAAATTGGAATTCTTATCTATGGTTCTATAAGGACGGCTTGTGGAATTGACGCTTACACTATCAGCCCGTCCATTTGACACTATCGGTGGGGATAGTGTCGCCTCACTTGACACTATGGGTTGATCGTCCTCACAAACCTCATAGTCCTCTGAATCTGGCCAACTATCTGGGAATTTCTTGATGGCTTTGACGTTGAGGTCGTACTGAATCGTGTAACCGCGCTTTCCATTGCGCTTGCCGCGATCGGATAGAATTTCTGCTTCGACCAGATCGCGGATAACCTGAAAGACGGTCTGCCGCGTAACCTCAACTTCGGCAGCCAGGCGGGTCTTGCTGACCCACACGCCAGAGCCGTCATCGTTGGCCCTGTCAGCCATAGCCACGAGGATGGCCTTGCGGGTCTGACCGCCGCAGGTTTTGGCGTAAACGAGATTGACTAGGCGCTTGCTCATTGCCCGTTTGTTCCCGCCCTTGCTTCCTGTGGATAACTCGCTAAATGGGTTGCATGAGCAACGTTGTGGATATCTCCGGCAGGCTTCCCCGGAAGGCCCGGCGCGCAAAGCTCCCGCGCGTCTATAAACCGTGGATGCTCAAGAGCTTGGTCCCGACGATCGAGAGCGACGACGAGCCGGTCTCTGAATGGCTGGAGCGTAGGCGTGAGCAGCGACGAATCTTCTGACGGGCTCATGACTTGCCCTTCCCGGCCGGTTTCGGACAGCTCTGCGCCACCTTGGGCGGGCCAGCCTTGCTGCCATCACGACGGAATTTGAGGTTCAGCGTGTCTATGGCGTGGTTGATGCTCTCCATGTTCCAGTCAGGGAATTTCCTGCGGAACTGGGCTCGGGTTTCACAGGTGGAGGCTGCGGCTCTCAGCTCGTCGGCGCGGTTTTCTATCTCGCTCATGCTGCCCTCCGCTGCCTGTTGATGGCGTCACGGACGAACGGGACCCATGATGCAGCGAGTGCATCGGCAACGCCCTGAAGCGTCTCTGAGCGGATTTCCTCGCGGTCTGGACCAGGCGTCGCGCGGTGAACCTTGGACCATGCCTTGTGCTCTGGCGTGCCGGCCTTCGGCGGCGTCAGCCTGTTGGTCGGCTCGACGACAGGCAGGTTTCCCCAGATGCAGGAGCGCTTGAACTCGGGCTCGCCGTGTTCGTGGGGCTGATAGCTGAAGCTGTGGCGCCGGTTTATGATGGCGCGGGCATGGCCGTGCATCACCGGGTTTTCGACGGCGACGAACGGGATTGGAGCGTTCAGCATTTCGAGGAAGAAGGCCGCGGCTTCCCGCATCTTCGCCCAGCGGATTTCGTCCCGGCCGTTTTCCTTGCGGCCACCGATGTAGAGATGCTTCGCCCCGGAATTGGCGAGGTAGCGGCAAACCGGATGGGCGATCATCGCATCCCAGCCACCCATGCGGATGGCGTCGCGTACATCGCCCTGGATGTGCCATCCGGGCATGTTGGAGGGTTCCAGGTCGCAGGAGGCCACGATGGCGCCCTGCCGGCGCAGGGAGGCCGCCATGACGCCGGAGCGCTCGCAACCCACGAGGAAGCGGGGTTGCCTCACGCCGCCACCACGGGCTGCGGAACGGTCGCAACATTGCCGCGTTCTGATGCTAGGTTGGGAAAGCTGGCGATCACGTCTGGGCTCCTCAGATAAGCCTGTGATTGGTGGTCAGTGATTAGGCGGCTCTCCGGGTCACAGCGGGGAGCCGTTTTCGTTTCAGGGGGATGCGCCTCCGCGATGCTGCTCGACGTAAGCGATGCCAAAGCAGAGAGCGGCGATCCAAAGTGCGGCGCCCGTCAGGCAAAGCTTCCACCCCAACGACTTGTGGCTCGCGCCTTCAGCAGCGATGCCCACGGCGAATGGGAAGCAGCCCGCGATCATCAACAAAATTGAGATGCCGAGGCTCACGATCCCTCCCCCTGTGGTTGGGTTGGGATTTTAGTTTGGTGGGGCTGCTCGATTGAGTTTGTCGGCGGGGCGACGCGGTAATTCGCACTCGACTTGCGCTTCTTTGGGCGCTTGGTTTCGAGCGCCTTGAGCAATGCCTTGAGGCGTCGCTCCTGTTCGTCGGCGTCGCATCCGGGAATGTTGGGTGAGCATTCTAGGATGAGAAACAGGTACGAGTGGATGACGCTGGACGCGCGTGCGCCGAGCGGCGTTTTCTGAAGCTCTTTCAGGAATGCAGAGCCGGGACGAACTGTGGTCAGTTGCGAACCGAAGCCCGTATCGACATACAGAATGCCGTCGTCTGTCTCAGATTGGATGCGCCCCAGCGTTTCCGGCGGAGCCACTTCAAGTCTCGGGCGCAGAGCGTCTATAGCTTGTGCGAACAGTCGTTGATCTTCCAGCGTCATGTCAGCCAGAGGGATGGCCTCTAGCCCCTCAATTAGCGCGTTGCGCTCGGCAATATCTCGGTCAATCATGCGACCTGCCCCGTGAACATCGGGCAGTCGTCGCGAAGCCGTTGACGAGCGATCTCCGCATAGTCGCTGTCAATCTCAATCAGCGTCGCGGCGCGTCCGATGGATTGGGCCGCGATGCCGGTCGAACCGCTTCCGGCGAAGGGGTCGAGGACAACGCCGCCTTCCGGGCAGGAGTATGCGATAAGCGCCTGCAGCAGGCTGACCGGCTTCTGTGTCGGGTGAAGCGCCCGGCCATGCTCAGAGCGCGCACAAAGCACGCTGCGCATCATGCGCGGGCCGCCATCCTCGCTGCGGAACGTCGCGCCGCCTATGGCGCCCCATTGCTGCGGGCGGGCCTTCCGGCGAACAACCTTGGCACGTGCGTCGTCGCTGAACAGCGGCTGCTTGTAGGTATCCTTCCAGAGCTGACCTTCGTGGTAGAGCTGGATGGCGTGCTCGTGAACATTGCGGAAGCGGTCGGCAAAGGCGTTGGAGCCGTTGTGCTTTTCCCACACGACGTCCTGTGCGATGTTCCAGCCGTCAAAACCTTCGGATTGCGCAAGGCCAAGCAGGTTGCGCATGGACCCGAAAATCCAGACAGAGGCGCCCTGCTTCAGCACGCGCGGGAGGAGCCCAAGCCAGCCCTCAACGACTTGGTCCCACTCTAGGGACGTCGTGCCGTAAGGCGGGTCGGTGATGACGCAGTCAATCGACTCGTCAGCCAGCTTCGCGAGTTCGGTGCGGCAGTCGCCAGTGATAATCTGGACGCTCATGACGCACACACAGGTTGCGTGCGAATTTCGGTCGTAACGGTCTGGCCCGAGCAGAAACTAAACGCTGATAGATTCCCTGCGGCGATGAATTGGCTAGTCACGCGCGCACCTTGAGGCCCAGAAGCGCAATTGCGGTCAATTTGCCCTTTGTGGCAGCCTCGATCTTCTTGGCTGCGGCTAAGGTCATGGGTGCGACGTCTGTTTCCAGCTCGGACAGGTAAGACAGCGACAGCCCGAATTTTTTCGCGGCGGTCTCTAGCGTCCAGTCGTTAGCCTTGCGATATTCTCTAAGCATTCGTTTTTTTCGCATGACCCGAAACGTCCGTCAATATGATGGTATGACATTATTTTCGCCAGCGTCGAAGATTTCGCTTGCGCCGAAACGGCTTCCATGTTTTTGTCCTTTCATCAGCCCACACGGGCAGGGAGAGAGACGATGGCGCAACTCTACGTAATTCAGAACGAGAAGACTGGCCTGCTGGCTCGCCACGATAGCGAGGGCGAGCACGACGGTCGCGTGACTGACGACATTTCCATCGCGAAGGAATTCTGGGGCAACCGCAGCGCCGCATACGAGTTCAGCCAAAACTTTGGCCCGGACTGGAGCGTTCAAGCGGTCTTTGATGAGTCCGGCTGCTTCCCCGACATGTCCAGCGTTCGTCACCTTGACGAGGCGCTCGGCGGCCTTCCGGCGGAGTGATTGCGATGTCTGACGCAGCCCCGAACGTAGACGATTACATCCGCCAACTTGTGGTCTGTGCCCGCGCTCTTCCGCAAAAAGAGTGGCAGTGGGGAACTTTCACGCTCCCTGACGGTCAACCAATCGAGACTGTCGATCATATCTGCGAAGCGCAGAACCATTCCGCGCGCCAGAGTGAAACGGCTGAGCTGTGGGGCGTGAACTACGGCCCCGATACTTCAGTCGTCTGCTTCACTGGCAACGGACCGTGCAGCAGGGGCCACGCTCAGTTTCTAGCGGCAACGCAGCCTCGCAACCTGCTCTGGATACTTAATGAACTGGGCGACCGCATCGAGCGCTTGACGCGCGAGCGCGACGAAGCCCGCGCCGCCCTCACCCAATCCACAGGAGCCCAATCGTGAACCCCGTCAACGAAACAGAACTTGGGCGTGAAGTTCGCGCCGCTGTAGCCGCCGCTCTGAAGCGCTTCGGAGACAACGATATCGCAGCGGTCAAGGTATCGACCCTGCGCAAGATCGACCAGCTCATCAACCCGGAGCCGGAGACCTACGAAATCCGCCCCACCCCCGCTCCCTACCTCGCCATGGAGCAGGCTCGTGTTGATCGCCTCCTGTTCGGACGGGAGGCGTAGATGGTGAAGTTCATCAAGCTGACCAACAGTTACTACGACGGCCTCTCCAGCGAGTTTTGGGTCGAGGTGTCAAAGATCGACTGCATTCGCAAAGAGGCATGGGAGAACGGAAAGCACATCACGTCCTCTGTCTATGTGGCGGGCGGCATTGATCCTTTCAATCTCAAAGAAACCCCCGAGCAAATCCTAGCCCTGATCGCGGGAGCCACACAATGACCTCCCACACAGTCACCGCTGACATGCTTGCGCTGGACGCTGCATCGGCAGGCGAACACATCTGGCGCGCGATCGAACTGACGCCGACATTGAAGCCCAGCCGCGCCGTTCTGACGTTCCAATGCGCGCTTGAGCAGATCATCGACGAGATGGAATGCCACTACGCCGCCAAGCTTTTCATGGCCACCGCCATGCAGGCGGTCGGAACAATGGTGGATGCCAAAGAGCGCACCCGCCTCACCAACGCGGCACATGACGCTTGGACAGAGTACGTCACCTTTCTCCGCGCTGAACATGCGGCGGAAGAGGCTGACTATCGCGCTGACATGCTGCGGGAGGCTGTGTGATGGCCGTCAAGCTTTCGATCCGGCTGCAGGATGCTCTGCAAGACCTTCAAGAACTTCGCGACAACATGAAGGAAACCCACGAGCCGCGACGGGTTCGCGAAGTCGAAATGTCCATCCGCGCCGTGGACGATGCAATCGAATTGCACAGGGCGCTTGAGCAAGCCGCCTCGCCGCTGCGCGAGCTTTTGTACCATGTGGGAGACTGAGCGATGAGCAACGTCATCCGCCTATCCGACTACCGCCGCAAGCCTGTTGATCCGATCTCGGAAAGCCTCGCTGAGTTCAGGATAGCAGCCCTGCGCTCTGAGCGATTGGCTGAGGAGCTTGAGAAGCTAGAGCGCGAGATTGACGCGATGCTGAAGGATTATCCGAGAGGTGCGCTGTGAGTGACGCGAAACACACGCCTGCGCCGTGGCGCGTTGAGGGGCATCGCAGCGGAGTTCCTCATGGTCACATCATCAGCCACGGCATTAACAGCCATGGCGACGGCCCAGAGGGCTACGTCTGCGACACCTGGAATTCATCGGACGCAGACGCCCGCCTTATCGCAGCCGCTCCTGATCTGCTGGAGGCGCTGAAGGGCATCATAGCCGACGATGATGCAAGCGTCAGTCTCAACGATCAGCGCGCCCGCTGGAATGATCGCATGACCGCAGCGAAGGCGGCCGTTCTCAAAGCCACAGGAGCCTAACATGAGCAAGCAATTCGTCTACGGCGAATGCCCTGAATGTCAGTTCAGCGTGATCCTTGCGCAAGAGCCTCCTAAGCTCGCCAGCAACTGCGGGCTCTGCGCGGAGGACAGTGGGCGCGACGTCTGGATGCGCTTTCGCCCCGCGACCGATGAAGACAAGGCCGAAGGCTACGACGCCCGCGCCGCAATCGCAAAAGCGGAGGGCAAGCTGTGACCGCCTACGACATATCCGCGATCCTCTTCATCATCGGCTTCGCCCTGCTGATTTACGTCATGTCTGCCACAAAGGACCCGCAATAATGGCCGATGGATTAAACGCACTGCCTGCCGTCTACGCAGCGATTGCTGCCGTGATGGAAGACGTCGGCCGCGATGGCATCGCCAAGGACCGCCGCAACGACGCTCAGAAGTACAACTTCCGGGGCATCGATGATGTCTACAACGCGCTGGCCCCGATCCTCGCCCGCCATCACCTTATCATCGTTCCCCGCGTCCTGACCCGCGAGAAGACTGAGCGGGTCAGCATGAAGGATGACGGTCGCGGGAATGTCCGCGAAAGCGTCCTGTTCTATGTCGTCGTCCACGTCGAGTTCGACATCATCTGCGCGACCGACGGTTCCAAGCATATCGCCTCAACCTGGGGCGAGGCCATGGATAGCGCCGACAAGGCGACCAACAAGGCCATGAGCGCCGCCTACAAATACATGGCGATGCAGACCTTCTGCATTCCCACCGAGGGCGACAACGACGCTGACGCCTCACACCACGAAGTCAAAGCGAATGCGGGCTCTTTGGAACGCTCTCCTCCAAAGGCTCAGCGCGCGACCGGCGGGGAGGCCCCACCCCCCGCTTCTCCGCCGGTCCAGACCATGGGCAAGGACAGCGTGTCTCGCGGCGATTTCGGCCTGATGGTCGAGGAGATGCGCCGCATCACGTCCAGCAAGGATCTGAAGGACTGGGGCAAGATGAACGCCAAGCGCGTCCAGCTGCAACCGAAGGACTGGCAGGGCGAAATCCGCAAACAGTACGTGGACCTGATGGAAGGTCTGGAACATCAAGAGCGCGCGAGCGCGGAAGCCAATGAGGAATTTGCCGATGCCCGCTGATATTGGACACAACAGCCTTGGCCACGTCGAGGGCTACAAGGAAACGCTTGCCCGCTTCAAGGCCGATGCCGAGAAGTACACCGAAGTCACCGAAGCCAACGCTCAGTTTCTCCGCGATCATATCGGCTATGGCGGCAAGCTGGCGAAGGAAATCGACGCCAAGCGGGATGAGGAAAAGCGCCCGCACCTTGAGGCTGGCCGGCAGATCGATGGCGCCTACAAGCCGCTGATCGAAGCCTGCGACGACGTCGTCAAAGGCATGAAGCGCAAACTCGCAGCGTTCCTTGATGCCCGCGAGCGCGAAGCCCGTCGCATCGCTGACGAGAAAGCCCGCGCGCTTCGTGAAGCCGAGGAAGCCGCCCGCAAGGCTGAAGCAGAACCCGAGGATGATCCCTTCCTTGCCGCCACTGCACCGACCATGGACGTTGCAGCCGTAGCTGCTGAAGCGAAGGTGGCCGAACTACAGGTTTCGGCCGCCTCGCGCGTGTCGTCGGCCGCTGGAGGGTTTAGCGCCACCAGCCTGCGCACGAAGCGCAGCGCCAAGGTCACGGACTGGAGCAAGCTGGCTCAACACTACATTACCAGCGGCGAGCTTCGCGCCTGCCTGCAGAAGCTGGCGGATGCCGACATTCGCCATGCCAAGGGCGCGGCTATCGAGCTTCCCGGCGTCGAGATTGTCGAGGAGCGGGTGCTCTGATGGGCAAGCGGCAGTTCTGGCTGGTGAAAGATGAGGTCCGCGCGAACGCTATCGCAGCGATCCGCGAGGCGGAGCATAACTCGCGCGTCGTCGTGTTCGATCCGGCCCGCAGCATCCCTCAAAACGACCGCCTGCACGCAATGTGTGACGACATCAGCCGCCAAGTCGAATGGCGGGACATGTTCAACCGCCCTATCCGCATGTCGCCGGAGCGCTGGAAGCGTTTCTTCGCTGCGATGTGGGTTCGTTCGCACGGCGGCTCGTCCACGGTCGTACCCAACGAGGACGGGTCGGGCTTTTATGATCTTTCCGTCTCCACGACTGAGCTGAAGGTCTCCGAAGCGTCCGACCTCATGGAACTCATCAGCGCGTTTGGCGCAGAGCGAAACGTCCAGTGGTCAGAGCCAGGCGATCCCCGCGAACGGAAACCGAAGTCGAAACCCGAGGCGGAAGCGGCCTCCCGTAGCAAGCAGCCTGAGCAGAGGGAGCGGGCGTGATGGGACCACGTACACATTTAGCCATTGGGGCATTTGCCGGATTGCTAGTCGGGGCGTGGCTGATGGTGCCCTTCGCCAGCGATAGCGACTGGTGGCTTGAGCAGGTCAATAAGGCGCGCGCCGACACATTCGGAAAGGTTCTGAGCGACACGCCGCCGAAACCACTAGCTATACCTTGGAATGCGGATGTGCCGCCTAAGAAATATCAGGGCGACGCACAAATCATCGTGGAATTTGTCGACGTTGCGAAGGTGGTCGAGCGCTGTAAACACCCCGACTCCAAAGGCTGCACGACATTTGCGGACGATACAGATGGCACAGAGCGCGCGCTGCGGATGGTTGTGGCCAACCCATGCGCCTTCCCTGCTGAAAAGTATGCGCGGATTATCTGCCATGAACTCGGACACATTCACAAATGGGACCATGAGAACGACCCCTGCTACCCGCTGCCAGAAGAATACGGCTCATGGGAGCAATGCACCGTGGTCCAGAAGTATGCTGCCGAAGGCTACGAGCTAGTCGGCACATTCACGGAGAAGCCGGACGGCTCTCTGGGTGAGTTCACGCGAGCCGAGGATAAGAGCCCGTGACCGACCTGCCTTTGCCAACGAAGCGCAAGCCCCTCACCCGGTTTCAGTTCGCCACCCTCATCCTGAAACAGGAAGGGAAATGCGGCTGTGGCTGCGGGATGAAGCTTCAGGCCGACCGCATCATTGACGAGCATCTGACTCCGCTCGACAGCTTGGGCTCCAATGACCTGTCCAACCGGGCGCTGTTCTCCCTCGACTGCGCCAAGCGCAAGACCCAGGTGGATCGCGCCGCCCGCGACAAGGGCCGCAGAATTCGGGGCGAAACCAAAACCGGCCCGAAGCGCAAGATCGTCTCCCGCAACACCTTCGACCGCCCATCCCTTCTGTTCAAGCTTGCGAGGTCTGAGTCTCCTTCTAAATGGGGAAGGGCTGGGGGGAAGAAGAGTTGGCCGAAAAGAAAGCTTGGAAGCTCTACACGAAAGACAACGCGATGACTGAAGTTCGCACGCAACTTGAACCTGACGCGCCATCGCCAAGGCTGCACGTCTCGGCGGATGAGGCGATCTACGGAACGCTCTGGCGCTCTGGCAATCTCAACATGCCCTACGAACTGGCGCGTAAGTTTGCGCTCGCTGCGATAGGCGGCAAGGGCTCAGACGGACAGCGGCGCGCCATCGAATGGGCGTGCTCGCAATTCCCGCCTCCTGACGATTTCGATGTTTGGTCGCTGGATGGAGCGGCCACCAATCCCGACGCCTTCGACAGCCACATCGGCACGGGCATGGCTGGCGCTGTACCGGTGGAGGAAGAGTGATGGCTTACTTTTCGAACGGCACGGAAGGCGAGATGTACGAAGCGCAGTGGTGCGCCAACTGCATTCACCGCGACGGACCGGATGGCAACAGCGGTTGCAACGTCTTCCTCGCGCATCTTCTGCACAACTACGACGAGTGCAACAAGCCTGACAGCATCCTGCATCTGCTGATCCCGCGCAGCAAAGAAGGCGTCGGGAATGAGCGCTGCACGATGTTCATCGAGGACAAGCAGGAGAGATTGCTGTGACGATAGAACCCACCGCCGTTCTCCGCGAACTCTACGCCAGCGAGATCAACGTGCGCTTCGAAAGCGTATGGGACGCCGGCATCCACTGGCGCGTTGGCGATGAGTACAACGGCTATGTCGGAACCGGCACGGCGGAAGACTGGGACAGCGCGATCTACGAAGCTGCTGACTATGCCTCTGGATATTACGAGCACAGCGGCTTCAATGCTTGGTGGTGGTCGGGCGCTCGGTCGAAGTACTGGCCACAGATCATCACCGACGCCGAGCGAACTAAGGTCTCCAGCCAAGCGTCCGGCCATGATCGAGTAGAGCCCAAGCAGAAACTAAATCCCCCCAGCAATGGGGATGAACAGCCGTGAGCGGGAGGGCTGAAACAATGTCGGATCAGGAGGCAGCCGAACCGCATGACGCCCCACCCCCAGGAATAGGGGACTGAGAGATGACAACGCTGGCGGAAGTTCACACGCTTTACCCGACCAATTTCCGCGATCCAGCCGCAACGCTGCGCGTCATCGCGGATGAAATCGAGGCCGGAAAGCACGGAGAGGTTACGCAAGTCGCTGTCGTGCTTCTAGGGGAGACATGCGAGGTGTTCGGCGCTGGGCCTGACGCCGATGGCGGCACGGTTGCGATCCTACTGCAAGCCGGCGCGCAGCGGATGATTTCGGCTGTTGCAAACCATGGGAGGGACGCGTGAGCAACCTGCAAGCCCTACTGGAGAGAGTTGAAGGTGCGAGCGGGCCGGATGAGGAAATAGACAACCTCATCTGGTGGCATTTCTTCTGCCCAGAGCGCGGCAAAGATGATGCGATGCGTGTTGGTCCGATGGACAACGTTGCGAAGCGAGCCGCGTGGGCGCGGTGCTTCTACGGAGCAGAGCGGTCCACGAAATTCACCGCCAGCTTAGACGCTGCTGTTGGGCTGGTGGAGAAGATGCTGCCGGGGCAGGCGTGTGCGCTAGGAACGATGGCGTTTCGCAATGAGACGCGGAAACCGTGGGCGACCATTTGGACAACGAGTGGCAGCCCCCTGTTTAATGCGGATGCCGCAACCCCAGCCCTCGCCCTGATCGCCGCGCTGCTAAAAGCTCTGATCTCTCAATCTAACCCAGAGAGACCTGGAGTTGAATAGTCTGGGGGGTTAGGTTTTTTTGAGCTGCTCGATAGCATTCCGTGGTATGTTTTGACGACTAAATCCGCACGCGATTGGAGCGCGTTTCGACATGATCAAGACTGATCACAGAGGCCGTAAATACAACTACGAACGCCGCACGTTGGGCTGCGGCTACATCTATCCGTATCACGGCAAAAAGCCAATCGATGTTGCTGAGGCAATAGCGCTCGGCATCCTCTACGACCTGTCCGACCGTGGCGGGATCAAGCACGAGTTGAGTGCGGTGGATAAGGAAGTGCGCGAGGACATCGTGCGGGAGTTGGGCAGGATTATTCGCGAAGGCATGACTACACCGCCGCCCGCGATCGATGACTATGACGAGCTGATGGAAACGCTCGCGGTGGAGCAGAGGCCGTGAGCGCTTCACATCGGGAGTTCGCGGAAAAGGCTCGCCGCAAAATCGCTACGTGGCAATCTCAGATGAAGGTCGGGATGCGATGCGACATTGAGCGGGACGAATTCGAAGCCGCATTCCCGCCGATGGACTACAACGGTAGCCACTGGACGAGCGCAGATCGCTTCATGTCCAAGCAGGTGGGCAGCTCTTTCGGAACGTGGCGTTGCTGGCAATCCATTGAGACCGGCAACTACACGATTGAGCGCGGCGAAGAAGGCCCCGAGATGGTCTGGAAATCGCCCGACCACGATTTCCGCTTAGAGGGTCTGCGCCGCTCTCGCTCCACAAGGAACAATAACAATGGGTGAGTGGCAACCGATCGAGACGGCTCCGCGTGATGCGCTCGTGCTTATTGCTTGCAGCGGATGGGGCGCTGATAAGCTGTTGATCGCATCCCGGCGCGACTACAGCGAAAGCGGCTGGGTCAATCAGAACGCCGTTCCTGTGCCCGTCAGTTGGGAGCCAACGCACTGGCAGCCGCTACCTCGCCCGCCCTCTAGCGGATTGGACTAGCTAGGCGAGAATGGTCTGCTCGATGACCACCGATGTCGTTTTGAGATTCTAGTTCGCACCAAATCGGAGTATGTTTTAACGATGAAAACGAACGAAGCACTTGAGCAGGAACTTGAACACTTTCTGGGTACGCACGTCGAGCGTGATAGTCCCGCTTTTGCGAACATTCAGAAGGCCGCTAGAAGACTCGCACGCGCAGCTAAGTTTGATTTGGAAGCGGCGGGCTACTGCGTCGTCTCCAATAAGCTAGACGATGGTGGCGAGTGGGTCCCCGGACACATTCTACGCATGCTGATAGAGCATAGCGCGCACTATTGCCGGTCGCAAATCACGGACAGAGACAGAGAATGGGCGATGAGCGTTGCCAAAGATTTGCCCCTTCCGCCAGCGAACGGTAATGAAAGGTAGGGAGATGGACGTCGCACGGGTCACTAAAAAACTGACGCCGCTTCAGCGAAAGATCATCCTTCATGGCGATGAGAGCAAGCGCGGAATCAACTCTGGCGGTTGGAACGCAAGCCGCTATGCGCTTTATCACAAAGGCATATTCAAAAGTTTTTTCGGTGATGAGCTGACAGACCTTGGCGCAGAAGTGGCTGTCCTTATCCGTCCAAATTTAGATGCTGGTTCGATTCCAGCAGCGCCTACCAATACGGGAAGACATAGACATGCGTGAAGTGCTGGCTTGGGTTTTCATATTCCCCTTCGTTCTCTTCTGCACGGCCTTCACTTGCCTTGGTTGGCCGGTCTTCCTCTTGGTGGGATGGTTCGAACGTGAGGACGACATCGTCGCGTCGGCAAACGATTGTGCGCTGTTGCCTTTGAATTACATCTGGCCCGATATTCTTGCTGTGGCCCGGGACTAGTGCGGACTAGAAAGCTGAGCCGCCCTCGGAACATGATCGAGCAGGAACACTAAGGCATATTCGCTGCTCGTATCAGCCAGAAGATCACCACCAGACAGCCTATCCCAGCTACTCCAGCCACCCACCCCGGAATATCCTGACGTCTGCGCCCGGGAGTCCGAAAGCTCAGGCTCGCCGGGCGCTTGGTCATCAGCTTCAAGCCTTCTTCACCTGAGGGCGAAGTTCCCAGAAATGCCAAACCACCAGCCAGATGGCTGCGAGGGAGAGCACGTCCATCAGCCATGCGATGGTGATCAACGACCGCAGGCCCATCGGATCGATGCCGGCGAAGCGGACGGAGACCACCCACACGACGAGGATGGTATAGGCGAGCCTTCGGATATAGCTCCACGACACGTCAGGCACGTTCACTTGTTTGACAGCCATTCTAGTCTCCCTTGTTAAATCTTGCAGCCGAAAACGCGCCAACGCTCGGCCTGCCGGTTGGCGTAGTTGAGAAGCGGGATCACCGTCTCTTCGACTTCCGTGAGCATCTCCGGCCGCAGAGCGCTGCACGCATCAGCGAGGGCCGTTGAAACCGCCTGTCGGACGAGGTCGGAGGATGATGGAGGCGTTCTCGGGGTAGCGCTCGCGCAGCTCATCAGCGCTAGACACATCAGTAACGGCATCAGCCGCAGCAATGGCGCGATCTTTCGCATCTTCGGTTTCCTGACCAATTTGAGTGACGGTTTCAACGATACGCGCACGCTCTTTCTCGTTCTCGACCTTCTGCCGCTCACGCTCGACGCGCCGGATTCCGCTGTCGCGCATCGCGAGGTAGATCATGACGATCACCCAGAAGACGCCGAGCCCGAGCACGATCTGCGCCCAGCGGTTCTTTGCGATGTAGTTGAAGACGGGCCAGAGGATCGCGTTCATTAATAAAGCCCCTGCGAGGCTTTCTCCTGAGCACAATGCCTGCGCCAGTCAGCCCATGATTTGCCGACTGCGCCGAGCACGAGACCCGATAGCGCAATCGCCAACGGCACGATGAGGTCGAGCAGCACGCTCATCAGCGCGGCGTGCTTCATCAACACTTCGCTGCCAGCCATGAATGTGCTACCGAAAACACCGGCGCCGCCGAGGTAGATCACGAACATGAAGCTGCGCTGCCAGTAGAAGGCTTTCGCCCGATCGCTGTCTTCAAGCGGCTTCAATCCCGCGCCGGGATCGATCTTGTAGTGGACCTCTTCCGGCTGGACCGTCCACGGGCTCTTCGGCTTCGCGCCGTCCTGACCGGCGATGACAGGCGGCGGGTCTTTCGGCTTCCCGACTGGAGCGCTCGGCATAGGTAAGGGACTAGGCAGGGCGGGCGGGGGGCTTGGGGGCAATGGGTCCACCCGCCCTGCCTTCTCAGGCGCACTGGTGCCTGAAACTGAATTTGAAATGGGAGGAACACGCGCCGCCCCTGAGGGCTGGGGGTTCAGAGACGGCGCGGTCCCGTTGGCTTCGGTGCTAGCTTCCGTTGCCGCAGGTCGATCCAGAAGAAGCTCGTCCTCTTCAGGTAGGGGGAGCTGGACGGGGATTCCGTCTGAGGAATGTGTCAGCGGTGAGTCATGGTTGACCGCTGGTGCGTATTGGACGGGCTCCAGCACTGTCGGGGCCAGAACCGGGGGTTGCGCATGGGCGGCGATCTGGGAGTCAGGGAGCGGGTATTGTTGCGCGGCGCGCAGAACGTCCTTGAACTTGGTCTTGCCGGCGAGAACCTTGTCGTAATAGCGGCCCTGCACTTTTCCCGTGTCGGGATTAACCCAATCCGGCTGCCACTCACGTTCTGTTGGTAATGCGATGTCGTAGTTGTACGCTGCGATCGGGTCATATCCAAGCGCAAGAGCCGCTTCCGTATAGCGCCTGATCAGTAGGCCTTTCATCGCCCGCTTCCAAAGGCGACCATCCTTCGCCGTCGTAGTCGCGTAGATGAACACACCCATATCCGCCGCCGCATCCAGCCAGCGACCAGAGTTGATTGCAGGCAGCAGCTCGGTCGATTTTTTCAGGGCGCCGATGCCGAGATTAAATACCCATACGATCAGAGCATCCATCTGGTATTGATTGACGGGCAGCGTGACGACACGGCGCACATCCGCCACGACACGGCCCATAGCGGCTTCAAGATACGGCATCACCTGATCTTCGGTGATGGTATCGCCTTCACGAACTGGGCGGCCGTCAGGGTGCCAGCGAACGCCGAAGCTGATCGTCCACTTGGCCGCGCTGCATTGATAGGCTTTCAGCGCAGCGCCGTCTGGTGTGCGCGGCCACGCCACGCCGTTGACCTCAATCGGCCCCTTCTCCCAGTGCTTGATCAGACGATAGCACTCAGGACCAGCCCCGATGTCCTCGTTCATCCTACGCCCTCATACGCCTGATCAAGACAGCGGATCGTGACCTTGCCGCTCTCGTCCATCTTCACGGACATGGGGATGCGCGCGGCCTCGGCTTCGCACGGCTCCAGCGGAAGCTCGGTTGACCAGATCAGCTCGCACTCGGAGGCTTTGGGACGGTCAGCAATCAGCCAGCGCACCGACATTTCCGTCTGGTCAGCCTCCGGATTGGAGAGCATGAACTTCTCTTCGAACGGATAGCTCTTGTTGCGCGGGATCAGGATCGCGGGAACGTTGTTGATCGTCTCGATTCCGAACGCATGGTTGGTGACGTTCGCGACGGTCACATCCGGGCGACGGCCCTCGATGATCGCCGCTTTCATGGCGGCTCCCAGTGCAACTACCTGCTCAGGCACGCCGTCCTTCTTCGGGGCTTTCTTGAAGAAATCCGTGACGGTCTGGCGCACTGAAGGGCAGCGCGTCATGCCACCGACCAGCCAGACCTCATGGAAGTCCCCGACCGTGAAGTTCGGGTCTTCCCGCTTGATGTCGGTAATCAGCGCCCTGCATGCCGCGGTGATGCGTTCGCGGAGATCCGAGGTGATGTCTTCGAACACCCGCTGGTCGATCTTGTAAATCATGTGCTGGGCGACGCCCTCGGGCGTGCGGTCCACATCATCAATGCGGAATGTCGTCTCTTGCTTGTCGCTGAGCCGCTTTTTCACGGCTTCGGATTCAACCCCGATGCGGATCATCGGCGCATCCTTCAGCGCCAGGTCAACGCCGGTTTCGGTGCGGAACAGGTTCACGACCAGATCAGTGATCCGGTTGTCCCAGTCTTCGCCGCCAAGATCGCGGATGCCGTTCTTGCCGATAACGCGGATCAGGCCGCCACCCGTGGCCACGCCAGACAGGTCAAGCGTCCCGCCTCCTAGATCGATTACGGCGTATCTGCGGGCCTTCTTGCCATCTGCACCATTGGCCAGAGCCGCAGCTACCGGCTCCTCGATCAGCGAGAAGTTGGTGAGGCCCGCAAGCCTTGCCGCTTCATTCACCGCCTCGATTTGCAGTGGCGTGAAGTCGGCCGGCACGCAGAGAACCGCGCCCGTCACGGTGTCATGCGGAGCCAGATAGGCGTTCGCCGCGTCGACGATGGCGCCGATCAGGTAGGAGTAGAACTCGACGGGTGAATAGACAGCTCCATCCGGTCCACGGAAATGCAACATGCCACCCGGACCCGCGCAGGTCTGATAGCCGGTGTCCTCTTCATCGTTCCAGCGTTCGCCAACGCGACGCTTGAAATGCCGGAACATATAATCAGGGTACTGCCTGCCCTTCTCGATCGCTTCTTGACCGATGTAGACATTGCCCTCCGCGATCGTCACAACGCTGGGGAGCATGGTGGCCCCGCTGGCGTTGATCTCGATCATGCGCGCTGTGCTGCCATCAAAGTAGGCGGCTGTGGTCGTGGTCGACCCGACGTCGATTCCCAGCATCATTCGGCGGCAACTTTCATGGCTGGCGCTTCAGCATCACGCGACACGAGCGAGGGCACGAGGATATAGCTGCCGTCACGGGCCTTGGCCGCGGCCTTGGCCTGAGCGGTTGCGAGACCGCCTGCACGGCCACGGCGTTGGGCTTCGGTCAGGACCATCTCAGGTTGCGGAGCGACTACCGGCGCAGGGACGGGCTCAGCCATAGGGGATGGTGGAGGAACCGCGTTGATGGCCGCCAGCGCCCTGCGGTGTTCGGCCTCTGCAAGCTCCTCAGCACGCCTGCGGTCCTGGTCCGTACCGGTGCTGGTCAGATCAGTGATCAATGCCCACAGCGAGAGCGAGCGAGCGCCCTCGAGCGTGCAAAGCATGATGATCAGCCAGAGCCACGCCCAGAAGGCCTCGCTGGCTTTGTCGGCGTTCTGGATCTGGAGAAGACGCTTGTCAGTCGTCGCCTGCTGCACGGGGCTTGCCTGCCCCTGCATGAGCCCATCTTCGCGGGCTTTCAGGTTGGTGAGTTCCCGCTGGATAGCCTCGCCACGGGCGCGCATGGCGCTTTCCGTCTTGTCTTGGCTAATCCCGTCGACGCTGCCGAAATAGAGACCCTGCGCCAACAGAAGCCGCTGCGCTTGGGAGATACCCTCCGGGCTTGCAGACGCCATGATCTGCTGTTCGGTCTTCAGCGCTGCAATCTCAATGCGGACACGCTCGAGTTCAGCGCCAGTGCCGTCAATCGCGGCCTTCTGTGCGCCTCCAAGCGTTGCGGCCTCTTCGCCTGCCAGTTCAGCCTTGGCCGCAAGAGAGCCGGCCGATTCCGCAAAGCGATCTGGCCAGACGACCTTCGCGCCGTTCTCGGCATTGTGGACGCCGATCGCGGCCAGACCAATGAAGATCACCGAACCTGCGATCTTGCGCAGCCGTGTGGGCGCAGTGAGCGTGCGAATGAATGCGACGGTCGCCAAGGCTTCGGCGCCCAGTACGGCAATGATGAGGCCCACGATAGGCAGGAAGCTCATGAACGTCCACGTCGCGGTCGCAATGATCCCGGTCACGCTCAGCGATGCGAGGCCAAGCGTGATGACCACAACCGCCAGAAGCGCGAACTTCCGGGTAGCGTCCGCCTCGTTCTTGAACTCTAGAAACTTGTCCAGCCACTTGCCCATTCCCAGCCCCTTTGATGCCTAAGCGCTTCGCGTCTGCAGCCAGAAGACGAAAAGCGCGCCAATGATGCCGAGACCCCATGTGAACAGGGCGAAGAAAATCTGCCGGCGCAGGTTCTTCTGATCCTCGGATGCCGCCAGCCGATCCGTGGCCAGCATGCCTGCCACCTGTCCCAGAATGTTGGTGGATTGCTGCTCATTGGCCGTGTTGAAATACTCACGGATGTTATGGTTGGTCTCTCGCAAGGCGGTCTCCCATTCTCGCTTCAGTTCCTTGAGGTCTTCGCCCGAAACAGCGCGCTCGAGGGCTTCCTCAAATCGCTCCGTCAGGGCTTTGAAATGGACGCCGATAACGGCAACTTCCTTTTCAATCGACCCGAAGCGATTGAGGTCGGCCTCTCGCGACTGCTGCCGCTTAAGCTCGACCTGATCTCTCAATAATGCTTCGCTCATAGGTCCCAGCCCCAGTCATCGTCAGATTTCCCCGAGGCGCGCGAACAGCCCCAGCAGCTTCTCGATCTCTGCTTCCCGCTTCAGATCCTCGCCCGCTAATCCGCGCAGGTTCTTCAGCTCAGCCAGTTCGACATTGAGGCGTTCGGTCAGCTTGCGGCGGACGTCGCGCGTGAGCGTCTCACCGGGCTCCATCAGCTCCGCGATCCCAGCTGGAATGTTCGACGCAATCGCGCCATGCCCAACTTCGTCCCAGTCCGACAGCTTATCGTTCAGGTCTGGCCATTCGGCGGCCACCGGAACCTCCACCCGCTCTATGCGGACTTCTGGAGGACGAGCTTCAAGCTCTTTAATGCGGGCAAGCGCCGCCGCCAGCGCTTCATCGCGAGGATCTACAACAGGAACGGACAGTTCTCGGGCTTCCAGTTCTTCGTCTTGGGGCTCTGCGGGACGCGCAGTTAGATCCATCCCTGCAATCACATCGCGAACCCGGTTCTCGAAGAATGCATCATCGACGGCAGCGCGGTATTGGCCATCGTTTAGACCAAGCTGCTCAAAGACCCTGGCCTCGTCGGTCGTATCTTCCCGCACCGGCTTAGGCGCGCGAACTCTCTGCGGGATGACAATCGGTGCATCGGGGATAAAGCTGGGACGATGGCTCATGATTTGCCTCCGAAGCAGATGAAGAGGAAGACGCAGATAGCCGCCACGACCAGGACGGCCGCGAGGATGCCGGCGAACACGGCAACGTTGGTGAAGGCTCCAGCGAAATCGGGCATGACGTTATCTCGTCAGCCGGATACGGAAGGGCGGGACAATGATGCCCTCGCCCGCATCCCAAGCTTCAGGAGCCGTGTCCTCGATGTTGAGGTAGTTGTTCGTGTACTGGATGAAGAACTTGCGGGGCGATGATGATGTCCTCCGAACAAAAGCCACCATCGATGCCGCAAGGTTCAGAGCGCACGGGGAGATTTCTTCCGAATTGACCCAGTCAAGCGCATTGAAGGGGCTGGGCAGCGTAAAATAGAGAGCGCCGCCCGTACCAAGGTTGGTGCTGGAACCAACCACCATGCGCAGGCTGATGATAAAGTCGGCCTCATCGTTCTGGTCCCACTCGGTTACGCGCTGGATATCTCCGGTCGTCGTGCCGTTGCCGAACGAGAAGCCGGAGCCGCCCAGATACGCCCATGCCGGGGTGAACGTCGTTCGCGAATACGCGCCATAGTCGGAATAAGGCCGCGTCCCCTCGCGGGTCAGGATCGGAGCGATTGCATACTCTGCGCCGATCGTATCGAAGGCATAATTCCCGATAACCGCCGTTGCCGACGCATTGCCGCCGATGTGGATATCGTAGGACAGCCCGGCCGCGTCCACTGCCGCCCATTTCGCATCGTCGAACATGGTGACGACTTCAGCAGCCGGGGCATTTGGGAAGCGCACCTTGACCCGGCCATCGATCTTGTGAGCCGGAGGGGAGGCATCATCTGCGCTGGCGTCAGTCTGGGCAATGATCGAAAAGGCCGTGGTGACGCCATCTTCAAGGCAGGTCACGTCGATGTCGCAGTCCCGGATTTGCTGCGCGCCGTTGTTGCCCCAGAAGCGAAGCAGGACGCACGCGCCCCCTGCCGATACATCACCACTGTCAGCAAGCCGCAGATAGCGCAGCGTCCAGCCGATGCACTCCGCGCCTCCAGTCACGGCCGCCTGATTGACCGAACTCAAAAGCGTCTGCGAGTATTGGTCTTGCGATAGGACATCAAGGTTCATGTCGCTGTGCCCGTAGGCAATGATATCGCGATACGCCTGGATCGATGTCAGGCGACCATGGACCCCATCGCCGCCGTTCTGCATCGACAGCGAATAAGCGACCTTCTTGCAGTAGAGATTGACGTAATGCGAACCGACAGCCCGGAGATTGTAGGCGTCCGCGATCCCGCGCGTGAAGGCGAGGCCCTGCAAGCCGCCCTCGATCGATCCTGCAAAGTGCGACTGCCGACAGGTCTTGCTGACCGTGAACCAGTACATCCCCCGATCAGGGGCAGTGGCGCCGTAAGCAGCGTTCAGATCCTCGCACAGGATATCCGGGCAATAGATATTCTCGCAGGTGACGAAAGTGAAAGCCGCCGCGACCTGCCCTCCGGTCAGAATGCTCGTCCGCTTGAGCTTGGCCCCATTGAGCACGATTCCGACATAGGGGAGGCTGGTGAAGGTCGCCATGGTCGCGCCATTGGCGGGGTTGACTTTGTAGACTGCGCCGGGCCGGCCAAGCAGAGTGCCGCCACCGGCCGCCGACAGTGCCGCAGCAGCGGCTGTCACCGCAGCGGTGTCATCGGTTGATCCATTGCCAGCGGCCCCGTAGGCGTCGAGATAGAAAAAGGGATAGGCCACCGCCAGAGCAGCGGCCTGTCGGGTTCCGAGCAATACGTCAACGTTGAGATCGGCAGCAGTGAGGTATTCGAAACCACCCGCCGTGGTCCTGCCGAGAATCTGCGTCGCGCTGGCGGGCACCGCTGGTAATGCTGGCGATGTAGTCGGGTCTGCAAAATGCAGCGTCGGCGCACGATCCAGCCGCGCCTTGAGTTCCTGCTGGAACTCCGCGAGCTTGTCGAAGCGGCTCTCCAGGCTAGAGGCGTTGAAGGCCCCGCCCGTCGTCAGGTCCAGATCCTGCGTGTAGCTCTGCACCCGCTCAGCAACGATGCGCTGGGACGATGTCAGGACAGCCTGCGAGCCAATGAGAGTGAAGGTGCGAGCGTCCTGCGTTCCGCCTACTGTGTAGTCAGTGTTTAAGACCAGCAACGACCCGTCGTTGTTGTCATCCGTCGCCGATGCGTATCTCGTGAGCTTGACGTGAGACGTCGAGACAAAGCGGATGGCGACGCTGGAGGCATCGACGAGGCTGTAAGGCCCCAGCGTGCCGTTGCCAATTATGACCACCCTCGGGGTGCAGGCCGTTGCAAGTGTCATTGGGTCTCGTTCCTCGCGGAAGCGGGGTTGGGAAATGTCGTGTTGTGGTGGTGGCTAGTTGGCGGGCGCCGGGCCGAAGAAGATTGCGGCTGGGTTAGTCGTCTCGCCATTCCAAAGCGCCAGCGCACCGCGGAATGTCAGATCAGCTTGGCTGGCGGGGTAATGCAGCATCATGCCGGCCACTTTGTTCGCCGGCCGCCAGAAGCTTTGGTCAAAGTCCAGCTCCGCTGCGGCTTTCCCTGCGTTCGTCGCTTCAGCAAAGATGCCTAGGCCGGCAGGGCCGCGATAGCTGAAGGCGTCATCGCCGCGCATCGATCCAGCGACTTGCGAGATGCCCACGAAGGGCGACATCAGGAATGCGGCCTGCTCGCGCCCGTATTTCTCCCAGAGTTCATCGTCATCGTCGCCGCCGCCTTTAGTCCATGCGTCGAGGGCCATCTTACCCGCAACCGGGATCGCCAGCAGGATCACCATGTCAAAAGCAAGAGCAGCCATCTTGGCAACGGTGTCTGCATTGCGCGCCCGCTGGGTAGCGAGGTTATAGGTCGTGACCATGTAGCTCATAAAATTGGTCAGCAGCCTCAGCGCCGCCGCGTACTTGGTCCCCGCCCCAGTCTGGATCGCCGCCGTCTGGTGGAGTTCGCCTCCACCTTGGGCGTCGATAACAGCCTGATCGCCTTGAGCCGCGGCTTCGACATCGTCAAGGCCGGCGGCCTTGGCCTTGTACCAGCCAGCATACCAGGTCGGCAGATCGACAGAGTAAAACTGCGTGTTCGACATCAGCGCAAACATTGACTGCGTCAGCCAGCGTGGGGTCAGCCCGCCCTTCTTGATGCTATCCCGAAGCGCCGCCAACTCCGGGCTTTGCGATTGCCGGCGATTGCGCATGAACTCAGAGCGATCCATGACCCATTTCGCGGAGGACTGGATAGTCGCAGCGTCCCGACCCATGCGGGCGTAGCCTTTGGCAACCCAGTAGCCACCCACACGAACGACAGAGTTGGACACGCCAAGCGGCTGCAGGAGAGCCGTCGACACCTTCCAGCCCAGCCCGACGACAGTGGCCCCGTTGCGGAGGTGTGCGAGAATCCCCGACGTTCCCTCCATCCCGAACTTCGTCGTCACCAGCGTATTGACGATGGTGTTATAGATTTGACGCCCGTGATGCTTGACGATCGCCTCTTCGACCTCGGTGCGACGGATCAGGCGGCCGGCGTCGAACAGGACTTCCTCGGTCGCTATCGACGTTGCGACCTGATCGAGATGCCGAGTAATGACATCGAACACCGAAAGCTTGAGCGGCAGTGTGACCTTGCCCTCGACGCGCTTCTTGCTGAAGCTGGGTGCGCTGCGGGCGTCGACGCGGCCCGAGATAGACTTCGCATCCGCCTCTGTCTTGCGCTGCGCTGACTTTGAGGAAAGCTCGGGATCGAAGGCGATCGGGTAATAGCCCCCGGCATAGACGCCAAACCGGGTAGCGACCTGAAGCGGCTCGACCTTGTCCATGGGCGCGCCATGGACCGCCTCATGAACCCGGTTCGCTTCCGGGAACCAAGTGTTGAGATAGTCCCAGGTCGCTTGCACGAAATCCCAATCGCGTTTCGTCAGCGTATCCGTGATCGTCTGGATATCCGCGAGCGTCCAGCCCATCGAATCCATGAGGCGCTGGCGGTTCTTCTCGTTGCCGACATTGAGCGCGACGGCCAGCCTGCCCTGCGTCGTCAGCGCGACGGACCCGCTCGACAGGTTGAAGGTCTGGCGGTCCTTGTAGAAGCGGGCAATCTCCTGGCTCGAGTAAGCGCCGAACAGCTTGGTCAGATCCTCGCCCATCTGCTTGCGAAGCGTTGATAAATGCGCAAAGGCAGCGTTCAGTGGCTTGACGAAATAGGACCAGAACTCGCCGCCATCCTTGCCGCCAGCGAACTGATTGGCCAGTGACTGCATCGTCCGGTGCATCGCGAAGTATTTGAGGACGCCGCGCTTGACCTTCTCGCCCGGAGCGTCGCTCTCGATCGGCTCGGGCGGCTTCTCTTTCGGCTGGTTGGCGATGATCTCGGCAGCGACATCCTCGGCGGCGAGCGTCAGGCGACGACGTTTGCCCTCCTTGAGACGCTGGTCCGCCAGTGTCGCCATCTTCCAGATCATGCTGGCTTCGGCATCGACAGCCATGAACTCTTCGACCGTCAGCGACTTGTAGCCCTTGGCCTCGCTCGGCTGTTCATTGGCCAGCGCACGCGAACGCTCGATAGCCTCGGCGGCTTCAACCTGCTGTTCCTGTGCGCTCTTGGTGGTGTCCTGATAGGAGGCGAACGGATCGATGGTCGCCAGTTGCGCCTTGATCCATGCAGCGCGCTGGACCCGCTTGTCCTCGCCCGCCTTGGTCTCGTTGCGAAGCTGGTAGTCATCCAGCAGCGAGTTCATGTTCTCGGCATATTCCTTGCCGGCGGCGAACAAGCGTTGCTGGCGAGGCTTGGTCCCGTAGGCCACAAGCGTCTTGCGCGTCGTCTCGATCTTCTCGGCAAGCTTCCGGCCCTCACGGAACATGTGGAGGTTTAAAAGCTGGAACTTCTTATACCGCGCAGCCTCGTCGAACTTGCCTTTGGTCGCAGCCTCCAGCGCCTTCTTGCCCCAGCGCTGTTCGAGGATCAGCCACTGATTGTAGTTCAAGACTTCGCGGACTTGCTTGGTGCGGAGGTTTTCCTGCGCCTGCTGCTTCGCGAGGTTTGACGCCGCGAATTGTCCGGTCGCCTTAGCTAGCGCTTCAAGCTCGATCTCCAGCTGACGTTGCTGCACCTCGTTGCGGGCGAAGGTCTCTGCCTCCCGCATGATTGTGCCGTCCTTGAACGGGTCGCCATGGCGCTCGATCATGCGGCGCTGCGTTTCCTTGCGGATCAGCTCGTTGCGCTTGGGGCCTTCCTTGAGGCCTTGGAGGAGTGCGCTACCATCCGGGAATGCGGCTGCGCTAAGCGCGCCATTCATCAGCTCAGCCGCGCCATCGGGAGAGATTGCGCCCTCTACTTCGCTGGTGAGGAGCGTCTCAAGCTTCGCTCGTAACTCCGGTTCGGAGGCGGTGATATCGACGCCGCTGTCTTCGAACCACTGCGACCAGACCTCGGCGTCCGCGAGTTCTTTGACCAATGCCCGGTCTGTCTTGGCGTACACTGGTGCGGCGCCGCTGATGTCGCCCTTCAGCATCGCAATGAAGTTTGCTACATTCGGGGGCGACCCATCGAAGTACCCCTCCTCATAGGCGGCGAGAACGGCCTCGCCGATCGTCGCGGCGCGTGTCTTCTTTTCTGTGTCACGGTCGGGGGCAATCAGGCCTTCGGGGGGCGTCTCGCCAATGAATGCAGCCGTCAGTTCGTTGTCCTGATCACGGATGCCCTTATAAGCGACCTTGTCATTCCCCTTGCCGATCACACGGCGTGACGAGAGGAATTGGACGAGCGACTTCGGCTTCTTCTTTTTGAGCGTATTCCGCACATCCCGCGCGACTTCGAGGAACTGATCCGCATCCGTCGCGCTCGCACTGTAAGCCGCAACCTCTGGCGGGAGATTGGCTAGCGCTTCCTCGCCGTATTGGTCTTTCACGGCTTGGAGGTCTAGGCGCATGGGGGGGAGATTTGGAGGCGGGGCTGTTCGGCCTTTGGTGTCGGCGCCGGTTTGGAAGAGTGCGCCGCGTACGCCGCGAACTGCTCTTGTTCGGTCTGCCGCATCATCGCGCTTATAGAAGCGAATCTCAAGTCCGGCCTTGCGGAGGATTTCCAGCGCACGCTCAGACGTTCCGCGTGGAACGACGGCTGCCGTGAACTCGCTTAGATCAACTGCGCGCTGGGCTTTGGCTTCGAAGTATTCGGTGGGCAATCCAGTCAGAAGATCAATGAACTCTCGAATTCGCACCTGCGGCTCGGGATCGCCCTTGAAGTCGAATGCCTCCCGGATGCCTTTCGACCCCTCCATCAGAGCCTTCGACATATCGTCCATCTGCATGAACTGATTGCCACCGCCAAAGCGGTAGTACGGCTTCAGATACTCAAGAAGCTCCATGAGGGCGTCCTGCCCCTCATCCTTGGCCGCCTTCATCTCCTCTTCGGAAACCAGTTGGTCCTTGCGGGCGCGGATCGCGGAAAGCGATTTCAGTTCATTGGCATATCTGGCTCGCACGGAGCCAGCGCCATAATGCCAGTTTTCACCGCCCTGAAGTTCCTGCGTCATCTCACGCAGAATTGTCTCCATGGTGTAGTCGCCATAGCGGCGATTTCCGGAGTTGGTGAAGCCCTTGAACAGGGACTTGCCGGTGATTACGCGCGCTGCAAGCGTCTCGACATACCCTTCGAACGCAGCCTCGGTCTTCTTATCCCGCAGCTTCTTCGACAGCATTGAGCCGAGTTCGATGGTATCGACCTCACGCGCTGCCGCCTTGCGGTAGGCCCTCGCATCGAGGATGAAGCGTTGCAGGTAGTTCGGATGCAGTAGCTTCTGCCCATCATCCTGCTCCCATGAGAAGAAGCGCTCGGCCAGATCGTCAGCCAGTTCTGGGTCATGTGAGCGGGTTGCTTCGACAACGCTCTTGAAGTGTTCTTCCGCCAGTTTCTTCACGCGGGAATCTTCGCGAGTTTCCCACGTATCCTTCGCCATGACGTCCAGCTTGGCAGCCGCCTTCGTGGCGTCGTCAGCCTGTGGGATTTCTTTGCGAGGTAGGCGCTTAGGCAGCTCGCCACGCGATGCAAAGAATGCCGCCTTGACCATGTCGTTACGGACAAGCGAGGAAGGCCCGTCCTTATGAAGCGCGTCAAAGTCGATTTCGCGTAGGTCGCCAAGACCTTTTGTGATCTCGCGCAGTTCCTTCAACAATGCCGACGCCGCCTTGTCGTCGATGTCGTACAGTGGCCGCGGGTGGCGGGGCGAATAGATGTCGGCATCGAAGGTGCGGACCTTGGACGTAGACAGGAAGTCCGGTTCGGCTACCAGCGTAATACCGCCGAAGTTGTTCAGGACGCCCTTGTTCGTATCCACCACAGCCAGCGACGGCGCAGCAAGTCCGCCGATTTCCTCGGCGTGGAACAGGTTCTGCTCGGTGAGGTTATGAACGACAGCCAGCGTCTGATCCGGTCTGACGCTCTGCGCCAGCGACATGCCCGCGCCGTCTTCCCGTCCGCTGGTGCCGTACCAAGCGTGCAGACCTGCCTCTTCCATGGCTTCCAGCGTCGGCCACCTGCGAGGATTATAGACGCCGTGCGCGAGGTGGATATTGCCCAAGCCCAGCGTGTCTCGCGCCTGATCGTGGCTGAAGTTCACATCCTCGCCGCTAACGGCAATGACACGGCCATCGTCGGTGCGGAACAGCAGAATGGCGGGGACGACATTGTCGGCAACCATGCGTGCCTGCATGGCACGGAGGCTTTCGGTCGTGGCGTTCAGGTCAACATAGCGAACCGCGTCCGCTAGTTCTCCGCGCGCCGCATCTCCCCGATCACGCTCTCCACCGTCGCTTCGTCCAGCAGGTCGCCCGGGTCTAAGGTCCGATACTTTTGCGTAGAATGCGTCCGCGTAGGCTTCGGGGTCCTCCGTTCGATCCCACTCGAACTTTCGCCCAGCATTTTCCGGGCGCGGTATGATTTTTCCATTGCCGGCAATGTCCGCATCTTTGTGCAGCAGGATAGGATCGTCCTGCCCGGGGAACTCGACTATCTCATAATCGAATCCCTCGAGCAAACGAACGAGCCTAGCGTTCATGTTGCGGATGGATCGGCGCGCAGACGTGAAGGTGTAGGCGTCACGATTTTCCTGCGCCATATCGGTTTCGACAATGGCGAGGATGCGGGGCATCATCTCCAGAACTTCCTTGCCGGTCAGGCTTTCGTCGCCCTTGGCGTAGACGTCCTCCTCGGATGCCCGATCCATGAGGCGAGACAGGAACGTCCAGTGGATTTCCGTCTCGCCATTCACCTGCGGGATCAGGCTGGCAACGATGCCGAGACCGTTGGAAAGCTTGAAACCATATTGCCGGGAGTTGGCCGCCTCCCCCGGGATGACATCGCTGACCGTATTGTCGCGAACCCATGCTGCCCGCTGCTCTGGCGTCGGCAGATCGAGCTGACGCTGTAGCAGCGCCATGCCCTCGGCTTCTTCATCTGCGGCCTCGGTGTGGTCTTCCCGCGTATCCCGCCAGCCCTTGCCGGTGAGCCATGCGAAGGCGCGCTGTTCCGGCCGCTCGTCTATCTCGGAGGTGACATCGCGGCGGACCTGACGCTCTTCGTCGCGATACCAGGATTTCTGGCTGCGCTCGTAGTCCTCCATCAGCCGGGCCATGAGTTCGGCTTCCGCTCGCTCTCTGGCAGCCGCCAGACGCGCCGTAGTACGTTCTACGGCCTTCTCGGTGATGATCCCTTTGGCGAGAAGCGCTTGCGCCATGGCGGCGCTGTCACGGGCCTGTGAGGTGGTCGCCGCCTTGATGGCATCCTCGGTCGCCAGCATCCGGTCGAACACCTGCCGGATTTCGTCGTTGAGACGGACGCGCCCACCGATCTGGCTGACGCTCTTGTAAATGCGCATGAGCCACGCCTTGAAGCTGGCGAACACGCTGCGGAGGGCTGAGGTCGGGGCTTTGCCTTCGCGCAGGTACGCCTCGAAGCTTTCGGCAAAGGCTTCCTGAAGATCGCGGCCTTCCTCGGTGAACCGGCCCTCGCTGAACATGGCCGTCCAGTTCGGGGACTTGCCTTGCCATTCCAGGATTGCAGCGACCTGCTCCAGCACGAATGGATGCGGGTTTTCGGTCTGCGACATCCGCCACAAGGTATCGAGATACCAGTGCGCGCCTTCGTGAACGAGGGTGGATAGATTGGAGCTTTCGAACAGGCGGACGATCGAGCGGTCTGCGCGGGGAGTAAAAGTGCCGCGCTCGCCTTGCGCCAGAAGCTTGCTGCTTCCTGATTGAGCGGGGTCGAAGGTGGCGTCTGTGCGGCGCGCGGCGGTCGGGTCAAAGATGACTCGTGAGACGCCTGCCTCGTATTGGTTAGCATACTCCCAGCCGGAAATCTTGTTGTCGCGCGCGGACGTATGAACGGCGTCACGCCATGACTTCCAAGCCGCTGGATCATCGCCATTGCGAGAGTATATTTCGCGCGCCTGCTCGTCCAACTGCTTCCACATCTTATCGTATCTGGAATCGAATTCAGCGGCCTTCGAGGGCGACATTCTCGCTTCAAGATATCGCAGTGGGCTTGCAAAGTTGTGCAGGTCGGGAGCACTGGCAAAGTTGCCCCGCACGAACATTTCGTGCATATTTGGCTCAGCAACATTGCCGTCTTTTGAAGACCAGCGGCGTGCGCGTTTTGTGCGGTGAGAGATCAGATCGGCGGCAAACTTGTCGCCAACGTGCAGACCTAATTCGCCCTTAGTCGGATCAACGGCCTCGAAGCCCTGCGAATCCGAGTGGAACCAAGTTTTATCATCAACCGGCCCCTTCTCAGCCTGCCACGCCTTGCGCCTTCCCATCCTTGAGGCTTCATCCATGGGGAGGGAGGATTGCGCCAGCGACATCGCGCCAGACCGCTCGGCAATGACGTCCTTATGCTTGTGGTTCAGTTGGCGAATCAGGTTCATCGCCTTCTGACGGTCCCGGCTCGGATAGACCTGCTTGGCAATTTCCTCACGGGAGGTTCCAGCGGCCAGCATTTCAATAACGCGCTGGGTTTCGTTCGTTTTTGGCCTGCCCTTGGGGTTGCTGGGCTCCTTGGCCAGCGGCGCATCGAACCCCTTGGCGCGAGCTGAAGTCAAATAAGCCGCGACGGCAGAAGGAGTTACGACTCCCTCGCTATCCATGAGGACTGCGATTTCCTCATTGCTCTTGCCCTCGCGCGCCATCTTCCATGCGTCGAACTCGCGGGGCTGAAGGTCTTCCGATGCCTTGACGATTTCGGCATCACTAACGGGCGCAGCCTCGCGCATGAAGCTTTGCGGGAGTTCATTGACGCCCGTTTCCTGCGCCGTCAGGCTGGCGATGATATCAAAGCCCTGCTCTTTCCACAGGGTCTCCGGGTCCTGCCCCGTCCGCTCAGCAAGCGTCGTGACCATCTCGCCCACGATAGCGGCTTGGGTATTGGCGGCCTCGGTGTTGAATATCTTGAGGCTGGCAACCTGCTCGCGGATCATCTCGCGCACACGGTCGGCGCTGTCGGCAAAGCCCTGCTCTTTGGTCCCGGATTCCGCGCGCGCCGCCTGTTCTTCCTCGAACACGGCTTTCATGGCCTCGCGTTCCTTGGCCGTGAAGTCATCGGCGCGGAGGCGCATGTTCGGGGCAAAGGCGGTGTGGATCTGCTCGCCGGTGATCCCGATCTCTTTCTTCGCCGTCGACAGGGCGGCAGCGTAGTTCCCCGCCGGTATCACGACATCCTCGCCGCTCTCGATCGCGGAGACGATATCAGCAGGGTCGATGCGGAAGGCCTGGGCAAGTTGTTCGGCGGTCACGCCGGCTGATTGCGCCAGTTCATTGAAAGCCTCGGGCTGGACGCGGACGCTTTCGAGCGGGCCATCCTTGGTCACTGCGGCAACCACATCCCGGTATTTCTCCGGTAGACGCTTCAGCAGTTTCGACGAGCCCGCCCCTTCCGCCATGGCTTCGAACGTCTTGGCAAGGTCTTCAGCACGCTTCTGCTGAGCGTTCTGGTCGAACTGGTCGACACCCACCTGCGCGCCCTTGGCGATCGTCGTCTGCACGCCTGACATCAGCGTCGACGCCACAAGCGTTTCCAGCGCCGCATTCGGCCGCTCGCCCATGAACTCGCCCAGCGTCTTTTCCGGGTTCAGTTCCAGCCACGTCGAGGCGTCCTGCAGGAATGTCGCCGCCTGCTCGCCAATGCCTTCCGCAAGCGCATTCTTCAGGAACATCTTCCCGAGCGGCGTATCCTTCGCGAGATCGCCCACGATGAATTTCATCGGCAGGAACTCAGTCGCCGCTTCAATGCCACCCTGCGTCACGGCATAGCGCATACGTTCAAGGAACGGTTTGCCGGCGTCTTCCGCCTCGCCATAAGCTTGTCCACCCGTGGCAACGCCCATGGTAGCGACGCCAGGCAGTGGGTTCTTCGTCAGGACCGAGACAATCATGGCCTCGATGCTGGCCGGGGCTGACTGAGCGGCGCCGTAAATCCCGCGTTCCAGCCAGGTATCGCCCTTCGGCATGTTCGCCGCTGCGGTGATGGCGGCCTTCTGACGCTCCGTGCGCGCGGCAATTTCGCCCGCATCGTTGAGCGCCTTCATCCCCGGGATGAACTCGAACATCCGGTTGATGCCGATACCCATCTCGGCCGCGCCATAGAACTGCTGCGCGCCGCCTTCAACGGCCCCAGTGCGCAGAGCCCCGCCGACCTCCTCCGCAGTGAGAGAGCCAGGGCTCAGGAAGCTGCCGATCTGTTCCCACCAGCTCAGATTGTCCACGTCGTCGTGGGAAACGTCGAGATTTTCCGGGTTGTAGTCCAGCCACGCACGCAGCTTCGGCGCAGTCGTGCGCAACTGATCGATCTGCCGCATGGTATCGGCGCGCTTGTAGGTCTCCGGGTTTACCTCGACTTGCAGGCGATTGACGCCTGACTTCGCGGCCAGATCGATCGCACTGGCGGCCTCATCGGGATTGACGCCCTGAAGCAGACGCGAGCGCATATCCTTGTCGGCTGA
>OFQV01000018.1_pt1 | contig 53395 bp, 74 predicted proteins | sample 1542971 | NCBI WGS metagenome assembly OFQV01 (sample SAMN07774229, study PRJEB24372) | wastewater metagenome | isolation source: WWTP Cannobio (Effluent) | place: Italy: Cannobio | collected 2016-01
CGTGCGACTTCATGTTCACGAAGAACATGCGCAGTGCGTTGCCACCGTCGTTCGTGAGCGTGATGTTGTTGTACACCTTGCGCCCGTGCTGAGGCCCGCCCTGGATCTCGTAGCGAACCTTGTACATCAGCTTGCCCGTCGATGACTGACCTGCCGATGCTTCGATGACCTTCACGTCGTAGTTGCCCGGCGGGACTGGCTGGATCTCCAGAGTGCCGACACTTGCGATGAGCTGGCCGAAGTTGACCTGCGGTGTTTCCATTGCTTGTCCTCCTAGGACTGTGTTGGGCCGAACACGCTGTCGAGCATGCCGGTGACTGACGGGTTGACGACGATGCCAGGAAGGCGTCCTTGCACTCGCTCGCCTGCCTCGTACTGTGCGTGAGGCACAACGAGGAGCTTGCGCACCGGCACAGCCGGTTGCGTTGGGTCTTCGGGCTGGACCTGGTCCACGTACATGTACCCGATGACGTCGATGAAGTACGGTAGCTTGGTCATCAGTGCGCCTTGCACGTATGGCCGCCACTTCCCATCTCGCATCTGTGTCATCGATGTGATGACGACAGCCTCGAGTGGATGGTACGGGTGCTCCGTCAGATCACGGAAGCCTCGCACCAGTCGTTCCATGCGAGTGAGGAGTTCGCCCCACCTGCGCTGATCCATGTCGATGGAGCCTGACTGGATCGCGTCCTTGCACTTGACCTGGATCTCTGTGATCGAGTCGATGATCAGTGACTTGAACGGATGCTGCCCCTGATTGAGCCATTCGTACACACGCTCAACCGTGGACCAGTCCCGCACGACGACGACGCATGTCTCCCATGAGCCGTCGTACGTCGGCGGGTTGTCCCGCATCGGATCCCACATCACCTTCGTGCCAGGCAAGAACCGGTACGCGGCCTCGGCATCGAGCATGAGTCGTGGTGCGGGTGCGGTGTTCGCGAAGGTCGACTTGCCGACCTTCGTGTCAGCGTGGACGAGGACCGAGAGTGCGCGACCGGCGCTCACTGATCGTCTCCTTCGTCCACGAGCTCGAATGCGACATCATCGAGCGGGAGTGAGTTCTCGTAGTGCATGTACCCATCGGTGCTCAGACCAGTGCCATCCTCGAGGTCGATGAAGTCCTCCTCTGGGTGGTCGGTCTTGATGTCCTCGGTGTCGATGTATCCGGTGACCTTGATGCGCGCCATTACGCGGTCACCTCCTTTCCTTCATCCTCTGCTCGGTACCGCTCGTGGGGATCCACGTGCGTGTAGTACTCACGAAGAAGTCCTTCGTAGTTGGAGCCGTCGTCCATCATCGGACACACGGCGAAGAAGTCGCACGACCACGTGCAGTCGCGTGACGGTCGTGGTGGGCACTGGTACTGATGATCAGCGCCCATGTTGAGCTGCTGCCTCGTGACCACGATCTCCTCGATGACCTTGTGCACGCGGGTCCACATGTTGCGGAGCTCCTCGTCGTTGTGTCGGATCTCGAGGCGCATGTAGAACGGCGGCTTCGCAGTCGCACCACGCTTGACCTTGCGGATCATGTTGTACAGCCCGCCGTCAGTGCGCCACGCAGGCTCGCCGCCAGTCTTGTAGAGAGCATCCAGTCGCTCAAGCAGGTGGTAGAACTTCATCTGCTCATCCATCGGCAGCACCTTCGCAGGTGTGGCGAACTCGGCGACTGTCTTGTGGTCGAGGAACAGCTTGGCGCCGTCTGACTTGCGCACCACACGCTGATCAAGCTTGCCACGGAGGTCCACGCCAGGGACCGCTGACGGAACCTGGATGACGGTCTCTGCCGCGACGACCTCGATGCTGTCGTCGATGCCCTCATCCTCGAGCCACTGTACGTAGCCCTCGAGCATTGCACGGGCGAGGTCCTGCTCCTTGTGAAGAGCGGTGACATCGTCCACGCGCCCAAGATCCGTCATCTGACCGATGTCGTTGGCGTAGATCTCTTCGATGACGGTGAGCGGGTTCGACCCTGTGGCGTACATCGCGTGAAGAGCGATGTGCACTCGAGTGCCGAGCTCACGTGCGCCGACAGGCGACTGCTCGAGGCGGATGACACCCAGCTCGCGGTAGTACGTCAGGTACCACTTGCGCCTGCACGACTTCCACGACTGGATCTCGCTGTTGCTGACGGTGAGCGTGTCACCGAGCCATTCGATCGCCATCACTCATCACCGCCGATCAGATCCTTACGACGTGCAGCGCGAACGATCGCGAGCGCATCGCTGTACCTTGCAAACCCAAGTGCGTCGCGAACCGCAGCCACACCTCGGATCTGTCCGTTGAGCAGGCGCTTGGTGCGGTGCTCTGTCTTGAGGTACACCTTCGTCGCCTCCTTCATCTCCTTCAGAGTCACTACTTCTTTCCCTTCGTCTTCGTCGTTACGTCTACACCGAGGAGGAGCTCCATGGTGTTCTTGTCTCGCATGATCTCCTCGAGTCGATCCTCCTTCGTTGCGAGCACGAGTCGCTGACGCTCCTCGAGCGTGCCACTCGCAATGATGTCGATGATCTCGATCTTGTCGTGGATCTCAGAACCGATGCGGTGCACGCGGTCCTCAGCTTGCAGGTTGTCCACCATGCTCCACGAACGTTGCATGAAGATGGCGGTCGCAGAGCGTGTCAGCGTGATGCCGATTCCGCCAGCTGCGATGGTGCACAGGATGACCCGAATGCGGCCCTCCTGGAACTGTGTCTTCTGGAACTCTCGCTCCTCTGGCGACTGACCTCCAACGATCAGCCCGTACGAGATGCCCAGCTTCGCAAGTCGAGCCTCAGCGAGGCCGATCAGCTGTCGTGACTGTGCGAAGACAACGGCGGGCTCTTCGCCCATGTCGGCGAGGATGTCGACGAGTGCATCGACCTTGCACGACGGGTCCGCAAGAACGACCTCGCCTTGATCGTTCACCTCGGCGTAGGCTGAAGCGAACTGCGTCATGCGAGTCAGCTGCACGAGCGGGTTCATCGCAACTGCGATGCCGTCGCCCAGCATCGCGATCAGTCCATCCTCCATCTGACGATAGGCGCTCGCCTGCTTGGGAGTCATCTCCACGTACCGCTCGCTGTACGTCTTCTTCGGGAGGAACGGCAGGACTGCCTCCTTCGGCATGCGGCGCATCCGAGGATCCACGATGTTGAAGTACTCGTCCTTCATCTCGTCCTTCAGCCCAACGACGGTCATGCCGCCGAAGACGTTGAACGATGCGAGGCAGTAGCGGTCGATGTACTTCGAGCGCGACGGCCATTCGTCAGCCGAGATGAGATGTAGCGCGGGCCATAGATCAGTCGGCGCATTGGCGATGGCGGTACCAGTCAGAGCGAACGCAAAGCGTGTCTCAGACGTCCGTAGTGCCCAGCATGCGCGTGTCTGCTTGGCCTTCGGATCCTTCATGCGGTGCGCCTCGTCAACGATGACCGTTGTCCACGGATGTTCGTTGAGCTCCTTCTTGCAGTGCTCGCACTTCGACTGTGAGTACGCCTTCGTGTCAGGCAGGGTGGCGTCGCAGACGTGACAGCGCTTCAGCCTGATGGATCCGTAGGACGCGAGGCGACTGTGCGAACGAAGCCCCTCGTAGTTGATGATCCACACCTGGGTGTCAGCCTCGTTCATCTGCTCGATGCGCTTCTTCGCTGAGCCGCGGATGACTGTGGTCTTCACCTCAGGCCACCACATCTTGAACTCCTTCTGCCACGTGAGTGTCATGTTGTTCGGACACACCACGATCGCAGGGAACGGACTCTCGCCTTGCGCCTCGATGTTCTTCAGCGTGCGGATGGTCTGCACCGTCTTGCCGGTGCCCATCTCATCGCACAGCAGCGCCTTGCGAGCGAACGTCAAGAATGCAACGCCTGCCCGCTGGAATGGGTACAGGTCCTCATCGCCTGTGGTGTCCCATGCGGCCCTGAGGGACGTGGCAGGGTCTACACGAACCTGCCGTTCGTTCCACGCCCAGTCCGTGAGGCTCTGACCGACGATCAGACGATCGCCGAACACGCCGCGCAACTGGAGGCACGATGCCCATGTCAGCGGTGCGTACCACTGATGATCGGCGATGCTGTAGGACGCGCCAGGAATCTGCTTGAAGAGTTCCTTGTCACGGAACGGCTGATCACTTGTGATCACGATGCGCCGTGCATCGTGTACATCAACATTGACTGTCACTTGCTTTGTCCTTCCGTCCGTCTGTCAGTAGAAACATAGCACAGGCGGAGCTCGATAGATGCCATTTCAGTACACAGCTACTGCGCGGGTGTTGCAAGCAACCTGAGGGTCTCATCAGGGAGCCAGCCGCGGGTTGCACAGACAAGAAGCAGGTGCCGTGCAGCGTCATTCGCATGACCCTTCCCAGGCACGTGCCATCCCATCTGCTTGAGTCGCTCGTCGCTCGAGAATCGCTTCGCGGTCGACGGTGACTGCAGCACGATGTCCTGCTCGGTGAAGCGACGTGAGAGGAAGCGCAGCACGCCGATCAACTCGAGCGACCATGGCGCCTGCGTGTTCTTCGCAGTCTGCACGGTGATGATGAAGGACTCACTCACGATGAGCAGGTCCGTGCCTAGTGCAACGGACATCTTCTCAGCGAAGGCGCAGGTTGCATCGAAGTCGAGCTCGTACGACTTGAAGTCGTTCGTCTCTCGGTCGAGGTATGCGACACCGGTCATCTTGCCGGGGTCGACTGCCAGTACGTGTCGTGCCATGTCACACCTGCGATTCTGCGTAGTAGAGGATGGAGTACACGGCGAGGTCGAGCCGAGTGTCGATCTCGGACTCGTTCAGCGCCTTGTGTCCCGGCCGCGACGTCAGTGAGACGATGCGGTTGATCTTCTGAGCGATGTTCGCCCAGATGACTTGCGCACGGGTGAGACCCGTGAGTTGTGCTGTGGCATCGAAGTTCCACCACATCCCGCCGTCTGCGGAATAGTCGCCTCGCTTCTTGCGCGACATCTTGACGAGGTCCATGCACGCCCTCTCGAATGGGTCGCTCGGGTCGAGGACGAAGACGTCAGGGAGGTCCCACCCGAGCTCAGACGACACGGCGGGATCCCACTTGTCGCCGGCGGTCGCGAAGCCGTCGCTGTCAGTTGCGTAGTAGCCTTGCGCTTCAAGCGACGGCGACCGTACGTCAAGCATCTTCTCTGCGAACTCGCGGCGCCGCCTCTTCTTCATGCCCATGTCGTTCTCCCATCTGTGTGTTGGCCGGTGTGGCCTTCCTTCTTGATGCACGTGCACAACTCGTAGTGAGTCGGTCGTTCGATCAGCAACACGTTGCCGCAGCTCATCGGTACTTGTCTCCCCAGCTCGTTTGAAGTATGTCACCACTCGCAGTGATCGGGACAGCGTACGTGGTGAGGTCCGCCATCGTCTCTTGGATCGTTCGCAGCCCTTCCTCTTGCATGTCAGCGGGTATGTCGAACACGATCTCGTCGTGTACAGGGAGGATCATGTACTCGCCCAGTCCGACTGCATCAAGCTCGATGATCTTGCGCTTCAGGATCTCAGCAGCGTGGCACTGGATGAGGTAGTTCGTAAGCGTGTAATCCTTGTCATCGTCAGCGACCATTCTACGGCCAGTTGGCGTTGAGATGTATGCCACGCCCTCCGAGTTCCGCCGTGACTTCGCGATGTCGTTGATCTGCCGCTGCATCTGCACGACGCCTGGGAAGCGAGCGTCGAACGAGTTCACCACGAACTCCATCTGCTCAAGTGGCACCTTCGCTGTCGCCGCCATCGTCTTCGGGCCCGCGCCGTACAGCTTGCCGTAGATGGTGTTCTTCGTGAGCTGACGCCGAGGGTCCTTCTTGTCGATTGGCGTGTTGAAGATCGTGGATGCGATGGCGCAGAAGAAGTCATCCTCGCCGCCGAAGGCTGCGATCATGCCTGGGTCCTTGCTGAAGTGCGCCATGAGACGCGCCTCGATCTGGTCGTAGTCGCACGTGATGAGAACGTTGCCCTCGGATGGCACGAATGCGGAACGAATGAGCGGGTCCTTGCGAGGCAGAGTCTGCAGCGCTGGGTTCGTCACGGACATCCGTGCCGTGCGCGTGCCCATCGTCCAGATGTTGCAGTGTAGACGATCGTTCGCATCGCGCCCGCTCATGAAGTTGCCGAGGTACGTGTTGGCCATCTTCTCTGCGAAACGGATCTTCACGATGACGTCAGCGAGCGGGTGGTCAATCGACTCGAGCACTTCCTTGTCGAGCGACACGCCGCCACCCTTCGTGGCCTTCGTGAAGACGATGCCCTGCGACTCGAGGATCTCGATGATCTTCATGTTGCTGCCAGCGTTCACGAGTCCGTACTCGTGCATCGCCCAATCACGTGCGGTGTGCGCGTAGTCCATGAGCATCCTGGACGTGACATCACAGTAGGCTGGGTCGATCCTAGCGCCTCGCCGTTCCATGTCTGCGATCACCCGCGTCGTGCCCATCTCGAGTTCGTATGGGTATGCGTACCGTGCTGAGACCTCAGGCTTGAAGCGCTTGTACAGATGGCACGTGAGGACGGGGTCGAGTGCGGCGTACATCCAGTAGTAGGGATACTCGATGGGCACACTCGCCCAGTCCCACTTGTTGTCCTTCATGCCTTCATCGAGAAGACGCTGTGCACCTTGCGCACGTGGGTCGATCAACGAGCCTGCGAGAGGCTTGAGACCCTTGAGTCTGAGCGGGTCGATCAGATGAGCCATGCTCATCGTGTCGTCAGTGCGATCCCACGGCCAGACGTAGTCCGACTGATGCGTGATGTGACGTACGTCGAACTTCGAGTTGTGAAGCACGAGGCCGCCGCGGTACTTGTCGAGCGCCTCGAGTGCAACCCCACTCCATCGTCCCCAAGGAATCGCCCATCCCTGGTCGAGGTCACCGAACTGGATGAGACGAATGGTGTTGCTCTCGATCTCGAGACCACTTGTCTCGGTGTCCACGCCGAGCACATCACGTCGCTCGCCTAGCCACCGCATGAACGCCTCCGCCTTGGCGAACGAGTCCACGAGAGTCAGCGTCACGTGATCGAGAGCACCACTCACAGCGTGTCCTCGACCTCGTGCGTGAACTCGACACGGATCCATGCGCCTGGCGCCCACATCTCCTCGAGCGTCCACATCATGCGGTTCTGCAGGTGCTCGTCCGTTGCACGGTACACCAGCAGCATGCCTGTCTCGGTCACCTGGGTGTCCACGACATCTTCGATGCCGTACGTGTCCCAGTCACTATCGGTGACCTCGATGTTGAAGCGCTTCGCAGGTCGCACGTCCTGCTCCATCGCTTCGTTCGCAGCCTTCATGCCGAGGAACTCCTCGACCGTCGGGGTCTTCTCACTCATTCCAGTATCTCCCATCCACTTCGATTCCTGCTGCCTTCAGCAAGTTGATGCTGCGGTCTGGCGCACGGTGCTTGTCGTCCGTGCCGATGACCATGACGACACGCTTCACGCCAGAGTTCGCAACGATCTTCGCGCAGTCCCAGCACACAGCGCCTGTGACGTACATCGTGCCGCCTTCGTACAGGTTGCGGTCCGCGTAGATGAGCGCGTTCACCTCGGCATGTACGGACAGGCAGTTGGCGTACGTCGTGCCAGGCTGCACCTCGCTCGCACGTGCACACCACCCTGAACACTCGCCATCGAGCTCAAGACCTGCGGGAGGTCCGTTGTACCCAGTGGCGACGATGCGCTGCTTAGGCGACACAAGAACGGCGCCAATGCCGCGACGACTGCAACGGCTGCGCTTACCGATGGTGTCAGCGACGACAAGCCACGTGGTGTCCCAGTCGAGTCGATCACCCATGGAGCGCCTCGTGCATCCACAGCTCGGTGTCCGTGTAGGCCACGTGCGAGTCGAGGTTGTCGTAGAAGATCGCCTCCGCGGTCTTGCGCACCGCCGGCCAGTCGAAGTCGTTCGTGTTGCCCATGATCCCGCCGAGGAGAGTGGGCCTGACGGTGTCGCCTGTCATCGCGGCGATCGCGGCGATGTCACGTGTGTACATGTGCATCGAGTCGACCACGTGAACGTACTGCCCGACGTCGCAGCCGAGTGCATTCGCGACCGTGCACTGAAGCTGCGTGAACTGAACGACGTCGTACGTCCATCCCCACCAGATGTCGTTGCTCCGCATGTGCGTGGTCATGTGCAGCTTGTCATCGCGGATGTGCCAGTTCATCGAGATGGTACACGGCACGTCCTTGATCTCATCCTGCTGATCGTGCAGCGGGTCCCAGACGGTGACAACGGCCTGTCGCGTGTTGGAATCCTTCCGCAGTCGATCAACCGCGCGTTGGATCTGCGGCCGAATCCGAGGACCGTAGGCACCAGGGAACACGCCTCCGGTGCGGAACTGAGCGGTGTTCGGCGCGATGCGCATGAGCTCGGCGGGATCGGTGAATCCGCCGATGAGCTGCAGCGCCTCTGCGACTGCGAGCTTGCGGTTGAACTTGCGGTTGATCCCGAGGCTGAGGCAGTCCTTCGGGTTCTGGATCGTCGTGATGACGTTCATGAACTCGAGCGTCTCGATGCCTCGAGGCGCCGCCTCCTTGCCTCTGTGGATCAGCTCTGCACTGATGATGCGCAGTGCGGACCTTGCGTTCTCGAAGTTGTAGACCTCAGCCACGAGTGATGCCCTTCATGATGGTGGATGCGTATGCGTTCCACGTGGATGGTGATTGCTTGAAGATCTCTTGCGGATGCGGAACGCTCTGCCGCACCTTCAAGTCGGATGCACGTGAGCGTGCAAGTGCAACAGTGCCGAGCGTGATCACCCGTGGGAAGCGCAGCGTCTCCCAGAGGAGAGAGAGGTCGGTGTCAGCTGATGTCACGCCCACACGAACGCCGTCTGGGATCGAGGCGAAGAACATCTCTCCTGGTGACTCCGCGTACGGCATGAGTGGGAAGGGCGTCTGGTTGGTGTGCACGACGAAGAGGACATCGGGCTCGACGTTGCCTACGTACCTCGGGAACATGAGGAGGTCAGCGACTCGCTCCTGCGCACTGAGCGCAACGCTGTGCACCACATCCACGTCTGGGTTGTCAAGGACGAGCCATCCGTTGTCTGAGCCGTAGTGCCGGTAGAACCGCCACACTCGCTCAAGGTCCTCGGGCTGCAAGAAGTCCTCGCCTCGAAGCTCAAGGCGTCGTGCGATCTCATGCAGTGGTGCATCGAGGATGATCTTCACAGCGCCACGCGACTCGAGGAACATCTCGACGTAGCGCCGCATCTGCTCCGTGAGCTTCGACTCGCCTCGGTAGATAGGTCCATACACGAGCTCACCCACGTGCAGCCTGTCACAGACGATGTCCTGTCCTCCGTCGTAGTGCGACAGTGACATGATGTACTCGTCGAGTGGGTTGCGCTTGAGCGGCCCGCAGTGGATCGACTCGGTCTTGTTGAGTCGGTCGATCAGTGTGGACTTGCCTGCGCCGTCGACACCTTCAACGATGGTGAGGGTCATCTACGTCCTTCCGTCTTGTCGTTACTGGACTGGTGCTTCGATGCGCAGTGACAACACTGCCATGCCTAGGTCCTCGAGACGGCCGCGAAGCTCATCGGCTTTCGCGACCGTCTCTTGGACATCTCCTTCGCAGTCAATGGTGATCCGAAGGAGAGTCATGCGATGCGGATCCCTGCCTTGTAAGCCGCCTCGAGATCAGCGTCCTCAAGCATTGCCTGAGCGAGCGCCCTCTTGTCCGTTGCACGCATCGTCATGACGCCGTCATGGTCGATCATGCGTAGGGACTCGATGACACCTTCAGCCGTCTCGCAGACTCGCGTGCTGTTGAGGTCACGCTCTCCTTCCACGACTGAGCGCCCAACCTTGAAGATGACGTACTTGCCGGCCTGGGTACGGAAGATGGTGATCTCCGTCCACCTCTGGCGCGGTGCGTACGTGCTGTCCGATGATACGAATGCAAGAAGGCGCCCAGTGAACTGGATCGGCTGCTCGCCGTCGTATGCGGTGTACTCTTGCATTGCAGGGTGTCCTCTCAGGACTAGGCCTGGATGGCCTCTGTGGTTGATGTTGCGGGGACGGTGAGCTGCGTGCTCGAGCTGAACGCGGTGTTGATGACCTCGAGCAACTCGAGCGCCTTGTCCTTCGCCTGGAGAGCGTCCTTGATCTTGCGCTCCGTCGCGCTCTTGGCGTAGTCCAGTGCGTACACGAGCTCCGCCGGCGTGGCTGGGTAGATCATCAGGTCCTCCTCGCCGCCGTGCACAACGATCTGTGCATCGCCGCTGAAGTCCGCCTTGAGCTCGAGTGCGGTGAAGACAGCGGTCTCACCGTTGTGCATGACGCCGGTGACGACTCCCACGTAGAGGTCGTAGTCCTGGCTGTAGCTCTTCTTCTTGACCAGCTTGTAGGTGTCGCCCTCGACGAGGTCGATGATCGTGATGACCCTTGCCTGTGACTGGATGATCTGTGATGCTTGCATTCTGCCTGTCCTTCCATCGGTTGTCTATGTCGTTTGCTTGCGGTTGAACACTATTGCATGGTGCGCCTGTCGAGCAACTACTTCGCTCTTTGGGTTGATGCAGCTTCTTCTTCGAGCTTGCGCACCTGTGCACGGAGCTGAAGGATCTCGAGCTCGAGCCTCTGCACCCGCAAGATGTCGTACCTGGTCATCACGCCCTCCCGCACGCGAATCGACCGCCTGCCCAGTGCTTCTCGCCTGAGCCAGGGCCTCTCCAGTTGAGGATCGTGTCGAACGCCATGTGCTGGTAGAACGGCGTCCACTTGTGCATCTCAGTCTTGCGTAGCTTTGCTGAGATGCGCACTGCCATCTTGTGCCCGTACCACTCGGTGAGCTCGGGGATCATCATCCACGTCGCACCACGCTTGAGTGCGTCGTTGAACTGGAACGCGCCGAAGTAGCCGTTGGCTCGGTTCGTTGAGTACCAGTGGAGGTTGGACTCTCTCTTCGCGATGCAGAGAGTGAACTTGTCTTGCTTCTTGATCCGGAACTTGCCGGTGTACGGGAGTTGCGGTCCAGACATGACTGGTGATGTCTGCGCGGCGAACAAGTCGTGTGGTGCGTGTTGGTGGCTAGTTACTGGGGCTGTTGCAAGTAGTGCTGTAGCGATGATAGCGATGACACTCATTGTGCTCCAATGTTCGATGAATCGCAGCGTGTCGTTGCTGCGCTGTGCTTGCAGGCTCTCCTCTCGTTTCGATGGAACGGCAACAATACCAACCCCGGTGGTGCGCTAGGCGTGTTTCGCCTAGTCACCGATCCCTCTGTTGCGAGCCCCACTCTTCCTCTTCCCTGGCTTCTTCACGAGCTCGCACTCACGGCACGCTCGCCTTCCTGTGCTGAGGTACACGTACGCTCCCTCGACGGTGAGGTCATGGCCTTCGCCACACTTGGTGAAGATCATCTCCATCACCCCCCACCCTGATCGCAGCGATGATGGCGACCGGTGCGCCGTGCACCGCGGTGTGGGCTTCCCAGGGCCCTCCGTTCCATGACCCGTCCGGTTGCTTGCGTGACCAGCCCGGGCTTCCGGTCGTGGGCCCCCGGAACACCGCGATGGAGTCCACAGGAACATCCGGTTCAGTCAATGGCAGCACCGTGTGGACCCCGTAGACCTCCGCCTGCCCGCACTCCAAGCAGATCGTGACGGACCCTTCGGTGACCGGGTTGTGCCCATGCTTCGCGCACTTGTGTGCATTGGTCTTGATCTCCCACGCTGAGGGCGGGTGAATCCATCCCCACGTAACGGCGCTCATCACGCACCTGCCTTCGGGTCCACGGCGAGGGTCACGTCGTCGGAGAAGTCGGACCAGTCGCGGTAGCCGTAGTGGGGTGCGGCCCAGCCGCCCAACACGAGATGCACCCACGGAATCCGCTTGCCAGCCAGTTTGCAGAAGTCCCACACGACCTCACCGATCCCCGGCTCCGCGATCTTCGGAGGGATGAGGGTGATGCGCTCCCGGCGAGCGAGGAAGATGTTGCCGTTCTTGGCACGCAGGCACGCCAACTCGTAGTCGAACGCCTCGACTGTGTAAGCGTGAACGCTGCCGTCGATCTTCACCCGGTCTCCCGGCTTGATGTCAATCATCACTTCGCTCCCTTCCACAGGAGGTAGATTCCGAAGAGGCCGAGCGCTGTTGCGAGGCCCTGCACGTACTGCTCCATCAGAACCCCTTCGTGGAGATGAACATGTGATTGGACGCCTGTGCCTCGAGAACGATGATGCTCGACGCGTGGACGTTGATGACGGTCTTGCCGCGGTGCCGCACTACCGAGACGTCAATGTACTCGTCACGTGCGTCACCTGTCACGAACCGCACGGACTGATTCGGAAGTGCGACTGGGATCGGGTGATCGCCGTACACGTCCGTGAAGACGACCGCTCCCTCGCGTTCGCCGTTGAGCGCGCGGATCGTCTCGTCGCGGTCGCGAACCAGCTCACGCAGCCGTCGCAGTTCCTGCTGCGCCCACTGTGGAAGACGCAGTTCGTTGCCGCTCATCAGAACACCACCACGTCGATGATGCAGATGAGGATGAGCGCGAGAATGAGCGCCGTGATCCAGCGCGCGTAGGGGCTCATTGGTCATCTCCCTGCAGAAGGTCCGTGTGGATGCGGATGAGTGGGACATCGTGCGTGAGGCGCCGGCGCTCCTCGCTGCGTCCCCACCTCGCCCCGGCCTCGAACGCCTTTGCGAGAACGGCGATGACCTCGTCGCGACTGTCCTGTGGGATCGTGTACATCAACTGGCCTGTGCCAGCCTCCCAGGTCTCGAGGATGCGCTTGGCTTCAGCCTCGGATGGTATCTTCATCGTGCTGTCCTTCCTTCAGTAGTGAGATGAGTTCTTGCAGGCTGTCGTTCACGGCGAGCACAGCGGAGATGAGGGCGTAGTCCTCGCCCGCCGAGTACCGTGCGGCTTCGCTAGCGTGGCTCGCCATGTGACTCACTCCCCCACCGCATGACGCCTTCACGGCGGTACGCACGGACATGCCCTGTGGGAAGAGCCGGGTCTCCGGGGATCAGTCGGTCATCCCAGTCATGCCACGGGAACCGAAAGCGGTATGGCTCGTCACGGTGAGGGAGGTCAGCGTTGTGTGGGTACGGCTGGATCGGGTGGCCCTGGTACGAAGGCCAGCGACCGCGGCCCGTGGGATGCTCGGCGAGGTAGAACACCGCTCCCGTGTCAGACCGTACGTATGGCCCGTGCCACTGGAGGACGCCGCTCTTCGTCGCGCGGCGACCGTCCAGGCCCTGCACCTCTTCACGCGGCCAGGTGACCAGTTCGTTCTGCGTGAAGCGGTACCGGTGATTGCCCGGGTCGGACGCACAGGTCGTGTGGATGTCGTAGATGTCGAACTCGGCCTGCCGGACCAGTGTGTGGATGGCCGTGACGAGCTGAGGCTCGGTCAGTTCGATCGGGAGCTCGGGCTCGAGTGCGTTGCGGAGCTTGTCACCCGGGTAGACCTCCCATGCGAACGGTGCTCGGTCGCTGAGGCGCCAGTCGATCGTACTGCCGTCTGGGCGCCGAGGGAAGATGACCTGCTCCGCCCATGAGTTGAACGTATGGACTGTGTTGGCCGGGTCATCGAACACGGCTCGTATCTGGCCTGTGCCGGGTACCTCCTGCACGGTGACGACTCGGTAGTACTTGCCGTCGTGGTGAAGGCGGAACCGCTTGCCCGGTACGAGATAGGCTGCCATCAGTGTCTGTGTCATGGTGGAACTGTATTGGGCGATAGGCTGTCTGTGCAACTACTTCGCTGCGCGGCTTTGCGTGAGGATGAGAAGGCCCGCCCGTGATCGCGTGTACGCGTGTATACATGCGCGCGACAAGGACACGGTGCAGACCCAACTTATTACTTCAAGGATGTTGTTCTAGAAAGTGTCTAGTAAGTGAAAATGTAAGATATATATAGATACTAGACAATGTGCTTGAACCTTTAGGCTGGGTCTGCACGCTCTCCTGTGTCTGCCGCTGTGTTGTACCGTTGCGGTCATGGAACCCACTGAGTTCGGAGGCCGCGAAGGCCTGGTGCAGAGCGAAGCAGACGGGCACAAGCCCACTGCTGCGGAGCAACGGATGCTCATGATGCAAGAAGCCAAGAGGACCGAGTAGATACCCCAGAGGGGTAGGGGAGATGGAGATGACCGAGGAGAGCACTTGGGTGGACCCTGACACTGGCGAACCCGTCCACCGCGTGTGGCGAAACTTCGCCTCGGGTCGCATCCCGTGGAGTGAGCTGGACAACGAAGAGCTGGCCCGACTGCAGTGCCGTGACAAGAACGGGACGTTCATCGGCGGCAAGCCTGCAGTGATCCCGCGTGACGTCGTGCAGATGCACGCCCGCGAGCTGCTTGCTCGCAACGACAAGCTGATGAAGGAGGTCATCCTCAAGTCGACCCAGGTGTTCATCGACATCATCGACGATGACATGGCCTCGGATGCGGACAGGATGAAGGCGGCGCAGTACCTGCAGGACCGTGTGATGGGCAAGACCCCGGACAAGGTCGAACTCAAGGCGGAACTCAAGCCTTGGGAGGGCGTCGTTGCCGAGATCGGCGTGTTCACAGGCGGAGACGATGAGAATGGTACCGTTGCATCGTCATGACAACGCTCGACTGAGGAGGGCATATGCCAGCAACAACCCCACTGCCGAAGCCGCAGAACACATCGGCTGACGTGGAAGCGAACAAGCTGCTCGCTCGTGCAGCGAACGGCAAGTCCGGCATCCCGATGACCAAGAGCAACGGTGCGAGCGCAGCTCGTGTCGCTGGTACGAAGGTCTCGGGCAAGGGTGCGACACGGACCCGTGGTGGTTCCGTCTAGCACTGCAGCTGTGGCGTCGCCCAGACGTCTCGTCATCGATCAGCCCGCTCTGTACCGCCGCGTTGGCTTCCACCCACATGCTGGGCAGGAGCCGATCCTGAGGTCGCAGTGCAGGTTCCAGGTGGTGAGCGCTGGGCGACGCTTCGGCAAGTCGGAGATCGGTGGACACAAGCTGCTCACTGAGGCGTTCAAGGCGTACTACCGCAGGGCAGAGCTTGAAGACCTGGGCAAGCGGGCGGAGTTCTGGATCGTAGGACCCAACTACTCAGACAGTGAGAAGGAGTTCCGCATCCTGTGGAACCGCCTCACGCAGCTGGACGTCCCATTCGACAAGCCTGGCTCGTACAACGATCCCATCGGCGGCAACATGCACATCAGCCTGTGGGGCGGTCGCTTCCAGGTGCACGGCAAGTCAGCCTCCCACCCAGAGTCGCTCGTAGGTGAAGGCCTGCACGGAGCGATCGTCGCAGAGGCTGCGAAGGTGAAAGAGCGGGTGTGGACGAAGTACGTGCGCCCAACGCTGAATGACTTCGGCGGATGGGCGCTGATGACCTCCACTCCTGAGGGCAAGAACTGGTTCTACGAGATGTGGGTGCGTGGGCAGGACACGATGCAGCAGGCGTGGACCTCGTGGCGTATGCCAGCGTGGGCGAACCCGTACGTCTACCGTCACGCCACAACGGATGAAGCTGTAGAGGCGCTGCGTCGCATCCTTGACCAGCGACTCGAGCCGCTCACTGAAGAGCTGTGCATGCGCCTCGGCGTCGACCCAGAGGTCGGGCAGCTCGTTGCTGACCTGAGCACGCCCGTCTTCAATCAGGAGATCGGCGCACTGTTCACGGAGTTCGTTGGCCGCGTGTTCCAAGACTTCGATGAAGAGACGCACGTGGGTGACCTGAAGTTCAACCCAGAGTGGCAGACGTTCGGCGCAGTCGACTACGGCTTCACGAACCCGTCCGTGTGGCTGCTCATCCAGGTCGATCCGTTCGGCAGCCAGATCAACGTCCTCGACGAAGTGTACCAGTCGGGCCTGGGACCAGATGAGTTCGCTGAAGAGATCGTCCGCCGTGGCCTGTGCCCCGCTGGGACGAAGACGTTCTTCCCCGACCCTGCATCGCCCGGTGACACACGCATCCTCGAGTCCAAGCTGAAGGTGCGGCACACGGGTGGCACGGGCGGTGAGCTCAAGTTCCGCATCGAGGCGATCCGCCAGGCACTCAAGCCACTGCACCCCCACCTGCCTGTGGAGCATCCCGAATCTCGACCTAGGATAATGTTCGATCGTCGGTGCGTCTCGACGATCAAGGACATGAACGACTATCGGTACCCTGATCGGAAAGATGAGCAAGACAAGAACAGTCCAGAAGCACCACTGAAGAAGGATGACCACGGGCCAGAGGCTCTCGGTCGTTTCTTCGCCGGCAACTTCGGCAAGGTGTCCGCAGAGCGGGGCCGTGCACGAGTGTCGCAAGCAACGATAGGGAGATAGGCATGGCAGCCACACCGTACGCATCAGCTCGGCAGCTCATTGCAACGATGCCGTCATGGATGAGTCAGGCGGACCAGGAACGCATCGCGGCATACGCACTGTACGAAGACATGTACTGGAATCAGCCGGACACCTTCAAGGTGATGCAGCGTGGGACTGACGCGGCGCCGATCTACATCCCGTCTGCACGGGTGATCATCGACGCAACGAACCGCTTCCTGGCGAAGGACTGGGACTTCGTGATCGACCCGACCCGTGGCACACCAGCGGACCAGCTGCTCCTCCGTCAGGCGATGGAGCGCCTCTTCAAGCGTGAGCTGTTCTGGACGAAGTTCGCGACGCAGAAGAAGTTCGGTCTCATCCGCGGCGACAGCTGCTGGCACATCGTGGGCAACGGAGACAAGGCAGCGGGCTCGCGGCTCAGCATCTACGAGGTCGATCCCGCATCGTACTTCCCCATCTACGAGGACGACAACCTCGACCGTCTCGTCGGCTGTCACCTTGTGGACCAGGTGCAGTACGAGAAGAAGGTCGTCATCCGCCGTCAGACGTACCGCAAGGATCCATCCACTGGCCGCATCACCACAGAGACTGCGCTGTTCGAAGCGGGCGCATGGGATGACCGTGACACGGACCCGTACGTCACAGGACCGAGTGGCATCGCTGCGCCCAAGCTGAAGCTCCTCAAGCAACTCGTCCCAGTCACCGAGCTCGACCCGCGGATCACCTCACTGCCTGTGTACCACATCAAGAACAACCGAACCCCTGCATCGCCGTTCGGGTCTAGTGAGCTACGCGGCCTCGAGCGAATCGCCGTGGCGGTCAATCAGGCCATCAGCGATCAGGAGCTGGCGCTCGCGCTCGATGGCATTGGCCTGTACGCGACCACCAGCGGTCCGCCTGTCGATGCAGACGGGAACGAGACGAACTGGACCCTCGGACCTGGGCGTGTCGTGGAGCTCGAGGACGGCACTGAGTTCAAGCGGGTGAGTGGCGTTACGTCGCTGCCCGCACTGGACCACACACGCTTCCTCCTTGAGCAGCAGCGCCTCGCAGCTGGCGTGCCCGACATCGCGGTCGGCATGGTGGACGTGCAGGTCGCAGAGTCAGGCATCGCCCTTCAGCTGAAGATGGCGCCTCTCCTTGCCAAGAACGAAGAGAAGGAAGCGGAGATGCTGGGCGTGTACGACCACATGCTCTACGACCTCAAGTCGCAGTGGCTGCCCGTGTACGAAGGACTGAACGTCCCAGACACGGAGATCAACAGCATCGTGCAGGATCCCATGCCGGTCAATCACAAGGACCGCGTCGCCGAGATCCTTCAGCTGCTGTCCGCGAATGTCATCAGCGCAGCGTACGCACGCGAGCGGCTCACAGGTCTGGGCTACGACTTCCCAGCGGAGATGGGGCTCGACATCGTGCAAGAAGCGCAGGCACTCGCTGAGGCAGTCGGCTATGATCCATTCGCTAGCCGCGTGGCAGACGAACTCAATCAGGGAGTGTAAGCAATGGCAACGTACAACAAGCAGACCATCACGTCAGCACCAGTCGCACCGACGTACAACGCAGCTGCGGCCGGCGACACCATCCAGGCACCGGAAGGGGCGATCTTCCACATCAAGAACGCTTCGGGTGTCTCCATCACCTGCACGATCACCGCAACCGCGACTCTGGCGAACGGCACCACGTTCCCCAACCTCGTGATCACCGTGCCGGCCGGTGCAGAGCGCATCTGCCGTCTCGGCGGCGAGTTCACGAACGGATCCGGGCAGGCCGCACTCACGTGGTCCGCAACGGCGTCCGTCACGTGGGCGATTCGCACGCTGTAGTCGATGGCTGACCGCCGTCCGCTTCTGGGCTTCCTGCAAGTACAGGAGGCCTGGGAGCGTGACGTGCTATTCGCCCTCAAGAAGAGTCAGGCCAGCTCGGCCGCAGCAGTGCGCGGCATGGCCCAAGCGCCAGGGATCGGCGCACGTGCTCGATCCGCACAGATGCAGATGTCCCAGCGTGCACTCCTCGAGCAGCAGAGCAAGCTGTGGGATGCAGTCGGGTCCAGTGTCGCAGCGTCACGTGCAGCCGCTGCGGCGAAGGCCATCGAGGTCAGCAGTGTCTATGAGGACATGCTGCTCAAGCAGGCGCTCACGCCGATGCAGAGAGACGCACTACTGCGATCTGCACAGGCGACCGCACGGCGCAACGTTGAGAACGTCACGAACCGAGTCCTGGGCTACAGCAAGATGCCGCTCAGTGAGCAAGTGTACAAGACGAAGGCGTGGAGCAACGGCCTACTGGAGAATCGCATCAACGCTGCGATCGGCCGTGGCGCATCTGCACGTGACATCGCGAACGACGTCAAGGACCTCATCAACCCGAACACACCGGGCGGTGTGAAGTACGCAGCGATGCGACTCGGCCGCACGGAGAACAACAACGCCTTCCACGCGACGAGTGTCTTGCACGCGCAGAAGACGCCGTGGGTCACAGGCGTGAAGTGGGAGTTGAGCGGTAGTCACCCGCGACCTGATGAGTGCAACGAGTACGCAGAGAGCGTGCACTACGCTGGAGGCGAGGAGGGTGTCTGGCTGCCTAACGAAGTCCCAGGCAAGCCGCACCCGAACTGCCTGTGCTTCACCACCCCAGTCACTGTGAGCCCAGAGGAGTTCCAAGACAGGTTCTTGTCTGGTGAGTACGACGCGCACATCGACTCGGTGATGCGCGATGCGGGCTACCCGACCAGGAAGGACGGGTCGATCATCTCGATGATCGGTGGTGGCTCAGGCACAGGGCACGACCCGCTTGAGGGTGTCATCCTCCGCACACGTCGTGAAGGCGCTGCACTGTCACGTCCTGTCGTTGCGAAAGAGTCAGGACACAGCGTAGCCGCGCTGGCCCGCATCGAGATGAAGGGTGGCTCGCGTGCAGAGGTGAAGGACGTGTCTGATGCGCTCGACCGCCTCACAGGTCCGCCACTCGTTCACACGCAGCAGGCGATCACGCAGGCCGTGGACGATGCAGTGGCGTATGTGGACAGCCTCAGCGGGACGTACCTGCGTACACGGCGTGAGGCTGGAGGTCTTGCGAGGCCCGACGTTGCGAAGGAAGCGAACACGACGGTTGCGAAGCTTGCGCGTGTTGAGCTGAAGGGTGGCACTGACGACGAGATGCGCGCCATCGCAGATGCGCTCGAGCGTCTTGGCGCACCAGGCGTGGTACCAACTGCGGCCTCTGCACCAGCTGGCGCAGCCGCCGCGACAACGACCGCTACCGCAGAGGTCTACTACGACAGCTCGCTCAAGCTGTGGGTCCGCGTTGAGCGCATGCCGAACGGCAACCTCGTGACGGACAAGGTCACAGGCGAGACCGCGAAGTACTTCTCGTCACGTGCAGAGGCAACACGAGGTCTGCCGAAGCCGCCTTCACCTACAGCCACCGCGAAGCCTACGACGCCGATCACGGACAACGCTGTCACGGTGAAGCCAAGCGCGGCAGACGAACTGCGTTCACGACTCGACGGTGGCGCGAGCGAGCACTACACGAAGGACTGGTCCCTGCAGGGCAAGAAGATCGTCATCACGAGCGATGAAGGCAGGCAAGCAGCGGTACGACTCGCCGAGGACATCCGCGACATCGCCCATGACAACGCGCTTGACACATTCCTGAGCGCAGCAGAGCGTGCGAAGGCCCGCACGCTCGAGAAGGCGATGCAGAGCGTCATCGATGATCTGCAGCGAGCCGTGTACACGCCGAAGTCGCTCAACCTGCCTGTGAACATCCAGAAGGACACGCCAGTCATGGTGGGTACGCACAGTGAGGCGGAGATCGCTTCACGTGTGCAGAGTGCGAAGATGCAGGGCGGCTCGATGAACGTGCGGCTGTTCAATGAGGACATGATCACGAGCGGGTCGTTGAGCGAGGTGAGCCGCAACGCTTACACGGTTCTTCGCATGCCTGAGAATCGCGCCATCCTCGACAAGCTCTTCCCGGTGATGAAGGACAAGAGCCTCTTCGAGGAGGCGTACGCCAAGCGGTGGTACAACTACGTCACTCGCAAGCATGACTTCAGCCGAGTGGACCCAGGCGAGCTGAAGCAGTTCGTAGGCGCAGCGCAGATGGTGCAGGAGAACGGCACAGTGATGATCGCCATCAAGGAGGCTGACGTCGAGACGATGCTCAAGAGTGGCCGCTTCAAGTCGCAGTTCGAGACACGTACGTCCAACGGTGCGAAGGCTCCAAGCGTCCGCGCCGTCGCCGAGACGAGCATGTTCGACATCCACACAGGCATCAAGTCCGCGCAGCGTCCCATCTACGGGTACGTGGGCACGCTGAGTAAGACCCCAGCGGGTCCACGGCTGTACGGTGAGATCCGCATCGAGCTGAAGCAGGGCGTACGTGACCGCACGACGATCACCTTCGGCGACTCGCTTGGCTCACCGACGCATCCCATCGCGCTGACAGGCGAGCACACCGCAGAGGAGATCTACGGAGCCAAGGCGTTCGGCGGGGACTACCTAGCCAGCGCATCGTACCCATCGTCTGAGCTCGCACTGAAGCAGCTTGAGAATCAGGTGTACGTCGAGGCACAGATCCACGGGCAGGTCCTCATCGATGACATCGCGAAGATCCACGTCCCGGAGTACAAGCCATCCTCGAAGCTCGACGCAAACGAAGCGACGAGTGTTGAGCTGCGGTACGCGAGTCGGAACGTCGTGCTCGATGATCTTGCACAGCGCCTGAAGGACATGGGATACACTGTCGAGCGGTACACACGGAAGATGATGAACTGACATGGCTGATAAGAGAGCTGCGAAGCCGGGAGAGGTCATCGCGTGGAGTGGGAGTAGTGAGCTCATCTTCACGCGGACCGACAAGGACGGCCTCGACTGGGGATACATACGTGATGGCTTCGGCGAGTCGTACGACGAGTTGCCTCTCGTCTCCATTCTTGTACGCGGATACTGGCAAGCCGTGCCGCCCAAGTAGTTCTCGACCTGTGGTACCGTTTCCTCTCGACAAGGGTGTCACTACGACCGGAGGTCATACACCATGGCGCAGAGCGCAGACGGAACGCCCAATCCCAACGAGGGTGAGGACGAGTCCACGAAGAACGGTACCGGCAACGGTGCTGGCACGGAAGGTGAAGAGGATCAAGGCGATCCTCGGATCAAGGAGCTCTCAGATGAGGCCGCACGTCGGCGAGTCGAGGCCCGGGACGCAAAGGCCCGTGCTGAAGCCGCCGAGGCGAAGCTGAAGGAGATCGACGACGCGAACAAGAGTGAGATCGACCGTGCTACTGCACGTGCCGCTGAGCTCGAAGCTGAGAACGCACAGGCCCAAGCCGCCTTGAAGGAAGCTCGGATCCAGAATGCGTTCCTCGCATCGAACAAGTACCAGTGGCACAACGCGGAGCGGGCGCTCGCACTCGTGGATCTGTCGGAGGTCACCATCGACGAGGACGGCAAGGTCACTGGCTTGGATAAGGCGCTCGAAGCGCTCGCCAAGTCTGACTCGTACCTCATCAAGGGCGACGACGCAGGCGATGGGACCCCACCGGGTTCCACCGGTGCTCCTGCCGGCACTGGCAAGAAGAAGGACCCCGCGGTCGCAACGCGGGAGCAGCTCGCATCGAAGTACCCGATTCTTCGATGACCATTCCGATCCAAGAAAGGTGATACCCAATGGCTCGTTACGACAAGTACGATCCAATCGGCGGTGGCTTCCGAGCCGCCTCCGCAATCGCCTGGACCTCGGCTGACCTCGGCAAGATCTTTGCCGTGGGCCTGAACTCTTCAGGCCAGGTCGTCAAGGGTGCAGGCAACACCGGCGTCATCGGCGTTGTGGTTGTGACCGAGGCCAAGGCCATCGGCGCAATCATCGACGTCATGTACGACGGCGAGATCGTCGAGGCCACCATGTCCGACGGCACCACCGCACTCACCGCCGGCACTGCGTACTACGCGGTGGACGCGACCGGACTTCTGTCCGCGACCGCCACCTCGCAGCGCAAGATCGGCTTCACCGTTGAGACGACCCGTCTCATCGTCAAGGTCGCAACTGCAGGAACGGGGGCATAGCTCATGGCACTTGGCACAAACTCCAGGGGTGACATTGTCACCCGCACGACCGATGGTCGTGACCTCGGCGAGCTTTGGGCAGAGCTGTCCAATGTCGTCGCGATCTACAACGAGCGTCGTCAGAAGCTCGTGGACCTGCTCACCTACTCGGTGTCGCAGAACATCGAGGACGTCCCGCTGCTTGGTGCGGACGACTTCGAGGAGGCCTCTGAGTTCGGTGTGCCGAAGGGCATTCGCGGAACGATGAGCTACTTCTCGATGGCGTACGACTTCAAGTGGTACGACCTCGGGGCTCGCTTCACCTGGATGTTCCTCGCTGAGGCAAGCTCGCAGCAGATCGAGGCCATCCACTCGAGCGCTCTTGAGGCGGACTCGCGTCTCGTCTTCAAGAAGGTCATGTCGGCGGTCTTCAACAGCGCCGGCCGTTCGGCCACCATCAATGGCCAGAACTACAACGTGTACCCGCTGTACAACGCAGACGGCACTGTGCCGCCCGCGTACAAGGGCAACACGTTCGCTGGCTCGCACACGCACTACCTGGCATCGGGAGCGGCCACTGTCGACTCCGGTGACCTCGAGGCGTCGTACGAGCACCTGCGCCACCACGGGTACGGAATCGCAACGGGCACGCAGATCGTCGGTCTCTTCAACGCTGTCGAGGTCGCCGAGATCCGCAAGTTCCGGGCGAACGTCGTGAACAACAACTCGGCCACCGCCGTGTACGACTTCATCCCCGCGAATGGCCAGCCTGGCCTGATCGTTCCCAACATGCAGGGCATGCTCGGCACTCCGCCGCCCTCGCAGTGGAACGGCCTCACGGTCGTCGGGTCCTACGGCCCGATGCTCATCGTCGAAGAGGACTACATCCCTGCGGGGTACATGTTCATCTTCGGCACTGGTGGCGAGGGGAACCTGCAGAACATCGTGGGCTTCCGCGAGCACGCCAACCCGGACATGCGCGGCCTGCGCCTGATCGGTGGAGACAAGGCTGACTACCCGATCATCGACTCGTACTACAACCGAGGCTTCGGCACTGGCATCCGCCAGCGCGGCGGCGCGGTCGTGATGCAGGTCACCGCGGGTTCGTACACCGTCCCAGCCGCCTACAACGCGTAAGGGAGGTAGATCATGTCACGACAGATCGACCTCTCTGCACCGTTGACCGACGAGGACCGCCAGTACCTGGTGGACCGCGCAGACTTCACGAGCATCGCTCGCAACGAAGCTGCACTCGCCGGCCGCCAGTTCGAGTCCTCGGACCTTGCCGGCGATCCGCTCGAGGCGCACAGCCTCGAGAACGCGACCGACACTCCGCCTGCAGAGGCTGAGCCCGAGGTCGTCGAGCCCGCTGCTGATGAGGAAGTCGCAGCGAGCAAGAAGAAGTAGCACAGACGTGGGAGGCCGTTGTGAGCAGGGGAAGCGCGCAACGGCCTCTCACCTTGCTGGGAGGTAAGAATGGCATCTGACGAACAGGTCGCTGACATCCGCCGGATGGTCGCCGAACCGACCGCTGACACGTACACCGACGACGCACTCAAGACGATGATCGACGCGGCCGCGAATCTCAACACGCTGGCCGCCGACATCTGGACCGAGAAGGCCGCGCAGTACGCCGAGCTTGTCGACACCAAGGAAGGCTCGAGCAGCCGCGCCCTGGGGTCGCTGTACGACCAAGCACTGAAGATGGCTAAGGGCTTCCAGGACCGCGACAAGGCGTCCTCCAGTCCAGCCGGCCGGAGCCGTGTTCGACAGATCGAGCGACCATGACGGTGACCGAGCTCGCACTTCAGCGCAAGATGACCGTCTCGTTCATCGCGGGTAACCCAGTGTCCATCGCATTGCAGCCGCGCACTCGGCGCAACACCGACACTGGCGGGTGGCGCTACGAGGATGGCACCCCGCGAGATCCACAGACGATGCGACTCATCACCGTCACTGGTGACGACGTCAAGTCCGTGCAGTCGCTTGACGGCGTTGAGCGTAGGACGGACTGGATGCTGCTTGGCGAGTACAACGCACAGATGACCAAGCACGACATGTTCTTGCACATGGGCGGACTGTACGAGATCGTTGAGCTCATGCCTGACCTCGGGTACGAGACACGCGCACTCGTGGTGCGCCATGGCTAACGGCTTCAAGTGGAAGACTGACACGCTCACTGGTCCCGTGAAGCAGTTCCCACTGAAGCTCGAACGCGCCATCGTTGCTGCGATTGAGTTCCACGCTACACGGGCAGAGGGCGACCTGCGTCGCAACGCACCGTGGACCGACCGATCTTCGAACGCTCGCGGCGGCCTCTTCACCGCCACTGAACACGTCCCGTACCGCGCACATCGCATCATTCTCTCGCACACGGTTCCGTACGGCATCTGGCTGGAGATCAGGCACAGCGGCAAGTACGCTGTCATCCTGCCTACGACGCAAACGACGGGACGCGCTGTGATGGCTTCGCTCGGCGGGTTGTTCAGCAAGATCATCGAGTTGGGATAGGTGAGCCATGAGTAGAGCTGCAGTCTTCGTGATGCTGAAGGGTGACGTCGAGCTGACGACCATCTGCGGTGCGAACATTCTTGCGTACCAAGCCGTGGACACCCCGCCGCCTGGACCGTTCATCGTGATCAAGTGGGACACGATGTCGCCAGGCGTTACCTGGGGGCGCGGCGCACGCGGGGTGACGATGTGGGTGTACGACGACCCGGCGGACTACCAGCGGATCGAGCAGATGATCGAGCGCATCAAGACGCTGATGCAGAGTGCCACCCACGTGGAAGGATCTGACGGCTACGTGCTCACGACCGCGAAGTGGACTGGCGACTCTGAGGATCTCTACGACGACGCGTACGGCCGCATCCTGAGGCAAACGAGCTTCGATGTCTTGAGTCGCCCAGCGTCCTAGAGAAAAGCTCGATACACTATGAATGACAAGGAGGCACGAGGCATGGCGAAGAGAACAGATGCAGCAGCCGCTGCGAGCAAGACTGGTCCCGAGGTTGTGGAGTACATCGGGACGTCAGATGTGCGGATCATCGGTGACGTCGAGTGGAGCGCCGAGAATGCGTTCACCGTCGTTGCGGCTGACCTGCCAGCTGAGACGCTCGAGCACTGCCTCGAGTATCCTGAGGAGTTCCGTTGCGGTGATCCGATCATCGTCGCTGACCCCTTGGAGGCCGAGGAGCCAGCACTGCAGGAGGAAGCGCCCGCACCAGTGGACGCCACTCCTGAGGTGATCGACGAGTCATCAGCACCCGCTGACGAGTAGTCATGGACCTTCGATGCGGTAGCAAGAAGCACGGTGTTCTGCTTGACCCGAACATCGTTGAGGTCAAGTGCGACTCTCGCTTCTGCGGCGCTGCACCGGGGGTTGTCATTCTTCATCGCTTCAACAGCGTCACCGCTGAACTGATGGAGACCGTCAAGTACAAGAACCCAGAACGAAAGGATTAGCTCAATGGCTCTCACAACGATTCCACTCCCGTACGGCATCCGTGACATCAAGCTCACGGCGTACACCGACACTGCAGGTACCACGCTCTCAGGCTCGAGCGTCGACCTGCCCAACGGCCGCACGCTGTCGTTCTCAGAGACTGAGGACTTCGAGGAGCTGCGCGGCGACGACAAGGTCGTGGCGACTCGCGGCAAGGGCGCCCAGGTCGACTGGGAGCTCGAAGGCGGCGGCATCTCGCTCGAGGCCGTGAAGATCATGTACGGCGGCACGGTCACTGAGACGGGCACCACGCCCAATCAGATCAAGACCTTCAAGAAGCTGTCCACTGACTCGCGTCCGTACTTCAAGATCGAGGGTCAGGCCATCAGCGACTCCGGTGGCGATCTGCACTGCATCCTCTACCGGTGCCGTGCACAGGGCGAGCTGAGCGGCGAGTTCAGCGATGGCTCGTTCTTCCTCACTGGCGCGAAGGGCATCGCAATCGGCGCCCTGATCTCCGGCAAGACCGACGTGGTGTACGAGTTCGTCCAGAACGAGACCACCACCGCAATCGCGTAGTCACGCACAACACTGCAAAGGGAATAGGAGCACTAGGATGCCACCCACAGCACCACAGGATCATCGCACGTCCACCAAGAAGAGTGGGAAGCGAGCGTCGCGGCCGGTGTCGGCTGACGACGCGAAGTACATGCCCACGGCGTGGGGCGGAAGCTCAGACGGACTCGAGGACCTCGTCACGCCGTCTGGTCAGCTCTGTCTCGTCAAGCGCCCTGGCGTTCAGCGTCTGATGGAAGCGGGTGTCCTACGCGACATCGACACCCTCTCCGCCATCGTGAATGAGGCGCACATCAAGCGGGTGAACGGCGAGAAGCAGGTCGACACAGACTCGCTGTCCGGCGACCCAGAGGCTCTCGCGAATGTCGTGCACGTGGTCGATCGTGTGATCGTTCACTGCGTGGTGAAGCCGCCGATCAAGATGGCGCCGAACGACGAGACGAGCCGCAAGCCAGACGTCGTCTACGCAGACATGATCGACATCGAGGACAAGATGTTCATCTTCCAGTATGCGGTTGGAGGCACGCGTTCGGTAGAGCAGTTTCGTACGGAGCTCCAGTCAGCTATGGGAAGCGTGGACGCTGAGCCAGAAGCTGGGGGTTCGACCGAGTGAACTCTACTTCATCGCTGACGAGGTCACCGCATGGTGCTTCGACCGTGCAGTCACTTCATTCGGTGTCGCGGTCGAGTCGAGTGTGGATGCAGCGATGAAGAACTCGAAGAATCCGAAGATGGCCGCAGCCGCAGCGCAGCGTACTCTCGCGAAGTGGCTTAGCGACGGTACGACGAAGCCGAAGGGTCTCTACCGAGACCCGCTGACCGGAGGGTAAGGCATGGCTGAGTACAACCTTGGCACCGCGCACGGCGTGGTGGAGATCTCGTCGAACACGGCGGGACTCGCAAGTGCTGGCCGCGATCTCGATGCCATCAAGGCCAAGGGTGAGAGTACTCACGCCTCTCTTCAGAAGCTCGGCACGGGAATGCTCGTTGCCGGTGGAATCATTGCAGCCGGTCTAGGCATCGCGGTCAAGACCGCATCTGACTTCGAGAGCAAGCTCTCTGCGATCAGCGCGGTGTCTGGTGCGACCGCAGACGAGATGCAGAAGATCCGTGACAAGGCACTTCAGCTTGGCAAGGATACGAAGTACTCGGCTGGTGAAGCGGCCAGCGCGATGGAGGAGCTTTCCAAGGCTGGAATCAGCACTACGAACATCCTTGGCGGTGCAGCGGACGCCACCGTGGCGCTAGCCGCGGCTGGCGAAGTCGACCTCCCGTTCGCCGCGACAGTGGCATCCAACGCCATGAATCAGTTCAACCTCAGCGCGGCGGACATGGTGGGCGTGGTCGACTCAATCGCAGGCGCCGCGAACGCATCCGCGATTGACGTAAGCGACTTCGGCATGTCGCTCTCACAGGTAGGTGCTGTAGCGAATCTTGCAGGCTTGTCGTTCGGCGACACTGCGATTGCAATCGCGGAGATGGGCAACGCCGGCATCAAGGGATCAGACGCAGGCACGTCGCTCAAGTCCATGCTCATGCGCTTGCAGCCGCAGACCACCGCACAGGCCGAAGAGATGCGCAAGCTCGGCATCATCACCGCGGACGGCAGCAACAAGTTCTACGACCAGGCGGGCAACCTCAAGTCTCTCCGCGGCATTCAGGACATTCTTGGGAAGTCGCTCGAGGGTATGTCGAAGCAGCAGAAGCAAGCTACGCTGCAGACCATCTTCGGATCGGATGCCATCCGCGCTGCGGCCATCTTCTCGAATGAAGGTGCCAAGGGCTACGACAAGATGAACGAGGCTATCGGCAAGACGTCGGCAGCCGAGATCGCAGCCAAGCGCATGGACAACTTCGCTGGATCACTTGAGCAACTGAAGGGATCCGCTGAGACACTCGGCATCCAGATCGGCACCGTGCTGATGCCGATCCTGCGCAACATCATCGACCGCGTCCGAGGCATCGTTGACATCTTCATCGGGATGAACGACACTGTCAAGACTGTGATGGTCGTGATCGCCATGCTGGTCGGCTCGCTTCTCCTGCTCGGCGGCGGACTCATCAAGGCACATCAGTTCTTCGGCAACTTCATGGACGCACTCCGCGCCGGCCGAGCCGTGATGACCACCGTCATCGAGCGCATCCAGTCGATGGCTGTCTCCATCCGGGCGCAGATCGTTCAGATCCGTGCAGCGGCCACTGCACAGATGCAAGCCGCGGCGCAGTCGGGATTCTTCGCCACAGCTGCAACACTCGCTGCCACAGGCGTGCGCACTCTTGCACTGGCGATTCGGACGGTGATCACGACGCTTGGGCCGATCGGCTTGGCATTCGGCGCCGCCGCCGCAGCTGCAGCGTTCTTCACCGGCAAGAGCGACGATGGCATGGAGTCGACGCAGGCATGGACGCAGGCGCTGTACGACCAGAACGGCGCGCTTGCTGCGAACGCCCGTGCACTGATCGCGAAGGGTGTCGCAGAGAACTCAGCATTCGCGAACCTCAAGCAGTTCGGGCTTACGTATGGCCAGGTGTCGGCCGCTCTTGCAGGCGACGCCAAGATGATGGACTACGTAACGAAGAAGTTCAATGCAGCGATCGCAGCTGGAGCCGGTGACGCTGCAGCGAACGTGCAGAACTGGAACTTCCAGACGACGAGTGCTCTTGACCTTCGCAACGCAGCCATCGCCGCACTCGCCGCACTGAACGATACGAACGGTGCAATCGGCGAGGCTGGCGTCATCGCTGCGAACACCGCCGCTGGCCTCGCCGGCATGGACAAGATCATGGGCAAGGTGCCTAAGACGACAGTCGATGCAACGCGTGCGTACAACAACGTATCTGACGCTGTGAAGAAGCACCTTGAGACTCTGAAGACAGCAGCGTCTGCATCAGAGCAGCGACTGTCCGAGTGGGTACAGCGCCAGAAGAACAAGCTCGACGCTGCAATGGCCAGGTGGAACTCGTACCGTGACACCGTCATGTCTGCACTCACCGGCAATGTCAAGATCGGCGATGCATGGGGTAAGACGCAGGACCAGGCGAAGGCGGCGAAGGACGCGGCGAAGGAGCTCGCCGACGCGAAGGCTGTTCTTGCACAGGAGGAGGCGAACGCCGCAACCGATGCCGCGCGCAACGCTGCGAAGAATCGTGTTGAGGCTGAGATCAAGGCCGAGGCTGACGCACGACAGTTCGCGTCAATCGCTGACCCGGTCGATCGTGCCAAGGCAATCGCCGCTGCACAACTCGATGCAACGATCAAGGCGAACGAGGAAGCGCGCAAGGCCGCGGTCGAGTCGCAGTACGCGAGTGATCCGCTCGCAAGTGCAAAGGCCGCTGTCGCAGCCGCTGAGGTTGCGGCTGCATCCGCATCCGCAGCTGCACAGACGTTCGATCAGAACTTCGCTGCGCAGGTCGCGGACAGCACGCTCTTCGGCACGATGTTCGACTCAGCGTCGAACGCGCTCACTGCACAGTTCGGCGCGAACTCACCGATCTGGACAATGCTCCGCGGGCAACTTCTTGCCATGGGTCCTGGTGAAGGCACCGCACTCGCGCAGTACATCGCCGAGCATGGTCTTACTCCTGAGATGGAAGCGCAGCTGAAGGAGTGGCAGCCGTGGACAGAGGATGTCGCAACCGAGCAGGCGACCAAAGCCGAAGGCGCCGGCGTTGACATTGCGCTCGCTGCGATGGCTGGGATCAACAAGAAGCTGAAGGAAGAAGAAGATCAGCTCATCAAGATGGGCGCCTCGATGGCGAACGGTATCCTCAAGGGATTCCGCGAGAAGAAGAAGGACTTCGCCGATGCGGTGCAGGCGTACGTCGATGCAGCGAACAAGCAGCTCGACATTCACTCACCGTCACGCGTCTTCCAGACCATCGGTCAGCAGACCGCGGCTGGCTTCGTGCTTGGGCTTCGTGATGGACTCCCTGCCGTCGAGAACATCTTCTCGCAGATGTCACGAGGTGTCAACGTAGGCGTGAGCACGGTTGGGATGGACAGCTTCGGTGGACTTGCACCCATCGCCGCAACGTTCGCAGCTGGCGGCGATGCAGCTGGCCCAGGCAATCTCACGATCAACGCTCGCGTCTTCGTAGGAGACCGCGAGATTACGGATATTGTTCGCACTGAGATCAACGTCGCCGATGACGCTGCTCTCGCTTACGTTCTCGGAGGTGTAGGATGACCGCCACGCTGATCAACATGGTGGACAACCCGTCATTCGAGGCGAACGCGACCGGATGGGGCGCCAACAACGCCACGTCGTACATTCGCGATGCAACGGTCTTGGCGTCCGTTGGCACTGGCGCTCTTCTGTGTACGTGGAACGGCGCTGGTCTTGGTGCTGCGTACCCTCTTGCGTACAGCGGCGCACGGATCTCAAACGGAGTCGTCGCAGGCCAGTCTTACACGTGGCGCATTCGTGTGCGAGACGCTAGCGCTGCGCGCAACTGGTTCCCGCGGATCGAGTGGTACAACTCAGGACTCTCATTCATCTCTGCGTCCGATGGTACGCCGTCAATGAGCGTGCTGTCTACGTGGACCGAGTACACCATCACCGCAACAGCGCCAGCTGGTGCGGTGTATGCGACGCCAATGATCGGGATGTCTGGAGCGAATCCGACCGCTGGACACACCACGCATATCGACTGCGCACTTCTTATGGTGGCCAACTCACTCGTGCCACAGGCTTACTTCGACGGCGGGTACGCGGATCCGTCGTTCACGGTCGCCGCAAGTCCTTCCTGGGTCGGCACCGCGAATCAGTCGAACTCTCGCGTCACGGTGTACCTCACGGCAATCACCGCGCTCACGATCACTCGAGCGACAGACGGTCGAGGCAACACCATCTCTGTGAACGCGCAGGACTTCACCACGTTCACCATCGCACGCAAGATCGTGAGCGGCGGCCTCACGTCGATTGTTCGTGGCGCGAACGGCGCCGCACTCGACGGTGCTGGGACCGTTCTGCTCAACGATGTCGAGGTACCGCAGAACACAGACGTGCAGTACCAAGCGACCGTCGCACGCACTCTGTCGTACCAAGCCCCAGCGCGAACGAACCTGTGCACGTGCCCCAACTTCGAGACCAGCATCGGCTCATGGTTCGGCGGCAACGCCACACTCGCACGCATCACCTCAGACGCCCACACTGGTGCAGCGTGCATGGAGGTGACGACCGACGGAACGAACGGCGCCGGCGCGCGTCTGTCTATCAGCGGCGTGACCCCCGGCAAGTACTACTTCTTCTCCGCTTGGGTGAAGATGCGCGCAGGAGATCCGACCACGTACCTCGACCTGTACGGCAACTGGACAGGGTCGCCGAGCGATCCCGACACCGAGTTTGAGATGGGTCCTGGCGCGGCTGGTTCTGGCGCTCCATACGCGCATCAGCAGGTGACTGACGCAGCCTGGGTTCAGTTGTACGGCTGGGCACTTGCGCCCACTGGAGCAACGGGCCTCACCGTCAACATCCGTGCACTGAGCCCCAGCGTGCGATTCTTCAAGATCGATGAAGTCCTGATTGAAGAGTCATCGTCCGTCACGTCTGCACTTCTTTCATGGTTCGATGGAAGCTCTACGAACTCGGCGTGGAGCGGTACCACGAACCTATCGACTTCAACACTCACACCACTCCCTGTGTCGATCCCGCTCACGGTGCAGTCGGCGTGGACGTCGCCGCCTAGCCAGACGAACTACGGCGGCCACGTGATCTTCGATCTGTCGCGCAGTGCAGCACCACTCCGAGTGCTGGTGAACGACTGGCCTGGGCGTACGTACACGATCCCTGCAACGCCTGTGTGGATCGACAACCGTGAAGACCCAATCGTCGTCTCCACCAAGCGTCGTCTCCCGACGACTATCGTCACCCTGCTGGTTCTCACGAACGCTGACTACGAAGCTCTGCTCTCCGCCGTGTCGAGCGGCTTCACGGCGTTCGCTCCGCACAAGCCCAATGAGTTCGGCATCGCGTCAGGCATCGTGTACTGGAGCGTGTCGCAGATTCTTGAGACCAGGAAGACGATGCGAGGACAGGACCCTGCGCGATACGTGCAGCTCACTGTGCAAGAGATCGCGGCGCCGCCAGCGTCGTACGCGATTCCGACATTCAACACGTGGGACGAGGTGTACGCTCTCGGCTTGACATGGGACGCACTGATGTCGCTGTACACGTGGAATCAGTTGCTCGCGCTATGATCGCCGCGACGAGCAAGTTCAGTCAAGCTCTTTTGTACTCCCACACGTCACTCACGCGCGTCACCATCGACGGGACCGTCATGCCGACGCAGGGCGGGAACATCAACGCGGACCAGAACCGCAACGTGCGGCGCACTGGCACTACGACTGTCATTCGCGAGTACTACACGCGCACTGCGTTCGACGCGATCAGCACAGCAAGTCGCGTGGTGATCGAGAAGGGCATCGAGTACATCGACGGCTCTGTGGAGTACGTCGTCGTTGCGACGATGGTTGTGCAGGAGATGTCCAAGAACATGGCGAACACCCGCAAGATTCTTGCACTCGCTGATGACGGTCAGTTCATCGAAGACTACCCACTCATCTACGCTTGGTCGTCTGTGGATGGAGGCGGCGTTGCACTGACGTACGTTGCCGCGATTCAGCAGCTCGTTGCGGACGCGCTCACATTCACGCCTACGTGGTCAATCGGCGCACTGGTCCCGACGACGTCTGTCACGCCTGATGGCTTGGTGTGGACCGCCGGGACGAACCGATGGACTGCCATCAACGATCTCGCGAAGGCAATCGGGTGCAAGGTGTTTCCAGGGCCTACAGGCGCATGGAAGATAGAGCTGATCGGTTCGAACACGGTACCCGTCCTCGCGCTGAACTCGGGCGCCGGTGGTGCTCTGATCGAGGCTGAGTCCAAGTCCACCAGGCGCGATACGTTCAACGCCGTTCCGATTGAGTGGGGCAACGCTGATGTGCAAGGTGGAGTCGTTCTTGTGACTGACGATGACATCGCATCTCCGACGTACTGGAACGGCTCGTGGGGGCGTCGACCGAAGTCCACCACGAAGGTTGCCGTCACTGATGCCGCCGCCGCGACGGCTGCTGGGAGGGCTGACCTCGCATTGAGCAAGGGAGCGCAGAGCGGGCTGAACCTCAACGCTGCGTACAACCCACTGCTTGAGCCGAGTGACGTCATCTCCGTTACGCCGACCGGCGCAGCAACCCAACTGCACGTTCTTGACTCATTGGACATCGCGCTGGACAGCTCGACGATGACTGGCGTTACGAGGGTGGTGAGCGTATCATGAGCGATGCAGTGACTGCGCGGTCGAAGGCCACCGCTGCTGCGGTGAAGAAGGCGGCCGCGTCTGCCGTGGACACTGCGCCCACAGTCGTGATAGGAACAGTCGCCGCGTGGTCTTCGCCCCATGCTACAGTCAACATAGGAAGTGCGAGCATCCCGAGGATTCGTGCATCTGCCCAATGTCTCGCAAGCATCTCTGTGAGTACACGGGTAGTCGTACTCGTTCAAGGCCCCGTCACTCTCATCATCGCAACGCTGTAAGAAGGAGGACACATGATCGGCTCGTACAGTCCGTACACGCCGACCAGCTCGCCGCGGTCGTACCAGACGCCGAACGGTGCATCACCGTCGTACGGCCCTGAGAACTTCCAGGTGTTCGCTGACTCGGTCGATGCACTGCTTGCATCAACGATGCTCAACCCGCAGACGGGAACGTCATACACGTTCGTTCGCGCCGACGCTGGCCGTCTGGTCACGATGGACAACGCGTCGGCTAGTACGATCACCGTTCCCACACAGGCGTCGATGGGTGCAACGCCGTTCACGTACAGCAACACGAACGCGACGATCCTCGAGGTCTTCAACAAGAACACTGGCATCGTCACCATCACCGCTGCGGGAGGTGTCACCTTCATTCCCTCCACGGCAGTCACGCTTGCACAGGGCGAGTCCGCGATGATCATCGCGACCGCCACCGCGAACACCTGGATGGTCGCGAAGGGTGGCGGTATCCCAAAAGCAAGTTATAGCGCGACGACGGGCAGCCCGACCATTGACACGTCGTCACGCCCGGGCAAGTCCGTCATCAAGTACAACGGTTCCGGGTCCATCACGCTCACCGGGACCGGAGGGACTGTCGAGCTCCTGATCGTCGGGGGTGGAGGCAACGGCTACTTCGGTGGCGGTGGCGGTGGTGGGTTCCTGTACCTCGCGAGCGCCTACCTCCCGGCAGGGACGCACACCGTCACAGTCGGTGCGGGCGGCCCAAGCGGGAGCCGAGCTTCCGTACCGGGGAACGCCTCGGGCGTCGGCACGTTCTACACGGCCATCGGTGGCGGCTCCGGGGACAGCGGTGTCGGTCTGAATGGTGGCTCTGGTGGTGGTGGGTACGGCGCTGTCGGCGGCGGATCCGCAGCCATCCCAGGCCAGGGCAACGCAGGAGGCGCTGGCGCAGCTGGTGTCTCTGGCGGTGGTGGCGGAGCTGGAGCCGTAGGGTCCGCTGGGGTCGGCACAGTCGGAGGCAACGGCGGAGCAGGAACGGCCAGCTCGATCACGGGAGCCTCTGTCACCTACGCAGGTGGTGGGGGCGGCGGAGTCGGGTCTGGAGGAACTGGAGGGACCGGAGGAGCTGGCGGCGGAGGCAACGGGCCCACCAACCTCAACACCGCCAACCCGACGAACGGCACAGCCAACACTGGCGGCGGAGGCGGTGCAGGATCCTACAACCCAGGCGGCGGCGCGACCAACGGCCCCGGCTCTGGTGGCTCGGGCTTCGTCTGCATCGTGATTGGGTAGGGGCAATGAACATCGAGATACAGGAGACCAAAGACATGGCACACTTCGCAAGGATCGACGAGACCAACACGGTTCGCGAGGTCATCGCGGTTCGGAACGAGGTCCTCGAGGACGAGAACGGAGTAGAGCAAGAGGAGATTGGTATCGCCTTCTGCCGTTCGCTCTACGGGGAAGACACCAGCTGGGTCCAGACGTCGTACAGCGGGTCGATACGAGGCGTGTTCGCCGGAGTCGGAGACGTCTACGACCCCGAGCTCGATGAGTTCATCGCTCAGGCGAATGGTACAGTTTCGCCTGAGTAAGAACGACTGTTACGCCTAGGGGGCTGCAATGCAAGGGACCGTGTTCGCTTCGCTGTTCGACATCAACAACGATGGAGTCGATGCGCAAGACATCCTCATCGTGCTAGGTGTCCTCGGCACAATCCGCCTCGCATTCTGGGGCGCAGCGAAGCAGACCGCGAAGCTGTTCCGCGGCGCTGTGAATGGCGCCGTGGCTGAGGAGCTTGAAGGCTGGTGCGGCATCGTGGAGAACCTCGTGGACGACAAGCTGAGGACGTACACCGCTCCGATCCAGAAGGATGCGAACGGCGACTTCTCGCTACCTGATGCTGCACGTGAAGCTCGACACGCCAAGCTGATCGCCACCGCTGTCGCTGAGCACTTCGGCATCGACATCCCAGATGTCCCAGACAAGGACAAGAAGCACGGGCGTCGCTACGACGACCCGCAAGAGGTCCCTGACCTCGCCTAAGGAGGAACGATGAAGGTCAAGCTCAAGAAGGCGCTCGACGCCTTCAAGACTTGGATGGCGGTGTCGCCTCTCGGCTCCGCGTTCAAGTCAGGTGTCGCACTGGTGATCGCCGCCGTGTACACCGACTACAAGACCGATGGCGTCGTGGACATGTCTCAGTGGCAGACGTGGCTCGGCATCATCGTCGGTTCTTGCATCGTCCCCATCATCAACTGGTGGAACGACAAGGACACTCGCAGCGGGAGGGGAAGCGCATGAGCACCCAGCCAGTGGACGACGACCAGCTCGAACTCTTCGAGCCGCTCCAGTTCGATGACACCAACGCAGAGCAGGAGGAGGTGGAGTCAGATGCGAGCTAAGGTGCAAGATGCCCTCGACTGGGCGAGTGCGCAGATCACGAACCCGACACCAACGCCGCCGGCGAAGACGTGGAAGAACCTGTGCATGTCATCTGCAAGGCGTGCGTGGGGGACACTCCCGTGGGGCGCGTCTGCGAGGATCGCTCACGCACGCGTTCCGAAGAAGTACATGCACCACACGCTCCCGAGCATGGTGCCCGCTGGCGCCATCTGCTTCGGCATGCTCAACACCGAGTACGGTCACGCGTGGCTCGCAGGACGAGGAGCGCTCAACAAGCGCATCGGCTTCTCAACCGACTACCGACGCAACGGTCACATCGACCGCGCACCGCTGAACCTGCCTGCGTGGACGCACGACGAGAAGGTGTGGTGGACGGCGTGGACGCCGTTCGGCTTCCTGCCGTTGTGGAAGGATGCATGGAACATCAAGCACATCCCGCGTCAGCCCGTGTACGAAGGTCGAGCTGGCTGATGACCGAACACGGTCTGAACGTTCTTGATCCCGTCGGCATGTGGCCTGGCGGGATCAAGAACATCAGGCTGTGGGACTGCGGCGTTGCATGGAAAGACCTCAACCCAGCGCCTAACGTGTACGACTTCTCGCGGCTCAACTCGCTCATCAAGCCTGGTGTGAACTACACGCTCGTTCTTGGCGGCACACCTCGGTGGGCTGCACGCGATCCGCACGCACCGCACGCCGCGCCGTGGCTGGGCGACGGAAGCAACTCGCCGCCTCACACGATGTCCGACTGGATGGACTTCGTCTCGAAGGTCATGTCGACCTTCCGCGGTCGCATCAAGTTCTATGAGGTCTGGAACGAGCCTCAGCTCGCAGACTTCTGGTGGCCGTACGATCAGGTACCGATGCTCGCCAAGATGACCGTCGCCGCCCGCAACATCGCGCGTGCTGTCGACCCGGCCGCAAGAATCGTGTCAGCGTCAGTACTCCCACGAGACTCGTCAGGCGGCATGAAGAGAGCGTGTGTGTACCTCCGTGCTCTCCGTGCTGTGAACTGGCCTGTGGACATCTACTCCGCACACATCTACCCAGAGATCGGTGCAGCTCCTTCTCGATGGAACGAGATGGCAGTGGCGTGGCAGCGTGCACTCACTGAGCTCGGTGCACCTCGCAAACCCAAGTGGGTGACCGAGACGAACTTCAACTTGATGGGCGGACCGCTGAAGACGAAGGCCCAAGTCGAGCGGTGCATCACGTCCGTCAACTCGTACGCTGACGCACAGGACATCGACCGTGTGTACTGGTACGCCTATGGAGTCCACAGCGACCCTCGGGTCCTCGGGATCCGGTTGGCGCCCGGTACCGCCGGATTCGCTCAGGTGTTCGACCGTCAGTAGCCGCAGATCACTTCAGATGTCGTTGTCGCAGAGTCTGCGGCGCCTCTGTAGCTTCTGGGTATATCGACCAGTCGGCGCCGCAAACGTCCGCTAGGGATGCCATGGACACGCCCCATATGACGATCCAACCCAGCAAATGTCCCTGGTCGCGACCGCCACGGCGATTCCCAGGACGGCGCCCAAGATCACGGCCGCAACGACCCACCCAGCGCGTGTGACACGCCATCCTCGCTGACGCTGCTTCTCTGTCCACGGCTCAGCTTGCGGGTCGTCGTAGAGGTGCGTGTGCTGTGCGCGCTCCTCATCAGAGAATCGCCTTCGTGCGGGCGGCCGCACACGTGCATTGCGCTGACGGCCTGCGCTCTCTCCCATCGTCATCGCTGCGCCTCCTCCGGATCGACGGGCGCCGTGTAGATCACCACGGCGTACCTCCGTGCCGCGACCTGTGCACACGTGAGGATCTTGCCACCAGTGCCATGGAAGCGGCCATCAGAGAAGTGCCTCTGGTACGCTGTGCCCGTGTCGCTCTCCAGCATCACGACGCTGGCGTACGGAAGAGCGAGCACCTCTTCGTACGTGAGTGTGGTCTTCATGTCAGTTCTCCTCAGCTGGTGTGTAGTGCGAGACGTTGATGAGAGCCTTCGGCGGGATGGGTCCACCCGTGTAGACCCATGACGTGGCGTTGCCGAAGAACTCCGGGTTGTGGTCTGTACCTGGGTACCACTTCTTGGGCATGTGCGATGTGTCGATCGTGAAGACGACGATGTAGTCGTGATCCACGACGTGCGGGAGACTGACCGTCCCAGTGCCTCCGCACAGTGTGCAGTCGTGTGCAGCGCCGTTCGGACAGTCGATCTCTTTCCCATCGACGTGCAGGTGATGGAAGAGTCTCATGCCCATGAACGTGAGTGCGTCCTGCGGAGAGGAGGCCGCATACACATCCCCGAAGAACGGGAGCAGGCCTTTCTCCTTGATGGACTCCTCGTTGCACTGAGCCGTTGCGTGATACACCAGGTTCGGCGGTCGTACGTTCTTGCGAGCCATGATTCTCTCCTCAGTTCCAGCGCGCCATGTGGCGGCACATGTGGGTGGTGATCTCTTTGCGACTCAGCGAGCCGCAGTGGTCGTGCAGGACAACGAAGACGTCAGGTCCGATCTGCTGAACATTGGCATCGCCCTCCATCACGGGAGCGCCGCACCGAATGCACGGCGCTCCCTCGGGGATTAGTACGAAGTTCACTTGGTAGCCTCGGCCTTGCCCAGCTCGTACGCGGCTTCGATCAGTGCGACGAGACGCGTGCGGTTACTGGCGATGATGTTCTCATCCCATGCGCCGCGTCCACCAGCAGACAGCGCCGGGAGCTTGTAGGTCTCGATGTCGAGGCGCGCTGCCCAGTCTTCGATGGCGGCCGATGCATTCTCCATCGTGCGGCGGGTGTTGGCGCGGCGTGTGGCACGTGCAAGTTCGATCGCGGTGTAATCTTCCCATGTGCCAACGATCTGGCGTGAAGCGATCACCTTCACATCGTCTTCACCGTCGCGATTCTTCGCGGGCTTCATCGTCTTAGAGTCGAGGCGGACAACCTTGACGCCGCTGTTCGTTGTGTTGTGCGACACGGAGAGCCCGTAGCGACCGGAGTACGTTGTGCTGGTGTACGGGACGCCGATCTCGAGGACTTCGACCGGGTTGGCGGTTGCACCATCGTACATCGTACCGAAGATGACGGCCATCGTCTTGCCTGCGTTCTTCTTGAGCTCGGTCTTGTTCATGTGGGTGGAGCCTTTCTCGTTGGAGGAGATTGCTTACAAGGATCAATCTGGCATAGGTTCCGGGCTATGTCAACAGGTTACGGAGATTGACCGAAATGTCCGGATTGTCGGGTTCGCCTGGAGGGGCCATTTTGCGGGCCCCTCCAGCCTCGAACCGATGCGGCTGGTCAATCGCCCGCCGCCTAGCGATCAACCTCCTCTTCGTGATGGTGCCCGCATACAGGGCAGTCCCAGACGATCGTGTACCCGTGCACCGTCGCCGTCACGTCCCCGTCGAATGGACACACCGGTAACGACACGATCGTGATGTCGCGACGGAGGATGTCGTGGCGGCTCAGCGCACCGCTGATGTTCTCATCCTCCAGCATGCGACGGAGTGCAACGATCTCCTCCTTCGCTTCCGTGGTGAGGATGCTGACGTCGACGTTCTCGCGGCCGCACTCACGTGAGAGTTCGATCTCGTCGTACGACGGCGGGTCAAGCGGAGGTCCGAAGGTGTTCATCGAGTCACCGCCTTGCGTCCGCCGGCGACGGCGCCGCCACGGGAGCCGACGTTCGCACGCCCACCCGCTTCACGCCCTGCGCCTGCAGCGCCTCCGTCGTACCGCGAGCTTGACGACCGCGCCTTGCGTGGGTTGAACGTCTCCTCGGTGTAGCGGTCGACCTCCTTGCGTCGATCCACAAGAACGAGGTCGGTGCCTGCGGACTTCGCGGTCTCTTCGGCGACGACACGGCGGTAGGTGTCCTTGATACGTCGGCCGGCTCCATCGCCGAACCCGATGATGAAGGTGCGTCGTGCAACGAACTTGTCCATGCCACCCATGAAGGGCGCCTCGTCGTTGCGCTTCCACCAAGAGTTGAGTGCGACGACGCACTGCAGCTGCAGCGAGTTGATCAGCATCGCTGCCAGCTTGACGTCTGACTCGTACCCGATGAGGTACAGCTGATCGCCGTTCACGATCTTGCCAGCGTCGTTGCGCTGACGGACGCCGGCGCGCTGCAGGGTGCGCACGGTGCCGAGTCCTTGTGCGATGGAGTGACCCATGCTGAGCAGTCCCTTGGAGTACGAGCCTCCGAAGAATACCTTCACGGTGATGATCTTCTCAGGCGCCGTTGCACCGATGCGCTTGGCGTCGATCACGGCCTGCTCGATGCCGTACTTGATCATCAGCTCCTCGACCTTGGCCATCAGAGCCTCAGCCTCCTCGGGCGTGGTGCTCTCCGCCTTTGCCAGTAGTGCGGCGATGCGGTCTGCGTACTTCTCGGACATGATCTTGCCTCTCGTTGGATGAGTGAGTTAGACGAACGTGGTGAACAGCTGAGGTGCGACGAACTTTGCTTCGACGTGATCGCCGTTCGCATAAGCGAGGACGAGTGCGGCGAGGTCCTTCTTGGCGCCGGTGAACTTCACGTGACCGACGGTCGGCGACTCACGGTCGACGATCTTGGCACGGACGGTGCAGATGCGGCCCGTGTAGCGTGTGACTTCGTGGAACATCCACTCGATGGACTCTTCCACAGTCGTCGTGGCGTTGTGCTCAACGCGAAGCGTGACGTTCATGTCAGCGCTCGATTCCGTGTGCATCGAGGCAGACGGTGCAGAGGAGCACGCCGTCGATCTCGAGGCCGTCAGTTGCGTCGGCTCCACATTCGCGACACTTGACGCGAACGACGTACGCCTTCTGGCGAGACTTGACGACGTCGGTGATCGACGGTGCGGCTGCACCAGTCACAAGTGATGCGGTTCGTGCGGCGACTACAGCGGTGAGGCTGGGTGTCGAGTTCATCTTGCGTCCTTCCGTCGGTTGCTTACAAGGACCAACCTAGCCGAGTTCGTCGCCCGTGTCAACAGGTAATCGAAATGTCCGGTTTGTCCATTTACGCCGATCGGGCCGGTCGGCCTCCCTGTGACGGCTTGTACTTCTTGTGCCACCTGAGAACGGCCACACGGCTGTACCTCGGACGTGCACCATCCTCGATCGGCTCAGGGAACCCATTGCGCTCGCGGCGCTTCGTCCACATGTGAACCTGCCCTCGGCTCACGCCCAGCTCACGTGCGATCTCGATCTGCGTGAGCAGCTTCATCGCCACATCACCCCACTCTCTGTTATGTCCATCGACTTCAGCCTCACATCGACGAAGTACCTCTGCTTGTCTGCCTCGTGCACGATGATGTCGAGGCCTCGTGACTTCATTGCGTTCAAGAACTGCGGCGTGCGCAGTGCGATCTCGTTGTTCATCTTGCACCATGTGTTGTACGTCGAGTACACGGCACGGAGTGGGATGCGTCCTTCGGGGATGCGCTCCATCGTCTCACTGATGAACTGCATCATCCGATCCTGCTCGGTGCGGTACGCGTGCACGGCGGTGAGAACGGCGAGCGGTTCCTTCAGTCCCTGCTTGACCCACTCCATCGCTCCTGCCACTGCCCACGCGAGTACCGCACGCCCGCCGATGTCTGGGTCTCTCAGCATCGACTTGAGGGCAGGGTCGCGACGCTCCTGTGGGATCGTCTTCTCGAAGGTGATCTTCTTCACACGGCGCCACATCGCATCGTCACGTGCGTCTGGGTCGTGGTTCGTTCCGATCCACAGCTTGAGCTGCGGCCTGAACTCGAAGGTGTCACGGTACAGGAATCGCGCTGTCACGCGGTCACCGCCTGTGAACTGCTTGATGAGCGCCTCGCTGAACAGCTCGCCTTCGCGGATCTCACTCACGCTCACAAGGCGCATACCGGCGAGGCGTGCCAGTTCGTTCTTGTCAGTCGACTGCCCACGACGGTACATGAAGGTGTCTGACTGCGTCGTCGTGCCGTACTGCCCGCACGCGGCGTGCAGTGCATCGAGGAACGTCGACTTGCCAGACGCAGGCGGACCACTGATGACGAAGAACGACTCCTCCGCGTTCGACCCTGACAGCGTGTAGCCGGCTGCGCGTTGCAGGTACTGCATCACGTCCGTGTCGCCCTCGGTCGCCTGTGCGAGGAAGTTCTCCCAAGCAGGCAGTCGGTACGTTGGGTCGTAGATGACGTTCGTGTTCTTCGTGATGAGGTCGTCACGTGTGATCGGTCGGATCTCGCCAGTGCGGAGGTCCACGACGCCGTTGCGGCACGCCACGAGGAAGTCGTCTGCATCGAACTGATCGACGTCACGGCGGATGCGTGAGTCATCACGTGCAAGCGATTCGATCGCGGAGAGCTTGCCCGCACTCTCTGATGTGCGGCTCCAGCGCAACAGCGCCGTGCTTGCCGTGGGGTTGTCCGCCATGAGTGAGCGTGCATCCTCGCGGATGACGTCAGGCACCTTGCGAGCGAGTTCGTTGATGTCCTCCACGCCGCAGCGGATCCACCCGACGTCGGACCACATCAGCCATCCCCACTGTGGGACGTACCGCACATCCTCGATGAACGCATCGACGAAGCGCTTCGCATTGCCGAGGTCCGTGGCGGAGTGGATGGGATCACCTGCGTCGTTGATGTACGACCACACGAAGGGATCGTCATCGTGGTTCTGCTTGAAGGCCTGCTCGACCTTCACACGTGCTTCCTCCTCGGGGAACGGAGGCTTGGCCTTCCGTGCTGCCTCGAGGACAAGAATCTCGACGGCTGACCGCTGATCGTCGCCGAGCTGCCGGCGGAGCTTGCACGCCCAGCGGAACAGCGTCTCATCGCGACTGCCTTCAGCGATGCCCTCGAGGATGGTCGCCGCGTCGGGCAGCGCGTTGCGGTTGGTACTACCGCCAACGTCGCGGATGTCCTGCAGGAGGTCTGAGGGCGCCGGTGCGATATGCATTCCCCAGTTGAGCCAGCGGTACACGCCACCGGAGATGTGCGTGCCTGGCGCGAGGATGACGTACCCACCGTCGCTCTTCACATCAACGCCGTTGAGCCACCCGTTGCGGTTCGGGATAGGAATGCCGTCGTGCGGATACTGAACGAAGATGTGTCGGCCGCCTCCGCCTGTGAGTGCGATGAGCGTCGTGTCGAGAGGCTGACCTCGCAGCGACTCCCATTCTTCGAACGATGCGTACCCGCCGTGACGCTGGTCGATGTCGATGACCACAACGCCGGACTGCGCACCACACGCGAGTCCGATGTTCGCATCAGGCCATGTTGCCCACCACAGGTCGACTGTGGCGACGTCGTGGCTTGCGTCCTTCACGCCGTTCGATGTGCGTGGGTGTTTGCCAGGACTGGAGCACCGTGCACCCTTGCCGCATGTGCACTGCCCGCGTACGATGCTGTGACATGGGAAGATGGACCATCCGAGTGCGAGGTAGTCGCGAGGGTTCACTTGGGTGTTGCCTTTCTTAGGTGGTGGCTGGCGCCGCCGAGGTAGCAGTCAGCGACGCCAGCCGTGTCGGATGGTCAGATGGAGAGGAGCAGCTGCAGCGCCTTGTTCCTCACCTTTGCGTTCTCACCGTCCAGTGCATTCAGCATCGCGCTGTCGCTTGAGCGAATGTCACGGTGGTGGTCGAAGTACTCAGTGATGGCGTTCAGTGCACCCCATGCGGTTCCAGTATAGCCGTTCACAGGACTCTCTTTGTAGAGCGCCATGATCGACTCGGCGACTTCATCGGACTTCTTGCGCCACGTGGGCATGACGTCGGCGACCAGTCGAGCGACCAGGTCATCGGTGACCTTCGTGCTCACGAGCTGATTGCCCATGATGACGAAGTCCTCAGCGTACTTGTGAGTGAGCTCGAGCGTGTCTCGAGCCTCCTGCAGTTTGCCGGCCATGGTCGACACGTGCGGAACACTCCAACGCTGCTTGGACGAGTTGAAGCTGAGTGCGAGCGTGTTCATGCAGACGACGCGGATCGGCGTGAGGTACACAGAGATGGCCTTGCTGCCGTCGTGCGATGTACGAAGAACGATGTACAGCTCGTGCGCATCCTCGCCGGCGACGAGCATGTCGATCGGCACCTTCATCGTGAGGAACACGACCTTGCCGTTGCGGAGTGAGCCAGCGGTCTCGTACTTGGCGTCGCCGCTGTCCACGAGGTTGTCAGTGAAGGCGAACGCCTCGCTGTTCTGGAAGGGAACGTACCTCGTTCCCACAGTGCCGAGCACGCGGTCGTCGGTGGTGCGTTGCACGGCGTAGCGGTCGGGTACCTTGATGTACTTGCCGCTCGCCGATGCAACGTAGAGATTCTGGAGTGCTACCTCCCAGTCAAGTCCTGCGAGCTTGATGGCTTCACCTGCCGTGAGCACCGAGTCGCTGATGCGTGTGCGCTCCTTCGTGCTACCGAAGTGCCACGGGAGTTCGATTGCCGAGAACATCGTCTCAACTTCATCGGCCATTGTTCCTGTCCTTCCGTCGTCTGTACGGGCGCCTTGCCCGTGTTGGAATACTGGCATAGATGTGCGTGTATGTCAACGGCTTATTCTTCTTACGAAGGATGCATTGACGGCCATCACGTTCTCATAGCCTCGACGTCCTCCCCAGAGCTCAAGCCATTCTTTGCCAGAGTCCTCGTTCTTGGCGTGACACAAGAACTCGTAGCGGATCTTCTCGTACTTGCGGTACTCATCGCCTACGATGAAGACCTTGTCACCCTTCTTCAGATCCCCGTAGGTCTCCTTGCGAAGAATGGTGACCGGTGATGAGCCCCACGGTGTTGAGTCACGTGTGAGAGGTTCAGTTGCGTCCGGCCGGTTGGCCCACTCATCATCAGCTGGAACGGGGAGAGCTTCGAGATTGGAGCGATCCCTCCCCGTCCCAGCCGAGGCGCGGTGCTGACGAGTGGCTAGGCGGGGTCCCCAACCGCTGCCTCGAGAGCGTCCAGTGCAGCGATGACAGCGTCGGTCTCCTCCTGGGTCGTGCGGGGCGAGTCGCCCTTCTCGATCCGGTAGACCTTCGCCTCGGTCAGGCCCGACTGCTTGGCGACCTGTCCACGGCTGAGCTTGAGGGACTTGCGTCGATCTTCGAGCGTTGCGGTACTCTTGGTGCTCATGTGACCTCCAGTCACGTCGTGTGCGATGTCGGACCCTCCGTCATCACTTGGATGAACCGCGGGATTGGAACTCTGTTCCTCTTCCTCGGTCCCGTTCGCGATGGCGTGGTGAACCCACACCCTCGCACTTGCGCCCGTGGTCTCGCTGACGATGACCTCGGGAGTCCATTTGTACTCGATCACAGGAAGCGCGAGCGCCTCGTGGGTGAGCAGGTCTGTCGTCTTGTACGCCGTGCCATCCATCGGCCCGCCTCTGAAGAAGTTCAGCATCTCGTCCCCCTGTGACTCAAGCCACATCCGTCCTGGGCGCCCGCAGGTCGGGTGCACCCACCATTCGTGTTCAGTGCCAGCTCCTGCGTTCGACCAGCCTTGACGGTCTAGCGTGCAGGTGCAGAAGATCTCGCGTGACATGTGATGTCCTTCCATCGTGTGTGTCGTGTCTAGCTTGCCGGGCGGGGGAGCCCGTGTCAACTACCGCGGGCCCCCTCGCTCTGTGGGTTACTCCTCGCCGTCCTCGCCCTCATCCTCGTCCTCGTCGTCGCGCTGTGACGGGAGGTTCTTGGCGGCGGCGATGACGTCGGCCGTCAGGAGCTTGCGGCAGTCCTTGCAGTGGGCGGGGTGGGTACCCTTCCACCAGGCGTCCAGGATGAACTCGGACCCGGTGTAGGTGCCGTGCTCGAGGCAGACGGTGATCCACTTGGCGGAGACCGTGGCGTCGCCGATGGCCTCCTCGACGATGGCCTTGTGGCCGAAGGGATCCTTCACTGCGAGCTCGTCGAGCGACTGCACCGTGAAGTCGAACTTCGTGTACCGGTTCTTGCGGATCACGCGGATGGCGTCCGGGTTCTTGCGGTACGCCTTCTTGCCCGTGGGTGCGGCCTTCTGCACGGTGCGGAAGACGCCCTTGCCTCCGTCGGCGTAGACCTCGACGGTCCCGTTCTCGAGTGCTTCCTTGACGTGCTTGCGAACCGTGGTCTCGGAGACGCCGGTTGCGGCGACGATGTCGGAGACCTTGAAGGTCGTGGCGGTGGCGATTGCGTCGGTGATGGTGTTGGCGTTCATCTTGCGTCCTTCCGTCTTTGCCGGCGGTTCCGGCGATATGGCAAACTTAGCGCAGTTCATTCAGGATGTCAACAGGAATCCAGAAGATTCTTTGACGAGTTTCCAGGGCCTCTACGGCGGCCGGAATCTACTCGGGCTAGTTGTCCAGCCCCAGGGCGGATCGAGCATCGGCGGCCTTGGCGGCTTCTTCTCGAAGGTCGTAGACGACTTCCCCGGTTGTCGTGTTGTGGATGGACAACGTCAGCTTGGACTTGTCCCAGTCGAACTCGGCGTTCACGGCGGAGTCGGCGACGAAGAACATCAGCACGGTGTCGCGAGCGGCGTTGGGTGGTGCAAGAATGCAGAACTCATGCTCGACACCTCCTCGCCCAGCGGAGTGCAAGAACTCGGCCCTGTCGCCGATGAACACTGTGTAGTCGTGCATCGTCATCGCTTCATCTTCTCTCTGCACACTGTGCACGTGACGTTCTTGGGGTCGGTGTCCGTGACTGGCGTCCGAGGACCCTGCCAGCCGTGTGTTGAGCGACCGCACATGGTCGCCGTGTTGTACGCCGACGTGACGTAGTGGATCTTCTTCATGACGCGCTCCACTTCTTGCAGCACCGGGTGCACCACTTGCCGCCGATGTCCGCTTGCCTGTCGATGTCCTTGCCTGTGACGACCTTCAGTCCCTCGCGGACGTGAATGCTCTGCCCGCAGTACGCGGTGCCGAACTCACCGTCGATGTGCCACACGGTGCCGCCTGTCACGCGCACCAGTTCATAGGTCCAGTTCAAAGAACGAGTCATTGCCATTCGCCTCCACTCCGCGAAGATGGGATCGTGGTCGTGGTCCGTGGAGGGGCAGGAGATGGGGCAGTCGACGTCGGAGAGCTCGTAGCCGTGCCTCTCCATCTCGGCGCAGTGCGCTTGCGCCTGCTCCGCGGACTTCATGGGCAGGGACCACATGCGACCTCCGCCGTTGGGGCCCTCCCACTCGTATGTCTGCCAGTGGTCGCTGCGGTTGGAGCTCATGACGTGTTCCTTTCTTGAAGGGAGGATGGGCGGGAGCGAGTCGGGGGAGGTCGCATACCCGCCCATCCAGTCGATGGGTTAGGCGAACCGCTTTGCGCAGACCGGGCCGATCCCAGCCTCAATGCTGGTCTCGTCGGTGAGCGTGCGGCCGCAGTTGCAGCACACACCGTAGAGGGCGCCGTACTCGTGCGCCTGCTCCAGCGTCATCTTCATGTCCGGCGTGATGCGGCGGATCAGGCCGGGCGAGTACTCGAAGCGACCCGTGTTCTTGTCGAGGCGCTTGGCGTACATGTTCCCGGAGCCGTGAACCGCTCGCTGCACCTTGACGACTTCGCCGTCGCGGAAGTAGATGCCCGCCTCCACATCGACGATCGAGCGAACGAGACGCTCAGTGGCAACGGCGACGGCGGGCGCGGGACGGTCCTTCTTGGGGCAGGCGAGCAGGTGCCCGATGATCCGGCTGGCGTGGCGGATGTTGACGTCGAACCCGGAGGTGTAGGGCAGGGAGTGGATGCGCTCCTGGAGCAGGGTGTCGATGAACGTCGCCTGCTTGGTGGTCGTGGGGCGAACGTAGCCTCGGCCTGCACGCTGTCCGACCCGGAGGCCTGTGGTTGCGGTGGCGATCATGTCGTGTCCTTCCGTCGTGGTCAACTGCTTACGGGATCAACCTAGCTGAGTCCGGCGGGCTATGTCAACAGGATTCCCAAATGTCCGGTTTGTCCATTTCAGCCTCGGTCCCCAATAGCAACTGCATACGGCTTGTAATCGTTCGTGATGTCAAGAACGAACTCGTTGTCGTACTCGCCGAACTTGGCGTGCAGCTTCTTGTCGTACGCAAGAAGGGGAATGCCCGTGATCGGACCAGGCTGTCCTTCGAGCGATGCACGTGCCCACCGCGAGATCCATCTGCCTGCCTGTACCGGCACACCCTTGCCCCATGAAGGACCGAGGTCTGGTGCATTGCGCACAGGCCAGATCTTCCAGTCGTCTGGGAAGCCTTGGGTGCGGGCGACCTCGCGATGCGTCAGTGTACGGTCGAGAGTCGGATGCACGATGAGGTGCACGCCTCCGCCAGTGATGACACGCGGCAGCTTCGTGCCGTGCCAGCGTACGTTCTGATTGTGACCCATCGCGAAGTCCGTCTTGATGAGGCGCTCAGCTTTCGGCAGGATGACCTTCTCGACGTTCCCATCTTCATCGAGCACAGGGTTGCCGTCATCATCGAGTCGGTCCTCCTTCGTCGGGTAGTACCAGAGGCTCGGCAGGTCGCCGTGCTCCTCGTAGTACTTGCGAAGAACCGCGCTGATGGTCTCGCCTTCCTTCCAGTCGGCGAGGTGCAGCAACTCCTGCACGCGCTCGAGCGAGGGCGAGCGCATGATGTCATGCCCGTCCACCAGACCCGTGCCGTCGTGAATCTCTCGGCGGCACCACCTCGAGGACTCCTGCACGTAGATCTGGCAGGCGTGCGTGCAGTCCTCCCAGCGACCATGCCCCACGTGTTCGATCTCCGTGCCACGGTACGGCTGATCGTGCATCGTCAGTCCAAGCGGCAGCAGGTCCCTCAGCATGTCGTTGAAGGTCGACACGCCGTCGAGTGGCATGTGCTCGCCCTGGCGAGTGATGCGCCCGTGGTCGACCCCGAACGGCACGCGTGACGCGACCCAGAAGTACCTCTTGCGGAGCGAGGTCCCGCCAACGCTGGCGTTGTTGTGAAGCGCGTGCGTGAGCGTGTACGTGTGTCCAGTCATCTCCTGCAGGCGCTGATGCAACTGCCGCATCAGTGGAAGGCCCTGTCGGAACGTCTGCTGCACGCTCTCCCAGATCACCATCTCAGGTGCGACGCGGCCGGCGTAGTCGATGACCTCCCACATGTAGTCGTTGATGCTCGAGTCCATCCCACGGAATGCCTTGGACGACAGTGTGCTGAAGCCTGAGCACGGCGGGTTGCCGAACACGAGCTCGGCTGGGAACACCTCGAGCTGATCCCACTCATCGGGCTTGGCGAGAATGGACTCCCAGTTGCCAGGGAGCTTGTGACGGTTCGCCATCGTGTTGAGAACGCCGAAGCCCTTGTCACGCGAGACCTTCGCAACGAGGTCCCACCCAGCCTCGACAGTGCCGAGTGTGAAGCCGCCTCCGAAGCCGTGTACATCGACGGCGCGTGGCCCGCTCATGCGTTCGCCTGCACAGCGTTCCACTCCACGGCGCATCGTGCACCGCAGAAGATGATGACCTTGCCACCACGAACGATCTGGTAGAGGGACGGACCGACATCGTCGAGTGCACGCTTGCAGTGCGGGCACTTGCCTGACACGCCGTCGTAGCCTTCCTCCTGTCGCTTCGCGTTGCGGTGACGCTTGTCGAGGTAGCCCTCGTGCAGGTCCTCAGCGCTCATGCCCGCAGCGAGGCAGAGGTTCACCAGGAAGTGCAGTGCATCGACCAGCTCGCCCTGCAGCCGCGTCTCGTTCACGTGCCTCGAGGTAGCCCACGGCTTCCAGCCCACCTCCGCGAGTGCCTCGTGCAGCTCGTCAGTGAGTGCAAGAACATTCCACATGATGAACTGCGTTCGCTCTTCGCCTTCCATCGTCACCGGGTCATACCCGAACGACTCCGTCTGCAACTTGCGCTGCAGGTCGAAGATCTCTTCCAGACGGTCGGTCATCCCAGCCTCCTCATGATCTCGGCGACGCCACCTGCGTGCTCGAGGTACTTCGTCTCAAAGTGCTTGCGTTGCTCGGCCACGAGGTACTCCCACGTGTCCTTGTCGTTCTCCACAGCGTCCACACGGCGCTTCAGCTGCTCAGGAGATGTGACACGGAGCCAGTCCTGCAGTGACTGTGGTGCATCACGGAGGATCCAGTTCTGGTCATCGTAGTGCGGATGGAAGAAGCACACCGTGCCGTAGGCGAAACACTCCCACGGCTTCGCAGTCGCCCAGCCTGAGCCAGACGCCGGCGTGGTGAGTGTCGACTTCCACATCTGCAGCGTGCGAGGCAGTGCATCGTACGAGCACGGCGCGATGTCAGGTCGACCGAGGATCTCCTTGCTTCGATCGGACCACGTGCCAACGATGTCAGCGTCAGGCCAGAACGGCAGCACCCAGTCCTGCAGCGCAGAGAGGCGGTCCTTCGAGACGTACGCACGGTTCTCATTCACGACCATGCCGAACGGCTTGCGAAGAATCCACGGGACACGTGCACCAGTGAGCGTGTCAGGGTGCGGGAGCGCTGTGAGCTCGAGTGCACTGTACGAGTACGTGCTCGGTGCAACCCACACACCTTCGTTGCCGCTATCCGGGTCCCACACGCTTGCCCATGTCTCAGGAGGCGTGAGGTCGCCGTACCGCTCGTGCTTCGCGACTCTCTCGAACTCGTACTGCCCGACGATGGTGTTCTGTAGCGGCCACTTGAGATCACGGCACTTTAGGTAGTTGCGCGGGTCAGGACACAGCCAGATCTCTTCGCGGTTGCGCGGGTCCACATCACGCCATGCGTTGATGCCACGGAGGATGTACGACGCGTAGTTCACGAAGCTGACCTGCGGTGTGGTGACCTTGCTTCGGTCATCGACCATCGGGAGAGGCATGTTGCTCGTGCCGTGCTGGCCGGCCCACACAAGAATGGCGTCGAGGTCTGCGAAGAGAGGTGCGGTGAGGTCATCGAGCAGGATGAGCGTCTTCTCCGGATCCGATCCGAGCTTGGCAGCCTTCACGATCGGAAGGAGGTCAGTCCACGGGTTCGTGACGTTTGCAGGGTAGCCAACGGTCGACGGATCCTCCCCGCTGTTTCGCCCCACGAGCACGAACTCATCGTCTGGACGGAGGCGAGCAAGCATGTGGAGTGCACGTGCTACGTCTGCATCACCGCCAGTCGTCGTTCCGTTCGTTGGGTCGAGCTTCCAGCTGCGACCGATCTTGCAGTAGCCGATCTTCATGCGAGTGCCTCCGGTGTCCCGACCTCGATGGTGTTCACTCCCACAGTGACGGGTAGTGTGGGCAGGTCATTGAAGAGTGGGCCGATCGGCGTCTCTACGCTAGTGGCGTGCCACTTCTCGTACCGACGCAGTACGCCGCGGATCTCTTCCGTGATCAGCTTCAACGGACCGAGCCACGCGATGATGAAGGTGCGGTCGTCCTCCGGCATCTTCTTCTCGTACCACGCGTTCGGCCCACACCACGTGAGCGCCGCGGCCATGTACGCTGGCATGTTCATCGTGCCCACAACATTGCCTCTCGCGCCGATGACAGCCTCGACGTCTCCATCGCCCAAGACGTTGTCCGCCATGAGCACCAGCACCTCATTGGACTTGACGAGCTTGAGTCCGAGCTCGAGCGCAGCGCCTGGCCCTGACGGTACCCGCTGCACGATGATGGTGACGTCTCGGTTGCCGAGCACCTGTGAGATGTGAAGCGTGTTCTCAGGTGCGGTGACTACGATGATGTCACCGCCAGCCTGCATCGCCTGATCCACCACGTGCGAGATGAGCGGCTTACCGTTCACGACGAGCAACGGCTTGTGGAACGGCACCGTGATGCCATCCAGCCGACTGCCTTTGCCGGCAGCCAAGATCACGCAGTCCATATCTCCTCCATCAGTCGGTCTTCATCCTGTCCTGTGTAGTGCACAAGCCGTACACCGCCGTGCTGCGCTGCGATCTCGCCACGCGCATAGTCATCGTCGACGTACACGCCTTCGCCGCCGTGCAAGGTTCTGATCCCTCGCAACAGCGATCCCTTCTGATCGGGTGTCATGCCGTAGCCGATGACGTGGTGCTCAAGAGTGACGCCCATCATGTCGCCGAGGATCAAGAACACGGCATCCATGTCAGCGCCTGAGACGAACACGACGTCGCAGAGTCCGTCACTGATCATCCCCATCGCAACGTGCGCCGGCGACAAGAGCGTGGGCGGGTTCTCCTTGAGTGCCTTGAGGTACCGCTTCGTCTTGGCCTTGTGCAGCAGCTGCGCCTTCTCGACATCGTTGCCGCACAGCCCAGGAAGCCATGCACGCCACGGTGAGCCCCACGCTGCGTTCGGCATGTCGATACCGATAGCGGCGTATGCAGACTTCACTGCTGCACGAGTGTCGACGAGTGTGCCGTCAACATCAAAGGAAGCGAAGAACACGTCCTACCTCCCTCTCGAGGTACTTTGCAACGTCGGATGGAACGTACGGGAGTGCACGTGCGAAGTGGACGGCGCACCAGTACAGTGCAGCATACCACTCCGCTGCGTTCATCGTGCCGAACATGTGAGCGTACGGAACACCATTCGTCATGAACGATGCATCGCCGTAGCGGTAGAACTCGAAGCCCGCCTTGGACTGCAGCATCTTGCCGATGTCGACGCACTTGAGGTCAGGCACGGCGGGAGTGGCGGGGATCGGGTCGATGATGACGATGTCGCCATCGAAGTTGAGCATGACGTTGTCGCACGTGGGATCACCGTGAGTGAGACACGCCATGAGTTCATCCCACTGGATCTTGTCACGTGCGATGTTCTTGAAGTCATCCACGTTGCACCAGAGCGTGTCAAGCTTGGCGAGATGCGCATCAAGATCGAACGCGACCTCAGCCGGCTTGGACCAGACGTGTGCAGCGAGACCAGCGACCATCTGGATGACAAGGAGCTCGCGGTCGATGATGCTATGCGGGAGCTCGCTCAGTGCGTCCATCACGTATGATCCGTCGCCGACCGTGTACACCTTGGGCGTCAGCGGGGACTCGTTGCGCATGAGCCACAGACCTTGCTCGTGCACACGATCGCCTACAGCGCCAGCGTGTGCGAACTTCAGCACAGTGGTAGCGGTGTCCCGCACAATGGTCGCCCCCGAGGAGCCGCGCATAGCGCGACTCCTCGAGGCGATCGACTCGTTCATCACCAGGACCTAGAAGGGTGCAGCCGGCGGGGGAACGATGGTGCCAGCGGCCTGTGCACCTGCATCGGGCTGAGCGACCGGTGCCTGTGCCCATGCGTCAGGCTGCACAGGAGCC
>OFQV01000020.1_pt1 | contig 52713 bp, 57 predicted proteins | sample 1542971 | NCBI WGS metagenome assembly OFQV01 (sample SAMN07774229, study PRJEB24372) | wastewater metagenome | isolation source: WWTP Cannobio (Effluent) | place: Italy: Cannobio | collected 2016-01
CGAGATTTCAAGTCGTTGCTGGAAGCAGGCAGCCGAGACACTATCAAAGGCATTTGGCCGAAGATCGACATTGACGTGGATGACCTCAAGCCGATCGTCTCGGAGTACGCTACCAAAAACGTGTCCGAACTCTTTGCTGAGTCGTTCGCCTACTACATGACCAAGAGCAGGAAGCTACCCGCAGACGTCCATAAACTAATGGAGAAGAGCCTGAGCTACGCCAAGCAATCTGCCAAGTACCTAGACCAAGAAGCATCTTACGGAGAGGCCGGAGATGAGTAACAAACCAGGAAAGTATTACTGGATACCTGCGTCCCTCGATACCTTCGGGCGCGGCGTATCATTGTCCGTCAAGTACCGCGGCAAGTACGATACGTCCAAGCACATGCAGCTCAAGGACGACGGTGCCCTTCGCACGATCGAGCTTGCAGACAGGACGATCTATGTCACCCGCGGCTACACCAAACCTTACGAGCAAAGGCCGGCACCCCACGATGTAGATGAGACGCTTGACCTAGACATCAGCACCAACCCTCACTTGTTGAAAGCTTTGGGTCTGGACTTCATCATGGTCAATGCTTCTGCAATCTCGGACAGGTACAGCTTCGTCGACTACTCCCGCGAGAACGTAGATAGCCCGCACATCCTGGCAGACAGCGGCGGGTACCAGCTTACGATCGGTACCGAAGACTGGCTGGAACCTAACGCCATCATCGAGAAGCAGAACCGGGTGTGCGACATTGGCGTTGTCCTGGACATACCAATCAAGCCTTACTTGCACAAGTTCTTCCTGGCACGGGCCGCGCGTGTTCAACGGTACAACAACCGCATCACTAGAAAGAAGAAGGCTCCTCACGTTCAACTCATGAACGCCTTTCACGGCGTGGACTTGCCAACCCTCAGGAGATTCAGGGAAGCAGTGGAAGCAGAGAACGAGAGCATTGACCGTTGCGCTATCGGAGGCTTGCTCACCCAAGATCTGTTCACCACTTGCATCAACATTCTAGGTGTTCTCCTAGAAGGGCGCAAGTACAAACAGTACCACTTGCTAGGTATCTCTGGTCTGGATAAGACCTTGTTGCTGGCTTACATGGCAGCAATCGGTTTGGCTCCTGTGATAACGGCCGACAGTTCCAAGCATATCCAGCTCGGCATCAACAAGAAGTTCTCTGTTGCGGACACGTTCGCCTACGCCATTGACCTCGGGGACAAGAACAAAGGTGTGAACAACTACACGCCGATTCCCTGTAGCTGCAATGCCTGCGCCATGGTCAAGTATATGAAGGCCTATACCTTGCGGGGTATGGACATGCTGACCACCTACCATAACCTGATCGTGCATAACCAGCAGGTCCAGGTAATGAATGAGTTGATGCAGCAGCCTCGTCAAGAAATCATGTCGTACCTTGCGGCCATGATGAAAACGACGAACATGGACAAGCTAAAGGCCGTGTCACAATGTCTGGATATCATCGACTACGCAGCACACCATTCGGTGGATAAGGCTGTAGTGAAGTTCAGTCACGTCCTAGAGCACGCCAAGTACAGCCGGCAGACAGGAGGCCTGTTCCACTCAGGCGACCAGCTAAGTCCGGAGTGGATCAAAGAAGGGCAGCGGTACCATCGCATCCTGAAATCCTACGAAGAATACCACGGCCTGCCTTCGCCTAAGGCCCCGTTTTAAGGAACCAAGGAACCTCCATGAAAAAATACCACGTGATCGGTATAATGGGTACGCCCAAGGAGACGGTAGCTGAGCTAGTACGCCGTATCTCGGAGCTCTACCCTAACTCCAAGAAACCTCGGTTTGTCGAAGGCGGCGACTTGTGGCTGCAAAAGCTCAAAGCGGAGCCGGGCAAGTTCTACATCGTCAGAGACTCCTTGCCTGTTCTCAATGGCTTAGGTGTGCCTATCGTCGATGCCCATGAGGTGTACAACGGGCACTGGGTGAGGATCCCTATACCCGAGGCTACTATGGTGAGATTCCTTCGAGGCCTGCTCACTATACCTCGACCCAAGTTCTCTATGGTCACCCGCAACCTAGTAAAGGTGGCCCAACGAAGGGAATCTTGACGCTAATTTTATAGGTACCAGTCCTCTAAGGAAGAATCATGGCCCTAACTTTAGCACAGCTTCTCAAATCTACTCCGGCCTCTCGAAAAGAAAGTGCGGAGGGCGTTCGCATCAAAGCAACCAAGGTCAAGAAAACGCCTAAGGGCTACCCTATGGTGATGGCCAAGACTGAGTCTATGGTAGATGCTAAAGGCCAGGCTCGTTACGTGAGCAAGCGCAACACCTACCTGTCCTCGGTCGAGATCTACCCGAAAGGGTACGTCATCGTCTCTTGTGGGTGCGACGACTTCTGCTTCACCTGGGAGTACGCCAACAACAAGAAAGGCGCCTCCCGTATCGAGTATTGCAACGGTGAGCCTCCGGGTACACGCAACCCTGGGAACGTGCCTGGCCTGTGCAAGCACTTGGTTAAGCTGGCACGTCACCTTAAGGAGACAGGTGTAGTATGAGCATGAGGTTTGCTCTCTGGCACAACCATATTCCAGATTCAATCCTCGACAAATGGTTGTGCGACTTGAACAGCATCTACGGCTCTCTAGATAGTACTCGAAAGTATCCTGGTGTTACTCTAGCTAACCCACCTGCGACGCTGCCTTCGATAGCAGCCTCAATTGCTCGCAGTACCTTGAGGGCCCTCAAGTGGCCGCTGACCGTAGACCCAAGCTACGGTTACTACTACAACTACCTGGAGTATTCCGAAGGAGAGTCTCTAAGAAAACACGTCGACGTACCCCCTACAACAGACGTATCCTGCAAGTTCAAATCACCTAGGGAGGTTGTACTAACAATCGTAATAGGACTATCGAGGTTAGACGAGTACCAAGGGGGAGAGTTGGTACTAGACAACTCTACACTTATGGCAACAAAACTAGGTAAAGGGGATATCGCAATTTTCTATTCCCAGATACCGCATCGGGTCACACAAGTAACTCAAGGCAAGAGGAAAGTCTTGTGTTGTTTTCTTTGTGGTCCGGTAGAGAGATCAGAAAATGCCGCCTAAAAACTATCAACACAGTGAGGGGTTCGCCAAGATTAAGAGGCTGCAGGAGACCATCCCGCACAACCTAACATCTGTGGAGTACCTCACTACGCTAGACCTTCTGCTAGCCAATGCCATTCACCCTCTACTAGAGAACACTCGCTACGTAGATACCTTCATCACTAAGATTCTCGCCTGGCAATCTGCCAATCCCAAGAGAAAGGCAGCTTCTGTGGTCAGGGCGGAGCTTCCGTCCTACGTGACCTTATTCTTAGTGACCATATCCCCCGAAGAAAAGCTGTTGCTGTTGCAGAAGATTGGTTTCGACCGAGGCATCCTATTCGAGATGCTACGCCGTTGGCTAGAGATCATGAAACAGTACGCTGTCGTGAGCTCGGCGCCTGACCTAGACCGCGTCGAAGCCTTACGCCGACGGCAGGTTCTGTTAGCGAAAGCTAACGTCAATGAAGATGGTTACCCTTACGGGACGTACCATCAGGTGCAGGACTGGTACGACAAGGCCTGCAAGTTCAAATCGGCCATCCTAGAGAAGTACACCCGCCTCTGCTTAAAGACGGCCCAGACAGATTACGTCAAGTTGCAATGCTCCGTCGACCTAGACGACATGCTCCAGATCTACTTGTTCACCGCCTCTAAAGCCATCGACAAGTGCGACGCGACACGCGGCGTTCTCACCACCCACATCCAGAACTGGTTGAAGAGTGCTCGTAACACCGTCATTCGGAGTTACCTGCAGAACTACAAAGAGAACCAATCCTTAGACTCCGAGGAGAGTAGACAAGAAGTTCAGGACCCATCCGGGTCAGATGGCACAGACCTCAGACAGTCCTCAGGGGGCGCCCTGCCTAGCTCCGGGATTGAGGACATGATAGAGGCTACGGAGCGCATACGCCGAGTTCAGCAACTGGCGAGAGTGTTCGACCCGTCGGGGTTTGCCCGCATGGCTCTAGGTATCCAAGAGTTCCCTTCGGATGCGATGAGAGAGCAGGTGGCATATCACAACGCCCACTACTACATGCAAAAAACTGTAAATGCAGTTACACGACCAACCAAACAGGACAAATCCCACCAACCATGAGCCCCGTTCCTTCTACAGACCTCTCCTATCTGCCGGGGATGTTCCAGCGGCTATACAAGCGTCAAGCGGCCTTGAATGTAACTATGGCCGGCAAAGACTGGATGGCCAAGGCCTTAGACGATAACTCGACAGTCGACTACGTAGTGGTCGGAATCGAGAACCTCTGGACCTACCTCAACTACATCGGTTACAAGTGGTGGAAACCTCAAACCAAGATGACAAAGCATGAGCTAAGGTTCATCTTGATCGACGTCCTTCATGCTCTCTTGTCTGAATCTCTGGTAAGGGACTTCAAGCTTAAGGGCGGAGGCTGTGGTGTAGATGAACCTCACCGCCTAACAGCCTTGCCAGATACGGTACCACGCAAAATGGCCGTTGTCGCAGAACTGGCCTCGCTCCTGCTACAACAGCCTCGACTACTTATGGGACCAGACCTAGCACTAGAAAGGTGGCTAGTCCTGTGGTTCAGCCACGGCTTAACTGCCTCAGAAATCGAAGCTACCTTCATTACCAAGACGGCTTTAACCAAGTTTCGACAAAAACATGGATATGCCCTAGGCAGCTACAAGGTAATGTGGGCTTTTCCTAACACAGACGAGAACCTCTTAATGGACTGGCTAGACAGCTGGTCAGTATTACCGTCAGATAAGAAGATAGACACGTGGCTGACGGAAACCTACTTCGACTGTTTGAAAAAGGCCTACATATGAGCGGCATTAAGTATGTGATTCAAAACGTGGACACTAACCTGACTCGTAGTGGCCTCAAGGACGAGATGGATCGCCTAGGCAGGAACATTGACACTACGGTCATGGTAAAGAGCATCTTCAATACGATCCAGGGTGAAGGGCCTTTCGCAGGATACCCGGCGACGTTTGTGCGTCTAGCAGGCTGCAACTTTGGTGCGAAGAACGTGGCTTGTCACTTCTGCGACACAGACTTCGCACTGAGCAAGGCTGTAGGGCATGACGCGGTGTACCTGGCTCGCCACCTCGATGCACAGGTAGGTAAGGTGCAACCACTCATTGTTCTCACAGGTGGCGAGCCGATGATGCAGCCCGCAGTAAAACTCTTCATCGAAACTCTACTGGAGCAGAACTACAAGGTGCAGGTCGAGACCAACGGTACGCATCCTCAGGTGCTACAGAGCTGGACAAAGCAGGCGTTCTCTATCTTGGACGAAAGCCCCGAGCTTACGTTCGTACTGAGTCCCAAGGCCGTAGGTGACACGGACAAGTGGCCTGCCCCTAACCCCATCTTCTGGGCTTACGATACTTACCTCAAATGCTTGATCGAAGATGACGAGAATTCGGCCTACTACCAAGTCCCGCACTGGGTTACAGCCTTGGTTGAGGAGTTCCCTAGGTTCAACGAGCGCGTGTTCGTGTCACCTATGGCCGCCTACAGCAAAGCCTACTCCGGAGAAGTATCGAGTGCATGGGAACCAGGGCTACTCAACGTAACTCAGACGAAGAAGAACTACAACTACGCCGGACGGTACGCGCTCGAACACGGCTTCCGTCTTTCCATTCAACAACACCTATTTGTGAGCATGGCATGACCACCAAAATCAAACCGATGACCAGCCGTGAAGCATACGATCGTCTGGACAAAATCCGTCGCAAGCTGTCTCTAGAAGAAGGCATGTGCAACTCGTCTATTCACCGGCACCTAACGGCCCGTGACCAGGCGGCCATGCAATTCTTAGTGAAAGCAGGAGTTCAGGGCATCCTAGATGCCTTGCTGATAGTGTCGCACAAGGACCATAACACCAGAGACACGCCTAACCGCGTGTCCAAGATGTTTGTCCAAGAGCTGTTCGCGGGTCGCTACACCAAACCGCCGGAGCTCCGGACGTTCCCTAACGTCCGAAAGTTCGATGAGCAGATCATCCAAGGGCCGCTCGACGTAAAAAGTACCTGCGCTCACCACTTCTTGCCTTTCATCGGTAGGGCTTGGGTAGGTATCCTGCCCGGCGAACTGCTACCCGGCTTGTCCAAGTACGGACGAATCGTCAATTACTACTCGCGGCGTCCTCAGATTCAAGAGGAACTCAACGTGCAGATCGCCGACCACTTGCAAGAGGCGCTGAAACCTCGAGGCGTAGCAGTAGTGATCAAGTCGCTACACCATTGCATGGCTTGCCGTGGGCTAGAGCAAGAGTCGCCCACTATCACCTCGGTAATGCGTGGAGAGTACCAAGCGAGCATTTCCTTGAAGCAGGAATTCTTAAGCCTGATTCAGCCGACTCTGTAAGGAGTACGCTATGCCTTGGCAGTGCAAAATGTTGGACATTGTAGGCACTAGGCTAGTAACCTGGAAAGCGCCTGAGGGTGGAGGCGCAAGCGGGGAGACTAGATTGCTAGACGCCGATCGTAAAGAACACTCTTACGAGGACTTGCCTCCAGGCACCATGTTTTTCCTTCCTAAGGACCCTGTCAGCGAAGGGGAGGACGAAGAGCCCAGGCGCTCTACTCCGTGGCCTTGGTATTGGGCTAAAGAAGACTGGCTCTCGGACTACTACCGTCAGAACAACTCACACAGGCAACCTTTGTTTGTCGTGTTACCTGGCCGTCACCTGTTTCTAGTGGATGGCAAGTGTTTCAAGGATGGCGAGAAGTACGGAGGATGGGCAGTGACAGGCGAAGCACCGTTAATTACCGTCCACCCTTCTATCAACATCGGTGGCATGTACCACGGACATCTGCAAAATGGGGTCCTGTCTGAGGACTGCGAGGGCCGCACCTACGACGAACTAGGGTACCAACCAGGATAACGAACAATGGCTATAACCCCTGTAGTTACCGCCGACACCACGTTGGCCAGTTTTCCAGAACAGACTCGTAGCAAAGACGGGCTGGAATACTTCAGGTACGACAAAGCCGAAGCTGTTGCACCTAAGGCTTTGCTAGACAAGATATCCAAGTTGCCGGAATTTCGCAAGTGGATATTCACTCCAGGAGCTATGACCTACGTGGCTCTATGGGAGAGGGACAAAGAAAGAATTCCTGCCGAGAGTACCTACTACAAAATCAAGAATAGTGGCAGCGACTTTTGCATGACCGTACGAGCAGAAGGCAAAAAGATCGTCGGGTACCGAGTCGACAAGTGGAAGAATACAGACGAAACCTCAATCGACGGCACCACAATACCCAAGTTTATTTTCAAGAAAGGTCTGATTGTTTAGACCTACACCACCACCGAAAGGAATCACCATGAACGCACCGACTTCCGTGATCACGCCTGAAATCCGCAAGATGATCGAAGACCAGCTACCTGGTCAAGTAGGCACCATCCTGAAAGACCGGCTGGCTCTACTAGACAAGTTGGAACCATTGGCAAAGGCGTTGCAACAAGATAACACTACTCTGATCGAGAGGGTTAATGCCCTATTAAGAGACATCCAGGATCAAGAGGTTTTGGACAAAAAACTGGAAGAGCTAAAAGCCCGACAAGAAGAGGTGACCCGGCGAGAACGCGACATGACGGTTACCTTGCTAGAGCTAAAGGTGGCCGAGGCGGAAAAGAGGGCAGACAACTCCTTCGAGCTGGTACGCACCTTGGTCAGGACCCCAGACCGAATCAAGTCCATCACTGAGTCGGCTAACACCCCAGTAGGTGTGAACGGAGGACCTAATAGCTGCGGCTTTGTGCAGCAAGGAACGGAGACTCGTACAGTCACCGAGAGTCAGCATCTGGGATAAGGCGAATGGACATAGGAGGGACACAACGCGAACCAGGGGCGGAGCCGCACATCAAATGGAAGCACATTGACGGCCCGCTGCTCGTTTGCCGAGACGGAACGATGCACTGGCTGACGAGGGTGGAACGGCTGTGGATGAAGCTCGGCCTAACTACCATCGAGCAATTGGACGCCAAGTACAACCAGGAGCCTCAACAAGGATAAAGAAAGATCCTACAAAGATCGCACAGAAAGAAAGGTTTGGTCATGGCCACAGATCTTCGGCAGCAGTTAGGGCAGGTTCTAGTCAAGGTGCAGCAAGGCGTAGTCACCACCGAAGATCTGTGGCGCAAACTGATTTCGTTTCGCTCTAAGGAAGAGCTGCAAGCCTGCATCAATTACGGGTTGACCGTAGGCTTGTTTCGTCAGATGCCCAATGGCAGTCTCTACTGGACGAAGAAGCCTGTAGCAGAAGCTCTAGCAGGCGTGTCTGAGATAGACCCCGACAAACTCCGGCCTGTGCCTCCGCCTAAGAAAAGGCAAGCGGTCGTCAAACCGTTATCGGTACCTTCGGTAGACCACACGGCTCCGCCCTTGCCTGGAAACCTAGCCGAAGGCAAACCCCTCCCCTATTTTAGCTACGCCTTCATAGCCAAGATTACCTGCTCTCTGGTAGAGCAAGGCGAGAAGTTTCACGCGCACCACCTGGTATCCAAGATAAAACGGCTAGGGTACGGCGCAGAGGATCTAGATGTACGGGTTGCGGAAAGCTTAAAGCTGATAGCTCGACAAGGGTACCCTAAAGGTGGGCTTAAGATTATCGAGAAGGAGACCTATGGCAAGGCGTGGTACATAAGCAGAGTCGCTCGTGTATCAGATGCAGAGCTCCTGAGGGATTTGCAAGGTGCTAACATGCAGAAGGAGGCTCCCCCAGTGTCTAAGGCTCAGCGAATATTAGACTGGGCGGCTGCGCGCCGAGAGGCCTCTTTCTGTATGGAAGATCTGTACGAGGCCAGAGAGGCTGTAGGGTACTCTCAGGGGACCTCCCTCACTACCGTACGAGGTACTCTAAACTACCTGGTGTACACTGCACTAAAGAAACCTTCAGACAGAGACGCGATCGTTACAGTAAGCCGAGGTAGATACGCACTTGCTTCCCGCAAGGACGAGGCTACCTACGTCAAATTGAAGCAAGAGGCGCCTGCAGTTAGCCACACAAGAAGGCGTGAGCTAAAGAAGGCTAGAACCCAGTTAAGTAAACGCAAGAAAGGGCTCCAGGTACGTCTAGACTGGAAGGAAACTCAGTGCAAGGAATTGAGAGGGGAGATCAGCAAGATAGACAGAGAGCTAGCTGCTCTCAACGATGTCTAAATCTCTTCGATAGAGATTCGGAACTTGCGTCCGATCTTGTTGTTGAGTAGCTCTGCTAGCTCGGAGCTACTGACCGCTAAGTCTAGGCGGTCGAAGGAGATAAGGCTCTCCTTCGTTGCGGCAAACTTTGCTAACACCTGTTTGCCTGGATTACTACTAGACAAAAACAACCTACCTGAAACAGATTCAAGAGATACTTCCGTGACTAGCCTAACCTCATTAGGGTAGGCTCGGCGATTAGAAGCGGACATACTGGCGGGCCTTTTCCACTAAAGCCGTGAGGCTAGCCTGCCGCTCCGACACAGGCCTACTGTCGCGCATACGGCCCGCTAGCGCCTTCTGTGCCTCCCTGATCCTTGCAATCAGGTCATCTATCTCGGCGGCCGTAGCCTTTAGCTCTTTGGCATCATCGGGAGAAGACCGGCTAGCCATGAGAGCGGCTTTGTCCAACTCGTTAGCCTTGGACACTAGATGAGTGATCGAAAGATGGTCGCCAAGCTTAACTGCTCTGTGACCTGCGGTTTCACGAAAAGGTTTGATCATACATACTCCCTGTAGCTTCATCCAACGTAAAGTGGTCGGATAGTTTTGTCATGGTCTATGCCTTTAATATATACTGGGGTTTAAGGGTAGAACAAACACGGTATCGTCTTGAGGCCACGATTGATGTAAGCGGTGAACCTATGCCAGCCATCTTGCAGCAACTCGTCTAATTTGCCTTTGTCTCCAGAGAGAATTACTGGCCACTTGTCTGATTTGTACTTGCCTAGGTGGCCTTGGGCCTCGTTCATAATACCCAGGTACTCCTCTAAGGAGGATATGCCGTAGTCGGCCTTAGTCTGATCCCAACTCGTTGTTCTGGTGAGAGCGTCCAGCATGGCCTCGCGAGGGATGTACACTAACCCGAATTTGGTGTTACCTTTCGCCTGTACAAATAGTTGATCCTGAGATAGCAGGCGTTTGGGGGTAGCTGAAGGAGAGCCTACGTCATCCCACGCCCCCTCTGCCATGTATAAAATCAATGCCGCCCTCTGCTCCACTGCCAAGCCCTTGAATTTGACTATCTTAGGACTATAAGGGGTGACCAAGTCATGTAGAGTTATGCCTTTCGCTTTCTTACCAGCAGCTTGCTCCTTGAGGCGGGCTACCACTTTGTTCAAGGTTACCATATTGTCCTCACGTGGTTTGAGTGTAACTAGGGGTGCCGTTGTGAAACGTAGCCAACAGCACTTGCTGGCGCAGTTCTGGTGCGAAGCTGATGTGCACCCAACTGCCTTCCATGATCAGCTGGTCAAACTTGATGCCGCTATCACGGATCGCTTTGGCGATTTCAGCAGGAGTGCCAAAAGCCGGGCAGACGAAATCCACTGCGAAGCCTTTGGGGTGTGCCTTGCGGATAAAGTATTTCTGCCAGGAGATCTCGTTGTCGGGATGCAGAGACCTAGCATTACACCAACGCACGAAGTCCTTGCGTGTCAGTACCTTCTCCAACGGCTCGACACGAATCCAGCTGTCGACATGGACGGAGTTGTTGTGTAGCACTACCCGTACCAACTCCATGCCTGCCGCCGCGATCTTCGCATTGGCGATCTGCGTATCGTTGGGACTGTTGCTGATTCCCAGACGTTCGGCAGTGGATGACCTGGTGGCCTCGTGCAGCGTGAAGTGGTCGGATAGTTGTGTCATGATATGTCCTCGATTGATTACTTCCGTGGCCTGCTGTACCCAAGGTGCGATTGGGCCTCATTCAAATCTGCCCACCAAGCAAGCAAAGCTGGCGCCTTCTTACCCAATTTCTTGCGGGCGGCGTCTTCATTGGCAAAAGGTATGTTCTTCTCTATGATGGCTAGGGCATCCCTCAAGAGTTGATTGGACGGGGCTTGAATACCCCAGCTTTTCAGAAGGCGCGGCGACACGCCTTTGGTCAGCTTGAATTCCTCGCGCAGCTTTTCCCAATCATAGCCGTCGGCTTCTGTGAACTGTAGCATTGCCGGTTGCAGCAACACGCTGGGTGAATGGAGGGTCAACCGCGCTTGATTGGTCAACCAAATGGCTGATGCAGTCTCCGCCGACCGTGCCCGTGCTCCAGCATTTACCTTCAATCTAGCTACCACTCTATCCAGCTGTGTCATGTTTTCTCCTTGGTTTCAGTTGAGGTTGATACTTCTGTGGTTTTCGTTCCTGCGTACTTTGCCAGCAGCAAGTCGAACGCCTTGCTGAGGATAGGGCTGCCGCTCCACACTGCCAGGTAGATCAAGATCAACTCCGTCAATTCCTTGGCAGTGAAAGGGGCAGCTTTGACGGTTGCTACTACCAGCACCCAACTGGACAAGACCAGGCTGATGATGATGCCGATGCGGAACCCGGAGGTCTTGCCCTGGGCATCGCGCATCGCATCCGTCCAGCTGAAGTCCTCTTGCTGTTGCGCCCTGAACGCAGTGATCAGGCCGAGTAGTACCAGTCCGATCAACACCGCAGCAGCACCGTTGGTAGGGTTCAATACCGTGTCTAGCATTCCGTTCATTTCAATTGCTCCAGTTCTCGTTTGTACCTATCCAACAGAGCCTTGTCCACCTGATTAGGCTGAGGCTTTAGCTGGAGCTCGAACACTTTGTCACTGACCATTTGCTTACGCAGGTTGCGCTGCCCTTGCTCTTGGCTGTCTTTCAGCTCTTTGAACTGCTGGAGTTGAATCCGCTTGAGGTCTGTGACATCCCCGGCGTGGGCGAACCTATTGTCTAGGAACAACCACGCCGGTATCACTACGGTTACGATTGATACTACCAAGCTAACGGATACAGCCTTGGTGTCAATTTTGGGCAGGCTCATGGTAAGTCTCCTTAGTGAATGACGGCTCCTAAGTCCCGCGTGGCTGTCGACGGCACACCCAATGCGTCTGACCACACAGGAACGGGTGTGCCTTGGCCGCAAGGGTAAGTAGAGCCGGTACAAGCTGGCTTGTAATCACTCAACAACCCGAACGTACCCGAAGCGTTAATGAAATTAGGGTTGGTATTCAACATCTGACTGTCTGATGTGTTGTTGCTGGTAGTGATTGCCGTATTCGTATTAGTGTTGATGTTGATAAGCGACGCTATAGTATTATAGCCTGGCGGGGTACTCGTCACCAACGGTGAATACACCAAGTTGTTGCGTAGGTGTATGTTATTAGCTCTGCGAGCCAGTCTCATCGCTGTCCACCCTCCGCACCTGTCGGAACCTATGCCAGTACACGTCGGCGACGCGGTGGTTTTCAAGAAGGTGTTGTTGTGCACATACACATACGCCACCGCAGGAGGTACAGAGTCACCGCTTCCCAGACTGAGAGGATTGGCACTCCCGAGATCGTTGTTGAAAATGTTGTTGCGAACGGCCACGTAAGAAGCAGCATCCAGACTCATCATGGATTGAGTGCCGGTACCTGACACTATCAAGTTCCCTTCATAGATCAAGTACCGCAACCTGTGATCGATGTTGCCAGAAACGGGCAACACCACTATCATGCTGTTTAGCGGATCGCCACCTACCAATTTGTTGTACCCGTGAACTATGTACTGAGAGTAAGTCCCGGCAGGTAGACCTGCCGACCCTGCCCAAGCTGGAGCGCGTGTGGTCAAGATACTCTTGTTGGTTTTAGGGTAAGCCAAATAATTGTGGTTGAAGGCAAGGCGATCTGCGAACGCGATACGAACGATGTGTTCTCCTTGACCATGAGTAGCATCTTCGATTCTGTTGCCTAGTACCGCACTACGGATAGCCGACCAGTACAGACCGTTGCCACCTCCATTCACCGTACCTGTGCCTAAAGTGTGTATCTCAGAGTCCTGCAACGCCATCTGATCCCACACAGGGCTGACGCAACCTCCACCATTGTAAGGGAAATCTCCGGTGCAAGGTACTGCGGCATTGAATATATCCAAGGTAGACACAGACGTAGCCACACCGATGTTGGTGTGGTGTATCTCTAGCCGTAGCAACGTCAGTTGTTGGATGTATCTGTTGGGCTGTACACCCTGCGAAGCAGGAGCAGAGTTCCCGTCCAGTTCTAGGTCCATCACGCGCCAGTCTGCAATACCTGACGTATTGAATGTTAGCATCACCGTGTTGGCTACGTTGTTCAGTACTTTTGGTCGATTACCTGTCCCGTAGGCTCCCACCAGACCCGGGCCAGTAACAGTAGGAGCAGCAGGAACAGACAAATCGAAAGTTTCGCCTCTGTTAAACAGCAGCCTTCGTTTCCCGGCACCAGTTTGGGCAGTGAACACGGCATCGAAATCACTGTTGATAACGTGGTCCGCCGGGTTGGCGCTAGGGCACTGGCTGAAATCTGAACTGACGGCATTGATACATACAGTGGTTGACGCAAACACCACCTCCGGGTCAGTGACCGTGATGGTCTGACACGTGGGGGTCAGCACCGCATCTACTCGATCCTTGACTGTCAGACATACCGAGTACGTGCCTGGCGTTTCAAAGATATGCCCTGCCACCGGCCCTACTGCGGCATTCTTGCTGGCTATGCCTGCCATGCTGCCGAACGCCCAGGTACCGGCGCCTACATCACCGAAGTCCCACTTGTACTCCAGTTCCAGAAACGGCTCTCGGGATACCGACGCAGGCACTTGGCCAACTGTATCGAAGAACACATACAACGGGGCTACACCGGACGTTCTGGACGGTATAAACGTCACCGGCCCCGCACCTGTGGTAGGTGCAACACCTAAGGATGCGGCTTGGGGCATGCCTGCGAACGCAGCCAGCGCCCCTATTATCAGCCATCGGAAAAAGAGTCGAGTCATGATGAGGTACCTATCAATGGGTGAGTGCGCCGATGTCACGGGACGTGGTAGGAGACAGTAAGAAGTCGCCCCACACAGGCAATGCAATGCCTTGAGCACACGGGTACGTGGATCCGGTACAGTTGGGTTTGTAGTCCGAAGCCTGGGACCACACGCCGGAGGCGTTGAGAAAATTAGGGTTGGTATTGATCAATTGTACATCACTGGTGTTACCGTGAGTGCCAGGTGCACCGGTCACCCCACCGGTCGTAAGGTTGCGAACCACCGTTACAGGGAACCAATCCGGAGGGGTACTGGTTGCGAGCGGGGCGTACACCAAGTTGTTGGCTACCTGCACTGCCGAGGCCCCAGAAGCCACGCTGACGGCGACGAATCCACCGCACTTCACTGCCACCCCATCGCACGTAGGGGAGGTGCTGCGTTTCACAATGGTGTTGTTGTACACCAGCGCCCTATACCCTTGTGGTGAGGCATGTCCAGTGTTACCGCTGATGGAGATTGCTGTACCTCCTACGGCCAGTGACATATCGAACACGTTGTTACGTACCACATCCGTGTCGGCGTTGTCTACTTGCATCAGGATTGTGGTGTTGACCCCGGCAATGAATAGGTTGCCTACCACATGCACGTACCTGTGGCGTTCGTCCGATTGCTCATTCTTGGGCATTACGGTAACGGTCGTTGCTTCCAGCCCTGCGACAAACTTGTTGCCGGTGACCATTACGTACTCTGTCATTACCCGCAGACCATACGTAGGGGTGCCGGGGTACGGCGGTGCGCGTAGTGTCAGTGCTGACTTGTTGGCCTTGGCATTGGAGAAGGTGTTGTTACCAATAACACCTTTGCCCATGTACGGCACTCGCATCAGGAATTCTGAGCCAGAGTAATCGCTGTCGTTGAGGTAGTTCCCTAGTATAGCCACCCTGGAGCCTGTAGGGTACAGCCCGATACCCGACACGATGCGCTCCACCTTGGTATCGACAACGAAAATGTGATCGTAGATAGGGTAAGTTGGGTTGTGAGGTACCGTCCAGGCAAGCACCGTCATGGTAGTGCCTACAGACGGCCCGCTTTGACCCAAAGGGGCGCTCAACGTGACTGTCTTGGGCGACGAGGTGTCGTCCACGGCCGTGATAAAGATGCCACGGTAGTCAGGTATATTCTTGACCGAGAAGTCGTTGCCCCCGTTGGTTGATTGAACTGCAACAGCTTGGCCTACAGCCAACCCGGTTGTCGAGTTCACCTGCAACACGGTATCCCCAGCAACTACCGCCCCCAGTGTAGTTATAGTGCCTGTCACCACATCATTGAGGGCGTCCAGAGAGTTATGCGCGAGGGACAAGGCATTGCCGAGGTCGTGTGTATCCAGCCTCAAGAACAGCAAATGGTTAGCGTGACCGCCGGAGCCGAAGATGCTGGTGCGTGACGTTACACCTGACCCTCCGATACGCAAGTCTACCCACCTCCAATCAGACGCCAGCCCTAAGCTGTTACCCAGGCTTATCGCGGTGCCTAGCACGTTGACCAACGAGCCAGTGAACAGTATGTCGGGCTTGGCACCGGTACCGTACATGCCTACGTAACCTGTGGTACCCAGCACCGACACCGCAGTGGATAGCTCGAAACTGTCATCGTGCTTGAACAGCAGTCGCCGACTGGACGTGGCATGATTGGCCAAGGCTTGATCAAAGTCGGCGGAGCCATACTCAGCGGTCAGGTTGTACACCAAGGCTCCTGCCGGGCATCCGTCAACGCCGGCCACAGGCAACGTGTTGGCTGCAAAGCACTTGGTGTTGTTGCCGGCGAAAGCCGGGGCCGTATCTGCGGAGACCACCGTCACCGGTGCCATGCTGTAGTTCTTGGTGTTGGTGCCGTCAGTGCACGACACGCTGGCAGTGTAAGTACCAGCGGTTTCGTACACATGCGCGGCTACCAAGCCTATCGCTCTATTGCGAGACGCCAAGGGCGTACCGTCGGCTACGTTCGCCCCGTAGTTCCAGTTGCCGGAGGAGGGATCGCCAAAGTCCCAAGTGCACTGCATGTCATGGAACGGTACGCCGACGCCGTTGGTCGGCACCAACGAGTCCTGACTGTTGGTCAGGTCGAAGAACACCGACAAAGGGGCAATGGCCGACGGCGCGTGTTTGACTTGTGCAGACAGCAGGATAGGGCCACTAGGTACAGCCGGGAAAGGGGCAGCAAACGTCCCGCCTGCCCACAGCATCAACGCCAGGAAGAGTTTCATGGTTACCTCAGTCGAATGAAGCCTGTGCTGCCCCCGCCTGCACTACCTCCGGCATCTGTAGCAAACACACCAGGCGCCAAAATGCGGGACTTACCTGTAGCTACACCAGCAACCCGTACCACAGGATCGATGTAGAAGGTGGTACTAGGCTTGGCTGCCTTGACGGTAACGTAGATGTCACCGGCTTGGGCAGGCTGTGGGGCAGAAAGTGTCGCGGATAACTTGAACGGGGTCGTGCCACCTGACCAACTGGACGCGTCGGAGGTCACGTCGGCATCTGCGGCCAGCAGACTAGCCTTGGTCGTAGCTACAAACGTAGCCATAGGACTAGAAGCCGACCCTAGATACCTCACCTCCAACCAAATGTCGTCGTTCTTAGGAACAGCGCCTTCACCCCACGTACCGTACACCTCCACTGTCACGTTGCTGCCGACAGTATCATTCCACACTGCCATAGGCAAACTGCTAAAAGGGGAGACCCACCCGGCCCCTGCGGTAGTGTCGATCTTCCACGACATAGGGGTGGTGCCGTTGGTAGCACCACCTGTGCGAACAACGGATGTATTGGACGCTAACGTACCGGAGAACGCCGCTTTGTAGTGCGTGTAGTTGACCGCAGAGGAGCCTGACCGAATCAAGTACGTTTCCGCCCCACCCAACGACGTAGGTGCAGTAATGGGGCCTATATCAGATGGCAGCTTGGAATCCTCAAAGTAAAAATCAGAAGGGCTGGCCGTTGCAAGTTGCAAACTCGGTACCATGCTGAGGTCTACTCCGATGATGCGTACAGGACCGGCCGCGTGATTGTTGGTACCGAACAGCGCCCCAAGTAGAGTGGTGCCTTGTATTGCATTGGCAGTGTTTTGCCAAGTTAGGCGCCCTGCCCTTTTGCTTACAGTGTCCAAGCCGTTACCTAAATGCCACGGGGTATTGTTGAACACCACATTGCTATCAAACTGGCTGCCGCCAATACCGATAGCTCCGGTGCTTACCAACGTACCCGCTTTCTTGATCAGGCAGTTGTCGAAGTATTGGTATCCACCGTTTGTGGTATTGATAAGCACATTGTTGTTGTTGCTGCCTGTACCACTGCTGTAAGTGATACCGTAGTGGTACGCATGTCCTACTAAGGATAGGTTAGAACCTACCGCCCCAGGCCCTACCACAGCCGTAGGTGTAGCGCACAGATCGGCAGCCACAGGAGGAGTGCTACCCAAGTGGTTCACGCACACGATCTTGATGGGGGCGGCAGATGTACCCGGCGAGGTCAAAGTAACCGCGGCCCCTGTGGCTTCCGCGTGGTCGTCTGCTACCCAGAAGTTGTTGCCTGCGGTGTTGCTGGTCGTCAACGCAAACGCAAGGGTGGTGTAGGCATTGGCCCAGGAGGTGCCGTCATTGGTACCAGCTGCACCTGACCTCACGTAGCAGTTGGGGGTACACAGGTCTACGGCTGAGGCCAGACTGGACATAGCCATCAGCAAAGCTGCGAGTAGTAGTTTTTTCATGGTTAGAATCCTGCAAGAGTGCCGGTGTAATCCCAGAACGAATCTGCGGCGTTGTACGTGAAGGCCAAGTAGTCGGTTTTGCCTGCGGTACTGGCGGTAGGTAGCGGCAATGAGGTACTACCACGGTAGCCCCCTGACGTAGTAGTCCAGGTGTACGTCAGGGCGTTGGTGCTCTTGATACGCAGCAGCAAGCCTTGCCCATCCGTAGGACTGCCTGTGGGAGCATTCACCGTCAACGCACTGATACTGGTTGCAACCAATGCACCCATGTCGGTGATGTTGGCGTTGGGGGTGATCGGCGAAGTATCAGCAGTGTAGGTGGTCACCCGAGTGGTTAGAGCCGCCCATGTCGCATCGCCTCTCCAATATGTACTGCTGGATGCACCAGTACCACTGTTCAGATTGGTCACAGGCAAGTTACCTTTAACCTGCTTGGATAGATCGATTTGTGCCAGCCCTGTCGAAGACAGTACAGCCAGCGCACACAGCAATAGAAGTTTCTTCATGGGTCACCTATACGGAGGGTAATGGATTATTGGAAGGCACCTTGCCACGAGCAGTGCCAAACGAACTGCGAGAACACGTTACAGGTAACCAGATCAACCGCGCCACTCGCAGCACTCAACGTAGGTGCAGTGCCGCCAGGCCACCGTACCTTGAGGGTGGTCGTACCGTCCCCGTTAGGCCACGTGATAGCCCGAGGGCTGGTGTCTTGAGTGATACGCAAGCTGACGCTGCCACCGGTCGGGGGGTTGGTCACGGTGATGGCTGTGATGTCCACCGCCGACAGTGCAACGGTACACATGTTGCCCAGCGCCATATCCCAAGTAGGTGTTGCAGTGGCCGCACACGCTTGCACGGTGACTTGTGGGCGCGTCAGCGTCTTGTTGGTCAGCGTGTCGGTTGTCGTTCTTGCAACCAGGGTGACTGGGGTGTTACCCGCGATCCACGGCAACGTAACCGGCGATGTACCACTGCCTAGACTTACCCCAGAAGGGGCAACCAAGGGAATATACCCGCCAGTTAGGTTGACAAACCCTACAGACGAAGCGTTAGTGAAATCCAGATCAGCCCACGGGATAACGGTGGTCGCGCTAGGGGCGTCAACACCGTTGGCCTTGACATAGCCGGTCAGTTGGCTACACGCTATAGACGATGCGCCGGTGCCATACAACATACAGTGGCTAACCAGCGTACCGATGGACGGCATAGCCTGCCCGCCGATGGTATTGACGGTTGTTACACCGGTGTTGGTGATGCTGACATCCCCGGTCATGGCCACAGACGTTGCGACGTTGCTGCCGTTGCCTACGAAGATTTGGCCATCTGTCAGGGCACCGCCGCCCCCGCCGCCGCCGCTGGACGACGTACCGCAAGTAAAGCCGGTGCCACTGATGTAGTTGAGGTGGTTGCCGCCCGTATCAGCACACGACGGCAGAGCCACAGCCGTCGGTGAGGCGCTGCTGCCTGTGACGTTGCCGACCACAGTGTTGGCTGCTTGCGCTGCCATTTGACTGACGGTCAACGACGTGTTGCCCGTACCTCCGTTGGCCAACGGCAGCACCCCTGTAACTTGAGTGGCCAAATTGACCTTTTGGGCAAAAGAGGTTTGCCCTATCAGAAGGATTGCCGCCGCAGCTAGTGCTTTAATCGTGGTCCGCATATAACTGATCTCCAGATTGAGGAATATGACCCGGCAGCATCGTAACCGTAGCTCCGGCGCGAGTGAAACCTACACCTTCGGCTAACCTAGTCGGCCCCCAGTAGATGGCGCACCAAGACGTAGGCACGGTAGGTATAGTGAACGTGTCGTTGACCCCGTTCTTTAGGCCAGTTAAAGATTCAGTCACAATGGTAGAGGAGCTACCCGTCCCCCCACTACCACCTACCGAAACCAGAGCCTCGAATGTGTCCGAAGCTCCGATCATAGGGGTAATGACCGTAATGTCTGCATCCGTGCGAGTGAAGTTCGTGCCTTCCACCATCATTACGCCGTTCAAGACAGGAACGCACGTGCCTACGGTTCCATCTGCGATGGTGAATGCAGTATTAACACCGTCTTTGGTACCCGAGATAGCCACCACGGAGAACCCGGACGAGCCTGAGGAGCCTACTCCGACTACGCCCGGAGGGAGATAAAACTGGGCGTTAGGGGTAGCGGTCAGGCCGGTTAGCTGCTGGGCCTCGGTGTCCTCGGCGCGCAAAGTACCGCCGGCCACCGAGGCACTGAGGCTGCGAACTTGATCTGGAGTCAAGGAGTAGGTACTGATGTCTACTACGACACCTTGAGGGAACACGATGCCCCCCACTCCTAGATCACCTACTCGCATGTTTGAAAATTTCATTACGTTGTCTCCTTAAGAATCTGTTTCTCTGAGTCTAGCTAAATGGCTACTGTGTTATCTGCGGTGATTGCGGTGTCTCCGTACTCATTGTAGGCGGTAAGGGAAAAGTGGTACGTCCCGCTGGGCAATAAGGGAAGTTCCAAGGAGTGCGACGTAGTGAGTGCAGGGCCACTGGTTACCGTAGAACCATACCCTACGGTAGGGCCGTAGTCTACCTTGGACGTACACACAATATCCGTGGTGAAAGTCACTGTCACTATGCCTGCTGCCGGTGTAGCCACCACGTTGCTGATAACAGGTGCGCGAGGTACGTCAGTGAAGGCTTGGGCCCCGTATTTGGTAAAGTTGCCTATAGTACCGGCGTTGATGATAGATGGCCCGTTCCAATAAGCTGCGTTGCCGGTCAAGAATACCTTGGGGGCGGCCCCTGTTACCGCAGCTCCCGTTGCACCCAACAACTCCTTCATAAACTTGACTTGCACTCCTGGATCTTTGATGTCAGGAATACTAAACCCGCTGCTGGATAGCCCCCAGTCCGCCCAGAAGAACTCTACGGAGCCGTCGGTGGCCAAGTAGGAGGTCGGTCGACCTGCGGCCAAAATCCCTAGTGCGTTCACATTGAACGGTACCGTAGCAGGTTTGGTCCACACAACACCCGACGGGGCTATAACTTGCCCGTCCACTATCAACGTGACGGCATCTGACAAGGTCTCTCGTTTCTCTACAGTGGACAAATCGATGCTCAGTATCATTGTCTTAGGTCCGGCCAACAACGCTGTAGCCCCGCCTAGCCAGTCAAACATAGCTACTGCCGACCCGCCTATCTTGAAGCGCAGTGCTGTGCCTGCCACCGAACAATTGAATATCGAGCCGGCCATGTAATCCCCCCACAGCACCGAGCTGGCCAAGTTGCTGGACAACGACATCCGTGCAGCAATAATAGCTCTGTCCAGCGTAGGGGCAGAGGCTACGCTGACCACCGCGTACCCGCCGGTGTTGGCTGACACTCCGTTGTTGTACGATCGACGATAAGGACGGGCAGTTTTGGTAATAGACGAAAACTGATTCTGACGCGCTCCCACCGTCAAGTTGGTCGTTGAGTACGCGGCAGGCTCCGACGCGGCAGTGTTTTCTGTCACCAACCACTCGCCGGGTGCAACTGTACCAGGAAGGGCAGTGAACGCAGCCTCCGACAAGGCCGACTTGGTTGCTGCTTTCTTGTATCTGCCATTGTCGATGGCAACACTGGTAGGTTGCAACCCCCAGTACTTTCTAGGGTGTGAAGTCAGCACTTGCCCTTGATCAGCGTCGGCTGTGGTAGATAGCATCAACATACCCACATCAAACACGTTGATGCTTTTGCGAGACCAATCAATCAAATTCTGGACAGGGTTGGATTGATATCGAGACGAGGCAATCGCAGTGGCAATCACATTGCCTCTGTCAGCGAGGGTAGTCCAAACGGGCGTGGCTATCGGATACTCTGCGTTGAACACCAGAGAGTGAGCGGCGCTCGATTGTCCCAACGTGATGTTGCCGTTTGAGTCCACCGACGAGTCAGGACTGTGTGCGATATTAGAAGTGGTTGCGTTGTACATCACTACATTGCCGCCTGTACCTACACCACGTTTGTCGTAAATGGATATCCCCAGGTACCCGGTGGCCAACCCTGTATCCGGGTTGGATTTTGCTAATACGTTACCTATGACCAAGTTATTCTGGGCACAATTGTTGAGCAGCGCCTGCGCTCCTCCATTACCGTTGAAGTCGAACGTGACGTTGCCCAAGATGCAGCTCTCAATCAGCTTGGTGTAGGGAGCAATCGAATCGTACGAATTCTGGTACGCGTGGTAAGGAGCACCGTCTGTGTACCCGAACACAGACACGTTGGCCATGTCGTATATCTCAGTCCAGTCATACAGAATCTCCGGATTGGAAGACGAATAGAATGTGATATCTCCGGCGTGGGGGTTGGAGGGCTCCAGATGCTGCCCGCAATGTCTAGTAGTACGATTGAACGCGCGTAGCGTTCTGGCAGGGGGTGTTACCGCACCGCTGGCGTAACACCCGGATCGGTAGAAGGAGTCGTAGTCGTTGTCTATGATGGTGATGATGCCATCACTGACGGTTTGCCCTGTGGGCATTGAGCCTATGCCAATAGACTCCCCGCGCTCTAGGTTGTGGAAGTAGCAACCTTGAGACGTATAGTTCCGCCACGCACCACGGACGCCAGATGTAAGGATCGGGGTTTGTACGTTGGCATTGTCCCGGATAACCGCACTGTTGGTAGCTACCGTCGCCCCTCCTGCCCCGGTCTTGGACAACGCCTCCGTGGCCGTAAATCGCAGGTTGGATACGCGAGGGCGGGTGGTGCCGTCGGCAGCATACACGTTCTTCAAAAGGATTTTGGTGGTGCTGACCTTGTTGATGACCACACCGGTAGCAAGACTGGTTTTGCCTGTGATAACGTCGCCGACCGCCACAGAGGTGTTGGAGTTGACTGTCAGCTCCAGATAAGGAGCCGTGTAGGTAGCGCCGGTATTCACCCAGGTCCCGCCATCCCAATATTGAAGGTCTTCATCGTAGGCGAACGGCCCGATAAAGTCATCCCAGGAGCCGCTGTTTGCTCCGGTAGACCCCATCAAAGGCGCACTGATGTTGTACACCAGGATACCGTGGGCTTCACTGACACCGTTACCGTCCACCGTAGCTACAGGATCCACGTCATGGCTGGCGTACATGCACGTTACACCACTGACAGCCCCCTTCAACTGCGTCACCCCTTCAACTGCGTTGGCGGAGAACCATGAATTGTCGGCCTTGACTTTGATGCGCATTGACCAACTGGTGTATTCAGGGGCTATTCCTTTGACGCGCAGAGGCGGGCCAAAAAACTCACAATGGTACAAGTGAATGCTGGGAACATACGTTGCCGGACCTATGTTCCACACCAAACCGTCTGCTGACTGGTTACCGTGACCGTAGTAGGTGTCATCCCCAAAATTCACGGAAACGGCACGTACATTGTTGATGTCCGAGGCAGTGCCATTGAAAGACAGGCTGCGCAATGTGGCCCGAGAACTTCTAGGGTAATTAATGGCAGGCAACGGTTGATACACCAATCCGGCGCCGGAGGTGCCCGACGTTATCCAGAGCACATCCGAAGGATTGGCAGTTAGAGTTTGAGCATCCAACGTCAAAGCAGGATCAATAGCTATTACCCCACCAGCAGCGCGATCCACCAAAGCTTGTGCAAAACTACCTACCCCGCTGACATTGTTGTTGGTAACATAAGACACAGGACCCTGAGGGACAGGTACTTGTGGTACCGACCACACCGCACCTAGGGCTAGCGTAAGCTTACGCCTTATCGCCAGGCGCGGGTTAATGCCGAGTCCGCCGCTCATGTCAAGCGTCCGGTGTGATTTCTACGGTGCCATCCGCCGCCACCGCACGAAACGCAAACTTGTTGCCGCTGGTGGCTACGCGGACGCGGTACTGCTCGCCAGACTTGAGGCGCATCGAACCTGCTGCCCCGTCGGCTACAGGCGCCGCTGCCGTAGGGTTAGCCCCTTGTCTGCACCACATGTCTTGGTCGGCGTGAATCACTACGTGTTCCGAAGTGAAGGCCGCACTCTGCTTGCTGGCGGCAGTCGTCACGGCGTAAGCCAGCGTAGTATCCGTTTCAGGCACTTCTAGGGACTGTATTGAGGTTAAGGAAGCATCTGAGACCAATTTGTTAATCATGATTTACCTCAAGATCCGAAATTGTAGTCGCGCACCAAGACTTGAATCTTAGTAACGGTACCGGAAATAGCAGCCAATTTGGCTCTAATAAAAGGCCAAGTGGCAGACACTAGCTCGGCCCCTACGGTAACGTAATCATTACCGGCAGGTAGAGTAATTGTCTGTAGCTTACTAAACCCTATTCCGTCTAAACTAACCTCGATATCTACCGAAGCTGAAATAAGGCCAGAGCCCCAGAGGTTAACCTGTGCTACGGTGAACCCTTCCTGGTTCCAATAGATGTCCGTGTAGTCCCCTGCCAAAGCCAACTGACTCTCTAGAGTCAGATTAGTAGGATTGTTAATCGAGGATACTTGAGACGGGTGCTGCTGGTTAACTTTGATACTCATTTGAATTGCCCTCAGGTTTGTCTAGAGCGGTCTCATACCTACGGGAGGTCGACCTGATTTGCTGATGAATATTTCCCCTGCAATCCAGTGCATGTTCTGTGACCTCGTCTTTACGCCCTTGAATCCATCTTCGAGCTTATCCACGAAGTACTCGTTACCGTTGGGCGCCTGAATCTTAGGAAAGACGGAATACATACCGGCAGAATCCCATGATGAAATCGGTGCGTAGGCTCGGGCACCAGCAGCCGGCCACACGATGTACGCCGTATGCTTGTCTGCCAGCGCCTTGAATATCTTTACCAACCCAGGGCTAACGGAACTGCTGGAGTAGACGCCACCGTGGGTGCGAATCACAAACTCCAGGAGGGCTTGCACCAAGCCTTGCCCCTGAGCGGGTTTCAGCAACTTTACTTGGAGTATCGAGAGAAATTCGCTGGTAGAGTCTGCGTACTCGTAAAGCAAACCACCTACACACCTACCGGAAGTATCTAGTATCACGACCGCGGACATAGGTAGGTTTAGCCAAGCTGAGTGCCCCTGAGGCAACCGGCACATGAGCTCGAACCGTTCTTGCACAGGAACCAAGTCTACATTGACATCCTCTATCAGCTTGTCGATAGCTGGCAGCTTGCTTTTCTTGCTGATGTTGTTCCTGTCGAGTGCCAACACCGAGACTCTAGGAATGGTCATCATTGTTACCTAGCGAGCCGCGCAGCAACCGCAGGCAGATTAAACGTGTCATTGCACCCTGGGTGCATAGGCCGAGGTAGGGCATTCACGCTCGCCCAACACCAACCAACGTGCTCGTTGTTTAGCTGAGGGATAAATTCGGAAGCCACCTGCAGGTGAAGGGTGAAATACGCAAAATCTTTAGCCGGGCTCTTAAACACAGCTAAGGGAGTTGCTCGGGACACATCCAGGGCAATACGAAGGCCTATCTCTTCAGCAAACTCTCGGGCTAAAGCGGACATAGGATCTTCACCCACCTCGATACCACCACCGAAGATACACCAGGTCAAGGGGCTGTCACTGTTGGTACTCCTGCAGCCCAGAAGAACCCTGCCCGTGGTTTTCGCCTGCAGTATTGCACCTACTGCATTAGACTTCTGCTTGTTGCGATCGTACCAGGTAAAAGTTTTCATACGCAAGCCTTAAGTTAGGAGTACCAACACATGAAATTACTCGAGAGCAGAGGCCTTTAGGTCTTCCTGAACCTCTCCCGACAAGGTAATGTCTAGCTGGAAGGTGCGGAGGAACTGGTTAGCTGCCTCTAGCTCTTCTTCAAACGAGGGTGTAACCCTGAGAGGGGTTTTTAATGTAACGTGCGGCTGATAAGGAGTGAAGGAGTGCACCGCACCCTCAGTTAGCCAGAACTTGTGTCTAGTAATCAGCTCGGGGGCATCTAGTAAGGCTACTAGGTAGCCTTCTTTATCGTGACCTTCCCACCATTCCAGGCTGGTAACTTGTGCGGTTACAGGAGCAGAGTTGGTCAGAGCAGTATCGACGTTACGAACGCAAGTCTTGCTGTACACAACCGTGCAATGTTGTTCTTCGATATCGTCGTCGGCAATAGCCACCGAAGGGAATTGCGAGCGCAAGAAAGCCACCGCTTTAGCCTTCGCCAACGGTGTCAATTCACGGGAAACGTAGATACCTGCAGTGCCCGTAAAGGGCCGGCGGGTCTTTGCCTCTTCCACGAAGGCCGTCTCTTCGGCAGGCCACACTCGGTGTGATTTGAGGTACGGGTGATTAGGGTCGGTACTATTGTCTAGTACGAAGCAGGTTTCGCCTTCACCTACGACCTCCACCGCGCCACCGTAACTAGACTGGGCCTCGAATTGCTTCCTGTCGATGTCCTTAGGCAACCCGTCGATACGAATCGTATCAGCACCATCTCCGTCCCAAGAAATGCCGAAGGTGCCAGAGTGACCTACGCCACCGTTGTACTCGATGCAGGCTAGCAGTCTCTGGACACGCCGTACACACTCCTTAGATCCAGATAACGTTACCTTGGCATCCACATCGTCAGGTTTGCGGACGCGGGAGGTCTCGGTGAGTGCCGGCAGGTTCAATTCCCGGCACTCGGACAAGTAGTTCTCGTAAGCCTCAGAGTAGGCTTCCATGTCCAGAGGAGTGCCGCGCATGTACATCTGCGCCATGAGGTGCTCTACGAAGATGTGCAACTGGGCATCGTCAGGTATACCTTCCCGAGCCAATTCCAGAATCCGGATCAGCGTAGGTATGGCCAAGGAAACAGACGTCACCTTGGACTTGATTTCCTCTTTGCCTCGGGCCCGCAGGTCGGCTACCGTAAGTAGCCCTGCGGTAGCCGCCAGCTCCAAGCTGGAAGTTGTGGGTTTGCTCATGATTTCCTTTTCTTCGCAGTAGCCTTGAGCCGCGCCACAGTCTTAGCGACAATAGCCTTGCGGGACTTTCGCGCCTTTGCTGTTACAGGCGTAGGTTCTGGCGTATCCAGGAGACGGAAAATAGCTCTCATGTCCTCCCTTTCTAGAGTTTGTGCTTCTTACTGAACTGATCCCAGGTCAAGGTCGCAATGCCTTTAGCCTGAGCCTTATCAACCTTAGTCGAACTCTTCCCAGTAGGAGAATAGAGCAGCACCTGCGTACTGCTACCGAAGGATACAACCTCACCTCCGGACACCTTCACCGCATTCTCCTGCTCTGGTGACCTGTAGCCTGTCCAGGATACTCTCAGTCCGTTGAGTTTGTTGCTCTCCAACTTCACCTTAGTGGGCTGAACGATCTTGATCTTGGTTTTCTTGAACCACTTAACGAAGGGGTAAATGCCTTCAACAAACACCGCAGCCATCGTGTCGGAGAACATAGGTATCTTGAGAAGTATAGAGGTGAGCATCTTAGGAGATAGCTCAGCCAGCCCTAGTAAGTCAGGTTCAATCTTGGCGATCTGCTTGATCCTCTTCTCACCCATACCTTTAGGGAAAGCGCCACTAGCTTCCATCAGCTTAGGCAACTCCACGCCTCGAGTGTATAGGACTTGCACCGCATTGTAGAGCTTGGTAGCCTTTCGGTCTTGAATACCAGGCAGTTTCAGGAAGTCTTCTTTAGTGGCTCTCAAGATCGAGAGAACGGTGGTAAATCCGCCCTCATACATCTTGGCAGCCTCTCCTGGCCCAATAAAGTCCACAGAAACGCCACGGAAGAACCGTACAAGACCGCGCGTCTTTGCTTCGACACTAATGGACTTGTCGAGAAGGACGAGGTGAGTACCGTTCTCGTCCCACTGGTACTTGCCGACGGAGGCAGGAGGAAGTTTCCTTCTACCGGGCTTGACCACTTCAATGATTTTGGGGATGATCTCGCCGCTGCGAACAAGGCGCACTACCGCACCTGGTCCTATCTTTCTGTCGTACATCCACTTGGCGTTGTTGACCGTAGCTCGACGAACAATTGCCCCTTCAAATTGGGTAGGGCTCAATATAACCTTAGGCACAATCGTACCGAAGCTACTCACCTGCCAAACCACGTCCTCTACAGTAGCCGTAGGAGCCTCGTCACCTTCAAGGTTGGTCTTGAAAGCCACTGCGTAGGATGGCTTCTCGTTAGTGTCTCGAGGATTGACTTCGTCCAGTGTCAGTACCAGACCGTCTAGTTGGTACTTGCTACCCGCTTTCTTCTTGTCTAGCAAGGCCGCCAGACGGTCAGGGCGCAAGGACTCGGCAGGTTTAGAGATATTAGGCACAACCTGAAAGCCATATTTCTTGGCGTACGCCAGTCCCTTAGAGTGCTGAATGCGAGGCTCCAGAACTCGCACAACGATAACATCTAGGTCACGGGTGGCGGTATGTATCCTGTTGCTACTGCGATTCAAGAGGCCTGAGGCCGCATTGCGAGCAGCGTCGAATTCGTGGGCGTACTTCTTGAAGACAGATGCGGTGAAGGCACCTTCACATCTCACCACGAATTTGCGGGAGTACGGAATCTTGCGGGGAATTTTCAGGTGAGGTAGTAGGAAGGAGATGTCCCCGCCTACGTCACCATTACCTCGAGTGAAGGCCGCAACAGGCACTTGCTTATCGAAGTGCACTTGAATGGCTGCACCATCTAGCTTGAGGCTGGTATTAATGATCTTCTTGCGATGCGCGTCCAGAAAACGCTGAACCGTCTCGGGCTTCACTTTATCCAGAGACGGCATCTTGTATTCGAGTTTTACCTTTACCTTCTTCTGGATAGGCGCTCCTGTTTTCTTGAGCTCTGCCCAGTCAGGATCTTCGTCTCGTATCGCCTCTTCGAGACGGTCGAAGTCGTCATCCGACATCAACGTCCGGCCTTGCGCGTCGTTGTAATACGCCTTGCGGGCCTTCTTGAAGAGCGCCTTCTTCTGTGCCAGAGGCAGCCTTAGCACCTGTCGAATGTTCATTTGCTAGAAGTCCTGTGCCAAAGGATCCGCATTGTGCCACGGAGCAGGTTTGTCGATGTCGATCGAAGGTGGGATCTGCTTGATGTCCCTGTAGACCACGTCTTCGCTAAAGTTAGGATCAAGTCTCAGGGCCTTAGGCGTCTTAGGCGGAGGATCGATCTGAATCAACTCCGTCTGGGTGGCTGTCTCAGGGGCTTCAGGAGGAACGTCGGAGTAGTAGATGCGCCAATAGCTTGCTTGACCTAGGTCTGGTGTACGGCGAATCTTCAACTCCTTGAGGTGCTTGTCCAGCAGGTCACTGGACGAAGCAACCTGCAGCTCTACTCCTTGGGTAGTGGCCGCGGCCTTGAGAGTAACTAGGTCACGCAAGACACGAGTAGTGATCTTGGAGTCACTGGCCTCCAGGAGGAGACCTAGAGTGTAGACTCCTCCTTTCACTCTCGCCTGTATTGCTACGGTGTGGGCTTTAGGTATCATACCGCCTCTATACCTAAAATAGCAGAGTATCCCTTGCCGTACCTGTAACTAAATCGTACTCGAACCTTGCCGTTGGTACGAAGGTAAGCGTACTCATTACCTGTCTTGTCCTTCTCTTCCGGGAAGCTATTATCCTTGAGAGCTTTCAGGAACCTATCTACACGGCGCTCCTGCTCTTCGTTCATTGCCTCGTAGAATCCGTTACCAGATAACATCGGCAAAAATTGTCTACCGAAGGTGATAACCTCTTTAGGAGTATCCATACGTCCTCACATTATCTTAGGGAAGCGGCCGAACTTGGCCTTCACATTTGCTTTGACGCCGGCCCTGTAGCTCGGATCGCGCATCTTCACCACAGCATCCGCGATCTTTCTGTTGAGGGCGGCATTGGCGCCAACTTGATTGAGGATTGCCTTAGGCTTACCTGTTTTGGTTTGCCCTACCACCTCACTTGCGGCACCGAACTTGCGGGCTAGCAGAGGAATCTTACGACGAGTACCTTTGATAGCTGCGCTCAAGGAAGCGAACTCGTCACCTGAGCCGCCACCGCTCTTGCCATCTTCTCCGTACCCGACTGCGGCGCCTGTAAAGGCGGCGATCTTCTCGCGAATGACTTTGTCCTCTTCCAGCTCGCGAACCAGGTTGTCGAAATCGACCTCACCTGCCGCCAGCCACATACGCAGCGGCACAGGAATTTCTTTCTCCGTCAGTTTCTCCAACACCTCGAACGGATCTTTCTCAGCCTTAGCAGACAGCTTCTTGTGCCATACCAGCTTCGGTATAACCAGGTCGCGTTGGTTGTTGATAGCGTACTGCGACCGACTGAGGCTGCCTGCTGTACCTCCCTTAGCACCGTCGCGGAAGAACCCGTTGGTGAAAGATATGACAGGGAAGATGCGGTTGTAGATGACCTTGTAGTCTAGGTGATTGCGATACGCGTCCATGTTCTCCATGAACACCGACACCGCAGTCTCCGCGTTGCTAAAGTTAGCGTCGCCGGACAAGAAGGCTTCGGAGATACCTAGCGCTCGTAGCTTGTAGTTGACTAAGCTATCGGCAGCGTCCGTCCATTTCCAGAAGTCGCCTCCTTGCCGCAACTCTGAGGCTTGCACACCACTGCGCGTAGTAACAATAGCACCGAGGGGATCTAGCTCAGCTTGTTGAAAGATGGAAGTGAGTGCATCCAGTTCCTCCGGCGTCGGCTCCCACAAGTCGTCGCCTGCGGTAACATGGAACATAGCCCGCTGCCGCTTGTGCGCCTCTGTCAGAGTGCCTCGATACAGTTGCTTCTCGAGCAAGTAGATAGGCAAGATGCGTTTGAGGATGGAGGTGATAGGGCGCTCGACAGTAGAACGCCGAGGCACAAAGATGGTAGTAAGAGGGCTAAGCTCGTAAGCATCCGCACGTAAAGCATCCAGGAACGACGCTGCGAAGTTCTTGCGGAGGCTCTGGAAGTACGGGCTATCCGAACTCAAGAAGTTCTTGACCTTCTCGTCATTGACGACAGTGATGCGAGGATCTGCACTGTAGAAAGGAACGTTCTCGATGCGGCAACGATCTAGGTCATGCAACAGGACGTCAGTGAAAACCTTGGACGTAGGGTTGAACGCCAGTGTGCCACAGAAGGCACCATCCACTAAATGGTTTACCGAGATCTCAGGCATCAGGGAGCGGATGTTAATCCTGAACAGGCTCTCCTCGAACTTCTCTAGTTGGTCTTTGGTAGCGCCATTCAAGGAATAGTCGCTGAAAGGGAAGGTCGACATGATGTCGATACAAGCACCACTCACCGTGTCGTAGGCGTAGATGTCCCGGTAGAAGCGGCGCAGCAGGTCCTCGTTGTTCGGGACTATACCTGTGAGGAGGTAAGACAAGGCAAGAGGACCACTCGCCGTCATTCGTGCGCTATTACTAATGCCGCCGGCGCCGGAAAAGAAGAAGGGAAGGGCGTCTGCCAGCTCTTCATTCTGAGGATTGGCTCTAGCCGAGGTACGAGCTACAACCTTGCTTTCGGCAGGCCGATTCCTAACAGCTAGCGATCCGTTACTGACGGAGAACCTACGAGTGGTGGAGAACATGGCGTCCTTACAAGGAGAGGTTAGCGTCGTCTTTTAGCGGAAGGCAGATGCGGCACGAAGGTAGGCACACGTAGCAATCTAGGTCGCCCACCTTGGCAACATTCATCGTCGAGTGGCAGACAGGGCACACGCCTACCTCAGTGTTTTCTACTCGTGCGGTGAGAGACGTGCGGGCGAGCTCAAGTTCGCGGGGAGTTTTCAGATCAGGCATGGCACTCTCGATTGGTTAAGTACATGAAATTAACGACGGGACAGCATACCAACACTGGCTATCCGAGGGATTGCACGGGCGGCAGATATAGCACGACTGGTAGAAGTCATGCCGCCTGACGTTAGCCCTATCATAGAACCTAAGGCAACAGGTCCGCGCTTGGTCTTCCTACGAGTCGCTAGGTACTCTATCACCTTAGGATCGAATGCGCGAGATGCACCTAACACTAGGGCACGGAACAAGTCGTCTGTGTACCCATCACCTTTAACAACCGTCTTGCCCATGTCCCTAACAGTCATACACTGGAAGAATAAGTGGGCAGCAGGCTTACCAGTAAAAGCACTCGGGTAGTCCATAATAGCGGTGTCGTCTGATATGTCTGCCTCGATAGACGGCAGCACAAACTCCTGGGACTCGAATTTGGACTTAACTAGGTCGAAGTCTCGGCGTTTCACAGAGTACACAGCCGCCTTGATTCCTAATTCATCTTGGGCACGGTGCAGCAAGGCTAGGCTCTGCCACCTATCGGCCAACAACAACTGGACGTTGAACTGCTGTATCAAGGGGACTATGACGCCCTTCCAGATAGCGTTGTAGTGAAGTACCGCTCCTTGAGAAGGTTGAATCTCGATCAAGACAGGCACTACTATCTTGAGAGCCTCTTTGTACATCAAAGTCAAGCCGAAGCTGTTGTTGCTGTATCCCGCATCAACGGACAAGATTGCTGGAGGTATGTCGTTCTCCGGCATCACTTTGTTAAGCATCCCGCCTCGGTAGTGGGTGCCGTGCATGTTCTTGTCTACTATCTTGGCGGTAGCCCTGTTCATGCCCTTAAAGTTGGCCTTAATGTCCGGGTTAGCCATGTACGGGTTGATGGACTTCGGAGGCTTGGCTCCATAATCTCGCTCTGCCCTAGACGGATTGTCGTGGTACGCTTTGCGGATGATCGGGTGATCTTCGGGTAGGTTGGGGTTCATCTCCCACGTAGGAAGGTGAACTGCCAAGGCACTCTTGCTGTGCTTATTCTGCTCGACCAGCCTAGATATTTTGTCCTTGGCGGACGCCGGCGAACTGATAAGTACGTTAATGGCTGTAGGGATGGTGCTGATGCCTTTGACGTGGATTAGTCTGTGCACCTCTGCGCGTACCGTAAGCATACTACGGTCAAGGGACGTATAGACTTCCTCTCCGTCTGCCCTTTCACGATCAGAGTTACCGTCGCCTGCGTCTTCGTCAGCCTTAGCATTTGGGTTCAAAGGGAACCAGCCGATTTCGTCGACCGCTCCTAGGAATCGAGTTCTACCACGCAACGCCCGCTTGTTGGACGACATAGGGAAGAGGTCGATGTTCTTGTGTGCGTACCGAACGTAGACGTCGCGTTTCTTCAGCAGCTCTTTGCCGTACTTCTCAGAGCATTGGTTCAACAGAGCGTGGTACTCGTTGAACCAAGGGCTGGCATCCATGATCTCTAGGATGGGAGTCCAGAGCAGCTTGTAAGCGTCGTCGAATCGAATGCCGACGAAGGTAGCGGTCAGTGGCGTGGATTCCTGAATACCGTCACACAAGGTTGCAAGTCGAGGATTCTTGAGATGCAGGTGGGTGATATACGTGCTCAAGGCAGCGGTGTAGGCGCTCTTACCTGAACGCTGCCCTGCGCAAACGTCGAGCTCCGAGTACAGGTTCATCAAACCTGCTCGAATAAGCTTAGACTTGGTCCACTTGCACTTAGGGCACACTCCGTTCTCTAGGAACTGGACATGCTCTGGCATGTTGCGAGCGTTGTAGTCTACAGGTACCTCGTAGATGTTCTCCCACTTAGGATTACTACATCGAGGACAATTATGAACTATGATACCATTAGCTAAAAAGCTCTCATTGACAGGTACAGTTATGTCATAAACAGGTTGCTTAATCGCGTCTTCGACAGAAGTAACCTTAACATACCTGTAGCCTAACTCGGAGAGGCGTACTAATTTTTTTGCAAGAAGTTGTCTGTCCTCTGTCTTGCTCAGTCTACGCGCAAGTCCTGGGTGAGATAGCAAAAAAGCTAGATTAGCTGTTTTCTTTCTTTGGCAAGTGCTTATACTTAACGCACTTTCGTGATAAAAAGTGGGGGCCAGGCAGCGTTTAACATAAGGGGAGTCCCACTGAGGGATATTGCCACTATGGACTACCCCATACTGACCGTTCACAATCCTTATATTAGGTGTTTTTAGCCGTAATAGTTTAGCCAAAGTGCGGCGTTTTTCAGAGTGGGTGCTTCCTATAACCTCGGCATACATTTTCAATGCGTGTTTGGTGCAGGCCTGCCATCGAGCCCTCTGATTTTTCCCTTCCCTATTGGTTTTTACTTTAATACAAGGATGGGTATCACTATCAATCTCAAATTCTTGATAGTTCCCTTCAATTCCTAAATTTTTCATTAGTAGATGGATCTGACGGACCGCAGTGACCGAGGATAACTCTATGCCTACTCTGTGTCGGCTGATAAAGCCATCGCTGTCAAACATGGCTCGCAAACAAGCAATCACTAGGTGCCTAGGGGCTTGTAGAATAAACCAAGGCAACTCTTTTGTATAGCACCTACCAGGTTTAAGCCCTAGAAATTGCAGATACTGATTAGCCCAGTTCCCCAACCCCATAGTAGGATACCGTTGTTTCAAAGCCTTGCGCCTTTTCCTAGATATTTCAACCGCAGACAATCCAAATACAGAACCTAGACACGAGGCAAAGTCCTTTATGATAGCCCTGTTCTCGTTAATGAACCCCACTTGTTTACAGAAACTTCCATCTGTAATCAAGTACCCTACAAGTTTCGCAAGCTCAGGGGTGACTTTCCTTAAAGGCTTAAATCCTGAGACTGGAGGTTTTGCTATTCCGTTGGTCTTGTCCCAGACAAATTCTGTAGGCAACCTAGGAACCTTTTTCGGCCACAAGTCCACACTAGAGGGGCTAACCAACCAGTCCCCGGGAGATAGGTGCTTTGCTTTAACCCAAGTCAAGTCAAGTGTGTCTGATAGAACAAGAACCTTATGGTTAGGGGTAACCGTTAAAGGTATTTCTCCACGGACTTTGATAGTTAAACAGGTCTGTGTACCCGTTTTTCCTCCGTAAGTAACCTCGTGAGAACCTAGCCTAGTAGCTACTCTTAAATCAGAAACCGGGAGTAGCCCACGGTTAGCCCCGACGAGGTCGTCTATGCGCCGCAGCCCTCGACTTGTCAGTAGTAAAGTATCCCCGCTAACACAATACTCTGCCAGTAGCTTGTAGCCCATCCACATCTGCCGTGCGAAAGGTACCTTTGCTGTCGGACCTAGGAAGTGCAAGCAGTAGTCGTAGAAGTTCTTGGCTTTAGGTAGGTCACGGTCGTCGACCTTCAAGTCACGTACCGTATTGGTGTCGGCATCATAGGCCGACTCTACTAGAGAGACGATATCGAAATCCGCATCGGGGTTGTCTAGTAGATTGGCTGTAGTATCCTCTTGGTGAAGCTGAACGGTTAGGGAACCGTATATGGTTTCAGCTTCGGCTCTGCTGAGCTTTTTTCGTAGCGGCGAGAACTTTTTGCAGGAGTACGAGGCCTTCTTCTTGGGATCGAAGCATCTGGTGAATAGGCTGCATCCCAGGCATGAGTTTTTTGTCATCTTTAGGTTCCAGTCTATGGAATAGCGTTTGCGTTTCTTCCGCAGACAAACCCAGGTACCGGGATACCCAGGTAGCTAGTTTCACCTCTACCCCCAGCCGAAGGAACTTCGTCAAGGTAGCGTACAGAGGCGTGTCGATGTCTAGGTCAGTTATCTCACTTAGGACTTCCTTGGCGTCGTCGATGGCGGACATAGCAGGTAGCATCAGAGGAGCTAAATCTTGAATCAGGTACTTGCTGATGGCCTTTTGGTTCGCATCCAGAGAGCGGAAAAAGGGTTTCTTAAGACGCTGGCTAGTGGCCAAGATGTCTTTGTTGACAGGCGCCGTCTTAACGACAGGATCTTCTGCTACCTGAAACCGTATCATCCTGAACGTATGCCGGCTCTTGCCTGTGAGAGCTTTTACCTTGATGCGCCTCTTCTTGCGCTGCACTTGCACCACGGGAGCCTTAGGTAGGGATACAACCCGAGGCGACAGGTCGTCCAAGGTGAACTTCCTCTCGCGGGCAGCCTCTTGCTCTAGTCGCACCTCTTCGTTGAAGTCGTTGAGGTAGGCAGGTTCGCTACGCTCAGCTAAATCTCGCCGTTGAACTTCTAAGGTGGAGGTCGCCAGACCCGAGGAACCTACGCCTACTCGACGCCCTCTAGGACTGAGAGTAGGCGGCCTCTCGTTACTCTTCTTCATCTAGGTCCTCCATGTACTTGCGCTTCTTCGGCTTGCCTGAGCCTGATGGCGGTTCATCGCTGACCTCTTGCTGCAGGTCCCCTACCGTCATGGTAGAAAGGTCAGCATGGAGCGAGAACGGGAATAGCTCGGCATTTCTGCCCTTAAGCTGCTCTACGTTGATGACCTTGTTCTCTCTGCTTTCCTTAGTGGCTACGAATATCCAGCTGGTATTACTGTGCTCTTTAATGGCCTGGGAATATCTGATGCGGCCATCTTCACCAACCTGCGCTAACAGCACAATGATCAGGTTGTGGTTAGCGGCGTATATCTTGCAGTACCTGGCAACCTGACCTAGCTTACGCCACTGGTCGTCGCCATCGACACCTTTGAGAAGCGAGATGTAATCGATGATTATGACCTGAGGTCCATAGGTGCTAGCCACGGGGAGAATCTCCTCAATGGCCATGTCCTCTTCGGGTTTGTAGATCGTGTACCTGCCACCTAGCCGGGCGCATTTCTTTGCGAAGCGCCTGAACTTGGCGTAGATCATATCCCGCTCATCTGGAGAGAGCTTCTTGAGCAGGATCTTTCGGATGTCGACCTTAGCAATGTTTGCTAAAAGCCGTGCGGTCTGCTCATTCTTGGACATTTCTAGCGGCACCAGAACCACCCTGATACCTATGCTTGCCCAGAACTTGCACATCTGGCTCGCCATCGCAGACTTACCAGCACCTGACGATCCACCTAAGGTGACCAGCGACTCTAAGAAGAAGCCTCCGTTCTTAGAATCGAAGTCCTTGAACCCGGTGGGTATGAATGTTTCTTCGGACGTATCGTACAGCAGGTTCTTTACCGCCTCCATGGAGTTGTTGCCCTTACCAATGTGCAGGGCAATGTCCTTCATGGACCTACTGACACGCAGGTTAGCCAGGCTGTCGCTAACCCTCTCGATCAAGGTGGAGGTATCGACTTGCTTGGCTTGCAGCTTGTCTAGTAGGTCTTCGCCGATACGAAACAGACCACGAAGCTGCCTGTACTTGTGCAGTATCTTGACCGCGGAGGCTGCCTCAACCTCCGTCTTTAGTCTGACCGAAGCTTCGCCTAGGTACTCTCGGACGCCTTCGTCTAGGGAAGGATCCTCTAATAGAGAAGGCCAGGTTGGGGGATCACCCGACTTCGTGATGGTGGTGCGAATTCGTTGGTAAGCCGCTACGCTCTCATTGTTGTGGAAGTAGGTCTCGTCTACCTTAGCCAAGAGCAAGCCGGCTAGTTTGCGATTGCGCGAACACAAGGTGCGAAGGACTTGAAGCTCTGTATTGGTGGATACAAGCCTTGCCATAATGCTTAGACCTCTAGGTCACCCCTAACCAGGCTGGACTTTAGATACAAGCAGCCGTTGAGCGGGTATTTGAGTTGTTGGTGGAAGAACGAAAAAGGATCTGCGCCGGAGGTGACCACTATCCTAGGAATGTCTGCTCGCACTTCCAGGATGTCCCTCAGTTTCTCTAGCTTGACGTTGGTCGAGGTGGGTAGCACGTTAGCCAGGACGATAAACGTAGGCGATGTTTCGTGGCTCTCTGCCCAGCGGTTTTGAAACCCGCCTAGTAGATCATGCCACACAGGATTGGCTCTAGGGCCAGATTTCTTGAGATGGTTCTGCATCAAGAAGGCTGCGGCCATCTTGGCCAGCTTGTCGTTAGGTTCGCTGGCAATGCAAAAACAGATTGGCTCGGAAGGATTGTCCAGAGCTCGTTGGTACCACTTGTATTGCTTCTGGGCTTCCACTAGCTTAGGCTTCAAGCCCTCAGGTTGAGACGTGAAGGACGCAGGTCGTAAAAGAAACGGCTTGATGGCTAGAACCATTCGGTTCATGCCTTTGGACAGCAACGCAGGGAGACATCTGTCGTCTAGCTTGAGACGAAGTTCCTCCATCTTTAGTACCTCAGTTACCATCGTCAGGTCCCTCGGGTTTCTTCTCCGCAACAGGTGGCTCTAAGGGCATAACACTTAGGTCGACATAAGGACCCCCGCCCATGTGTATCGACCACGCTTGCCTTCCGTAAGGCTTCTGTTCCGGGCCTGTTGCTTTGGACGTACCTACTATCGCATCAACCGCTTTATGGATAGCCTCAGCCAAAGACTCAGGGCTTGTAGCCAAAAGTCTCCAAGGGACAGCAATCAGATCGATGTCGTAGGATAACGATCCGTGCACCGCCAGAGCATACCCGTGTCGCCGCGCAACTTCTCGCAAGGGAAGTATCAGGATGTCCGCTAGCTCGCGACACCTCTCTGCGTGGTGATCTGCGGTTCGTTTCATAGCACCCCTCCACTCCTAAATCCTTCACCGCCTTCGTAGGCTTGCCTAGCCTTAGCTTTGCTGCCGCTGTTCATCCAGGCGTACAGCTTTTCCTTGACATCATCTGTCATCTCGGGCTTGAACAACTTGTAGACCACACCCCACCACTCTGACCTAAAGCAGTTCTTCACCACTCCCATATCGTCGGCGAACACACGAATCAATGGCTGAGGTTTGCCATCGAACGGAGTTAGAATGCGGCTGAACCTCTGCTCGGCATTAGGAAGATTGGACGACGGGGTGCATTGGTAGATGCAGCTTGCCCTGGGTATGTTGATGCCTGTAGATAACAACTTGGTGTTACCTACAATGATCCTGATCTTGTAGTTGCGAGCGCGCTCAATGTTCTTATCCCGCTCGTCCTTAGACACGCCACCGTAGAACGGTACAGCCAAGACGTCATCGGCCAGTTTGTTGATGGTCCTCACCAACACCTTAATGGCCGTTACTCTAGCCATAGGGATCAGAACCATGTGACCACGTTTCGCATCTTGGATGGCCATCTTCGCAATCAACCTTAGCCTCTGAGGATTCAACTCCAGGTAGTTGATCATTGCCGTCCAGGACTTGTACTGGTAAGTAGGCGATACCTTAGTATCCACAAACACGATGCGAGGAACTAGCCGTTCCATTTTCAACGTGTGGAGGATGGGGCCCACTATGCGGTGCATCACCTTGTGCTTGGAGTCCTTGCGCTGAGGCGTACCGCTTAGACCAATTCGGTACTGGGTACTCAACGCTGCCACTACCTTGGCGTGTTCCGGGCTGGCGGAGCGGTGGCACTCGTCGACTACCATCACCGTAAACATCCTGCGGAGTTTCTTGAGCAGCGCCTGACCCTTAGGCGAAATGAAGGTCTGGTACGTAGCCAACGCCACGTCGTACCGCTTGAACTCGTCCAGTGTCTTTGCGAAGCCACATCTCTTGGTAGAGATGTTTGTGAGGGGCTTCTGTGTCTTGGACCCTACGAAGGTCTCGTAGAAATTTACAAGCCAGTCTCTCTGGGCGGCGATGATGATTGTCTTGCACTTGACTTGGCAAACCATAGAGGCTGCCATCACCGTCTTACCTGACCTAGGAGGGCTACGTAACACGCCGCGCCTGATACGGAGCATGTCGGCCACGGCAGCTGGCTGTGCGCCTCTAAGCTTGCCTACGAACTGTAAGGACTGGCTCTTCATCGGCACAACAGGCCACTGGGTAACCACTTGCAGGTCACGGTGACCGAACAGAAGCTTCAACCCTGCTTTGTCGCCTAAAGGAACTGTTAGGAAGTTCCTCTCGTTGAGCACTACCGTCTTGGAGAGTTTTACTAGGCCCAGATTGTTGGGGCACTCTTCGCAGGTGTCGGTTGGTCGATCCTGGAAGAACTCGCACTTCTCGCAAGCCGAGTCTTTGAAGAACTGAAAGGTCTCCCTCTCGTAAGTGGCCTCAATCTCCTCGCGAGATAGTTGGGACTTATCTATGTAGAAGGCTTCGCGGGCAAGAACCTTCAACGGCTTCGGTGGTTTTTTCAAAGGTCTTTTACCTTGTCGTGAGCCCAAGCAAAGGCTACTTTTCGCAGCAAGTAATTCTCTAGGAGAGCGCGCACGTCCTTATCAGGTACGTCCGTTTGGTCTGAAATTTCTCGGACCAGCCCGTTAAAGACGCCTTCGGGCAGGATTCCTCTCTTATGCCAAATCTCCACCTCTAACAAAGCCTCCTTAACATCCGAGGTAGGTATAGCATCTAGTGCAGAGCGTAGCGTGGACTTTTTCATATCTTGGTCTCGGGTTTGTACACGAGCTGGAGGAGAGCGACAGCGTTCTTCAATGCGTAGCCTGCTTGGTCGATGTCCTTGACGAACATGTCTAGCATCTCGGATATGCTTTGCATTCTAGCCATCGTCTCAATGCCTTCGCGGAACAGCGTGTCGAAGAACTGGCGCCGGCTGACCTGAGACTTGAGCCCTAGCTTCTCTCCATACCTGTGCATTAGGTAGCGGCGCACCACATCAACAGTGGTGTGCAGACGATCGCGCTTGTCCGAAACATTTACACGTAGCTCAACCATACGAGCTCGGTAGCTAAGATCCTTGAACAAGGCTTCGGTAAGCATCTTCGGGCCAATGTCTGAGGTGTGGAGGGTTCTGCTGGTGCGACCTGCGTGGAGACTCTTTGCCTCACGAACCACAGAGGCTAGGTCCATGCTCTCTACCTTCTCTAGGACCTTGAGATACTTTTGGTAAGCCGCATTGTTCTTAATGCGGTCCGTTGTGACGGTAGGTGAGGTCATGGTTCAGCTTTCGAGGTTGTCTTTGATCGCGGTAGGTAGCGTAGGGTTGACCGCTAAGGTCACCTCATTCTTCTTGTGGTAGAGGTAGAACAAAGGGGTTCGAGCTATCAGCAAGACGCCCGAAGGCACGCCTAGCTCTTTGTTATTCACTCGCTTCTCCCAGGCTTTGCTGTAAGCAAGGAGGGCAGACCCGTAGCACATGAAGCTGAGCGGTGTGTAGAACAAGTGGCCTATGGTTTCACCTTCGTACCCACCTAGGTGGAGGTCACCCACTCTGATGTAGGTGTCGGCGGGAACCAGCTGGGAGTCTGTGACGCTCAACTTGGTTCCTGCCGGTAGGTACTTGCTCAACAGCACGGTGTATTTCCGTCCGTGCGTGGAGTACGGGATAAAGACCTTCGACCTCAGGTTGGTCTGCAGGATGAACCGCATAGGATCACTCGGCCTTAGCCTTCTTTGCCTTAGCAGGTTTCTTCTCGTCACGGGACAGCAGGGCGAGCATATACATGAACCGGCCCTTCGTGAAGAAAAGCATCTGCTCACCCACAACCTGGAAGGTCACCTTGTTCTCAGGCAGTTTGGACAGGGCGTCCTTTAGGAAAGCAAAACCTGTCCTGAATGCAACAGACTTGGTGGGTTTGCACCGGAGGGTACTCTGAACCTTGCCGTGCGTCGACTTGAGCGTGACGGTACATCCCGAAGCCTTGTCCACGTCGAAATCAACGTACTCGCCTTTCTTGAAGATGGCCTCAATGTTGAGTGCTACGGCGCGCAAGTCCTCTGAGCTTAGGTCAAGGGATACTGTCTCGGAGCTTTTGAGCTTGGCTACTAAGGCGAAAGCGTCATCCGGAGAGATCTTGTTCTGGTTCTCCTGGTGAGGTAGCGTGAGTGCGAGCTGGAACACCTTGTTGTAGGCGTACAAGCTGGACTCGGTAGCGATCATGTAGAACGACATGCCGCCGAATTCCTTAGTGAGTAAGGACAGTGCTGAGTAAGGCACTACCAGGTCCAGTTCGCCAGTGACCTTGCTGTTCGATGTGTAAGCCAAGTGCCAGTTATCGTAGCAGATCATCTTGGCGCCCTTAGTGGTAACTCGGACCGCAACAGGCATGAAGCTATCGATGTTCAGCATCGGCTTGAGTTCAAGGCCAGGTAGGGACTGGGCAATGAACTCTACTACGTCCTGTCCAACCTTGGTCTTGTCGGACGTTTTCAGATCACTTGGGAGGATGTCCTCGATCTCGACCGTCGAGGTCACGAGCTCGGCTTCGTACCCCGAAGCCTTCACAAGCACGGTCGAGGAGTTGATGAGCAAGCTGACGTCTTTGCGTCCTGAGATGAGTGCCAATAAAGCGCCTGGCTCTACGGAGAAGGTTTTGTTCTTGTCCTCTTTGCCTACCCGCGCAGACACGTTGAGGCTAATGCCAATGCCTTTGTTGATGGCAGACAGTTGGACGGTGTCGCTGTTAACGACCTTGAAATGGGCAAGGACGTTGCCGCCGGAAGCAGCAACCTTCTGCAGGGTGCGAACGGATGTTACCAGTTGGTCGGTGTCGAAAGAGATAGCCATGGAATGATCCTTAGTGTTAGGGAGGCCGCAGTACCTACGTATTTACAGTAGGAAAAAGAAGGGTGGTAGCCACCAACTACCACCCTCCAAGACCTCCACCAAGAGGAAACGCCATGCAACCACACCCGGATCAGAGGTGCAGCCGTAATCAAATTACTGAGTTCGAGTAGCCCTACTCTCCGAACTCTAGGGTTTCGTCCACAGCCTCTAGCGCCTTGAGGAGGATGGCTTTATTTTTAGCCACCACGGTTTTCAGGTCACGAACAGACAAAGGACGGTTGCCCGTAGGTTGGTAGTCCGGGAGGCTCAACACGTAAGCAAAGGCACCGACCATAAGGTGATGGGTAAAACTGCCGTCCATCATACCTAAAGGGGCCACCAACTTCTCCGCTACCGCAACCTGGGACGCCCCTAGCGTAACAGGACCTTTGTCATCGGCAATTTCTTTGTTGCGAGTCGCTACTTGTTTAATGGTCATGTTCTATCCTTAGGATACGGTCAAGACGGCAATAATGGAGTACCCGGATTTACTGAAACATGGCTAGTCAGCCATCACACTTTCGGCAAGGATGATCAGTCTACCTGTCGTAGGTTCGGAATAGAAGAAAATGTCTGCGTAAGGGCTGACCTTCTTGAGAAAAGGTGCCAGCTCTCTACCAGAGATATTGGTGCTCTTTCCTTTAGGTAGAACGGCCTCGAAGTTCCATATGCCGTTTTCTACAGATCCATCTTCATCTTCTAGGATACGGAATATTACCGCTTGTTGGACGGCTCCTGAGTACCTCAAGAGTTTCTTGACGGATTCTTGGAACGACTTGTATATTGAGAGTATTTGAGGATTCATGTCCGACTCTTGCAGATAGATCTGCTGTCCTGCGGCGGTTTCCTTGAGACGAGTCGCTACTTGTTTAATGGTCATGTTCTATCCTTAGGATACGGTCAGATTGAGAGTGACCGCAACCTCATTGCCTTTACGGTCGACGATCGAGAAAGTGAAGGCACGTGCGCCGGCTGCCACTGCGCCTTGGATTACCTTCACGAGGCGCACGGTGTTTTGGGTAATGCCTGCATTGGCCGCCTGGTTGCCTGCGCTGATCACGAAGGCCTTGACATCGTTCTCCGCAGGATTGCTGACCACTCGAATGTAGGCAGGCTCCAGAGTAGGGAAGCTGACGGAGAAGGCAGCCACCCAGTTGAAGTCGACGAACCGCAGTCCACTCTGATTGGAGAACGCGGCATTGACGGCCCAGGATAGAGCCGCTGGTGTATTCACCGTAGGTGCAGGCGTAGTGGTCGTGACCGCAATAGGTGCGTTGTTGCCGTAGCACAACGAGTACACCATGACACCAGGCACGTACCTCAGAGTATCTGGGCCTAAAGTTGCCTGTTGCCAGCTACTCGCAGGGAGAATGTGCTTGAGGGGAATGAACTCCAGATGCGACGCCCAGGCTTCGGCCGCCTCTTGCGCCCGAGTAAAGACGCATCCCATGTAGTGGCTGAGGCGTGGCAGGAAAGGGAAGGCAGGGCCAGTGCTAATCTTCTGGATGTTCACCGTCTTGCCTGCAGTGAGCAAGCCGGACAGGTCGAAGGTAGTCTCTGTACCGTCGAAGGTAGTGGGCGTGATGGCGAAGAGGCCGACAATTTCGCCATCCCCAACGATAACAGGCAGGAAAGACTGAGGCATCGTCGGCGCAGTGATGGCGGCTAACGTGCCCAGAATGCCTTGAGCTTTCAGGCTGAGGATGTTGTCCGAGGTAGCATCACCTGAGGTCAAGGTGACAGGCGTCACGCTCTGAGGAGGCAGTACCTTGGGTTGACCGAAACTATCTTGCAACGACACAGGGTAGTTGGCCAGGTTAGGCACGTTGTAGTCGCCTACATTTACTGGCGTGAGGGTGAGTTTGCTGGCCGCAACATGAGCAACGAAGTCGCCCTCATTGAAGGTAGCCAGAGACAAGGGAACTCGGGCGCTGGCGCCCGCTGTACCCACAGGGCGAAGCGTAACCAGTTTGCCGTAGGCATCGGTTAGGCTAATAGGGTACGCAGCCTGGTTAGCCACGGTGTAGTATTGGAGCATCGGATGTCCTTTTGTAGGTGGGGCAGTAAGATGAAATTACTCAGTCTTAGGAAAGACTAAGCCGGTAACCTCGTCTAAGGTTTGCCAGCCTGTTTGGCACAAGGAAGCCACCAGGCCAATGTAGGCACGCCAGCATTGCATTGGATAATACGTGACAGGGATTATGCCCATAGGAACCTCAAGGTGAAGTGGAGTTAGTCTTATAGTCGTCAGGGAGATGTGCCCTGGCCAGCTCATCGTAGTAGGCATCTCGGCAGTGGTTGCGATCCCAGAACACTAGGTTTATCACGTGCCTGAACCACCAACCTTCTCTGTAAGCTCGTGCACTGGTGGTTTCGTCTGGGCTGCCTTTAAACACCAGGACGTTGCCGCCCTGAGAGAGCCATAGCAAGATGTTTTTGAAATGCTGACTTATTTTCAAGGAACGTTCTCCTGTGTCAGAGGCCAATAGGTGTAATTCCTTCGATCGTCCCAAGTGAAAGTGAATCCTGAGGAACCACCCGGATACTCCTCAAGCATCTTGCCTTGATCTAGTTGGGACATTCGAGCAACCTGCCACTGAGGAGAGAAGGGCTTTACTCCTAGCTCCGCTTTACCTACGAAAAAGAAGTCCGAGGAAATCGTATCTACTACCAGCTGAGACGTCTGAGACTGGGCCGCCAAGTCTCGCATCACCCGTGAGAGTAGAGGAGAGGTCACTTTATGGTCGTATCCATCCGGTGCTACTGACTAGGTCACCATCCCCATCGTAGCCATATATGTTAGTGAAGCTGGCGCCCTTGTACGTAGCGGTGGTGTAGGATACCTTCTTGAGGCCGCCGAAGGTGCCGTACACGTAGGTTACGACGTAGAGGTTGCCTAGGTAAGTGCCACTGACCTGAATCGGGTCACCTTGCCCATCGTACAAGATGGTACTGCTGCCTAGCGTCAAGGCCAACCCCAACTCAACTATCAGCATCTCATTGGTGTAGACAACACCAGAGGTCGACTCAAAGATAGGAGCGAACTCGTTAGGTATAGGGAGGTTATCGTCAGGCGCCACAACAGGAATTTCTGCCACGCAGGTGAGGCCTAGTGGTATTCCCGTACCGTCTTGCTCCGGTACAAGGTTGACCGTTAAGGCTATGTGGGCGCGGGAAGTCGGCTCTAGCTGGATGAAGGTGCCTTCGTACAAAGGCAAGGCCGAAAGTTGGGTGCCTGTCTGTACCGCCACAGCCAGGACTTTGCTGCGCCTAATGTGGGCAGCAACTACAGGCGTCGAAACATAGCTCGCGCCAATTTTCTGCCAGGTGTTGAACTGAGGGGCAAATTCAAGGACTTCGCCTAGCATGTCCTCTACAGGAACGTACCCGTTGGGCGTCCATAGGTCAAGGCCAGAAGGCAAGTCTAGGTACCCTATACCTGCCAGTGTAAGGCGGTAAGGGTTAGTCATGTTGACGTACTGAGTGAAAGATACGGGATAGACTTGGCGCGGTACTGTTACCCTCTGGCCGTACCCTAGAGGATACTCGACAAATGCGGATTCTAGAGCCATCGCTTAGAGTATTATCAGTGTTAAGGACACATGAAATTACTCAATGGCACACCTAGGCCGAGTTCTTCTTGTGTCTGTGGCAGATGTACTTGAGGTCGTAATCTGCTACGCCGAATTCTTGCTCTGCGATTTCGTAAGACAGACCTTGCCTCAGCACCATGTGTGCAGCTTTTCTCAAGGCACTCATCTTAGGGTTCGCCACTAGGCTAGTAAAATACTCTCGAGCATTATCGTCCAGGACTTCCAAGGCGGTGACGAACTCTTTGTTGGAGAACTCGTTAGCCAGCCAATCGAAGAAGCAGGCTTGAATCCAACCGCGAATGGATGCATCTTTTATCGCGTATAAGGCTGTCTGCGTAGGGGCCAAAACGGACTTGCCCGAGGCAATTTTCAACAGCTGGCTAATGGCTAGGGCAGGAGTGTATCGCAAAGGCGCCGGCGATAGATCAGACAGGGCTTTGCGAATGTCGTCGCCTCTAACAGGAAGGAGTTCGTACCTGAACAATGCTCCTTCCGCAGGACGAGCACCTATCAGAGGTATGCCCCACTCTCGAAGAGTAAGAGGGTTACCAGGAACGAAACCTACACAAGGCTTCTTGAGCCTAGACTTTATCCGAAGTAGCAAAGGGAGAGATTGGAAGTACAAAGGGAACGGCACTACGTCTTCGCCCAGAATCTCTTTACGGACTCCCTGAGGAGTGACGTAGCCGAAATTTAAAGACTGGCTCTGGCAGAGGTACAGGAACTCTAGGTACGTGGTGTGGCACACGCCATAGACTTTTCTCAGCATCATCGCGGACGTCCTTCCACCAGCCGAGAGACACCGTTCTTCTTCACCGCAGTAAAGCACCTGGCAGACTCTAACCCTTCGGACGAGTTCGGGGTAATCACCACAATGTGCGGTATCACTTTGTTCAGTACAGGCAAGAAACTCCAGAAACTATTACGCATCTCTTCACCCATGTTGGCGGACGGTTCGTCTAGAATTAGAAGGTTTGACCTGCGAGACTCTGGCATCAGAGATACAAAACTCATGATCAGTAGCAGGCTGAACATACGGGATTCTGCACCAGACAGCCTGCGTACCTCAACTGTCTTCACTTTACCTAGGTACCGCTTGTGTACCAGTATCTCAAACTGAGTTCCCAGGCGTATCTCGAATTTGTAGGATTCGGAATAGACGAATCGAGCGTACTTGTTGAGGCAGTCTTCAAGGTGCTTGGCTACTCTTTGCACCATAAGTTTCTTGATGCCTTCGTTACCATAGGCTTCCACCAAGAGCTTGAGTGCTTCTTCGTCGTTTATCGAAGCTCTCAGTGGGGCCAGCTTAGCCTTCACCTCTTTGATCTGTGCCTGTGCCTGCAGTGCCTGATCTAGGCGTGACTGACGGTGAGGCAGCTTCTCTATGTGCCTAGTAAGTTCGTCCTTGAGTTCGTCTAGGTGACTGCACGAATAACGCTGAGCTCTGGTTAGCTTCTGTGCCTTACGCAGCTGGTCTTGAATCGGTCGAAGTGTATCCACCAACACCAAGGCTGCCGTTACCTGGCGCAGAGAGGCTTTAACCGAAGCTAGGTCTCTCTTAGGCTTAGGTTGCTTGGCAGGAGGAAGAGACAACTCCTCCTGCAAGTCTGCGGCTGCCACGTAAGGTTTGTACCTACGCACCGCAGCCTCACAGACAGATATCCTGGCTTGTACTTCGTCTAAACTATTTCTAATCTGCTTCCGCTTGTCCAGTATCTCTTTCGCCTTGTGTGCCTCTTCCGCTTTGTCCAAACGGCTTTGCAGCTTGGCTACTTTAGCCGACAAGCCTACGAACAAACCGGAAGGCACAGATTGCTTGCACGTAGGGCAATTACCTTTAGTGAGCTGATCCTTTAGGTCAATCAGACTCTGGAAGTTGTGTATCTGCGCCTCGAGGTTCTTGCGGTTAACCAACAAGTCGTCCCTGTCAAAATCCACCTTAGCAGGCATTGAGGAGGTGAGTTCTTCCCTCTCCTCTAGCAGGTCGGCAAGCCTGTCTGATGCTTGTTTGTACTTGCTGGCAAAGGCTTGTATCTTGGCCTTGGTCAGGTCTTTGTCTATCTTGAGCTTGGCTAGCTTACGCAAGACTTGGGTGTTGGACTCTTCCCACTCCAGTCTCTGCTGACGATACGCGGCGTACCTTCGAGCCTCGTCTTCGAGTAGCTCCAGCCGAGCCTGCTTGCTCTGCAGGCGATCGGTGTACTCAGACCAATCCTCAGCCAGCGAGATGCCTGACTCTAGGAGTAGAGCCACCTGCTTGCGGTTAGCCTTCTCCAGGTCTATCAGAGTCTGAATTGACCGTAGCTCTTCTACCTTAGCCGTGAGGTCCGCCAAGACCTCTTGTCCTCTACTGACCTGCGCCGTAAGGGCTGATACATCTACCTCACCCAGGTCGGCTTTCAATTTCTTGTACTGCTGAACGAGCTCTTTGAATACGGCTTTGTCGGTCACCAGCTTCCGCAATTCCTGTGCGAACAGCTTCCGCACAAGGTCAATCTCCTCTAGTCGAAACAGGTCGATAAGGAAGGTGCGGCGTTGTGCAGTGGTGCCCCGTTGGAAGAGATTAGGCCGGGCAGAGTCGACGTAGTCTAGCGTGTAGAACTCTTCTTCCGTTCGGTCGAGGAACTTAGCTAGCCTCTGCTGGGCGTAGGACTTGGTCCGTGTTCCTAGTTCCTTGCCATTCAGATTCAACGACAAGGATTCGCCACCTTTACGGCCTGTGCGTGTCACCACTAGGTGGTCGTCACCTCGGCGCAAGGCCAGTTTCTCTACACCACTTGTCCGTTTGTCCCTCTTAGACACCAAGGGCGAGGAGTTAAAGAGCAGCTCAGGAATGTAGCTAAACAGCCTAGACTTACCCGCAGCATTGGTGGACCCGTGGTTAGCATCCTTGTTTAAGCCGTAGATGACTGTAATGCCTTGGTAGGCAAGGTCTAGGTCAGCCTCGCCGTAGATGTCAGAGTTCTTAACCTTTAGCCGTTCGTAGACCAGGTGTGACATGTTATTTGAGGGAAGTACGAAGGTCTCGGATCAAAGAGTACATGCAGGCGCTGATCAAATTCTGCTCCGGCACCAGGAAGCTGGCGGCCTGCTGCCGCAGAGATACTAGAGCGGCCTGCGTAGTGGCGTAGGTCAAGATGCGATTAGCAGATGCAGCTAGGTGCTTACCACTCTCCTGTTCGCTGAGTTTGTTGACCCAACCAATAACCTCGTCGCCATAGACGTTCGGCCACACCTTAGGATGCCTCTCGTCTTTCAGCACATGCCTGTTGAGCACGTAGGCGTTCATGTGTAGTAGCTTGTTGATGAGAGTAAAGGAGTCACCCGCGTCCAAGATAGCTTTCTGTACCACAGAGAACTTGTGCGAGTACACGCCAACCAAGATACGTACAGCCAACTCGTCCTCTACGGTCACAGAGTCTTTCAGTACCTTGAGGATGTCGTCCTCGCTGACCTCACCGTCAGTACCTGCGGTATACTGCACGATAGACTCAAGGAGTGAAGCTGCGGCTCGCATCTCCCCGCTAGAGAACCGGGCGATCTTCTTGATCACCTCCTTGTCCATAGACAGCTTCTCGCTCTTGCAGATACGCATGAGGTACCGGGCCACCATGCTGAGGGTGGGGGACTCTAGGATTAGATGCGAACACCTGTTAGCAATGGCTCGGCCTGCTCCTGAGGCGAATTTCTCCGGCTCCATGGAGCACAAGATGAACACCGTGTTCTTGGGTGGTTGCTCCAAAGGTTTCAGGATGGCATTGGCTGCTGCACCTGTTAGCTTCTGGGCCTCGTCGATAACGATGAACCGCTTCTTGCCGCGCATAGGGTGAAGCAACGATACAGACACGAGCTCCCGCACATCGTCAATGCCACCTTCGGAACCTGCGTTCTTCTCCAGGTAGTCAGGGTGACGTTCTACGTCGTCGGAATCCAGAACGTCTGCGGCAAAACATCTGGCTAGGGTTGTCTTGCCTACAGAGGTAGGTCCTGTTATCAGAAACGCATTAGGAAATTTGTTGGTCTTAATGACGCCTTTAAGGCGGGTGGTGGCCACGTCATGGCCGATGATCTGGGACAAACGAGTGGGCCGATATTTAAGGTGGAAGGCGTCAGCCATTATCTGGTTTCCTCAGGTTGGATTCAAAGATCTGTTTGTGCAGCTCTAGCACTCGTCGGCGCAAAGGTGCTTCTACTTGTCGCTTGGTAAGGAAAGCTTTCAGGTCAGCCTTAGGTTGGTACAAGCTGGTTACCGACTCTGCCGATCGCCACTCCTCCTCCAACAAGGTTTTCAACTCGCCTTTCGTCTTGAAGAAGATGATCTTCACCACGTTAGGGTACGGTGCAAACGAAGTCTCGTCCATTATCACTCCTTCTTGGACGTAGACCTTGTAGAGGTGCAGCGGGTTAGGGCTAATCTTTTTCAGGTCTTTCGTTCCCCAGATCTCCAGGTTAATTAGCTTGAAGTCAGGGTCGTTAGGGACCATCTTTATCTTGTGCGTCAGGTCAGACGCGACCTTGAAATGGTGAAACTTCTTCGGCAGAGATTCACCGAAGTTGGTTTGGTACAAGGTGCCAGAGAAGTAATGTCTATTAACACTATGTGGCGTGTGTAGATGACCTACAAGAGACAGGTGCTTGGTGGAGACACCTTTGGATATCCTCATGCCGTTGTCTCGGATGGACCCTGAACTCTCGAAGTGACCTACGTTCAAACAGTCGGCGCGAGTCTTGACATACGGGTAAGGGAGGAACTGAACAGGTACACCGCCCATAGTAATGACCGAAGGCTGCGTATGGACTCGCAGCTTCCTCTCGCCACCGAAATGACGGTGTACCCAGGACAACAGTTCCAAGGAGTGTCGACCGTGTTCGTCGAAGTCGTGGTTCCCTAAGATCACGTCGAACCGCAAGCCGCGGTAGTCATCCTGAAACAGGAGGTCCCAGAAGGCTAGGTTAGCCTCGTAGGACATGCGAGCCGTGTCCCCTACGTCACCGTAGAAGAACACGTTATGCACGTCACGATCCACCGCGTAGTCTAGGGCCTTCCTTACTTCGGCTACGATAAGATCGTCGGCTTTAGGAAACAGCTTGTTGAGCTTATCGAAATGGAGGTCGCCGATACCTACGCCTTCCAGCATGGGTTACTCCTCGCTACTGCCTTCGTCGTCCGCATCAGGGTTCGCCTTCTTCTTGGCGATAGCTGCTTTCTTCGCAGCCTTCTGATGCGCGAAGTACAGGTCCAACCCCTTCCCGGACTTCATTTGCTTTTCGCAGAAGGTACGCAGCATCATCGGCTTTAGCCCTAGTTTAGTGAAGATGGACTTGATCTTAGGCTTGTCGCCGATGATAAGAGTCTTGAAGACGCTCCATGGCAAAGGCCTGCGGAAAGGTTTCTCCTGACCATGCAAGTGGATGTGGATGGCCTTACGGTTACCTGTAGCCTGACCTGTAGACCGCAGGTACTCATACGTGTCGTAGACAAGGTCGAAGCCTTGGGCAACACCGTCGACGTCCTTGATCCACAAGCGCAGGAAGCACTCTAGGTAAGGAACGCTCAGTTTGTTCTTGTGCGCCCTGATGTGGACATAGCGGTACTCGTCATCACCATCGCCAGTCAAAGACGGCTCTAGTTCGATTAGACCTTTGCCTTTAGCCCCATCCACCGCCGAGATAGCCCGCGAGGTGCACTTGAGACGCACATCAGAGTAGAGCTTGAGAGCTTCACCACCAGGTTCGTACTCAGGGTTTCCGAACATGACCATAGGTTTCAGCCGAAGCTGGTTAATGCCGAACACCGCAATCCTCTTGCCGCGCATTCTGCCCTTAACCCGCTTGAGCTGGTCAGAGAACATCCGGGCTTGTGTAGCGATAGCGTTGTTAGGATCGTCGACGTCTTGCTTCTCTGGAAGCATCGCTGGGTAAGAGTCAACCAACACGATGGCCTGCAAGGAGCCGTCCGGTGCAGGTACGCGCAACTTGCCGGTCTTGGACAGGTAGGACTTGTCGAACTTGTCCTTGACGATGGCCCGGTTGGGTTTCGTATCTTCGTAGACGTAGTACCACTGGTCTCCGAGTAGTTTCTTGTCTGGAAGCTTGCGCTCGATCGAAGCCAGGAAGTCGAAGAACTTCTCGGCAACAGCCTCAGAGCGATAGCGAATAACCGGCGGGTGAACCCATTGACCTTTGTTGTCTTTTTCGCCAAACACTTCACTGATGCTAGTAAACGCTCTGCGTGTCACCTTACGCATGATCGTTTCGTAGTATTCAGGGCTCGCTGAACCTTCAAAGTCCCAGTAGGCCAGGATAGGGATTCGGCTGAACAGAGCCGAGAAGAGAATGTTGACCGCTAGGGTTGTCTTACAGGACTGCTCTTGCCCGAAGTTGGTGTACCAGCCTGCGGTGATCCCTCCGCCTAGCAAAATGTCTAGGCACAATAATCCTGTGGACATTCGGGCTTCGTTAGGCACTAGGCCACCATCCGATATGTCCAGTTCTTTCTCGATCAAATCGAGTACCGTCGTTATGTTGCCATACGGATTAAAGGCGTCTTCAACTGCCTCCTGAACCGCTTTTTTCTTACCAGGGTTTGCCTTACGAGCAGACTGTGCCATTACAGGACCCTTTGCTGAGGTGAAATGAAAAACGGCGCCCTATGCAAGCGGCGCCGTGGGCGAGAAGCGGTTACGCCTTACCGCCGGGACTTCTTGACAGGCTTCTTGGCTGCAGGCTTCTTGACGGGTTTCTTCTTGCGAGGAGGTTCATCCTCGTCTTCATCCTCGTCTTCATCCTCGTCTTCATCCTCGTCTTCATCCTCGTCTTCATCCTCGTCTTCATCCTCGTCGACAGGCTTCTTCTTGGACTTGGCAGCCGGCTTCTTCTTGGCGGACTTCTTCGGAGGCTCGTCTTCGTCTTCGTCCTCGTCCTCGTCTTCGTCCTCGTCGAAGTCATCCTCGTCTTCGTCGACGGGTTTCTTCTTGCCTTTAGCAGCCGGCTTCTTCTTGGCTACAGGCTTCTTCTTGGACTTCTTCGGAGGCTCGTCGTCCTCGTCTTCGTCCTCGTCTTCGTCCTCGTCTTCGTCTTCATCCTCGTCTTCATCCTCATCTTCGTCCTCATCTTCGTCCTCGTCGACGGGCTTGCGGGACTTCTTCTTGGCTACAGGCTTCTTCTTGGAC
>OFQV01000022.1_pt1 | contig 49983 bp, 73 predicted proteins | sample 1542971 | NCBI WGS metagenome assembly OFQV01 (sample SAMN07774229, study PRJEB24372) | wastewater metagenome | isolation source: WWTP Cannobio (Effluent) | place: Italy: Cannobio | collected 2016-01
CGGGATTCGTCCGGTCTAGACCTTGTAACCATACTAAGAGAGCTATCAAAAGACCTAATGGTCGCACTAAGGAAGCTCCCCTAGCTCAATTCATGCCGCGCAAGTACAGAATCACGTCGGCGGTTTGTTCGGGCTGATTACCTGAAATTGACTGTCAGGGTGATTCTATCTAACAGATACACAACTAATCAATGTGTGTTTATGTGTGGTGCAAATCCACACGGCGGCACTAAGTAGTGCTTCAAAACTTGAAACTGAAAGGATACTGTTATGGCCACTAAGGCGAACGCTCATAAGGATGCTGAAATGGCACAACGGTTGCGCGGTACTTCCCGCGGGACTGGCCGATGCCCTATCTGCCACAACGTGGTTGCCAACGGTGGCAATCACACTACCATGACTTGCCAGGGCCCCCACAGGAAGGGAGATTCTGGCACGAACGCTGGAGTGCTCAAGCCCGGAGGCTGACCTAACAGCGTAGGCAAATCCCCCCTCACGGCTATACGCCGATACTGTTAGACCGCTAGTGATAGCCGATAGCCGGCTAAACGTGTAGGCGCAACCTACCGCTAGCACTAAATATTCCGTTAACATTGTCTAGTTGGTAGGTTCAATTCCTACACTTGCACCATACTAGGTGACACTTCAACAAAGGAAAAGGCAATGGATAAAGACCACGCCGTACTGTTAGCAGAGGCCGAGCGCATGGCAGGAATCGTACGGAACCGTGACCTAGACCCATATAGCTCCTACTTCGCCGAGCTATGGGCAGAGACTCTGGCACAGCCGCCTGTCGAGTGTCAGGTATGCGACGGGTCAGGTTTGGTATATGTCAGTGAGTGCCCGTGTGGTGTGGATTGTTGTGGTTGGGTGCCCGAACCGTGTCCGCGCTGTAGGGTAGTACTCGACTAAGCGAGTATAAATAGGTTTTAGGCTTAGTGCGTTGCTGTTGCGTGGGTAGACCACCTGCCCACGTAGCAGTAGGTAAGTAATCCTACAAAAAGAGTGCATGACACCTATGAATAACAAACAAAAAATACTTCTCCATTTGGGTAGACTACTGTTGCAATCTGACACCTTGCTACAGTTTAAGCACCTACGGCTTATTTGGAATCAAACCGCTTGTGCTTTGTACAACAACTGTTGGCCAAAGGAACACAGTAAGTACTGTGACAACAATGACTGCCAGGGCTGTGGTGGCATTCACATTGTAGCAAACAAGCGACTTTTGCAAGGATTCCACTATTAGACATAGCAGTATCTCTTAGTTGAGATAGCTGTAGGTGGCGAAACCTAACTATGTCACTTTTGGGATAGCTGTAGCGGGGAGGATAACTACAGTAGTAGTTTCTAATGGAAACCGTCCCAAACACTAGCACTAATAGCTCAAAGGTAGAGCGGCGCCATTACAAGGCGATGGTTGTAGGTTCGACTCCTACTTAGTGTACTTACTGGGTTAAAAAGGGCCTTATCAGTCCTACAAAGCCAGTAAAGCGGAATGATAAACCGCTTAGATTAGTAATCTCTTATGTGAGATTGTTAGTCTGCGCCGAGAGAGCGCAAGTCGATACCTGATTCGACTTTAAATAAATGAGGGACAGGTTAGCAACTTCCTGATAAAAATAGAAGTGGGTAGCTACAGGTATAGCAGTATCCCAATTCTGGCACTTATATGTCAGATGTCGGGATAGCTGTAGGGAGCGAAACTCACCTATACCACTTGGAATGACAGTGCCATAACGCGTAGACTGTCAATTCGCTGCCAAGTTTACAGGCTATCTGGTGCAATCTGACGCCGGAAAGTAGGGTGCAAATCCCTACTAGCGAACTAATGGAACACCTAAGTACTGTGTGTCTGTTCTTGCTTCTCATTGCGTTCTTTTCAGAAAGGATTGAGTAATATGGGGCCACTAGTTCTAGACCATACAGAGCTAGTAGTAGCTACTGATGCTCTTGAGGGGTACTGTCCAGTCTGCAATGACTTTACAGTAGACTGTATTGAGCCGGATGCTGACGGGTGCTTTTGTCCGTGCTGTAAGACTACCAACGTAATGTCGATAGACATTGCAGTTGCTATTGGTCTTATTGAAGTAGCTGATGGTGGGCTGTACTGGAACTAAGCAGCCGGTTTGGTGACCTTGCAGGTTCGAATCCTGCGCCCGGCACGAGGTAGTAGCATGGAAAGCGATGATACAGAGTTGCTTCGCAGACTTCGTAACATGGTCTGCTACCATGGCTACAAAAACTCTCTAATTGAGTGGACACTTTCTGATAGCTGGCTTTCAGTTACAGAGGTTAGTGGTCCACAACTTCCTGTCTCTGGAGAAATCAGTGGTCGATAAGTCAATTCCTCATATCCACATTCGTTACGTACGTACTGACGGATTCGTCCGTGCGTATAGAATCTGGACCTACTGGACAACCACGACTGGTGCTATTCTCGACAATCCTGAGATTGTTCTAGAGGATATCCATATCAGTGACGGCACCTTCAACAACTACAAGATGCACCTTCTTTTTGGGAGCAAGTAGTATGTTTTCTCGAAAGCGTCGTAGTACACCAAAAGGTAGTTTCCCTCGATACAAGCGTATTGAGTACACAGCCAATAGGTATGACTTTCGAGATGTTCTAGGCAAGATGGCCAGTTGTGGATATCCCAAGCTGGGAAATCTCATTTGCCAAAAAGGTAGAGTAATGGTTCTTGCGTATGGAGCACATAAGGTGGTCCGTATCTGTCTCAAGAACTGGTACACTACGCCCGATAAGCCGGACTACGCGACTATTGCGGACGTTAATATTGCCAAGAGCCTAATCAACAACCCTATCCCGCGCTGTGTTCGGGTTTATAAGGCTGAGTTGATTGCAGGTGCTTCTGTAATTACCATGCGTAAGTACAGTGGTATTGGAGCCCGCCGTAGTTACGAGTCTCTTTCCGAACTAACTGACGACGACATGAACACCACTATCCCCGCACCAGGAGAACCTGGTTTCTATAGGGAACACGAACTTAACTGGGATGTTCACAACTGGAACGTTGGTACCTACCCAAAGGACCCTACCAGGAAGCTGGTACTGTTCGATGTGTGGTCGTCTATAGGTTAACATGTCCAAGTCAAGAACAAAGCGATACAACAGGAAGTACAATGGCTCCAAGTACACCTACAAAAATGCAGCGGTAAAGTTTACTGCTGTTTTGCGTAGTCTTGTTGGGTACCCTAAGATTGGCCGTCTCATTCTTGAGAAGGGCAATGTTCGTGTATACGCATATGGAGCACACAAGGTTGTTCGTATCTGTGTAAATAGTGGGTACAACTACAGCTCAAACAAGGCTGATGTTTGTTTAGCAAAACATCTAATCAGCAACCCTATTCCTGGTGCTCCTCGAATATTCAAAGCAGAGTACGTTAGTGGTGCTTCTGTTATCTTGATGCGCAAGTACTCGAGAATCGGGGAGCGTAACCGCCAAATATACGATAGGTATGGGCTAGCCCGTGATTGCGTGTTTGACCACGAACTCAGTATTACATACGAGGTTGGCGACCGCAAGATATCCTCAACACCATTCTGGGACGCGCACAAGTACAATGTTGGGTACTACCCAAAAGACCCGACTGGTACTCCGGTTTGTTTCGACATTTGGTGTGCGGTCGGCTAAGAAGTACCAGGTTGGATGGCGGAATTGGTAGACGCACTGGCCTTAAAAGCCGGTGAAGAAATTCGTGTGGGTTCGAATCCCACTCCAACTACACAGTAGGAGCTTATTGTGGCAAATTCTGGGTTTGATTGCCCAAAGTGTGGTTCTGTGGGTATGGGAGTAATCCTTGCCGGAACTATCATCCATCCTTGTGATAGTTGCCACTCTGGTGTTACCCGTGTCCTTACTAGAGATGTGTGGGTTCTAAATAGTTGGGTGTACACAATCCACACACTAAGCCTTAGTGAGCTGGAAAAGTGCTCTCCAGAAAAACACACTGTCGCAACAGCTATGAGGATTGGGCTTTTCCCTGGATGGTCCATGGAAACCCTGTCACTATCCATCGGGGATCTGTGTGTAAAGGGCAGTAGGACTGGCCCTGTTGATTGCTACACATTCCTTACGTACAACGAAGCCCACGAAATGTTTGTTGTTGGTAACCCTAGAGGCTACTACGACGACGGCCTGTTTGTGTTTGCAAGGAAGATGCCGTGACAATCTATATCACTGCACTATACGATGCCTCTGGTCGTATTACTAAGATGTTCGGTCCTTGTGATTACGAGTCTTGTGTCGATATTGCAAAGCAGTGGAGGTACCAGGGAACTACTAGATTGTTGAAGCTTACTGAAATTGCAGAGTGGAATCCTCCACTTGTAACTCATCTCTAACCAAGGAATTTACTGTGTCTACTACTAAGAATGAAGTCAACGAGGATACCTGGAACAAGTTCTGTGCCACTACGTTCTCGGTCACGTACACGGATGACCGCTTTGATGATTTCGAGACTTCTGGTGTTGACCTGTGTGATGACGGCTCATACCCGTCTAACATGCTTGTTGCAGCGTACAAGGCGTTTGAGGCCGGCATCCCCTGCACCATTCCATCTTCGGTACATAGCCTCTACCCTGACCTTATTGCTACTGTTACTGTCGTAGGTAGCAATAACTGATAGTACTTACACCTAACTGATAGTATTTACACCTACCCGTAGAGGGTAGCGTACCAGTAGCTCAGCTGGATAGAGCACCCGCCTTCTAAGCGGTAGGTCGGAGGTTCAAGTCCTCCCTGGTACACTAGGAGTTGCTATGGAAAGATTGCTTTTTTGTGGGTGGGAGTTGTTTCCAGAGCCTACAAGTAACGAGTTGATTTGGCACTGGACATCTGGTTATCCGATTCAGCTCAAACTCTTTGCTTTTTAGGTAGGAAAAATCTTGGTTTTGTGGCACTCGCGCACAGATACCATTACCTTTGACCTTTTCACAACGAGAAAGTTGGCAACATGGAAGTAGCGTATTTTGACTACTTTGAGATTTCTATGACTCTAGAGCAGGCTGCTTCTGCTTCTCATGCTGGAGACTGTGAGCAGGATGTAGTTGCACTTCTAGAGCTTCCTGAAATTTCCGACCAGCTTGACCTTATTGGTCCTGACCTTATTAAGAAGGAGCTACTTGAGTTTGGGTGGATTCAAGAGGAGCTTAACGACGAAGAGCTAAACCGTAGGAGAATCGTGTGGCTTGCTACTGGTAGCCTGATGTCGTCACATCGTGATAGGCTGCTCTAAGCTGTTTTGACTAGGTGGATTGGCATCCCCGAAAGCGCGTAGTGTGACGCTACGTTTCACAAAGCTCTAACTGACAGGCTCGTTAGTTGGACACCTAGTCTTTGGCCACATAGTACAATGGTTAGTACAACGGTTTTTCACACCGTAAAACAGGGTTCAATTCCCTGTGTGGCTACGACACGTAACAACAATCTGAGGGAGACATGCTTAAGATTATTGCTTGGGACGATATGGTAGAGGGTACTCGTGGTATTCCTTGCTCGAACATCCAGACGGCTCTTTACTATGTAGAGCACGAAGGTAATATCGAGGTTGATGACTACGTAGAGTATAGTCAGGACGTGATGTTCCAACCTCCGTGGTGGGTGGTGTTTGAACCGGAAGGTAACTAACGTGCTAAGACGGCCAAAGCTGTCGCTGGTAGTGGAGGCTTGCAGTGCTTTTCCTCCTGGAACAAATGTTACTGTCTCTGTATCACACGATAGTTTACTTGTCTCTAACGATGGTGGGGTTGTTGGCCCCGCAGTTACTTTCTCTCTGAACGGAAGAAAGAGTATTAGAAAAGCCCTAGACAAGCTAGAGGCTTCTCTGAATACTCCAAAGAAACGCTTTACAAAGGACAACGATAATGAAGAAGCTTAACCAGGATAACTGGCAAGAAATGTTCTCTACATCCTTCAAAATCACACTGAAGGATGTTGACGAGGTAGTAGCAAAGTCGGTGGTTACCGGCAACGACATTTGTAGAAGGTTCCCTGTCTTTGTTGCAGTTGTTACCTGGGAGGTATTCTCTACAGGTATGCCTGTTACAGTCAATAACGAAGAAACTACTACTCTTACTGTGGAGGTTGTAAAGTGATTGACAAGATTCTTGCTACGTCTGTAACTATTACTGCTGACGGAACTACGTCTGAATCACAGACTATCTGTGATGCGATGGTCCAGTGTGTAGATACTATTTTAGGTGACCCAGAGTCGGCCGCTTCGTCTTTGTTGGCAATCTGTATCATGTTCACTGCTGCGTACGTTGGTGAGCCTGTTACTGTTGTTACGGGACTTACTGCTGCCCCGGCTGCTACCACCACCACTAACTAAGGATAACCGACATGAAGAAGTTTGATGCGTCTATTCTCGAGGCTACTGTTTCTCTCTACCAGAACGACGTACACAAGGGAGATGTGTCTGTTGCAAACGCAGTCCTTGACTGTGCCACTGTTGTCCAGATTGCTCCAGACCTTGCCCCAAGTTCTATCGTTGCGGCCGCACTGATTGTTGCAGCCGCAATTACTGGAGAGACTTTCGAAACTTCTGATGGTCTGTCTATTAGACCTGCTGCCAAGGACGCTACTCCAGATGCAAACTGATTCTGACTTCGTAGTATGCGTTGCCAAGGTCTTCTCTGTAGAGAAGCATCCTGGTGCGGATAGACTCGACGTAGTTACTGTTGGTACGAACACGCCGTTTCCCGGTATTTCTGTCATCTGTTCTCGTGGTGACTACAAGACTGGTGACGAAGTTGTCTACGTATCTCCTGGCTCTATCGTAAACCTCGAGGACCCCAGATGGCACTTTCTGCGTAGCCGTGCCGGTTGGAAGTTCGATGAGAAGGGTAATTGCCTGCTTGTAGGTAAGCCTACTTATCGAATCAAGCCTATGACGCTTCGTGGTGTAAAGTCGTGGGGTATCACTACGCCGCTTCCTGAGGCACTTACTTCGTGGGACATCGGTGAGGATATGTCTGTGGTACTCGGTATTACCAAGTACGTAGACTCTGTTGCTGAGGAAAAGCGGCACAATATCCAAAAGAACACTCCCCCACGCAAGGGGCTGTTTGCTAGAATCATCAACAGACTATTTTCTGGTGAGACTCGACATATGTCTGCGCCAGAGTACGGTGTTACCAACCTTCGGTACGGTTCTCCGTTCCTTCCTGACGAGAATGTACTTGTCACAGAGAAGGTCCATGGTACAAACGTGCGGTTTGTACGATTCGGAAACAAGCTGTATGTAGGTAGCCACCGTACCTGGAAGACTGACAACAGAAGTCGTGTTCAGAAGTTCTTCCGTACCAAGGGAGAGTACAACGCTAGCTCGTGGTATGGGTCTGACATCTACACTACTGCTGTCAGTGCGCTACGAGGAGTAATGACTATTGATGAGGGCGTAGTTTTCTACGGTGAAATCGTAGGCAAGACTCCTGGTGGTAAGGACATTCAGCCTGGATTCAACTATGGATTCACTGGTCCAGAAGTACTTCTGTTCTGTTCTGCGTGGGATACAAAGAAGGGTAGATGGGTAGTAGCTGGTCTATGCCTAAACGAGTGTGTGGTTGATGGCGTTCCTATGCTGTATGCTGATACACCATACAACAGTGCGTTTGATGACTACAAGGAGTACGCAGAGTTAGATTCTGTATTTGGTGGTGTGCGTGAGGGTGTAGTACTCCACAGTATGGACAGACCTGGAGTAGCTGGAAAGTACGTATCCGAGCGATACAAGTCTCTCTGAAAGGACATAATGTTTTATCTATACCGACAGAACAACAGCGGCGGGCACTTTTCTGGGACAGTAGAGTACGTTGTAGAGGCTAACTCTACCGAAGAAGCTGATACTATGGCAGAAGCCACTGGTACTGTGTACTTCCACGGAGTAGCGGCTGGTAAGGACTGTCAGTGTTGCGGTAATAGGTGGCATCCAGCATACTCGTTTGATGAGTACGAAACTCTTGAAGAAGCTCTTGGGAGCTGCTATGGGTACAAGAACCTAACTCTCGTTACTGTACTTATGGCTGATGGTAGCGAGGTACAGTATGACCCTTCGACAACTACTTCGGACTAAACGAATAGAGCGTGGCTTCACCCAGAAGCAGGTTTCCGATGTGCTTGGCATCAGCCCGCAATACGTTTCTGACGTAGAGTGTGGTCGAAAGTCAATCTCACACTGGAGACTTGTTTTTGGGTGGGCCACGTTCGTTGGTGTTGGTATTGCACAACTAATGAGTGTGGAGGACAGATGATTCTAGCTGAAGTGTATATCGTAATTGCTATACTGTTTTGGCTCTATCTGATGACTGCCAGTAACACTGTTGCAGACAGAGTTCTATTTACACTAGCAGCTATCCTGTGGCCTGTGTTCTCAGTGCTATTCTTGATTGGGCTTACAACCGACGCAGGGAGTAGATGATGATTCATCTGATTATGGGCGCTCCTGGTACTGGTAAGTCACACGCTGCTAGTAACTACCTGTGGGAAGGCCGTGCTGATAGAACAGTATGCACTGATATGTTCAGCGAACTTCCGTGGAACGAACAGAGTGCTGCTATTGTAGGTGCTCTAGCTCTTGCTAACGCTATGCCGTCAATCCGTTGGGTTTTCGAGGGGTTCAGTCTTGTTCGTGGCGTACGTAAGTACTTTGCGCTTGGGCTGAAATTCAACGATATTGGTGACGTAACTGTGCTCCATACCAGACAGTGTGACCGCTGGACAGCCAGAGACGTAAAAGCTGTTACCACAATCATTACTAGTTGTGAGCCACTGTACGACCTTGTAACAAAGGGACACAACCACGGAGATGGAGTAAAAGAATGAAGTCTATTATGATTACTGCTGAGTACCTACGTACTCTTAATGCTTGTCGTGATGGTCTGACGTGGTTTGAGTATAACTTTCCACATGGGGTAGAACTAACAGATGACGCTAAGCACAACGAAGAAGTACTGACACCCGTGCATGAATATGACAGCGCACTATTTCTAAACATGGCCGAGTGGCTCGTAAATACGGTTGGTGATATTGGGATGCTTGATGGTTGTTCCGAACCAGATTGTTGGTACTGTAGAGAGAACAAGCTTCTACCACTTACGCTAGAGAATGTCAGTATTGCGCTTGCTAAGTTCGTGTCAACCCTTACATTGTGAGCTGGTGATGACTAACGATGAACTGATTGCTGCTATTGAGAAGCTGATTAAGGACAATCTTCCTAGTGGTGAGACTCTGTTTCTTCCTGATGACCTTGAGGTACGCGTAGAGGGCACTAAGCACCATAGTCGTGTTGTTGTGTGGGATGTTCCAGAGCGTTGGGAGTCGTCTAGATGCTAGTCATTGGGTCAGTAGCTCTCGCTGCGCACATTCCTGGTATCCGTCCTAAGGATGTAGATGTAATCATCTCGAAGAAGGAGTGTACTGCGTACACTGGAGTACTTGAATTCCGTGGTATGCCTGTAGAGGTTACTGTAGCTGAGCCTGGGTCTACGGACGAGATTCTAGTGAATACATATAGTGGTTTTGCTCCACTCGATGTACTCTACTGGCTCAAGATGTCACACAGGTTCAAGAAGGACTCTCCTCATTTCGAGAAGACCAGAAACGATATTCTGGCTATGCGGAATCTTGGAGTAGAGTTTCATGAGCCACAATGGTTTAAGGCCAGAGAGGCTGAGACGTACACCAACACACTTCCTAAGCTCAACGTGAGCAAGGAGACGTTCTTTGGTGACTCTGGAGTTACTCAACACTACGACCATGACTGGCTTCACACTGTAGTTGCCAGAATTGTCAACGGTAGTAGTACTCCTAGCTACACACACTACATGAAATATGGGGCTGCGGTTGCTTGTGATAAGGGCAAGTTCTATGGCCTTCCAGAGCTAACACGGCTTCATGGCGTAATAGAGGAGACTATGGTGCTTGCACTAGAGCGGAGCATCATCCCTCGCTGGATTGTTGGTATTGACGTGCTAGATGGTATTGTTGCGTTCAAGTACGCACTACAGAAGGTCTGTACTAGTATCACGTCTGGTTGGTTTAGAGACTACGCCTGGAAGGTATACGATAGAGTTCTGTGGAATATGCCACCTGACTTTGAGAGTTACGCTAGAGACATCATCAATAGAGAAGGAGTCAGACTTGTATGAGTTTCATCGCTAAGCTTGAGCAGTTTCTTAAGGACAACAACGTTTCGTCACTTGATGGCGTGTACTACAACAATCCAGAGAAGGTTGCTGAGTACCAGAAGGCTTGTGCTGAGTACGCTGAGAAACACGCTGAGTTCCTAGAGGCAAATCCAGAGCCAAAGGGTATTAAGCCTGTTCTACCCGCTAGGTGGGGTGAAACCGATAGGTGGGGTGCAGCCGTAAACTGTGAGTATACGTCTGATGGCTACAGGTTCTTTAGGCCAGAAGACCAGGCCACGTTTGATGCCCATAGAGCGTGGGAGGATAACGAGCCGCAGAAGCCAGATCTGTATAGCTTTGGCCTCGTGCATAATTACGAGGACGACCCGGACCCTGACGAAATCAACGTAGGCATTTGGTATTTGAGCCGATGCTGATTGATAACTCAAGCTATACCCACTTTACAAAGGTAGACTAACATGGAAAACGTACAGAACAATCGCGGTATCGGACTCACCGTCCCACTTTTCATCACGTTCTTGGTACTCAAGCTCACTAACCATATTACGTGGTCTTGGCTGTGGGTAACTTCACCGCTATGGATTCCACTTGCAATTCTTCTTCTGCTTATCGCTGTGACTGCTGTTTACCTATATTGGAAGGACTGATATGACTGCTAGTAAGTAGTGCTACTGTAGTGGTCGGCCGGGGGCGTCCAGGTCGTCACGAGGGGCCGTCCCTTTTCGCTTGACGGGCCTGGCGTCGGCCTGTATACTCAGGCATCGGTCGGGTCGGGGCATGCCGGAATAGTTCAATGGTAGAACACCTGTTTTGTAATCAGGATGTTGTGGGTTCGAATCCTACTTTCGGCTCGAATGTTAAAAATCAAGCATATTGAATTAAAAGACGCAAATGATTTTGTAGATAACCTGCATAGGCACCACAAACGGTGTACTGGTCACAGGTTTTCTCTGTCTTGCTATGACGAAGACAGGCTGTGTGGTGTTGCCATTGTCGGACGTCCTGTTGCTAGAGGGTGTAATTTCAAAACAACTGTAGAAGTCAGCAGACTTTGTACGGATGGCACCAAAAACGCATGTTCTATTTTGTACGCTGCTGCGGCACGGTGTGCCAGAGAGCTTGGGTACGATAAAATACAGACGTACATCTTAGATACCGAACCCGGTGTTTCGTTGCTTGCTGCTGGGTGGGCGTATGAATATACTACTGACGGTGGTGCGTGGAGTGGTCTGTTAACAAACGGAAAGGCTCGGCGCAACAACCACCCTATATGTAAAAAGAAGCTTTATAGTAAATGTTTCTAGCGATAGAGCGTACTGTGTGTGAGTTTGTCGCCATACACGACTCTACCTAGTCCTATTACGTACAACACAGGACGAAACCGTGACAGCGGATGTGTAGTACAAAGGGGTACGTACTTACCCTTAAGTGTATTAGCCGGAGGCTTATTCCTAAGATGGTTGGTACGCATGTACACTGGAGATGTGGCCGAGTGGCTTAAGGCGCCTGTCTTGAAAACAGGAGGGGTTAATAGCCTCCGTGGGTTCGAATCCTACCGTCTCCGCGCGCAGCACTGGTGTAATGGTAGCACCACAGTTTTCCAAACTGTTAGTAAGGGTTCGAGTCCCTTGTGTCGCTCTACTTGTATTGAGTATGCTAGCTCGATACCATGAAAAGGTATAGCACTTCCGTTACAGTGAACGGTGCACTGGAAATCCCCGCTGGTCGTTGCTCGCTGAATCTCAAGAGCATAAATCGATTAGCGAAGACCCCGCAATTTTGACGAGTGATTGCGGAATAGGGTAACTAGGAAGATATAACAACCTGACCAGTACCACGCATTATACGGTAACCATAGTGGGAATCAGGGTTGTGTTGATTGATTAGCCATGGGTAGGCTTGAGAGTGACCCCCGAGTCGTCAAGACCGGTAATGGGACTCGTCTGCCTACTACATAACAAAGGAGCATGGATATGGGTAAAGAGAAGGCGTGGGGAAGAGCTATGCTATATTTCTGTAACGAGACTACATGCCGGAATATAGCTACCTATGAGCTAGTTACAAAGCATAGCATTGTTGGCCAGTATTGTGGTAGGCACATCGATGAAGCCGCAGACGAATACAACAAGGAGAGCATCAGTGGCGAAGTACAAGACGTTTAAGGTTACTGCTAAGTCTATTGAACACCTGGACCCATGTAGTAGCGGTTTGGGTACACTTAGGAGACTGTTTCCTGGTGGAGTTACAATTTCGAACTCACAGGAAGAGATGTCTGAGAAGCTTATTAAGATTGCTAGCGAACTCTCACATGATGACGCGTGGGACCTGTGGGATGTGTTGGTGTGGTTTGTGTATGAAACTACCAACGATGTACCTTGGAGACTGACGGGCGACCCATCTGATGTGGGCAATCTCGCTGTGTTCGTCTCTGACTCTTCACTACTAAAGTAAGGAAGGACAACTCTCATGAGAAAGACTGTATTGATTACTGCTGATGTACTTCAACAGTACTACCCGTGTAGGGGCGGCTTAAGGTCGTTTAATAACCTGTTCCCTCGTGGTGTTACAATCTCTAACTCACAGGAGGAGATGATTGAACTACTACTAAAGCTCGAGAGAAAGCTTTCCGATATTGACTTCAATGCACTACTTACAGTGCTTCGATGGTTTATCCAGGAGTCGTGCGATGGATGGCCTGTACCTAGCAGTGAGGTGCATCTATGGCGTTGTGTTCGCTCACTTGTTGTAGAGTATGACGACATTGCTACGCTTGCTTGTTTACTCTCAGATTCGGAGCTTTTAGCGTGAGAGTACTTAGTGAGGAGGAATACACCGAATGATTGAAGATACTATTAGCATCCAAGAGATGTTTAACAGAGCATGGAATGGCCTTAGGTCACAGGGGTTCCAGGTATGTAAGAACTCGTCTGGTGACTGCGTATACCAGAATACTGACGGACTTCGTTGTGCGTGGGGTTACGTAGATACTACGCTAACTGTAGAGGGGTTGTGTGTAGATAGTCTTCGCAAAGGGGTTGCTGCTAGGCTGAACCCTGAAAAGATGAGGTTTGCGTGCGACCTTCAGAATGCACACGACTACGCAAACAGCAGATTAGAAGTACAGGCTAATATGGTTAAGCTTGCTTATGACTACGAACTAGAGATTCCAATCACTGAGGAGATTCTGTAAATGACAGACGAAATTATGGCACTGGCACCCAAGAAGATTTACAGCGATATGGTCGCGTTGCGTAGATTAGTCGGTGGACTTAAGGCGGAGAAGCGAGAGGGTGGGCCACGGTTCGCTGTAAAGGATGCTCGCGTTCTTATGGAGAAGATTCGTGAGGCTGCTGATACACTTAACATGCCTATTGCTGGTGGTGTGGTTGCTCAGACTGTGGAGCACTACCCGGTAAGAGAAGTTACTGACAAGTACGGTGCAGTTAAGTACTTTACAGTAGTACACGTAGTGGCTACTGTTAGGTTTATGAGTGACGATGGTACGTTCCTTGACTTCGTAGGTTCTGGACACGGAATGGACGACCAGGACAAGGCTGGTGGAAAGGCCAGCACGTACGCGTGGAAGGATGCTATCATCAAGGGCGCCGCGATGCCTGACGCCGAAATGGTAGATACAGATGATGTAGGAGATGTAATGCCAGCAGGTAGAAGTAAGGTAGCACCGTTCATTGACCGTGCAAACAGAGCAGAGAGTCTCGAAGAACTCAAGGACATCAACAAGGAGTTCAATGAGAAGCGGTGGGGACCAACTGAAAACGATATGTTCCGTGGTTGTATCATCAAGAACAAGGGAAGATTTGCTACTAAGACCCTGCAGGAGTAACAGACGATGCCGCTTCTAAGAGCGTCGTCGTTAGACCTGTTTTGGGGATGTTCTGCGTGGGTTGGCGTTGAACCAGATGTAAAGGTTGACGTTGACAAGCAATTCCCTAACGCTAAAGCATCTCGTGATTGGGGTACGATGGTTCACACCTGGAAAGAAACAGGTAAAGTAGTACACCCAGAAAGAAACTTGCGAGAAGAAAAGCTTCTTGCTAAGAGAATCAAGAAGCATGGACTTAGACCTCAGCAGTACTGGCCAGACGGTGGCTGGCACGAGGTATCCGTAGCGTACAACTGGGTCTTTGGTGTCGGTATCGTTGAGTACGCCGCAGGAGAGTCGTTTAGAGAACGATTCGACGACGAGTGGATTACCGGTAAGATTGACTACTTTAGAGAAGACGAACCTGGTGGTATTGACACAGTAGACGACTTAAAGACTGGTAAGTGGTGGGATAAGACACCAACAGAGTGTGTTCAAACAACATTCTACGGTCTTGCGCTATATCGTGCAGGACTCACAAACAACAAGTTGAGTACTATTACGCACTGGCCAAAGTACCCAGCGAGCGCGCCACCAACAGTAATACCAGACGTAATCACTAGAAGTATGTATGAGGCTTTTGAGAAGAAGCTGGTTAGGAAGTTAAGCGTAATAGGGCAATCTCAGTATAATCCATCAGAAAGCAACTGTAGGTTCTGTCCAAACAGACTTTCTTGCCCTTCTGTGTGGAGGGATGATGGCGAAGTATAGAAAGATTGATTTTAGTAAGAGGGAGTACGATGTACTTAAGCAAGCTGTTGGGGGCTATCCATCACTACAAAGCCTCGTTACAAAGATGGACAATGCGATGGTTGAGAAGGTTAAACAGGAGTTTGGCTACTTCGAAGCACTTGCAGTTCTTGCAGTATATCCCAGACTTACCTTCGACAGTAAGCCTAGTCCTGTTACTATTAAGCAGGTAAATCTATACCTGGTTAATGAGGGAATCGACCCTGATATGTTAGTCAAGGCGTACCAAAGAGCTGAGAAGGTATGGAAGGGTCCAATCTACTTCCCAACACTAATCAGAAACAGTAAGAGGCTGTTCGCTGAGGCTATTGCTGCTATTCCAGACCAGAAGTCTCTAGTACGTAGACCAGGATTCTCAACATGATTGCATACGTATCTAAGAGCGGTAGTGACTCAAACTACGGAACACAAGAATCTCCGTTCCTAACTATTGGCAGAGGACTACGCTCAAAGAATACTGTGTCTGTTGGACCAGGTACATATACAGAATCCGTAACCATTAGCAATAACGGAACAACGCTGTTTGCGTCATCACCAGGTCAAACTGTAATTGACGGAACAGGGAACACTCACGCTGTTCTTATTAATGCCAGCCACGTCAAGCTGCTTGGGTTTGAAATCAATAATGTTGGTGGGCTAGGCACCCGTTCGCGTGGAGTATCTGTCTGGAACACGTATGATGTTAATGGGGCCACTCCCGGTATTCAAGATATTACTGTACACAACTGTGTGTTTAGGAATATCTCTAGACCATTAGGCGGATATGCTACTCCGTTTAGTGTTCTTGGCTACGGAGACGTGGCTGCTGGTGGTACTGCAACAAGAAACACAACACTCAGCTACTGTGAGTTCCACCAATCCAAGATTAACTGGATTTCGGAAGGAATCAACACAAGTTACGTTATTGCAACAGGTAACGTAAGTGGGTTTGATATTAGTTACTGTACCTTTCTAGCTACAGATGTGGAAGATGTTGCTGATAGGATTGTAGCAATATCACTGTCTGGAGGTTACTTTTACCCAGCAGGACCAAGTAGACCTAGAAATGTAAGACTGTCAAACTGCCAGTTTGTGTCGACAGTACCAACCCTGTACGCCCTATACATACAAGCATCCACAAACGTAGATGTTTATGACTGTGTTTTTAGTGGGTGGAACTACGGTATCGGTGCATTTACAGAGTCAACGTTTAAACACAAGTGTAGGGATGTCTGGATTAGACGGTGTGAATTCTACGACAACGCAGATTCTGCTGTAATCTTTGGTAGGTTTAACAACGTATACCAGCCAGTAGAGAACATCTCAGTAACAGACTGTGTTATTGCTAGAACCACACAAGGAACAATTCCGCCACTGTGTGTAGTTAACGCGTCTAGCGGTGTAGGAAGCCTAGATTGCAGCATCAGCAACTGTACTATCAAGAGTCCTGGTGTATGTGCGTCAGTAAGCGGAAACGTTGACGTGTCAGACCTGCTGTGCTACTCAGATGTTGGCTCTGGTGTACAGGGAGTTGGTAGTTTTGCGTATAACGACGTAGACTTTGACAGACATAAGCTAGTTGCACTAAGGGGTACTAGTGCCCCTGTCTGGACAAAAGACGCGCTTAGAGGTGGGTAGTGATATCTCTAAGAGAAATTATTGAGACTAGAAACGCAGAGTTGGCTGCAAAGTACGAGTCTGGTGACCCAATCGTCTCTTGTGTACAGACAGGACTTGTAACATTAGACAACGCATACGTTAACGAGCGTGGCATTCTTACAACGTACCAGGCGCACTCAGGAGAGGGTAAGAGTAGTGCTGCTAGAGTCTTTCTGGAGGGAGCTGCTTCTGCTGGCTTTGAACCAATCTTCATGCCATTTGAGGACCCACCAGATAAGATTTCTGATGCGTTCACATCATCGTGCATGGGCGTCACGGGTGGCGACCTTCGTAACGGTAAGGTAAAGGACGCCCCGAAGCGTCTCCTGGCCGCTACAGACAGCCTGTGGTGGTCGGAGAACGTCCAGGTCCAGCCTGACAAGATTCCTACCGAGGATATCATCAGACTTCTAAACTCTGAGATTACCGAAAGAACCGGACTTGTAGTACTTGACTACTACCAGGCAATGGACGCAGAACAGGACGAGAAGTCCGTTGAGCGTGTAATTAGCCGCCTGTGCTGGAAATTGCTAGACGTTGCTAAGACGTACAACGTAGCTGTAATCGGATTCTCTCAAGTAAAGAACGATGTGATTACTCGAGGTAAGCAGTCTTTCGACAGAATCGCGTACACGTACCAGCGCAACAACGAAGAAATGAAACCAGAGGCTTGGATGGTAGAGGGTTTCAGACCTGTGTATGGTGACTCACAGTGGGCCACTGGAATCTACCAGCGTTCAAAAGACCTTATGTCAATCTTTAGACCAGGACGTTGGCTCCAGCTTATGGGGTTTACTGACGCTAAGGATGACTACTCAGAGTGGATGCGTGTCAAGGCTAACTATAACGAAGGACAGAAGCCGCTCAAGATTGGGTGGAACGGTCCTACAAGCTCTTTCCACGAGTGGAGGAAGAAATGATGCTTTACATCGTAACAAACGGTTCTTTGGGTAGCATTGAGATTTGGGACGAAGAGTCTACTGCGCTCAAGGTAGCTGATGCGTATGGTAGTGACTACTATGTTATTCACGAGCCTCTGAACTACACCAGTAGACTTCAAGACGACGATTTTCCAGATGTAGACGAGCACCAGGAGCAGGAGGATTTTGCGCATGACGACAGAGACTTTGGCGACGAAGTGGACTGAGACAATCGTAAAGTCAGCTACTGTAATCTGGGGAGTGGGTAATATCGAGGGGCCATTTGCTTTCTTGGCAAATGTAGGTGATGCACATATCGTAGCTGCTCAGTTTTCTACTCCAGGTCACACAGTAAGAGTATTCCCATTCGTAGTGTATTCCTGTGCAGATGCGTACTTACTCGCGCACGCACAGTGGGTTAAGAGTAAAGAGAGTCTTGGTGCCGAATTTTAGAAGAACGTCGCAATTTGATGATGGAGAGTCTCCCCCGCTGAATACATATCCTGACTGGACACACAAGGACACAGAAGTCTGGATTAGACAGCTCACAGAAGACTACAACTACGATGACCTCAATGAGGAGATTGGTCTTAGGGGGTTTGAGGTTGTAGAAGACATGATGGGGAGTGAGCTTTACGCAATGAAGGTAGGAATCGCAAAGGTGCGAGTAAGGAAGGTAAAGTGAGCAAGACACAGTACGAGATACCAGATAGAGCTATAGTGGTAAACTACACTGACAAAAGACTCCTAGATAATGGAGACAACTGGACTGCGTACGTACTAGACTCCATGAGTGGGTGGAGGCAGCGGACATCGATGGTGGGCTGTACTGGGGTCGAAAATGCAGTGTATTGTGTTGTTCCCACAGTGCCGCGGGAGACACGCGACAACGTGAACCCTACGCACTACAAGATTACACTTAAGGGTGTAGACTACGAAGCGCGCGACGTAATCCGTGCTGTAACCAACGACTACTATAAGGGGTCTTGCCTTAAGTACCTACTGCGTGCTGGTAAGAAGATTGACAGAGGTAGTACAGCTAGAGAAACACATCTTCAAGATTTGAAGAAGGCGAGACGCTTTCTTGATTTCTTGATTGAAGAAATGGAGGCAGTATGAGTCTTATTATCATTCTTGTAAGCGGTGTAATCGCGTGGTCACTTGCCGACCTCCTGTTTGGTCCTAGACAGTGAAGTTATCTAAGACTAGAGGCGGCGATGGTCGTCCAGTTTACAGACTTCCAGAAAACGAATCATACCTTGTACCTGGTGACATCCATTTTCCGTACCACTCTGAGCGTTTGGTAGAGCAATTCACACTTAATACAGGTGCCAGAGTGTTGATTCTCCAGGGAGATACTGGTGACCAGGACGCATTCAGCAAGTTCACAAAGGACCCTGAGAAGATTGCTAAGGCTGGTTCGATGCGTAGTGAACGAAACTACTGGACCAAGTGGCTTTCTAAGTGGAAGGAAGAGTTCGACCACATCATTATCGCACCGGGGAACCACGAAACTCGTGCGTATCGCTCAACATCGAGTAGTGCGGCATACATCGGCATGGGCTGGTGGTGGCCCTACGGTGGTATGTTCGATGACCCTAAGATTTCCATTCTTGATATGGGCTACCGTATCAAGATTGGTAATGTACACGTAGAGCACGGAGATTTACTCAAGGCAGCAGAAGGTAAGTTCCCTGCTCTTGGGGTAGCTGCTGCGTACTCTGACGGAAGCTCAATCGTATTTGGGCACTCACATAAGAGACAAGTCGCTGGGTTCACGTCTTACGTAGGTGGTAAGAAGAAGATTACCACTGCGTATAATGTAGGCACTCTTGTTGATGTAAAGAACGTAAACTACACTAACCAGCCTAACTGGCAACCTGGTGCTGCTATCATTACCAACGGTAGAACAGTGGAGATGCTATGAAGACATACAGCGAATTACTTGTTGACCTGCTTAGTGGTAAGTTTAGCCTTGTAGCGGGGATGTATACCTACACCCATGACGGCTACAAGTACCAGGGTGTCATCGATGGATTCAACCTTATTTTTCATGTGTGGCAAGAAGTGACAGAGTACGTACACTGTGGGGCGATAAGATGAGGTACCAGTCAAGAGCGTTTAGTTGTGGTCCGGCGGCTGTATGTAACGCGTTCTCAACATATGGAACCTATCTCAGAGAGGACGAAGCCTGTGAGGTAGATGTATCTGGTACATCGGAGCGGGCACTAGTAGCTGGCATTGAAAAGAACGGTCGAACTGCCGAGTGCTTCAAGGCTAGAGATTCAGTAATTGCAATCAACTGGATGAACACCAGCATTAGACTTGGCGCTCCTGTAATCCTTTGCGTAGACGACTGGACTCATTGGGTTGCAGTTGTAGGAATCATTGGAGACAGGTACCTAGTAGCTGACTCGGCGCACGAGGAACTTATTATCCCATACACGGACGTAGAACTTTCCGATAGATGGAAGAAGGATAAGAGATTCTACGCAATTGCGGTAGTCTGATGTTCCTGGCTACTAGAGACAAGTGGGAAAAGCTGGCTACGTACCTAGAGACTCAGGAAGTATTCGGGTGGGACACAGAGTTCGAGGGAGTAGATTTCAAAGACGGACTTAGCTGTGTGAATAGAGCTAAGATTGACTTGTGGTCTATCGCTGTATTTGACGGTGGATTCTCTCCTAGAGGATTCAACACAGCAAAAGGATATGTACTTCCACCAGAAGCAGTTCCTACGTTCAAGAATGTACTCGAGAACCCGGATATTAAGAAACCAGCGCACAACTCTAACGTAGATGCTCACTGCATGTACAATGTAGGTGTAGATGTACAAGGTATTGTCAACACACTTACGCTAGCTAGGTGGCTTATCCCAGATAGGTTCACATACGGACTTGACACGTTAGGTGAAGACTATCTAGGTAGGGGTAAGACTGCGAAGTTCCAAGAACTATTCTCTGAGGATATCTTTGAGACTGTAAACAAGCCAAAGCCTACTAGAGTATGTTCCTGTGGTGTTCCCAAGTGCATGAAGCGAATTGGGCACGAGAAGCATGTAGAGCTTATAGATAACTTTGTGGATAAGAAGATTGGTACCAGGATTATCCCACTACACACAGTACGGCCAGGACACAGATTGTGGGAGAAGTACGTAGACTACGCAAAGGTAGACGCTGTGATTGCGCTCGAGCTATACGACTTCTTCTCGACAATTGACTGGAACACCGAAGTATGCTGGTACCCAAACGGAGGTGTACGTGAACCAAATCTACTGGGACTACAGAGCAGGTAAGACAACTACGATGGAACAGCTTGGCCCAGAAGTAATTGTACGAACCAAGCACGGCGATTTCTATTGTATTGACCTAGATACTGGCCGAGTGTGGGCAGCTAAGCAGGTAGTAGAGTACGAAATCCTTGGAGAGCTACATTGAAGCTTTACGACGAATACTTCAACCCACAAAGAGGGTGTAGCCAACCCGAGATTGACAGGGCGTACGTACTACTTGAACGAACCGGGTTTTCGCTTGATTGTGACTACCTAAACGAGCAAGCGCGTATTGCACTAGCAGACGAGCAGGTTTCTCTAGGTAAGCTCAGAACCATGGTGGAGCCCTGTGACAACGTAGACGGTATCTGGTCATCACCTAAGCGGCTTACAGAGCTTCTACACAACAGTCCTTCTGCTGGTGGACTAGGCTTAGCCCCTAGCCCAATCTGTAAGAAGGGTGAAGTACGCAGGGGAGAGACGAAGGTAGATGGTGTAGCGCTCGAGTTTGTTGCAGCTAGCAATCCGGAAGTGCGCGAACTTATCAACGAAATCCTGAATCTCAAGAGAATTAGGTCATCTAAGAAATACCTGTGTAAGCTGCCAAACTACGTTGACCCCACAGACAACCTTGTGCATCCTGTGTACGGTCCTGCAAGCGACTCAGATGACTCTGTAGGCGCTAAGTCTGGTAGAACAGTGCAAAAGAACCCAGAGGGCCAGCAGATTCCTGGCAGTGCCGAGAAGGACCCGTACGCAATCCGTAGAGGCTTTGTGGCTCCAAAGGGCTACGTTCTCACAGTACGAGACTACTCTGCAATGGAGGCTGTACTACAGCACGCTATCTGTGCAGCACTATTTGATGACTGGACACTAGCTGACGCAAACACATCAAACTTCCATGGCGAGAACGCAAGACTCGTATATGGTACACAACTAGGGTGGACACACAATGGCACGAAAATCCAAGACTACGACCTCAAATATTTCAAAGACGCAGTTGGGCATTCCTACCTTTACAATCTCAGGCGAGATGCTAAGACAGTCTTCTATGGACTCCAGTATCGTAAGAGTATTAGAGGATTTGGGTTCACACTTCTCGATGGAAGTGGGTTCCCTGTTGGAGAGCGCGTCGCTGGCGATATTGTCAGAGGGTTTCTTAGCGTCAGAACTGGTCTGGCGAAGTTCCACGAGTGGGTTGACGACCAACTACGACTTAGTGTACGGCGAAACGACATTATGGCGGGTATCGGTGGCTTTTCAGGAAGATGGCGCGATTGCTCTAAGCTCCTCGAAGATTACCGAGTAACTGGAAAAGAAGACTGGAAGTTCCGTAAAGCTGGTAGACAGGCTGCTAACCATGGACTACAGGAGGGTGGAGCTATCATCAAGGCCACTGCTCTTGTACTCGTGCAGCGAAGGCTTAGCGGTCTAGACGCAGCAGTACAGATGGATATCCACGACGAACTAGTAGTACGCAACAGACCCAGGGACCAGCGTATTGTAGACAGCATCATGACTGAGTGTATGGAAGAGACGTTTGAGCTTCCTTGTGGTATTAAACTCAAGACTGCTGGTTCTGTAGCTGAAAACTGGTTTGATGCGAAGTGAGGTGAGATGATTATTAGAGATGGTACTAGACTTTATGAGACGAACTTCACAGATTACGACCTTCGTATTTTCTGGGAATTAGGTAAGGGTTCTACCATTGTAGAAGTACTTAACGATGGGGCGAAGTACTGCAAAGACAACAGACATAATTTACCAGGATATCCTGCTGGGTCAGATATGGCACTAGTAGAAGTTCATCCTGTGGAGGTATTCGCACCAAATGGAAGACTCAAGCTGCTGTGACGAGGAGTATGGATACAACATCTATCCAGAGTACACAGAACTGTGGGATACAGTCACAGGGGAAGTACTGTGGATATCCAACACAACGTACATCTACACAGCGTACGAAGATAAGGTACGGCTGCTTAGGTTAGTCGACGTTGCAAGGAAGGAACAAACGTCATGACGTATATCATCGCCCCTGTAAACGAGGGTAGACTTGGTAAGACAATCGCTCCTAGAAACATCGTGTGGCACTACACAGCCATGTTGCCGCACACTGAGATGTCTCTAGTTAGAGTGTGGGGTAAGTCTAAGGGTAGAGGTACAGCAGCACACGCTCTCATCCGCAGAAACGGAGATATTGTCTGCTTTGCACCATTCAACAGAAACACAAACCACGCTGGAGGAGCTACATCGGGTGTAATTACCTTTAACAAGGTATCACTACGCGCAAACTCGTCGTCAGTCGGTATTGAACTTAGTAACCCAGGAAGAATCCAGAGAGACGCTACAGGGTGGAGACTTGCCTACACAGGATTGGATAGAGTATATCTCAATGAGTTTGACCCCGAAGAAATCGTTACAGACGAGGCTCTTGGCATGTTTACTAAGCGCGATACTTGGGGCTGGGTGGATTACACGCAAGCTCAAAAGGACGCAGCAAGGAAGATTGCAAGAATGGCGTGGGAGTATGGAGTAACTAACAAGCCCTGCACTGTTGTTCGTAAGACAGTTCACGGAGTAGTTTACAAGGACATCCATACGACGAGAATGTGCTTACGTCACTCTGATATGGACCCGTCTAGGAAGTCTGACCCAGGACCACTCTGGGTTCCACAAGCAGTAATGCAGCCGGAGTACGTAAATGCCTACAAGAACGTGTAGTTGCAGTCGTCCAACAGAAGACAGCCGTCCAACAGAAGACAGCCCCCTGTTCGTAGAGACAGCACGCACAGTAAGTAGTCTACAGAAGACAATTGAAGCTCTAGAAACCCGCGTGGGAATCCTAGAGAACGTACTAAACTATATCACCGATGAACTTAACCTCTAAGAGAGTAGGCAAAATGTCCAGAGTAACTCGTTTCAGTGACTACAAGTACAGAAAGCTTCGTAACATGATTAAGACTAGTAAGGTGGCTCGTACAGTAAAGAACCTTTTGCTGTGCGCTGTACACGACTATCAGTACAACAGGATTACTCCTGGTAGGGGCGCATTCGTTGATGGTAGAAGCAGGTGTCTTATCGGAGCTGGACTCCACGACAGAGGAATCAGACGGGACTTTGGTAACGGCTACTCCGAAGGGGCATGGTCTACAGCAGCAACAGAGGAGTTTGGTGTAACAGAACACCAGGTTAATTCAATCATCGAAGGCTTCGATTATGGATATGTGTTCAACAAGAGCAATATTTCGGCTCTAGCTAGACGAATTGCCAAGCACGTTATCCCTGAGGAGACGATGTAGTACTGACCTCCGACGAAAAATCCCGCGACCAGTCACGGTAGCGGGTGCAAGTTACACTAGGGTGTGTTAGAGTCTCTTTCGGCTTTTACTTCTTAGTGAGCAACGCGAGCAGCTCCTCCAGGGGGACCTCGTACTTCTCGGCAAAGGCAAGAACCTTGTCGTCGGCAGTGGTCTTAGTCTTGGGTGCAATCACCTTAAGAGCAACGATAGCGCCTGAAACGGCAGCAAGAACAACAGCAGCGGCTAACTCGAACATGGACAACCTCAACAGTGAAAAGGGAATACGTACCGGAAACACCAGAACTACAAAGACAGTACGAAGAAACTAAGCGATACTACAAGTTCAGTTCTATGCCCGATTTATCACCAGAACTAGAACTATTTGAAGCTAGATTGTGGATTGAATGGATTGCTCTAGGGAATGACCCGGGTGACGCGCTTGAAAAAGTGATTATCTCAGGACAACCCTTAGCATACTGGATTTCAGAATACAAGAGGATTTACACAAAATGACCGATAGACCTAACAGTGGCGTACTTTGGAATCAGAAGGAAAAGACGAAGGAGACTGCTCCTGACATGACTGGAGATATTCTCCTTGATGCTGCTACGCTCGCTGAGCTGGCTAAGAACGGAGGCAGACTCTCTATCGCTGCGTGGCGCAAGGAAGGAGCCAACTGTGGTGAGTTCTTCTCTCTACAGCTCCGCCCGTGGGTTGACCGTCCTACCGAACAGAAGACTGCTGCTACTGATAAGCCGGCTGTAAAGAGAGGACCGGGCCGCCCAAAGAAGGTGGTGTCGGACGACCTGTTCGACGACGAGTGATATACATCGAGACTAACTAGAGTTTAAAAGCCCATCTCCTTGACAGGAGGTGGGTTTTCGTTTGTCTAAAATTCGAGTTACTTAAGGACTAGCTCTGCGCCAATAGTGGATACCACAGTATCCAGTTTGTGTTCAATTTCGTAGTTCGTAAATCGGATAACTCTGAGCCCTAGCTTACCGAGCGCTTCAGTCCGAAGTGCGTCCTTTGCCTTAGCTTCCTTTTTAAGATGTCCTGGGTCATCAACTTCTACAATAAGATTGTGGTCTGGAAAGTAGAAATCAGCAAAAGCTTTCTGTGCTAGAAATGGGTGTTGAGTTCTATATCTAACACCGAACTTGGCTATAGCACCCTCGAGTAACCTTTCGTGTTTTGTCTGGTTCTGGTATAGTCTGTACCAGTAACTTAGCATAATGTTAGCCACGAATCTTGCCAATCTCCTTGTTTACTTTCTTCCAGTCAACCTTCTCGAGTTCATCACCACCACCAATATTTACCTCTTCGATGTTACACTTAAGGACAGCCTGGTGGAATCGCTCCATTCTCTCTGAGTAGACAGTAACGTCAGCAGCGAACTGTGGAGATAGACATACAAACATTTTACCGTCTACAGCACAGGCGTAGATATCACCATCTACGGCTACAGGAGCAGTAGGTGCAGACCACACTCTACATGGAGGTTCTTTAGTTACTTGCCGAGAAACGCTTCCGCATGAAGTCAGCAACATCATCAGCAGACATACTAGAAGTCTCATCATCTTCTCTAACCCTCAGTGCAACCTCTGCGTTGATTGCGAAATCTTCAAGTTCTTCTACATAATCCTCTCTAATGGCGTGAAGCTGCTCTGCTTCGTCTAAGTCATTTGAGAGAAGTGAAACCTTACCGTGGAGATGCTTAATATAGACACCAGCAGCTACTACCAACATAACAAGGACAAAAACTACCCATTGCATTATCTTACATTCTCCTCAATCTTCTTTACTCGAGTGTTTACGTCATGAACAACAGATTGGAGGTCCCCAAGCTGTGACGTAATAGTAGTACAGAAGGCGTCTACTCTGCTATTAACTGACTCTTCTACAGACTTTACCCTTCTAAGAGCCTTGTACCCGAAACTAGCGTCAGCAATAATCTTGATTGTTAGCAGAATTAGTGCGTAAGTCATTTTATCCTACCTGTGTGAGACTCTGCCCAAGAGTTGGAGGCTCTGTTTTAGCAGGTCTACCACCACCACTACTACCACCACCGGGACCAGCCTTATTTGTGTTTTCTAGCTCTTGCTGATACATGTTCTGAATCTGCGCAATAGACCTAGAAGTCATTGATGAGTGGATTGGCACTCCAGTAATCTGAGAATAGTATACCTGTGCTCCGTAGTCAAGGGACTTCATAAACGATGGGTCAGAAAGCTTCAGAAGAAGTTCTGATTGGAATTCTGTATACGACGCGGGCCACACTGCTGCCAACACCTTGGTAGTAAATGGGTCTGGTACCTTACTATCTATGAGCTTCTCAATAGTACCTACAGGGTCATGGTAGACAGCAAGTGCCTTACCAGTCTGAATTGTCTGAATAGGAGAAGGAACCCAGGTTGATACTCCCTTGGAGAATACATTTCCAGGGTCTTTTGGAAGAAATGTCTGTACAGCCTTGTACGCGCTTACAACAGTATCGTAAATAGCCTTAGCCAGCTCCGGTTGCTGTCCAACAAGAGGTTCTGCAACCTGGTAAGCAAGGTTCTGGATATTTGGAGATACTGCGTTGAATTCCTCAATGCGCTTTCTAGTAGTCTTCGCGTCGTTCCTAGCACTTCCATCAACAGTACCATCAATACGCACAGCAAGTGTTCCAATTCTGGGAGATGTAGTCTTGAGTCCTCGTCCAATTACAGGCGTGGCCTTGCGCACCTTGTCTCTAATTCTACCTACGTGGCCAGTTCTACCACCAGAAAGTGTAGCTGCGAACATACCACCCATAGCCATATCAGCAGCAGTACCACCAAGCTCGTAAGCTACACCTGAACCAACAATACCCAGCCCAAGCTGTCTAGCTCCCTTTGAGGCCCCTCGGGCTATTACAGAGTCGACAGCGCGCCTCCAGAAGGGGTGTCCACCAGTCTTGCGTGCCTTGCCACCAGACTTTCCTGCCCTAGAAGTGACAGTACGTTCTGGAGCAAATCTAACCCCCGGCATAGACGAACCAGGGTCAACTACGTAATCGTAACCACCAGGCGCAGGAGCACCAGGACCAGCCGCGGCAGCACCAGTATCAGCGTAAGCCTTAAGGTCATTAAGGTCGATTCCCTTAGATGTAACGGTAGATTCTACATTCTTAAAGTACTTCGGGTTGTTTGTAGTCTCCCAAATTGCCTTAGCCTTGGTACCAAGAGAACCCTCTACAGTAAGTCCAAGGTCTTCAAGTACACCGTCGAAGTGTTCAGCAAGCTGCTTGTACTCAGCTCTACCACCTAATACGTCAAGAGAGGCAATAATTTCTTCTGCCTTCGCCGGCTTCATTGCACGGAAAGCCTTGAGACTCTTTGGCATCGTAGAAAGAGTATCCGCCGCAGCAGTAAGCTTACTAAATTCCTGGAGCGTACTCTTAGCGTCGGTAACTTTACCAGAACGAATTTGATTAGTAAGAGCTTCCTCAGCAGGAGACATAGCTCTAGATACACGAGTACCATCAGCAGAAAGTGCAGCACCTTCTCCTGCAAGTACGTCCTCGGCTACAACCGGAGCCTTCTTGGCACCAAGCTTCCTGGGAGTAGGAGTAGGAGCCTCTACAGCCTTGAGTACTTTAGTCTTAGCTCTACCATTAACAGCAGGTGCTTCCCACTGCATAGGTAAGTCAGATAGTTCTGGGTTAGCAAGCATATCGCGGAACGGTGGAATATACTCACCATCAGCGACCTTAGTAACACCGTTTCTACTCTGAGTAGCTCTAATGTTCTTAGTACCATCCTCTGCAATAGCCCGAGTAACTACAACTTTGTTCTCTACTGGTGCAGCACTACTGCCAGCAACAATATTTCTTGTAACAACGTCGGCATCATTTACAGTAGATAGGTCAGTAGCAACGTGCGCGTTTCTGAAATCTTCCTTAACTGCCTTCCTGGTGCCATCGAGATTATAGGGGTTACCATCTATCTCAAACTGTGCAAGCCTGTCAAGGTCGTCTGCAAAGCTCTTGTCTACTGAACCAGAATGTACGATATCAGTGAGCCATGACTCGTCATCAAATACACCGTCTAGAGACTTCTTAGCACTAAGAATTTCGTCTGTAGCAGACTTAATCCCACTGTGTGCAGATGCGAATCTGTGGTCTGAGTACTCTAGGTCTGGAACTGTAGTAGTTCTAGTAGTAGTAGTACTCTTAATAGGAGACGGTTCGTTAGCAGCAGCCTCCCATGGAGCCTTAGCCTTTCCCTTAGTAGCCTTACTATTAGGAATAGACGCAAAGAAGTCATCAAGTGGGTCGTAAGCAACTGTCTCAGTAGTGCGAGCACCTCGACCTGTGGAGCCTTCTACCAGGTCTTCAACCCTACCGGGCTTAACGTGGCTAAGTGCGTGGCCAGCAGCACCAAGAGGTCCAGCAATTACTGCACCCATGGTTCCACCAGCAAGCATAGCCTCTACAGTAACAGGGTCGTTGTTAAGTTTGGCGTTTGTAATAGCGGCGCCCATTCCACCAACACCACCCTCGAAAGTAGCAGCCACAACTGAACCCTTAAGACCACCACCAGCAGCCCTACCAAGGGCAGCCCCTCCTCTTTCAACAAGAGCAGCAGGTGTTAGTGATAAACCCTTCTTAACTCCAGCCTTTACAGCCTGCTTAGCAGTAAGCGCAGCTACCTCCTTCGCACCAACTACAGCAGCAGACTCAGCAATAGACCCACCACCAGTAAGAATAGCAGGAGCTATAGCACCAACAACTTCAGTTACGAGTCTCGTACCAGGGTTGTACTTGGCTCTAGCTCGGGATGCCTCACTAGTGAAACCTAGGTCAGCAAGACCGAGTGTAGCACCGCTAATAGCACCTTCAAGTCCAGTCTTAACCTTCTGTCCAAATGTAGTAAACTTCTCTTCGTTAAGTCTCTCTACGTTCTTAGCACTTCTATCTTCTTCTGTCTGTTCCTCGTATCCGAGTCGCTTAAGCTTTACAGCTCGCTCGGGAGAAACTGATAGCGTAGACCCATCAGGTCTTACGAGTGTGATATTTCCTGTTCCTGGCATTTACTTTCCACCAACCATGCTAAGGTCAATTTGATTTACTGGAGTGATATTTCTAAGAGCGTCCTGCCGTTCCTGGAGATACGCGTCAGTATACGACTTTCCGGCTACATCTTCTGGGTTACCAATAAGACCAAGTTCTTGCTGTACATATCTAGCAAATACAGCGTCCTCAGAGGGCTGCTTATACCTACCAACACCAGTCTTTTCGTTAGCAAGCTTTTCAAGGTACGCAGCAGCCTCGCTATCGTTAGTTCTAGCGTTAATACCCAGCTTTACAATATTGCTGAAGTTTTCAGGTACCTTACCGGACCTACGTACAACAGCAGAAGCGTTGTATGCACCATCAGGAAGGGTGTTTGGGTCAGCAGCTTCTTTCTTTTCGTAGAACCCTGCAACAATATTTTGTGTTGTCTCGTCAGCCTTTACTACACCAGTTCTATCTGCCACAGAGTTTGAATCAGCAAGGTTCTGGTTTTCTGTAGCGTGGTCAGTAGGGGACCCTTGAGTAGCTACGTTGGCGTCTACAATTTGGTCTTCAAAGAACCCACCAGGTGTTTCATCAGCAGCACGAACACCTAATCTATTGACTGGACCAGTAGTTGCATTGCGCAAGTATGGAAGTTCTTCGGGTCTAAACGGCTCTGTGAACCCCTGTGCTTCCTTAAAGAAGTCGTCATTGATAAACTGTGAGAGTGACCCAGCCATCTGTTCAGCCTTCTTCGAGTCAAAGATAGCATCCCCCCAGTTATCGGTAGGAATCATCTGAGCAATCTTCTTAGCAAACCCGTCTGTGTACGTAAGACCTGACCACTCCTTAGCAAGTGTGTTGGTAAGGTTATTCTTAATCTGTAACAACCTAGCCTTACGTTCGTCCATACCGATGTTCTTAAGTGGTCCATCGTACGCAGGACCTACTGACTTAGACAAGCTTCTAAATTCAGTAAGCAGGCCGTTAAGCTTAGCGGTAGAGTTTGCTTTTTCCTGTAACTTAGTACGAGTAGCCGCGTGAGCTGGACCTGCAATAGTAGCCCTAAACTTTAAGAACTTGTCACCACTACCAGTAGGGTCAACAAGTGCCATAGAGTTGAGTTCCTCAATCTTAGAAGATTCTGCAGCAGCATCCTCACGTCTAGCCTGTCTTTCAGCCTGTGACCTAGCAAGTGCCAACTGTCCAGAACTAATTGCGTCCTGTCTTCGTGCATGTTCCGCAGCTTGTTCCTGAGAGGTTACAATGTTTTCCTGATTTACTCTTGCGTTCATATGCTTCTCTCTAAGTCCATTTTGGTACTCAGCGAGCTTAGCATCAGCTTGTAGAAACTTCGCCTGTGCAAGTGGCGAATCAAAAGCAGCCATACGAGCAGCAGCGTCTCTTCGGAATGATTCGATAGCAAGGTCCTTTGCCTTGTATCCCCACTCGAGTTCTGACACGCTTGTATCTCTAGCGATACTTAGACCGTCCATTGCAAAGCCAACCTCTCTGTTAGCTTGGTCCATATTGTCTTTCTGCGCTGCAATATTTCTGTCTACAGCCTTTTCGAGTGTAGCCATAATACCAGTTTCGATACCCTTAGCTCCAAGGAAACCTGAGATAAACACAGACATCAAAGAACCAGTCTTCTCTCCACCAGTCATACCCTGCCACATTGCACCAGGGTTGATAGACATAGACATAGCCTTTTCCTTAGCTAAGTCCCATTCGTGCGTTGCAGCCTTAATACGTGCTTCTCCATCAGCATGAATTCTTGTAATAGCATTCTCACTTTCATGGAGAATACCAGCCTCATCGATAGCAAGTTGCTCGTGCTCCTTAGCCATCTCCTGGTCGATTTCATTCTGGTAGGTATTAACAAAGTTCTGCTTACCAACAACAGCCTTGTCACCTTCAAGAACAGGATTCATCTGCTGGTCGTACTTATTCATACGAGCAGCCGCATTCTGTCCTGCCCTGTCTCCCTTACGGATTCTTTCGAGCTTTGCTTCGTCCATACCAGACTGACCGACAGAAACAGAGTCACTTCTGCTCTGTGCATTTGACATCAGCCTAGAGGTAAGGTCCTGTGGTTCCTGTGGTGCATCGATAGGAGCCTGTACTTGGATAGGAGCCATACCGCTCTGGTCAGCACCAGATACAGCATCGGGGCTACCAGTAATCTGGCTTAGGTCTACTTGTGCAGGAGCAGGGTATGGGTTACCTGGATTTACGAAATTACCAGCAAGCGCACCAGGCTGGTTACCATACCCAAGCATATCTTCGTAGTTGTAATCCACTTGTGTTATCTCCGGGCCCAGGCGTTCTGTGGACCACCACCGTAACCATTACCCATAGAGTTCTGTGCATCGTACCAAGCTCTTACAGCTCCACCGCCAGCCATAATCTGGTCGGCTGCAGAAGGAGCAGGTCTACCCTGACTCATTCCACCAAGGAACGCAGAATCCTGTTGAGCATTAAACTGGTTCTGAAGTTGTGCTCTATTTAGGTTGTTGTAGTTCTGCTGTGTAGCATTGAACTGGTTATTAGCTTCGTCTGCCCCTCTACCTGAGTAGATTTGCATTCCAAGATTGTTGACTGCGTTGTTCTGTTCCTGAACCCTACCAAGTGCAGCGGACTGTGCAGCATCAGCTCCAAGTCTTGCAGTATTGTTCATTGCAGACATAGCGAGCAGATTTCCGTTACCACGACCACCAGCAGCCATAGAATTCTGAGCTGCGATGTTTCTATTAGTAGCCTGATTCAGCATTTCCCTAGACACAGAAGGACCTTCCCCTCTTGCCATAGCTTCTAGGTTACGAATAAGGTTTGACTGGTTATTTCTATAGTCTGAGTAGTTAGACTGCGCAGCAGGGCCAAGTTCTGGTGCCTGTCTACTAGAGATTTTTCGCAGGTACTCCTGCCTCTGTCGTTCCTGGTCATCTGCAGCACTTCCACCAAAGAAACCACCAAGTCCACCAAGTACTCCACCGGCAAGAGCGCCAATAGGCCCAAACGCGGAACCACCAGCAGCTCCGCCCATTGCACCCTGTAGTCCGTTTCCAATAGCTGACATTATTTAGCTCCTCTATCCAGCCCTGCCTTCTTACCAACAGTGACTGTAATGAATGTGTGAACTGGACCCTTATCTGGCCCATTATATTCGATTTCTACTGCAATGCAAGAGCATTTCTGCACTGATGGCCTACGCACCCAACGAAGTCTGTCGTCTCTAACAAATTGTTCTGTACCAGTTGCGTCACCCCACAGACCAGAGCCCCACGTACCAGAACCCCACGTACTTGTGTTCTCTGGCTTAGAGATTACCCACACATCACTTGCATAGGGCTTGTCATCTAAATACGTACGTACCTTAAAACTAGCACTCCCATTTAGATGGCCGTCTGCACCAATCTTACGAACTCTCTGGAATCCACCCAGAGATGCACTCATTGCAGAGGTCTTAACTCTGTACACGTAGTAGGAGCCATTGTCAGTAAACACACTACCAGGAGTTAGATAGTAGTTACCTACACAAATACTGCGAAGTCCAGCAGAAGGACTAATAGACCACGTAGACCATAGACCGTTAGAGTAGTTAAATACCAGGGACTTAGTGTCCTGATACGCAATAACATGTGTGTTTGTTGTATCAATATACATGCCTGTACACGTACTAGACAGCTCGTTAATAGGGCGACCAATATCAACTGCCTGATGTCCGCCAGGCTCAAGTAGTCTGTACCCAGACTCCGACTGGAAGAACAGCCCAGCAGTAAGTGGTGCTACGTACCTAGACACAGAACCTACGTCAGTAAGAACTCTGTACGATGCGTAGATGCTACCTGTTACGTTGTTGTCTAATCCGTCACCCTCAATGATGTACGCGCTATTTCTCTTAAAGACTACGGTGTAGTTCGATTGGAATCCGAAAGCAGTTACAGGCTCAGTAGTTCTGTCAATTGTGTGAGCAAGAGCTGGATGAAACGATACTGCCTCGTTGGCAGTGAACAACCTACTAGGCCACACTACTCCTGGAGAAATTTCACCACCAGCAACCCACAGTCTATCCTTACCAAAAGCAAGTACAGTGCAACTAGGAGGAGAGAACGATGTAAGGTAGTTACTACCAGTAGCAGCATCAATCTCTCGTGAGACAATTGCAGCGTCAGAAAGAAGGTCTACGAAAGACCAAGTTGCTCCTGTATTCTTAGGGCAGTTTGAACTGGCCGGGTCGCGGTCTGATACAAGATGCCAGTTAGTTCCAGTATTCGCGTTTCTAAAAACTAGAAAGTACGTGCCCTCGCGTCGAGTAGGTAGAGTAGTACCACTAATAGTAACAGTGTCATCTAAGTTTCCCATTGTGAGTTTAGGAGCGAAGATAGCTGGTCCGCGTACTTCTTCCCCCTGTGCATTCTTGTGGCACAGGTAGACAAGATAAAAGTACTCTGCAACATTCGTTAGTGACCCAGCACCATTGCTAGGTGTAATTGTCATACCCTCCGGGGCAAAATGGAATCCAGCCTCACAAACAGTCTCACCGTCGTACACCCAAACCTGGCTACCAGAGAAGTACGTACATCTACCAGCCTGAGATACTGACGGAACAGCATCAAAGTCTAGCCGATACTCCTTAACAGACAGCTCGTGGAATACTCCTGGCTGGTCTACGATACTCTGGTTGTACATAATACAACCGTGTACCTTGTATGGCTCACTTGCAATCTGGTTAGAAGAGAAGAACCACGCATCTGCTACGTTACTCTCAGATGTACCGTACTCAAGTCTACCACAAGGAAGCATATCCTTACCGTAGAGCAGAAACGACGTTTGGTACACGCTAGGTCTACAGAGCCAGATAAATGGTACTGCTCCGATGTTGAACGGCTTACCTGAGATGTGTACGTTATATTCGTGGTCTACAAGAACAGCAGAAGAAGTAGTCTGCCTAGTGAGAGTAACCTTCAGTGCAGCAGGAGTAGAATCCTCGGTCCACACCCAGAACGTATTCTCGTAGAGTGCATCGGCAGCGACAGCAACTCGCTTACAGGTTGCGTAAGACGTAACAGTAGACGAAGCAATGAATACGAACTGTCTAGTCTGAATTACACCAACCTGTGTAGTGTTATTGTCTAGGGCTACACAGATTGTTCCGTCAATCGGGTGCACTGCTACTGTAAACCCAAGAACAGTATTACCATCCAGAGCCATGGCAGTGTTGAATGCCACGATTGTAGAGTTCGTAGTACCAACTGCGTTGATATAACCACCAGCTACAGTGTTAGTTACAGTACGCTTGGCCACGAGAACAAGAGACTCATTGACCTTAGCTACATCGTAGTTGTAGTAGCAATCACCAAGGTCGTACTGTGTAAACTCACTATCGGACGGATTTACTACGTGTAGATAGAGTTTATTATCTGTGGTGTCATTTACATAGACATGGATGTACTCACCAACAGGCACGGCGAGCGTATACTCCGGGTCTGCTACAGGAAGTGTCTCTGAGAACTTCACAGAGCCAGTTGCAGAGTCATACACCTTGCACACAACTGTGCCAGCAGCAGTGTCTCTGAACACAAGAACCTTAATCTGACCATTGTCAGCTAGGTCAGCGTAGTCCTGTGCGTTCTGTGTCTTACCAATGTTACTAGTAGTAGCATTGTTGATATAGAAGCTATCAGTTACCTTGCGCCACTTGTTGTTAACCTTGCTCCAGAGAGTAGAACCAGAACATACAAGCTCCTCACTGTCACGCAGAGCAGTAAATCTAAGTGGACCAGACACGTTGGTTACAGCAGCAGGTACACCAAGTCCACCTGGAGGAAACGTGTAGCCATGACCGTATACATACTCAAGACCATCAGTAGGTGTAAGGTTTGATACTACAGAAAAGTCCTGTACCAGCTCTCCGACGTACCCACCTCGCTTCTCTGGCCCGCCATCTCGAGGAAACACTACATTATCTGCAACAACAAGTGTAGCAGGGTCTACAAGCCTAGCCTGTGAGTTTACGTCTAGGCCCTTAATTAGAGGAACTGCAAGCTCCTCCCACTGCATCGAATTAGTGATTACTGGCATTATTTATCCTGTGTAACCTACAGAAATACTCGTGAATGTTGTGTCACCACCAACCGACCCGACAAGCTGCAAGATATATACTCCACCATCAGTAACAGTATGCGTAAATGTGTCAGCAACATCAACCCACCCTGTACCACCTACACCAGCTGAAGCCTTAACAGTAGTGTTAGTACCATCTGCGATTCGTGTAAGAATCCACGAACAGTTAGCAGCGACAGTCTTGTAGGTACGGACTGTAACGCTAGTTAACTCCATCCCAACAACTAGGCCATGGAGTGCAATATGCGCGGCGCTTGTTGTTCCAAGAGTAACACCTGAGAGTACAGATGCAGGGATATACTCTGTCCATGTACCAGTATCAAGCCTATCTCGGAAGGTAGACGGAATAAATAGCATCTTTCTGCTAGGAGTCTTGCACCACTTTCCAGCAGCGAAATAGATGTCGTTCTCTACAGTGTTAGTCCCAGTGTTGTGGAACAGTTGCCCAGCAGTATCGAATACAACTACACTTCTACCAGAAACTGGCTTATCTTCAAATAGAATAACATTACTGGTGGCAGCTCCACCAAATGTGATTCTACTATAGAACGCAGAGGTAGCTCCTGCTGCAACGTCAAGACTCAGGGCTTTCGTTCGTGCCCACGCCCCACCACCGTAGTTATCATAGAAAGCGTACGTCTGGCTAGTATCTACAAATCGAAGCTCGGCAGGATTAGGCGAACCATAATCACCAGTAATACCACCGATAGCAGCAGCATTAAGCCCAGTACCAGAGGTAAGCTGAATAGCTCCAAGAGTGTTAATAAACCACAACTCACCGTCTGAGTACACCAGGCGTCCAGATGGAGCCACGCTAGGAGTACCAGTATTGCTCGAGAACGAGATATAGTTTACGTCCTCGATGTCCTCACCGTTAAGGTCAAATGTACCACCAGAGAGTGCTGAGAAAGGAACCTTGGCCTCTACTCTAGTTACAATCTCATCTAGTACTGCGTTTACATCAGTAGCGTATTGAGTACCAAGACTTGATACAGCCGGTACAGCAGCTACAATTGGTTCACCGTATGTTCCCATGTTATCTATTCTCGATTAGCACTAGACCAGAAGTGTTCGTGGCCGTAGTGGCAGAAGCTACGTAAAAAGGAAGAAGACAGGTACCATCGTATAGTGTAACACCAGAAACGTCTCTAGCCATAACCGAACCATATGAAGGAAGGTTGGCAGCAGCCACACCAGCAGCAGCGATAGGTCTAGCAGCAACAAGAGAAATAGCGCCAGCTCCGTAGGACGTACCAAGTGTAACTGACTGAATACTTCTAACTCCGGTGTCACCAGCAGCAAGCTGGAACCATACAACTGTACCAGCTACAGCAGTAGCAGGGAATGATGATATAGTGGCAGTCTTACCTGGTGTTCCGGCTTGGTTGGTATAGGACATAGTAGTGTTAGTAATTACGCCAGCATTCGTAGTAGCTGTTACTACTAGAATACCTACCCAAACACCTGCTCCATTAGCTGAACCGTTTAAGTCTCTTGCACCAAAGGCAACAGAGTTAATGGTCTGAGCCGTGGTAGTTGTTACTACAGTAGCGTTGTTTACCCACAGTACGTCAAACAGGAAGTGGCAGTGTGCAACAGTAGATGTTGCTGTGTAGTCTTTGAGGTAGTTAAACCCAGATGAAGCATTCTTATAAGGTAAACAACCTACATCACCAGCAGCAGTTCCGTCAGTAGCTCTGCCAGTAAGACCAGAAGTACCTACAGACCACGCGCCAGGATTTCCAGTATCTTTAGAGTAACAGTACCACTGACCCGCGGCCTCAGCAGCAGTTCCTACTTTAAAGAACGAAGAAGCGTACCCACCCATGCCAGCCGTTACGTTGTCTACAGTCTTTACGGCACCTTCAGCAGTAAGTACAGAGAAATTCTTTCCGTCGTACTGAAGTGACTCGTTTGGCTGCAACGTAACAGTGTTAGGGCCTACAATAGTTCCACCACCAGAGGTATCGTGCTTCAGAAGAACTGTCTGGTATGACGTATCTACGTTGGTAATGGAGATTCCAAGTACCTGTCTCTGCGTAGACGCACCAGGAGAAGCCAGAATAGTTGTGGCTGTAGCAGTTGAGATTGTAGTCTTCTGTACTCCTGGCGTAAACGTTGTAGTAGTGTGGTCAGAATAGCTAACAAGTACGTGAATACTCTTAGCAAGCCCGGTAGTAAGAATTAGTGACTGTGTTGTTGCATCTAGAATCATCTTAGAAATACCCTGCTCATTACTTGTGGGTGTGTGAGCCCACTACCACCACCAGACGCACTAATTGTAACGTCTACACTCTCATCCGGAACATCTTCAGTAACTGTAAGCGTAATGTTTGTACCTTCCACAAAGTTTACGCCACGTCTGATAGCTACCCCTGTACCGTTCTTGTAAACCTTAACTCTAGCGTTATTGTCTAGGTCAGCAGACGTATCAAATGCAATTGTTCTGTTTGCACTAAGGTCGCCGCCACCAGTAATAGGGGCAGTTACTCCAATAGTCCTGGTTGTAGGTACTAGACCTGCAAGTGTAGAAGTTAGGCTATCTACTGCTGTCTGTGGAATTGAACCAAACGCAAGAGCACCAGAACTGCGTCTAAGTGGGAGTCCGTCTGTGCCTGCAACGATGTCTGCAGGACTGCCAGTAGTAGAAATAGCTCGCCCAATCACAGAGAAGCCTACGCTATCTCTAAGTGACGTATCCGTTACTGTACCCGGTACAATTGCAGCTTCTAGAGAGATATCTACAGACTTCGTTGTAGGGTTATCCTCAACTGTAAAGATAGCTGTGTCAGTATCTACAAAGTTAAGTCTACGCTTTACGCCAACTAGAACGCCACCATGGCCTACTTCTACAAGTCTCTTAATAGCTTCGATAAGCTGATTAAGTACCATGTCTTTGTTAGAGCCATTGATGGGCATACTAAATCCAAATCCAGCGGTCGTCTCTGCTGTTCCAGTTGTCTTCGTTATGGTCACGAATTTTCTGAACATCTGTCAGCATGTAGTTAACTGCGCTTGTGTTGATATGAAGCTCTGTCCTAGATAACTGTGACTTTAGCTCCGGGTTCATCGTCTCTTCTTTCGCAAGAGCAGAGATAGCCATATTGAGTACGATGTACTGCTCCCATCCAAGAGGGTATGTAACTGAATCGTAATCGCTTCCACCGGGATTGTCTAGCACCAGGTGAGTAGGGTACTGAATACACCTAACCATGATTGTGCCAGAGGCAGGGTTAGGGTAGAAGTTAAGTGCAATGTTGTTACCACTACGACTAAATGAGAAGAACTTGGGCTCACCAGAGTGTGGAGCAACTGTAACCTTCTGTACTGAGTTTCGAGGGCTAAGCTTGTAGTAAGACCCGTCGTTACGAACTCGATATACAGCAACAATAGCAAGGGGCTCCGCAATCGTGTACTGAGTAGACCCATCACAAGAGATGGACTCATCGTACTGGAAATACGGAACCCCGAGCTGTGCAATCATAACTGAAAGTTCTTGGTGGTACTGGTTAGCCCAAAGTAACCACTGTGCTTCAGTTACAAAGTTGTCGTGCATATCGGCCGCAGCAACAGCTCTATCAATTAGTGATTGAACTGTAATTGTGGCCATGGTTGATTAACCTACTGTGTATTCGTTAGACGCCTCAGTTGTAAACTCAGTGAGCTTAACAAACATAATTGAGCCAGTCAGTGGGTTTGCAGCCACAGCACCACCAGTTGCAACTGTGGTTCCGCCAGCAGTTGTCACGGGAGCAGAGCACATAATCTCGAAAGACTGTACACCAGAGGTATTCAGGATTCCATCGGTGCCCTGTGCCTTAATACGTGGCACAACAAAGTAGTCTGTCTGTGTTGGTGTCATCAGTGTTGGTGTAATCTCAGCTACTCCGAGAACATGCTGAGGATTAAGTGTAACAGTGTAACGACCTACGCCAGCCAGTACAACTGACTCTACCAGCATGTCACCACCACACTTTACAGTACCAGCAGTAACAGCACCAGCAGCACCAATAGCAAACTTGATGAAGTGTGTAGAAGCTCCTCGTGCATCGGTGCCGAGCGCTCCATTCATAACTACGCGTGTTCTTGTCATCTATAACTCCGAGGGAGAGGGGGGTTGGAGGGGAGAGGAGCCCGATAAAGGCTCCTACTCCACCATCCAGATTAATTAGACAGCCTGGCTAATCGGGAACCGACCGTTCTTACCCGGGTTATCACAACGGAATCCAGCCAGTGACCGGAATCTGTACTCAAGACCGTCAGCATCTGCAAGACGCAGACCAGAAACGTCCTCGTCAGCAGCGTGAATCAGCGGACCAGTGGTCATGATTTCCCACGAATCGTGATTCAGAAGGAACCCTGCGTCTGTAGGACAGTACTCGTCACTCGCTACAGGAACCATTCCAGCAGGAGTTACCATCTTGAGGACCTGAGTACCCCATTCCAGAGAACGGGCATCGTCGAGCATGAACATCTTCTCGCCCTTAAGCTCCTCAGAGAGCTGCCACCAGCGGTACGGGTGAAGCCACATAGCAGAAGTATTCGGGTCGATAAACGCGTTCATGTAGTGAGCCAGCTTCGCAGCCGAGCGCGAAATTGACCCTTCCCACTGACCACGCCAACCAGACAGCATCTGCATTTCCTTAGTACGGTCAACGCCGTAGAAAGTAGTAGCAGTGGGGTCAGAAGAAGGAATCCACGAAGGAATACCAAGGAACCCACCATCGTACGTGTTGTACAGATAGATGTAGTCATTCGCTACCGGGTCGGCAGCACCGGCGCCTGAAACGCGAGTTACAGTGAGAATACAGGTACCAGAAGAAGTCAGCCGGTTTACACCAGCGACCTTGTACACGCTGGCTCTAATACCACCAGACGAACCTGTACGAGTAGCATTGAACACGATGTACTGGTTACCGTCACCAGTGAACTTCACGCTGTCAGAGACATTCGTGAGAGTAATAGTGGTCACAGGGTCTGAACCAGTTACAGACGCAACCTGCGCAAGATTACCAGCTCCGTCCGACCAAATCTGCTGGCCGCAACGAATCATCTTCATGTTGTCCAGGTGCTCCTGGATTGACTTGGTGTTAGCGCGCATGAACGTACCAACATCCTTCTTAGCCCGCATGATAGTAGGCGTATCGTGGGTAATACGCGCGTACAGCGGATAGGTACCCGTGTCACACGGATACACCCAGTTGTCAAAGTGGGTAGTTCTGGCATCAGGGATTGATGCCGTGAGTGACGAAGCTACACCGTGACCAAGACCAAAGTTAATCGGGAATGTAAGGTTTGCACCATACAGCGAGTCAACCTTTCTGATTCTGTCACCGAGTGGAGTCTTACGCTTCGAGAAGTTCGAGAGGTCCTGACCCGGTGGATAGATTGTCTTGTAAAGCTTCGTGATAGTAGACTGAATTACTGCGCCTGACATGATATACCTTTAGTGTTACGCGAGGTCAGTCATTGCTTGCTTAAGTGCAAGCTCAATCTGCTGCTCGCGAGAGAGTTGTGGTTTCGCTAGATTCTTAGTTGCTGTCGGACTTCCGATTGACGGCTTCGATACTTTCGCTGGTGCCGCCGCATCCTTCTTTGCCTTGAAAACTTCTGCAAGATTTCTGAGGTCTTCCTCTACACGCCGCATAGCTTCTGCTGCTGAGAGAATGTCCCCGTCTTCACCCCTTGCAAGTCTATCTGACGCATCCTTGGAAATCTCCGCAATAACCTTGGAATGTACGTAGTCAACTTTGCCCGCCTTAACGAGCTGGTGAATGACATCAAACTGCTTACTATCTACAGATTCAACTTCCTTTCTTGTATCTGAAACTACCTTGTTATAGAACGCTTGATTGGCCGAAACGGTCTCCTTCTGCTTGATTTCGTTTCTAAGCTTATCAAGTTCCTTGTTGGTGTGGTAGTCGCGAAGTTCGTCCTTAAGCTGGTCCTTAAGCGGGCCATCCTTAGCACGCTCAAAAAGCATTCTCTTAAATAGGAACTCTCTGTCTACCTTGTAGTGCTCGAGTACTTCGTCTTCATCCTTGAACTTAGGAGAACGCCGCTCTACTTCAGCAGCTACACGCTTTTCAAAATCAGACTCCTTAGTTCGGAGTGCTTCTTCTCTCTCAGTAATGCGACTAAGTGCGTCGTCCTTTTCCTCTGACTTAGCCTCTACTTCGGGGGTTTCAGCTGAAGCTTCAACCTCAGTACTTCCCTCAGCAGACTCTTCCTCGCCTGTATCAAAAGCAGCGAGTTCAGACTTAAGATTCTCAGCATTTTCAGCCTTAGCTGTAGTTTCGTATTCTGCAAGTGCAGATTCTACAGCGGTATCAAGTGCATCAGCCATCTTTTACATTCCCATCCCTGGAACCATACCAGGCATTTGTGGTTGTGCTACTTGGGCAGGAGGTGCAGCTTCCTGTTCCATAGCGGGTTCTGTTCCCTTAGTTGTAAGCCCATTAGCGGCTTCAATCCAGTTAATAAACACTTCATATACTTCTACAGGAACATCGTCATAGAAGTCAAGCATATTGTACGCAGAAGTCATCTGCTTAACACCAGCTACAAGGTCCTGGTGGGTGTCTGGCATGACAGCAATACCATCCTCGAGCTTTTCCTGAGTCATATCAAGGTTTTCCGCAGATGCAGCCAGAAGATTAGTAGCTGAATCTGGGTCGTACACAGAAAGCTGCTTCTGGTACTCTGCAAGAGAAATCTGCTGGTTTAACAGCTTGGATTCCAGGTCATCTCTGATTGCAGAAGGAGTCATGCTAAATGAGCTGGCTGGCTCGAGTGTCATAGTGTACGACATGTCGTCAAGCTTCATTTCTGACCAGACAATCTTTTCTGACCTAGTACGCTTACCACCAGAGAACCAGGTAGTTTCGGGGTTAACGCCACTAGTTCTGATTACGTTAATCATAGTAGTAGCAACCTGTACAAAGAACTTCTCATACCTCTGGGTAATATCTGCAAGTCTTGAATCCTGTACTGAGTTAAGCTCACGTACGGCTGGAGACGAGTCAAGTCGCGCAGCAGCAGGCAACTGCCCAGACGAAGCAGACTGGTTAAGCCCTACCTTCGAGTAGGCGTTCATTTTAAGTCTGTCTCTTTCGTTGTATAGCTCTCCGCTTACAGCAGGCCACGTAACAGCTTCAGGCTTTACACCTGTATAGTAGATTACCTTTCCTACGATATTGTCGATGGCTGCAGAAGAAACCTTGGAACCGTGCTGGACGAATACTCTACCACCACAGAACAGCCGCTGAGCTTCCTCGATTACTTCGTTGATTTCGTTAAGACGAATCTGGTCAGGAATAATAAGCTCTACAAGTGACTGCGCGTAGAACCCAACCAGGGGCCTATTATAGTGGAAGAACACGTACGGGAACCAGTCGTTGTCCCATTCCTCGTCCTCAAGGATTAACCCCTGTACAGCTACAACCCTACGCCCTGGGCATCCCTTTGAAGGAAGCTTGATAGCCTCACCTACAATTACGTATGAAGAACCAAGAGTTCTGTAGTTTACGTTGTAGATACCAGAGATGGGTGTGAGCTTCTCTTCTGGAACGTCCCAAGTAGCAGCTACTACTTCGAGTGGAAGTGCTCTACGTCTGTACACAGTCTTAAGCATACCAAGAGTAGCTACTTCCTGCTGGTCTACAAGAATCTCGTCAGGGAACACCTTCTCGAGCTTAAGTCTATCGTTGTCATCCATAACAACCTTAATACAACCAAAGCCACAGACTTCTGCGTCAAGTAGAACTCCCTTGGCAATCTCGTAGATATCGTTACGAACAAACTCACCCCAGAGAAACTTATCTAGCTTCTTAGCATTCCGTCTAGCATTCCACGAAGCTCCGTGACAGACAGGCTTAATCTTAGGTCTAGCCTTACCTACCTCAGCAAGCATCGAATCACAGATTTCGACTACTACGTTGTCTGTGGTTCTACTAAGTGGCTCAAGTGAAGCTGTGATAAAAATACCAGTACCCCAATCAAACGTAGACAACGCTCTATTGCTATAGAGTTCGTATGAGTCAACGGTGTTTGTGTGTACAGCTCTGTTTGTGTTTTCAAGTGAAGCCATAGTTTCAACCAAGTCGTCGGCGCGAATCTTGCGCTCGTACTCAGTATCATCACCAGGCTCGTGCCATTCGAGGTTTAAATCCATTAGGGAATCTCTCTATCAAAGCCCTTTACACCGAGTCGCTGCTTTGGTGTCATCGGGACGAACGGGTCAGTTTCCATTTCATCTAAAGTAACTTCTGGCTCTGACTCAAAAAACTCAAGCTTAAAACCACCTGATTCAAAATACTTTACACCAGAACTCTTAAGCATTCTAACAAGTTCTGTAATATCCATGTCTACAGTCATCTTAACCCCTTGAACTTCTTGAACTTACTGGTAAAGAAGTCAGTATCTTCTCTCTTAATCTGGGCATTGCGAATAGACTCTTTCTCGGCCCTGCGCCAGAACTCATCACTTCCAGGTACTATATCATCTTCTTCTTCAAAAGTAGAGAAGAAGTGGTACGCATACCTAAATAGGTAAAGAAGCGCATCACACTGATGGTTAGCACACTTAGGGTCTTCACGAAGCTTACCCTTCTTAATAAGAATCTTCTTATCGTCATCAAGAAGCCACTGCAGACCGCACAGTTCGGTATGTAAAGACGAAGGGTCAGTATCGTGAATAATTTTAACTCTACCAGCAGCTAGGTCAGAGTTCAAAAGCTCAATGTGGTCGTACTTAGCGTTCTTCTCCGCTGGGATAATAGACAAACCATGTCTCTGGTTAATGTCCATCACAATCATCTTACCTAGAGCACCAGCATCACCAATAATTGCGTCTGGAGAACCATATACCTCAATAGTACGTAGAATCTCTTCCGCGAATTCGTCAATAGTGATGTGGTTGCTTCTCCAAGAGTAGAAGATTCTAAGTTGCTTAAGTCTGGGGCTCCAAGCTCCACAAACAATTGCACAGTCGTCTTCGTATCCTAGGTCCAACCCCATAACTATGTTCCAAGGTCCCTCGCTTGGGTCTAACCCTGTCTTACTAAGTGTGTAGTTTGGTACCCAGTTGACTCTACCATCAAGCCTATACTTAGAATACGAGTACACCAGTTCTTCAGAGTCGGTTGTCCACTTACCAAGGTACTCACGCTTCCATACCGGGTGGTTATCATCCCATCCTCTAGACTTCTTGATTGATAGAGCACGCTTCCACTGCTCGGGTACGGCTAGATTATCTGAAATGTTCCACGTATGCAACGACCAGAGTCCGGACTCTACTGGTACGTCTGTGCCTGTGTACTCAATACAGGTGTTAACCATCTCATTTGTGTCTAAGTCGAGCCGCTTTGCGTCTGGGCATGTAGCTTCGTAGAAGATTCCTTCCGGAATACTACCAGGAGTACCACAGAGTACAAGAATACCACCTCGAGTCATAAGACCTGGCATAAGTACGTCGTATACTAACTCTCTAAACAAGTCTGTAGGGAACGACTTACCTTCATCGATAAAAATGATATCAGCTTCTGCAGCAGCTCCACGGAAGTACTCGATGTCAGCCCGAGTTTCAGCTCCACCCAACTTACCGCGCGAACCGTTCTGGTGTTCCCACGTATAGTCTGTGTTGTTAAACTTAAGCTTCAGGTCATAGAGTTCATTTTGTTTGAATAGACCACCAGGAGCACCAGACCAGAAGTTCTCTTTCGTAGACTTCAGTGTAAGTGAGATGATTAGAATACGGCTACCGGGGAACATTTCGCCAGTGTATAGTGCGTCACTAGTAATATAGAACGACTTACCGGCGCGTCTAGGACAACCTACTCCCTTGAACTTGCTTCTGTCCTTGATTGCAGCAGTCTGTACAGGATTTCCACCAGAAAGAATAGCCTTAGCTCGTTTAATCCACAGCTCAGACTTGCTAACAACACTGTGTTGCTTGTTAGCAATCTTCTTGATTACATGTTCACCGGCCCGAGTCATAATCCTTCCTTCTAGCAATTTCAGGACTCCAGATTCCATTAGGAAGAGCCTGTTCAACCTGTCGATACTTGAACGTGTAGTGTGCGTTGCTACCAAGACCGGATTCTGTCATCAGAGCATCAGCAACTCCCCACGTAAGATACGGGTCCTTTACGTAGATGTAGTGGAGACAGTTATCTTCGTAGCAAATCCAGCCAAGGATTCTAGACTCGTTATTACTGTCTACAGCGAACTTTACAGTTGCTCCTCTAGAGATAAGGTCTTCAATAGTAGCTCTGTACGTTGTGAAGTACTGGTTGTTGGTAACTACACCAGCGAACTTGCACTTCTTAAACGACATCAGCCACGAGTTAAACATAAACGGTACGTACTCTCCAGTAATGTCTACTATCTTCACAGGATTGGCTCCGTACGTGGTGAGTCACTCTTATGAAAATCGACGCACTCCTGTAGGAACGCACGCCTTCTCTTAGGCACAAGCGACTTAATATAACCAAAGACTGCTTCGAGCTGCTCTTCGTCTGTAAGTGCTTCTGCTTCTGCAGTTAGGTGCTTATCCAGCTTTACTCTAGCGTCTACAGCTTTCGAGAACGCCATTGTAAGGTCAGCAATTGCCTTTACAATCTTGTTACGTTCAAAGCCCAGGTCGGCTGTCATATCAACCTCAATCTGCTGTCTCATGTACTTAGCAACCTTGATTAGTGCTTCAAGTTCTTCAGCTAGGTCTACAGAAGACTTCCTGAACTTGCTAAGTTCTTCTCTTGCTCTAGTATCCATTAGATTCCTCCGAAACCAAGCTTCTTTGCAAACGCAGTAACATCCAGTCCTTCAATCTGTGCTCCAGTAGCCATGAACCCACACGAAGATACAGCACCAGCACCAAAAACACCAGCCTTACCGAAATGTAGCTTAGGGCTAACACCACCAGTAAATGTACCAAACCCGGCGATGGAGCCTGTTGTAACTCCTAAAATCTTCTGTGGTGTTGCTACAAGCAGTGTAGCTAACCCTGTAGACCTATCTACAAGGCCAACGTATAGTGCTGGAATTCTTGCTGTTACAACATCGACCGCGGCCAAAGAAAGTTGTACCGTTGAAGCTGGTAGTGCTCTCACTAGAAACACGGGATAGGTTACAGCGGTGCTGCCTCTATATAAAACGTAAGCTGGATACCCTGTAGAGGCTCCAGTTCTTCCGAATACAGTAGGAAGCCCAGACCCAGCTTCGTGAGTACAAATAGAACAGACTAGTACTGACCCTGTACCAACATCACCAATATCTGCAGAGTGACCACCAGTAGTTCCGTAGTACACACCGGTAGCTCCACCACCAGAATACCTATACTGGTTTGTACCAGACGCTACTAGTGTTGCACTAGACACAGTATCTATTGCGTCACCAGACGCTTCGTTGAGCGGGAAAAACAGTGTAGGAGTAATACCAGTTCTAGCGATAACCTGTAGGTGTGAGTTAAGGAAGCTAGGGTGTCCTCCGCGCTGGGCCCCTGTAGTAAGCTTACTAATAACTCCGATACGCATTAGGCTACTCCCCACGGGTACATTTCAAAACCAGTTACCTGTGTAGATACAACTACCTTTACACGAAGGCGACGAACTCCGAGATTACCAAACGAGATAAGTTGGCCACCTGAAGCTGAGATTGACGTAATAGCTACGGGAACGTCCTGCCACGCAGCAGTGGTGTCTGTATCGGAATACAGAGACTTCGGAAGGTTGGTAGCCTGAAGTGTCAGGGTAGCAACGCCACCAGTGTACTTAAACAGAATTGAGGTAGTCTCGTCATCAAGAGCATCAACTGGAAAGTAGTGTGTAGCTACTGCAAGGGTTTGTGACTTTACGTAAGAAGCTTGTGTGGAAGTACGCATTTATTTACCTGGAAGTTTGTTGGACAAGAAAAAAGGGGCAAGGCCAAATCAGCCAAGCCCCTGAGTCGCGCTCTTAGTTTCCTTAAACCTAATAAGGACCGCATCAATAGTTATAGTATAGGACCGTACTCGAGTCAACACAAAGTTGTACTTAAACTCATCCTAAGCCTCTTCTTCATGGTTATCATTCCTAACATACGATTGAGTTACAGGTTTGTTGAGGAACGATAACAAACTTTGTAACAGGGAGAGGAGAGAACCAAAACCTGAATGGCTACAGACTATTATAGAGATACTAATTCAACGTGTCAAGGGAAATCAACAGACCTCTACCGCTATAATGTGTGAAGGCGTACTGTACCTGGTTAAAGTATTGATAATACTTACTTGAGTCTAGTGAGAGGGCGATTTGTCAATGCTTTCACGTACTTAGAGACTTGTTTCGTAAATTAGTGAAAATTTAGCTCCCAGCCTGGCCGCGATCTCTTGTGCACTGCGGGGAAACTACCCCTATCTATACAATATCATTGAGGATTTTGGTTGTGCATCGCAACATGGGTCTGATTGGACACATCGCACTGCAACATGGGTACACTGCACCCCAACATCGCTATCCCTGCTGAATCGTTCGTGATTCTGGGGCTTGACTTCGCACTGCAACATGATATTTGTGCAATGCGGCACGGTTTTGTGCGGTGCGGGATAGATTTGGTGCGCTGCAACATTGGTTTTTGTGAGCTAGCTTACGTTCTGCAACGAAATTCGTGGGATTTGTGGTGTAATTTTACAGTATGACATTTATGTCGCGGTGTAATTTTACAGTACGACACGCACGCCATAGTGTAATTTTACATACCCAACTGTAACCTACCAACATCACTAGCTACCCTGACACGGGTGTCACACTGAAACCGTACAGTATGACATTTCTGTCATGGGTACGTCTCGACCTGGCACGATAGGTGCATGCCTTCGCACCGCACAATGTAAAATTACACTACTGGCACTGGCCCGACCTTCGATTTCCCGGCCGATTCCCCCGCCCAGGTACCTGGACCGCCCGAGTCTCCTCGCCCGTCTGAGAGCATCCTGTAGCGTCTCATGGCACCTGGTATGCCTCGAGGAGCGGCCCCACCTCGCTCGAGCGTAATCACTTGGAATCACACTATGACATAGCTGTCCCGGTTCGTGACAAACCATATTGCCCAACGATTCCGCTACCTTGGACCCGATTTGCCCACCACTACCCGACCGATACCCCACGGAAATCTGAGTGCCAAAACCCAGTGAATCCATGCGGTTAGCGTTTCGTGTCCAGCTAGACACATCAGAAATCTGAGGGATGCCTACGCGATTCCAGGCACTTACACTACCAAATCAGGTTGGCCTCGAGTGTGCATTACTCCTACTCGCGACGGACGGACGGACACAAAGGATTCAAGACCATGAAGAACATGCCACATATGGAGGCGCTACTAAATGGCTCGCGTACGGTTGTTGCGTTCGCAGCTACCTCGATTCGTGGTGAGTTTCGCGTCCGCCTCTATCGCCTGGATGCGAACGGGCGTCGCGCCTACCTCACGGATGGTTACTACACCGATGACCGCGCCGATGCCATCGCTACCGCTGGCGTGATGCTGCGTACCGCCATCTGGCGCTAGCCTGCACACAACCCACACAAGGATTCAAGACCATGCGCACCATTTACGCTTTCCCCCTAGCTAACCTGCTTCTCCGCCACTACGATACTCTCTCGACAGAGGATGTCGACGCGGAAACCGCGCTCTGGGATGCAATGTTTGATTCCAACTGGGACCGCAAGGTCGCTGGTATCCCCAGCATCTTCGACTGAAAGGCAAGACCATGGAAAAGTACCACAGCGATTTGTCCTACGGTGATTTGTTTCCGCGTGCGAAGCGAATCGTAACCAAACTCTACAACAAAGCGGTGCGTCGCGAGGGTAAGCGCATGTGCGCCGATTGGTACGAGTAGACTCTACGCAATGACAGCGGCGTAAAGACTGTCAGTCCCGGAAAAGACGTTACCACCGTGCATGGTGACAAGTAGGTGCAAATCCTATACCCGGGCCGAATGGTTACTCTTGCAATTCTGACAATCTGTCAGGTAGCAATCATCGCAAGCGGTCACATTGGCCGCAAGAAAGGTCACTAATCATGTTGCTCAAGATTTCCAGTGTCGTTAAGGCTCTCAACGCGCACAATGGGGCTCTTCGCCTCGACCATGTGTTGTCCGAATGTGGTATCAAGCCCACGCCCGAAAATCTCCATGATGCGGTCAAGTTGGTTGAGGGATGGCGTCTCGGCTGGACGGCAGAGGACGAGGATGCACGCATTGCCCTACCTGCGAACGGTGGCGGTAATGCCGTCGGTTTGGCCACCACGAAGGCGCAGACTCGGTTCGAGGTTCCTGAGACTGTGTACCAGACTCGCTACGTTCGGGACGATGGTACCGTGTCCTATTCGTATGAGGCTTTCCCCGATGACCCGCGCGTCCAGAAGCGTGAGCGCAAGACCGGTGCCAAGGAAGTAAAGGAAGTCAACCGCTGGATTCCCTGCCTCGTTCTCTGCAACCCGTCGCTGTTGGTCAAGCGTGCGGACATGTCGTCGGACGTGATGGATGCACTGGACAACCTTCCGGACGAATTCCGGGGCATGTTCGGGGAAATCAAGTCGGCTCGCCCGTCTACCACGCCAGGGTGGGCTATGGTCAACATGCTCGTTCGCGTCACTGACTCCGACGAGTAGCTACGGTTACGGCAAGCTAGGGTCTACACTGTCATTCAGCGTAAAACCTGAGTGGCGGGATAGTTTCTAGGATTGCGTACAACCCAATGGAGAATCCCAATGGACGAATTTGTCAAGAAATGGGGTACCGATTCCCCTAGCGTCATACTCGCAATCGCCGCTGATAGGGTTGCTAGTGGTCGGGATTCGTCCGGTCTAGACCTTGTAACCATACTAAGAGAGCTATCAAAAGACCTAATGGTCGCACTAAGGAAGCT
>OFQV01000023.1_pt1 | contig 49757 bp, 76 predicted proteins | sample 1542971 | NCBI WGS metagenome assembly OFQV01 (sample SAMN07774229, study PRJEB24372) | wastewater metagenome | isolation source: WWTP Cannobio (Effluent) | place: Italy: Cannobio | collected 2016-01
GCGCCACGCAATGACTCGCCGCCGCAAGTCCTCCGGCGGCTCACTCGCCGGCCGCCATTCGTCGCGGGGCGGGTGGGCGTAGAGGGGGCGGACCTCGTAGGTCGGACGGCTGCGATAGAAGTCTGGGTCTCGCGTTGGCACCCAATCGCCAGGGCCTTCCTCCGGGTCAATCCACCTGACCCGCCACGCCACCGGCTCCGCCTCCGCCTCCGCCTCCGGCTGCGCGAGGGCGGCGCGGAGGGCTTCGGTTTCTGCGGTCATGCGGAATACTCCGGACACTTTGTCCCACTGCTCAAGCGCGGCCTGCGCTGCTTCACGTAGTTCGCTCATGGTCAGGTCACCAGCACAATCGGAATGCGGCGGACGTACTCGGCCTCGGGCGTCATCTCTTCGCCGTGGTCTTCGGTCCACGAGTACCTGTTTTCTTGCAGCGCCGTGGTGACTTCGACATCCGCCAATCGGTACGCATGGTCATGCGCAGGCACCATCACGACGGCGTCATCGGGCGCGTCGGCCAGCAACGCCCGGAGTGCTTTGACTTTCAGTGCTTTCATCATTTCGCCTCCTCCTTCTGCCGCCCGATCTCCGCAGCGGCACGGATGGCTTCAACTTCCGCGATGATCGCGCGCAACTGGTCTGTATCGCGCTCGCTTCGAAGCCCGCGAAGCACCTCGTCAAGAACGGTCACCCGCTCCCCCGCAACCACCTCCGTGACGTGCTGCGCGAGGGCGGCTTTCCACGCAGCCCACGCCAAGTCTTCAGGGCTAAAGTTGGCCTCATTGGTGCCGCGCAAGCCGAAATACCAGTGCGTAAACGCTTTGTGCTGGTCTCGCAATTCGGTTTTGGGCCGCACGAGGGCGGCTCGGAGCCGGTCCATCGCATCATCGAGCCCGTCGATGTCATCAACATCGCGGTACGTTTCATAGGCCGTCAGTGCGGCCTGCGCTGCTTCGCGAAGTTCGCTCATTTCGGCTCCTGATATTCAGTGTCAATAGCACGCCGCATCACTGCCTCGTGTTCCCGCCACCTCCGCGCATCGCGGATTAGTTCCTCGGCAGCGTTGCGGAGGGCGGTGATCAGCTCCAGTTCTGTCTTACGATTCACGTAGTCAATTTCATTCATATCAGTCGCCCACATCACGCATCTAATGGGGAACGACGGCCCTTCGATGTTGCGAAAGCATGGGTAGTGGCCATCTACCACGCTCCACGTCGTTGAAGGGGCTTGCGCAACGAGTCTTTCCAGTTCATCGAGGTCAACCATTGTTCGTCTCCTCCATCTGCCGCCCGATCTCCGCCGCGGCACGGGTGATTGCTCGGCGCTCCGCCGCGCACGCGTCGCCCGCAGTTTCGTGGTGCCACACGGTGATTTCATCCGGCAACGTATAGTTGCCGGTCGTGTAAGTGCCCCCGACGCTCGAATAGGTCGAGTACGAACCTACAATCAAATGTAGGGTCACCTTGAGCCGCAGCGCGTCGCCGTCGTCGTCGAGAGGGTTAATACAAACTTCCAACAACGAATCGTAGTGTCCGGTTACTACGCACCCATCCCGGGCACTGTTTTCTACGTACTCGTGGCGCGCGTATCCCCCCGCCTTCGCCGCCAGTTCCAGCATTTCGCGATCAGTCATTTCGTCTCCTTCTCCGCGCGGGCGCGGATGGCGGCGGCGCATTCTTCTGCGATCAATCCACCGGCGCCCGTCGTCGGGCGATAGGCGCGGATGTCATCGCACACCCGCGCGCATTCATCCCGCTCCCTCTTGACCGCCTCCGCGACGTGCTGTTCGATCGCGGCGCGGAGAGAGTCAGGGCCGAAGGTGGCCGCAATCTTCAGTACCTCGTCGATGCTCATGGCTTAACCTCGCGCTCATCTGCGCTACCAGCGGGGATGTAGCCTGCGCGTTCCAGCTCCCCGACTCCGCAAAACCTGCGATCCGCCTCCGTGGCGGCGAGGCGGATGGCCTGACGCATCGTCCCGTTGTATAGCTCTTCGTTCGCCTTCCGCAGCCTCTCCACCTCCGCTCGAAGCTCCATCTCACGATCGACCGCACCCATTACGGAATGCAGGGATGCGCTGAAGTGCACTGGGAGAATGTCCCTTACGCGCGCCGCGCTCTCGGGTGTGTTCGCCATTGCAACGACTCCGCATGCCGCAAGTCGCAGGCGCTCGGTTTCAAGCTCCGCTATCGCCTCGTCGCGCTCGTTCTGCGCCTGTGCGACCGCCTCCGCGACGTGCTGCTCAATTGCAGCGCGGAGAACCTGATACCGGTCCTCGGCCAAGTCCGTATCAAAAGCGATGCGGTACAGATCAGCGCGATCCATCACCTCGTTGATGCCCGTGTTCGGTGCGATGCTCGCCACAGAGACGCACAATGCCCACTCCTGCTGGTCTACCTTTGTCATGTCGCCTCCTTCCTTGCCATAAAGATGCACTTGGTAGGCAGATCGGCCCCTCGCGTGATATATCCGCCGTTGGGGCGAGGAGGGAGGTGCATCCAGTAGAATGCCGCCGGGAGTCGCAGATCGAGCGGATACGCCTCCAACCGCTTGCACTTCCCGTCCTTGTCCGGATGCAGACGCCCGTTCTTCGTACGCTTCCAGTCAGCAAATTTGCAGTCGTCGCATCGCATGCCTATCCCTCCAGCTCCATCGGGGTCACGACGAACTCGTCGCACTCTTCGAAGCCCTTCGGAGCGGCGAGTAGCCACGCCGTGCACGCTTCGCAATAGGCCATGTATGCAGCATTATCGAACGCGTCCGCCTCCTCCGTGTCGTCAAATACCGGGCGCGTCGCTGCGTACTCTTCGTACTGCGTGCGCAGCGCCTCTGCCGCATCGGCATCCGCGAACAGCCGGACTACCGCCCTCCCGTAATTCTCGGCCACGGCCTGTACTGCGTACACTGTGCTAGTTTTCATGCTGCACTCCTTTGTAGAGGAAGGCATTAGCCTCCGTAGTCATCTTACGCGCCTTGACTCGCGCCCGGTACTCTCGACAACTCTCCGCATGGGTCTTCTTGTGCGGTCGAGCGGCATCAGGACCGTCGCCCCAAGTGTACAGCGGAGCCCATCGGGGAGCTAGGGAATTCCCTACGTCCATCCACCCCGCGATACGCACAAGGCGCTTCCTTGTGCGACTCACAAAGTGCAGCTCGTCAATGACGCGTCGCACCACTTGCGGCTGGCACTTCAGCAGCTCAGCGTACTGCTTGACCGTGCGGGGCTCGCCGTCCACAAGGTACCGCACAAGGTTGGCGTACCGCTCCGCCGTGAGGCGGGCGATGGGCGTCCCCTTGGGCATGCCGTCGGGGATGAACATCAGTACGCCCTCTTGAATCGTCGATCGTTGTCCATGATGGATTCGGGACGGGGATCGAGGTACTTGTGGATGCGGCACCGTTGCTGCGGCAGGCGTTTGATGACGCGGTAGAACCCCCACATGGGGTCGTACCTGCTGGTGTCGATGAGGCACAGGTGCCCCGACGCAACTTCGAACTGTAGCATCATGCCTGCCCCCTGTGCTTGAGGATGGCCATCCCGATGTACACGATGGCGCCCAGCAGCTCGCGCTCGTACGCCTCGCCGGACTTGCCCGCTGCCGCTTCGTTCAGCTTCTTGGCTGCCTGCCCGGTCAAGAACCCGATGCCGTGGCTCTTGGCCAATGCCACCCACTGCTGTTCCAGAAACGGCGTCGTGGCGCCGCCGTGGCGCTCGCCCTTGCCACGCATGGCCTGCTCGATCGCGCACATGAGCGGGGCGTACAGCGGGTGGCACTCTTCAGCGGTAGCAGGTGTGGGATTCGTCGTGGATATCGGGCATGCGGGCGGATGCGGATCGTTGCGATCCCACACCCTCTCGCACATCATGCACAAGGACTGGTCGCCTGCATGCATGATCTCGCAGGGTTGGCCGTTCATTTGCATTCCTCCAAGGCTGTGAGAATGTCCTGTGCGGCTTGCGCAGAAGCCACAATGTCGGACTGGGAAGGGAAGGGACACTTGGTGGCAGCGCGGGCCTCAGCCCACTGCTCCACCGCATGCTTGAGATAGCGGAGCTTTACCAGCTCCTCGGGCACGGGGTCGACCGCGGCCTCTACTTCGTCACTCATGGGGCTACTCCTTGATAGCTATCAAGTAGTGCGAGGGACAAACGTGAATACGGCCCCGGGTGGGGCCGTATGTGGTGGCGTCAGTGTATCACTGCTTCTTTCGTGCGGGTGCGCGCTTCGGAGCGGGCTTCGGAGCGGGCTTCTCCGTCATGGCCGGCGCGTACATCGCCAAATCGATCCGGCTCACGAAGTTCTGGTGCGCCTGAAGCTCAGCGGCGAGGTCGTACGCCGTGCCGCGAAACGTTGCCCGGTCGTGAGCGGCATCCGACGCCTTGCACAGCTCGACTGCCAGCCGATCGTACGCCACTTTGAGGGCCGTATTGTGCCGTTCGCGGTAGTCGTCGTGCTCCGTAACAAAGAGCCTGTCGGTCTGGCAGTACCCGCCGTCGAGCTGGGCGAAGTCGATCCGATACTTGCCGGCCTTGATGCACTCCAGACGGTCGACAGCAGCCATTTTGGCGATCGCGGCGAAGCGCGCGCTGTGCTCACGCAGCTTCGCCGAATTGATGTCGGCCATGCGGTCTTTGAAGTGGTCCAATACCGCCTTCGTATATGATGCCATGATGCACTCTCCTGTGGTTACTCGTTAGGTCCGGTGATGGTGTACTCGTTGGTACATCCGCTGCGGCGCTGCTTTTCGATCCATGCTTCGGCCGCTTGGCGGGTAGTGCTGCGATGCGTTACGTACGACGAACTGCCAAGATGCCGTCTCAGGTACGGCGATGCGACAGTCCAGATTTTGTACGGTCGCGCATGCTTCTTTGCGTGCTTGGTGACTTTCTCCTTTTGTGGCAATACCCCTCTTCGTTTGGCGGCTACGATCGGGATGTCTTCGTCGTACCAGTGCCCCATGATAGGTCCATCCTGTCTCTGATCTTCTGGTTCGTTACCTTCGGCATGGGTGACCATGCCACCAAGTCCATACCGTCCATCCAGTGTCCGAATACTGCAATGCCATACTTGGTAAGCAACATCAGCTTCGTGCCCTTAGGCGGGGGCTCGTCCTCCGGGTCCAGCCACTCGGAGACGCGGGCAGTTGCAACTCTAGCCATTGGATAGCTCTCGCTCAATTCGTGCGATCATCGCACGCAGATTCTTTACCGCACGATGGTCGGACGGTGTCGACGAGATGCAGACGAACCGAAGCCCGGATGGGTGAATTAGTTTCCCGTGCTTTCCTTTTCGGACACGTTCCACAACCCACCCCCGGGCTTCAGCTTCCTGCACGATCTGCTGCACCTCCTTGTTATGGGAGATGCAGGTCAGGCTCCTTACACCGTGCGCCACACCTTCAGCCCGTCGACGCCGTTGACTGTGCCACGCTGGGAGCCGAACTTGACGCCGTGGCGCTTGGCGTAGGACAGGTACGCGCTGCGGACCCGCTTGGCCATCTTGCCCGGCGTCTCGTCGCCGCGCGGCGTGACGAACAGCCCCTGCACGCGCTCTCCGGCCGCGGCAACGGCCATGTGCTCGAACCCGTACTGGCTGGTACGCGGTCCGCGCCGCGTCGATTCGGTCGGCACGTCGAACTCGACGAACTGGATGCTCTGCGGAGCCGTTTCCACGGCCCGATCTTCGGTGACTTCGCTCATGCTTTTCTCCTGCTGCGTTAGATAGTGCCCAAATGGCGCGGCCAGTATGCCCCGACCGCGCCCCGTACGTCAACCCTCCGATTCGTCGATGTACACGAACTCCCCGAACGGCACCGACACGTGCTCGACAATGCTCGCCCAAATCACCGGGTACGCGGGTGCGTCGTTTGGAAACGCCCCATAGGTGTCAGTCAGGAAGATCAACACAGTAGGGGGTGCGTCCAACTCGTCGATGGCATCGAACACCGGACGGAAGTCCGTGCCACCGCCCCCACGCGCCGCAAACGTAACCGGAAAGTCTTCCGGCGAATACTCCCGCACGGTGTCCACGCCGTCGTCGAAGTACATGACGGTGAGCTTCTGCGGCCGGCAGTCGTCGAGAATCTTGTTCATGTGGCTGGTGAAGTAGTCCACCGTGTGGTCCGTGATGCTGCCGGACAGGTCCACTGCCACAACGATGTTCTCCAACACCTCGTCTCGCATCTCCGGCATGATGATGCCCGTCTTGAACAGCTCGCGCCGATTGATCCGCTGCCAGTTGTAGCTGTGGAAGGTGATCTGTGACACGAACCGACGCAGCCGATCGAACCAGCGCTCCTTCGGGCGGGTCAGCCTCTTGGCCATGCGGTCAGCGAAGCCCTTACCCCGCCCGCCGAACACCTGCTTCTCGATGATGGCCGCCGAAATGACGGCGACGCGGGTCTTCTCGCGCTGCTGCTCCTGTTCCTGCGCAGTGCCAGAGGGGTCCATGATGTCCTCCATGTCCGGCCGCGGCCTCCCACCGGTACGCACGCGCTTCTTGCCGCGGCCGTTTCCGGAGGCCCCCCCCTCGTTCCCATCCTCCCCTTCGTCGTCGCCCTCGCCCTGAGGCGGCAGGCTATCCATGAGGTAGTTGTACACCTGCTCCTCAGACATGTCGTCGAAGCGGGTATCACGCAGTGCCCCAAAGCCGGGGGAGGTGATCTGGTCGAACGTGCGAAACGGCGAGGGCAGCACGAACCCCTCTTCGCACAGAATCTGGTTGGCCTTGAAGTCGATGGCGCAGTTCCAGATTGTCGGATGCCGCAGCCCACGGCGGTACACGTGCTCAAGGCACACATGCACCAGTTCGTGAGCCATGACCCCGATGCGGGTGTCGTCGTTCAGGGACTCCAGAAAGAACTTCGGGTGCATCATGACGCGCGACCCGTCCGTCGCCATCGTGGGGATGGCCTCTGTCACAAGCATCACCTGTGAGGCCATCATTTGGCAGAAGAACGTCCACCGCGCGCCCAGCTTGGTCAGTACACGATCGAGCTGCTTCTGCACTTCGGGATGCAGATGGGACATGTCCTGCTGCTCTCCGATATTCTCCATGCTACTCTCCTTGATAGGTATCAAGGGCGGGGCCGCCAGCCCCGCCCGGTTTGGTTACGACGTGCGGTCGGTCACAGCCAGCTGCATGGCCGGATCGAGCAGCCACTGCTGAAGCGCCGGAGGCAGTCCGCCGGACACCAGCGCCTTGTTGCGCATCAGCATGCGCAGGCCCAGCACCTGCATGGGGATTTTCATCCGACGCAGGTACGTCGCGTTGGCATCCAGCACATCCTTCGTGGCGTTGACCACCAGCATGCACACCATGGCGCACATCTCGTCCAGCCGGTCGGGGATGCGCGTGCCCTTCGGGTTGCGCAGCACGTCGGACTGCGTGGGCAGCTTGTCCGCGAGGCTCAGGAACGAGATGAACTCCCGAGCCCGGCCGGGGCCGATCGAGGACGCCACGGACGCCAGCGACGGCGCCCGACCGGCCAGCTTCATCTTGATGGCCACGCGCTCGAACGACCGCGGCGTGAAGAACGCCGGGTCTTGCGGCTGGAAGTCCTTGCCCTCGTCGTAGGGCACGGCGGCGAGGAAGGCGATGCAGGGCTCCGGGTGGTCCTGCTCGATGAAGTAGTGCAGCAGCGCGTCGTTGTCCACTTCGACCGGGATCGTGTCGACCCGGTTGGCGATCATGGACAGCAGCCGGTTGGCGCCCGCCTTGTCGGTGACCCGGTTGCCTGCGGTCACGATGACGCAGCCGTCGCTCAGCCGATGCGACCCCACCATGCGCTGGTTGAGGGTCTTGCTCAGCGGCTTCTGCACCTCGGGGTGCGTCTGGTGCAGCTCGTCGATGAACAGCACGCCCCTGAACGCCGGGTCGCAGCAGCGCATCAGTTGCGAGTGCACGAACTCAGCCAGCGTACGGGTCGCCATGTCCGGCACGTACGCCACGTAGTCCGTGGGGCTCATCGTCGAGCCGTTCAGCTCGACGACTTCCAGCCCGCGGAGGTTGGCCCACTGATACACCAGCTGCGTCTTACCCACGCCCGGGGCGCCGACGAAGCACGGCACGGGCGCCTGCGGTTGCAGCATGCACATCCACGCTTCGTCGAGGATCGGGAAGATCGTGCCCACCGACAGCTTGGTGGCGGGGATCGTGGACATCGTGTTTTCGAGGGTCTTGGACATTTTGATGCTCTCCTTGATGGTACTGCGTTGGGGTACTACAGGCGGCTCTTCAGGCCGCCTCCTTGATAGCTATCAAACTTCGACAGGCTTGGGGAGGAATCCCGCCATACGTGCCTTGATGGCCTCCGCCTTGGCCTTCACATCGGCCCGCACTTCGGGGGCATCGCGCAGGGTGCTGGTCTTCGCCACCGCCAGATCGGCCAGCATCGCGTCGGCCACCTCCACCAGCTCCTTGCTGCCGGTGAAGTTCAGCTTGGCCGCCGTGCGCGCGGCGTCGGCGATGTTGGTCACGATTGAGTCGTGCCACCGCTTGTGCTGGCCCATGTCGGCGCGGGTGAGCACGTCGATCAGGTGCTCCACGGGCGTGGCCAGCTTCGTCCACACGTCCTCCATGGCAGCCTGCACCTGCATGCGCTCGGCCTCACGCGCCGCCTCGATCTCGTTCGCGGAGAACACCTCGCCGAACCGCTTCAGCATGTCGGCATCCGGCACCGCTTCCATGCTGAGGCGAATCGTGAACCGATTCCGCATGTCCTCCGGCGTCGGGTAGCGCACCTGCAAGTACAGCGCACCCATGCCCAGCTTCATCTCTTCCAGCCGCTGGGGGTACGACGCGAGGAACGCCGGCACCAGATCGCGCTCGATGCGGCCGATGCGCTCCCGGGCCTCGTCGAGGAACTCCATCGCCGTCTCACCCAGTAGTACCCGCCAGCCGCCGTCACGCCACGGCGAGGTCACGTCACGCCACCAGATGTACAGGGAGTTCATCTCCTGCAACACGGCGGTCAGCTCGGGCGACTCGAACGCCCGCGCCGTGGCCTTGACCGTGCCCGACTTGGCGCTGTTGGACTTCTCGGCATCCCGCGCGATCTTCGGCACGGCCGCCTCACCGGTCCACTTGCCGATGACGAGCTTGGTGGTCAGCAGGCGGGACGACACAGAGGTCACTTGTTCCATGGTACTCTCCTTGAGGTTCGCCTTGATAGGTATCAAGGTCGGGTTGGGACTACAACTTCTACCGTAACAGCAGTACGCGCTAACTCTCGTACCCTGTCAACTCCACATCAACGCCAAATACGTCGCCACATCGCGCGGCACGGCAATGTTCTTCTCCTCTACGCGATCGTGCGCATTTATGAAGTAGTGCGTCATGCAGCCGCAGCGGATGTAGTACACGTACTTTTCCTGTTCGACGCGGTCGACCCACACGACGTACCTGCCTTCTTTGTTGCACGCTTCGCACATCCGTAGAAGGTGAACGGGCGCCTTGCCATCCATCAGCAACAGCCTTTCCAGTGTCAGAGTTTTGTCCACATGCCCTCCGTCACAAGCAGTCGAACGTACGTCTCCGCGGCAGGGTCGATGGGCATGGGCACCCAGTCATACGCGTCCTCTCCATCCACCTCGATGAACAGCTGCTCGGCATGACCGCACGATAGGAAGAACAGCACGTCTGCTAGGGTAATCATACCCACGTCATTTGTAGGTATGTGGCAAGATGCGGCGGCGCCCGCCACGACATGTGTGGCACGCTGCCGGTGAGCGCGACAAAATACACCGTCGCTTCCCCGCAGTGCAGGTAGTATATCGTGTCGCTGAAGGCGGCGATCTGCGGTAGGGGACTGACAAACCGGCTCCGGCACGCCTCGCATGTCTGGTCAACCTCGAACTGCACCCTGCCGGAATCCGGCGTGAGTCTAGTAATCATGACCACTCCCCTTCGCCAAGAAGCATCAAGTACGCCTGTGCGGAAGCGTGCAGTTTGTGTGGCCTCCACGCCCCCGTCGTCTCTCGCACCTCCATGTGGCCGCAAGATGGGAAGTAGAGGTACGTCGCCAAAGGGTCGCTGGGGCGGTACAGGAATATGTTGTTTTCGCGGCTCCTGTGACAGGCATAGCACATGATTTCTGTTCTGCGGTAAACCACCTGTAGGCCCACAATCGCGTCGAGGGTAATCATGTCTCGTCCTCCTCAGGCTCGACAAGACGCAAGTACGTCAGCGCAGCCGCGCTTGGGTACACTACGTCCCATCCACGCTTCGAGCGTTTCTCCATGTGCCCACATGCGGGGTGGAACAGATACATAGCGTCTATTCTGGCCGCGTAGGGGAGCAGCAGGAGGGAATGCAGGACATTTTTCCCGCATTCCGCGCATTGGATGTGGCCCACCTGCCGGACCACTTTCTGCTTGTCGATGTCGTCTAGTTCGATCATTCTTCGCTCTCCGCTTGCATCTGCTGCATGTCTACCAACTTGAGGTAGAGTTCGACAGATGCAGACATCATGGCGGGGGTTCTAGCCACGCCTTGCGCAGTAGCAAAAAGGTGCCCGCACGGATACCAGCGGTATCTGAATCCGGTCTTGGCACGGACATGCAGGCTCCCCTCGGGGCTTATTTTGTCACACGTCCGGCACCAATCTGCCGGGTTCCAGCGTACGTCGAAAATATCTTCGACGCGTAGGATGGGAAGTTTAATCATGGCCATCAAACTCCGCTACGAACCTGATAACCGTCATCTCCTCCACAGTCAGCTCGCGAAGACGGGGGTGAGTGTCCAGCACTTCCGCAGTGCTGCACGTGGCACACACGAACCATGTTGCCTGAGGGTCGAAGTAGACCTGTGTGTTGGTGCTGCACACAGGGCACTCGGGCGCGTACTGTGGAAGGCACCACAGCCAATCCATTGGCATGCTCATAAGCGCAGTATCCTCTCCTTGATAGCTATCAAGCTCGCAGCATCAGCCCTGTCAGCGTGACAAGGTCGACGTTTGCCACGTATGTGTTTTTTGTGGTGTCGAACCCCGTCGCAACTGCATGCCCGCATGGCAGATACACCACCGCGGGTACGAACACCAGCTCACCATCCACCAGCAGGGTGGCAAGAGCGAACGCGGTCGTGGGTTTTTCGCAGTAGTGGCACAAGGTCTTGGCTGCTCGAATTATCGGCGGATCGCCTACCATAACGCTTATTGCGGGCCGCCATACTGCACGCTTGGTACGCGCCATTTTACTCCCCTTTGAGCAGTGCTTCAGTGACCTGTGCCAGCGTGAGGCGCCCGGTATGCCGTCGCGGATCGCCGCTACTGACGCCCTCATACACCCGTGTGTGCCCACATGGCAGGTACGCGACCCCGGCCGGATAGCCTTCGTAGCGTACCGAACATGTGTGCGTAAACTCCGCATTGCACTCGGGGCATCGGCGGTCTTCCCGCGGTAGGTCAAACCACGAGGAGGAGTCCCCTATCGTAACGGCCGTGACGATGCGGACCATCACCCGACCACCAGCTTGTGCGCTTTACCTCCGATGCGTTCGGCATCGCGCCGCCTGTCATCCACATCGGCCTCTTTCTCAGTCAAGTAGACTGCGCTAAATGGCGCAAGCCCCGTGCACGGGTACAGGTTGACCCAATACTCCACCGGGACGGGCTTCGGCACCAGCATGAACAGGTCTTCGTTGTCGCTCACGCTGGCGCGGCCCGTCTTGCCAGTGCTGTAGTAGTACCGGAGCTGGTTCTCGAAGTTCGAGTTGATGCGGATGGCCACGATGAGCTGGTTATTGGAGTTCAGCCAATCGCAGTGCGTAACCACACGTCCGCGGCGCCCGTTGCGGGTGATGACTTCGGCGCCGGGCACGGCGGCGTTCAGGTCGAACGGGGTGACGAGGTAGCCTTCGGGGGCCTTCGGGAAGTTGTCGTTCATAATGCCTCCTTGATAGGTATCAAACACAGTAGTTAGTCACATTGCAACAACAGCTCGGCAATGAGTGCGGGTGTCGCACGCAAAAACCTGTCACCCCACAAGAACCTGCCGGCAGCTAGCCTGCCCAAGCACCCGCATGGCAGGTTTACCCGCGTAGTCCATAGGCGTTCCGTCGACCCCGGCAGTGTGCAGTACGCCTGCACCCACGTCGCCCGAACCGGCTTTTCGCACCACAAGCATGTGCCGGAAGGGGGCACCTGCCCTTGGTGCCCCCCACGTACTTCTGCCCGCGTCATGTAGATTACCGCCATGGCTCCTCCAAAAGTAAACGGGTCACGTCCGACAGGGGCAGCTTGCCTGAGAGTTTCGTCCCCTGTCCCACACACCCGCACGGCATGTACACGGTCTCCAGCCGCTCTATCATACTCCCCCATGCGATGATGCTTTCATAGCATAGGGGGCACCATGCATCGAGGCCACGTTCCCTCCATACCGGCCTCGGCAGCTCGCTTAGGGATATCTGCTTGAGTGCGCTCATTCCACCTCCAGCATTACGCGCGTTACGTCAGCGATATGCAGTCTACCACGTAGCGCCGTACCGACCGCAACACAGCCACATGGCACGTACATGTCCAGCGCTACATGGGTGTCGCCGTACCGCGTGCTCGGATTCAGCCCTATCACGGCCGCAGCCCATGCGACTGTAGTCTTTTCGCAGCAAGGGCACCACCCCCAGCGCGAGCCTTTGATGGGGGAGACCCAGCTTCCAATGGTCAGGTCGGCCAGCCGAAATGTGGGGGCGTGTTCTGCGCTCATGGCTTGATACCTATCAAAGAAGCCCACGCTCGGCGAACGACGTGCAGGTCATGCCGGCCACGATCATATGGTCGAGCACCGCCACGTCCACGAGGGCAAGCGCGCTCTTCAGGGCACGCGTCAGCGCCTCGTCCGCCCGGCTGGGGTCGCCCATGCCGCTCGGATGGTTGTGGTAGAGGATCGCCGCCGCGGCGTTGTGTGTGAGGGCCGCCTTGACCACCTCACGCGGGTAGACGCTGGTCTGCGTCAACGTGCCGGCGAACAGCAGGGTGTTGGTGAGCATGCGGTTCTGCGCGTCCAGCCACAGCACGCCGAACACTTCGTGGTCCAGCGTCGCCACGTTCAGGCACAGGTAGTTCTTGACCGTGCTGGGCGCCGCCATGGCCTCCCCGGGCTCCCTCAGGCGCATCGATAGGATGTGCAGAGCGCGGACGATGGCGTCGTCGTCATCCTGCACGGTGGTGTTGTAGATAGCCCGGTCTTCAGTGCGTGCGATGTTCATGGTGGTCCCAGTAGTCAGAGTGAAAGGAGAAGGCGAGTCAGCACGTCCGGCGCTAGCCCGTCGTACGGAGTGGGCGTTACGATATGCCCACATGGAAGGTAGGCCGTAACGATGATGTCGGAAGCGTTACTCCAAGTAACAGGTATGATCGTAGCGAACGTCGTAACGGGCGCGTCCTTGGTGTGGCTTTCATGCGCGCACCGTCCGACGTCGTACAGCCTTGTATGGTGCCACTGGATGTTGTCCATAGTCAGGAGCTTCATGCTACCTCCAAGATAAGACGAGTCAGCACGTCCGGGGCCAGCACCGCCTTGATCTGGCCGAGACCGACGACGTGTCCGCAGTTCGAGTGTACCCGCTTAAGCAGGTATGCTCCGTGCCGGGACGTTCGGACCAGTGCGATCAAGCCGTATGTGGTGTTGCAACCACATACACAGGCAAGCGTCTCTGGCGGATATGTCATACGCTGAACGCTGTTCCACGCCATGTCGTTCATCTGCACGACGTACAGGTCTTGATAGCTATCAAGGCTCATTGGGCTCTCCTGCAAGCATCACATTGTCTCCCTATAGGTACGTTGTCGGGGTCGCTGCAAGCAGCAGCGCCGCCAGCACATCGGGCGGCGCAACGCATGGCATGCTCGATGTGACCGGCAAGTGCCCACACGGCAGGTTGATGATGATGATCCGCTTGCCGGCTGAGGCGTGGGGCTGCACACTAATTCGCACTTCCAAGAAGCGGTCCGTCGCCCCATTGCACCGCGAACAAGCGACGGGGTTGTCCTTTACGACCACAATCTCCGCGCCCCAGTAGATGTCGTCCATCTGTAGCGTCTTCATGCCTCATCCTCTGCAACAAGAAGCAGTCGAATCTTCGCGTCTGGGGCAATCTCTGCCCCGAAGTGGTCATCGATGTGCCAGCATGGCAGGTTGACGAACACCATGTTGAGGGTGTCACGGCGTGTTACGTACGTATGCACCTCCAAAAACGCGTCAAACTCCCTGTGGCACGTCTGGCACTGCAAGAGTATGCCTCCTACGCACGGGATTCGCGGGACCCCGGCCTCCCAATCCACGTCGCCCATCTGAATGGTTTGAACGGTGGTCATAGCTTGATACCTATCAAGTATGTTCTGCAAGAAGGAGAACGGCCGTTAGTGTGGCCGGCGAGAGGGCATCCATCATGCTCGGCACGCATCCACACGGTAGCCACGCCACGCGTAGGGTAGGGTAATCCGCACGTATCCACAGTGTGAGACTCGCTGCGATGGGCGTCTGGCACCTCGCGCACCTGCGCGCTTCGAGGCTTGCAACCACCTGCGGGGTAGTGTCGAGGTCTATCTGCTCGGCGAATATCATACGCCATCCGCATCTTCGGCGACGAGGAGCAGTCGGGCTAGCACGTCGCTAGCTACTTCGCTGCTGAAGTTAGCGTAGCCTTGCATCGGGTCAATGTGCCCGCATGGCAGGTTAACGAACGCCGTTGTGTTGTTGAACGCGTCTAAGACGTGAGTCCTAAACTCTAAGAACGTCGGGCTTAGCGCGCGGCACACTACGCATATGTGCCCTTTCTGCGGGAGGCGCAACACCCCGCGGTTCCACGCTACATCGCCCATCTGGATGACCGGGCGCAGCTCCATCACCTATCCTCCGCAACAAGAATCAGTCGGACTAGCACGTCGCTAGCTACTTCGCTATCTTCGGCGGGGTCGACGCATCCGCATGGTAGGTTGACGAACTTCATCGGGCGCAGAAGGCTGTTGGGTATCGCGATCCGGAAGGATACGAACGCGGTGTACGGTTTGCGGCATACGGCGCAGCGCCCGTCGCGTGTCGTAGTGCGGGCTACCTTGTGGTCCCAAAGTACGTCCTTCATCTGGATGACCGTGCTCATAGCGCCAACATAAGGGCAGTTATCGCATCAGGCGTCAGTCGGCTCTGCATGCGCGGTATGCATCCGCACGGCAGCAGCACGATGACCGATCGCTCAAGCTGGCACTCTACGACGGCCAGCACAGTAGTGGCTATGCGCTCGCCGCACATCATGCACGGGCTGCCCTTTCCCGCACTAGGCGCGTGCTCGATCGGGAGGTCGAGGCGTAGCTTGTCCACGCCTAATAGCGTCATGGCCCTGTCGTTGTTCATACTGCCTCCTTGATAGGTATCAAGTTAGGTATCCCTCACGCCCATCAGCATGACGCGGGTGATTATCGCCGCGGACACGGTGCCTCGTATGGGCGTCCCGCCCGACACCCTAGCGCATCCGCACGGCAGGTGTACGCAATGCGAGGTGCTTTCGCCGTGCTCGGTCGCAATATGGAGGTACGTAAGAAGCTGCACAGCATGCCCGCACTTGGGGGGTATGCCGGCACGTTTTGGCTCAAACATATATATGTCCTCAGTCGGCAAGAACACACACTCGTCAGGTATCGCAGGTAGGGTCGCCATTATGGTGCTATCTCCTCAGCAACGAGAATCAGTCGGGCCAGTACATCAGGCGCGAGTTCCCAGCTGCTGTCAGGGTCGAAGTGCTTGCATGGCAGGTTGACGAACTCTACCCGACTGCTGGCTGTTACAGTCCTGAAGGACAGGAACGCGGAGTATTCGCGATGGCATATGTTGCATACCTCGCCATTCACGTGGATGCGCTTGACCGTGCGGTCCCACGCCACGTCGTCCATCCGGAGTACGCGATGAAGTATGCGACTCACAGGATTAGCTCCTCAGCAACGAGAACCAGTCGGGCCAGTACTTCTGGCGCAGCTCTCCAATACTCCCCTCCCATGGTTACGCATCCGCACGGCAGGTTGATGACCGCCGTCTCACGTATGCGGGTGCTTTCGCCGACCATGAACGTGCCGGTGGCTCGAATGCCGGCGTCGGAGGGCTTGGTGCAGCAGTGGCACTCGTAGTTCTCGGGGCGGAGAACCCGAACGGCGGCCCAGTCCCACAGGATGTCGGACATGGTCAGGAGCGGCAACTGGTCAGGCTGATGGGTCATGGGGTCTCCTTGATAGCTAGCAAGGGATGGGGATGGGCATGTCGAAAGGCACCCAGTAGTGAGGGTGCCCTTTGAAATACCCTGTGTTAGAGGGTAAACCGGCAACTAAGCGGCCGGTAGCAGTGCGTGGCGTGCGGTGTGGTGTGCACGGCGTGTAGCAGGACGGCTCTGAGAAGTATAGGGCGAGCGCGTGCCTCCACGCAATGGTTGTGCGCATACATTAGGGAGGACCCGCTAGGGGTCGTCGCCTGACACGTGCATCGGTTGCACGCGCTGCCCATCGCTGGGTCAGCCTTCGTGAAAGTACGTCCCTGATGGTAAGCCCGTCATTGCACGTTTCGTATCCGGCCTGTGCTGCACCTTCGAACCACGCGCTAGGCAATCAAGACGCTGTCCCTTCCACTCCGCCTTCGTTTCTATTTGCATGAGGTGGGTTAGCTCCTCACGCCAGTATGCTCCTGCGGGTAACTCTGCACGCTCATGACAGGCTAGCTGTCCGGCCACGTCTTAGGCCGTATCGCACTATCGTTCGACAGTGCTGCTCTTGCATCGTATCCACATGCACAACCTGCACCTGATATACGCCGACATTTGTAGGCCGCGTCGGCAGGTTCGTGAACCATCCCGCGGCGCCCCAGTAGTGGGGGTGCCTTCCTTGATAGTCGCATTCGCGCTATCTCGAATCCTTGATAGTCGCATTCGCGCTATCTCGAATCCTTGATAGCTATCAAGGCGTGGCCCCTTGCTCTGTGGCTTACTGCTACGAGCAGGGCTTACTGCAAGCAATTCCCAGCTCGTAAGACGTATTATACACTAACTGTAGAATAAGTCAATAGAAACGAGACGTGGAATGGAGCAGTAAATTTCCACGCTGCTATGTGTAGTGGACGCATATTGTAGGGCGAAGGCCGGGCCTGTCCCTTGATAGCTATCAAGCAGCGGGATAGTGGAAACGAAGATGGTAGGTAGCTGCATGTGGTGGGAACCCCGGAAACTGGGCTTGCTGTACGGGATAAAACGCATAAGGGATCACTCGACGGACGCAACTGCGTTGCTTCTACAAAATGTCGACTGAAAAGTTCAATGGAATCATGGCTTAAACGTTTCTACGTGATTTTCGACAATGTGTGCACTGAGGTATAAAACGACTTTACAAATAGCAGGTCGAATATTTAGTGGGAGGCCTTATTTCTTCGCTCCACTATATATAAAGCCCGTTTATACCCGGCTTCACTGAGACCAGATTTTCTATTATTTATTGTAAAAGATATATATATATAGAAGGAAATGCCTATGTAAGCCCTTGATTTTTCTTTCGAACAAGATGCCGAGGTGCGCCATCGTGTGTTGTCGAGTGCTCGCACGTGGGCGATGCGAATCAAGGACTTACGAGCGTTTAACTGTACAGGGCTACCAAGCAACGAAAAGTTTGTAGAAGCGCCCTCTTCCGCCCTCATATCGCCCTCTGCGCTACGGCACACGGGCCAAAAAATAGGCCGCTATGTGGGCGGCCTGATTCTGTTACGCGGCTAATTCTGGACTACTGGGTTGTGTAAGCTATTCAATCGAACCCGTCCAGCAGCGCCGTGATTTCGGCCTTACTCACCGTGGGTTTTGTAGCAAGGTCGTAGTCGAGCATCCAGCGCCGCGCGCGGACCAGCTCGGTCGTGGCCGCATGTGCCGCACTCTCCAGCCGTGCCATCACATTGGCTGGCCTACCTTCTTGCCTAGCACGCACCAGCTTTAGCCGAGCGTTCAGCGCCTTCCGACGCGAGTCTAGTATGTGGTTCTTGACTACCCGCACGATGAACTCATCCCTTTCCATACATGCCTCCTTGATAGCTATCAAGCTGTGTACCCCACGATACTACCACACGCACGGGGCGATCGACTACTAGGGCGCGAAGCGCACAAAAAAAGGGCGCAGCCCGAAGGCTGCGCCCCATGCCCTACGTCACTTCACCTTCTTCGCTGCGGCCGCCTTCTTCACGGCGTCCAGCTGCGTCCGCGCCTCGGCGATCAGGTAGTCGAAGTTAGCCTCCTCCTCGAACCCGTCGAGCAACGCTTCGTCGTTCTTCAGTTGCGCGATGAGCTTCGCATTCAGAGTGTCCAGCCGATCCTGCGCAGTTGCAGCGGGCTTACCCGCGGCAATGATCTTCGAGTACAGCCCTTGAAGCGAACCCGCGCGATCCTTCACCTTCAGCAGCGAACCGATCGTGGTCGGCGTACTGTCCTTTCCGTGCGGAACGCTGATTTTCTTGTCGACCGCTTCCGCAACAGTCAGCAGTCGCGTTTTCCTGCTCCACGTCGACGAGGCGACGGCGTCCTTTTGCAGCGAATCGAGCGCCAGGTGCACGACCGCGCCGCATGGGATGCCCGCAACGTGCGCGGCGTGAAGAGCCATGATGCATAGGCCGTCGGCTCCGGATGCGGTCTCAACCAAATCCATCGCTCCTCTCAGCTGCTGAACCACCTGCGTTTGGACCTTCTTCTGGGCAGCCGTGAGAATGACTGCCTTCGTGTTCTTCGTGTTCTTCGTTGCCATGATGTAACTCCTAATGGTCCTGCGTTGCTGCATCCGTTGATGCAGTGGACGAACTATACCGTAGACCGTGATAGATAGCAAGGATACCCGTACCGGGTACGATGCTCGCCCCATACGGGCATGATGCGCGGGCGCACGAGAGGAGGCACTACTAGGACACATCCCCACCCGAAGGCAGGGATGAGATAGTTAGAGCGTGGCGTCCGGCCTCGCCACGCATGGACGTTCGCACAGCAGGTCGAACCCGCCTTTCTTCAGATGATCCCACACCGTCTGTGCTGCGCTGTTCAGATGCTCGGCGCCCATCGACTGCACCGACACGACCGTCGAGAAGGCGCCTGATGTGTGCGGCAGGCGGAACCACAGAGTAATCGAAAGCATGATGCCTCCTCCATTGATGGGGCGGCTCGCGCCGCCCCGAGTTGGTTACAGGTCGATCAGCAGGTTCATCGGGCCGCTGAGATGGGCGCGCAGCTTGGTGTAGCCGTCACGCTTCAGCGCGGCGCTGTCGCGGATCGACAGGTACGGTCGGCCGCCCGGATACACGGCCATGTCCTTGCCGTCTTCCCAGTCCTTCATGAACGCGTCGGCCGTCTTGTATTGCTGGCCATACGCGCCCATCACGTGGAACTCTGCACTCATGTTACGTCCTCCATTGATGGGGCGGCTCGCGCCGCCCCTTGGTTGATTTACTGCACCGAGTTCATGCGGCGGAGTTCGGCGATCACCCAGCTGCACGGGATGCCGCGCCGCTTGGCATGCAGCGCTGCGAACGCAGCACCGAAGGTGAGTAGGTCATTGCGAAAGAACCACGCCCACCCATCCGCACGGGCCGTCAGCTTCACTTCTTGTCCGATCGATACGTTCATGCTATGCACCTCCGAGTTAGCCGCTGCGCCAATCGCTGCGGCATGGGACACACTATCCCACAGTCCGATGGTGCAGTCAAGGATACGTCCGCCCCTCTGGCCGCCGAGCAAGCATTCTTTTTTCCGACCGACCCCCCGAGGGGGTTTCGCGCCGCGCGAGCCCCGTGCAGTTCATCTGTCTCATAAACAAGTTGACTGCGTTTTTCCGCTTATACCCTACGTACAGTTTTGTGGCAGAAGTATAACTTATACCCTACGTACAGTTTTGTGGCAGCAGCATAGACTTATACCCTACGTACCGAGCGGTTCCCCTTGACACGGCCTTATACCTACGATACAAGGGTCTCCATGAAACACTGCCCGCGCTGCCAGACCATGAAGGAGCTTGCTGCCTTTGGCCACAACCGTGCCGAAGCGGACGGGTTGGCGGTGTACTGCCGGCCCTGTCACGCAGCAGTCCAGCGCGCTTGGAAGGACGCCAACCGGGAGAAAGTTGCCGCCATGCGCCGCCGCTGGAACAGCAAGGAGCCCACATGAACACGAACCTCGCCACCCTCGATACGGACTTCGACCCCGCCACGCTCGGCTGGCCGGCGTCCCTGCCCCTTGAGATTGCCCTGCGCACTGCCTCCCCCGCGGCGATCCGTGAGGCGTACAACCTGAGCTTGGAGGAGTGGGAGTACCTGAAGGGGCTCCCGGCCTTCCGGCAGGCGGTGGAGGATGCCGTGGCCCGGACGAAGGAAGAGGGGTTCTCCTACCGGACCAAGGCGAGGATGCAGGCGGAGGGGCTGTTGCAGACCTCGTGGTCGATGATCCACAACACGACAGTGCCTCCCGCCGTGCGTGCGGACCTCATCAAGTTCACGGCCCGCGTGGCGGGGTACGACAGTGCGTCCAAGGCGGGCGTCGACGGAGGTGCAGGAGGGTCGGGCTTCAGCATCAACATCAACCTCGCCCCGCCGGCCACCGCGCCGCGCGATGACGGCACCATGACCATCACCATGTCTCCCATGGACGCCCTGCCTGCATGAGCGCCAGCACTCTCTCTCTTTACAACGTTGGAGAACTGATATGTCTGATGCATACGTAACTCAGCAGTGGGCGGCGTGGCCCGCCGAAGTTACCGCAGTGCCTGAGCAGGCCGATTGGCTTGGCGTAAGTCAACAGTGTCTGCGCGAGTACGTGCGGGACATCGCTCGTGCGTACTCCCTTCCGACAGCTGTGGGGGTATTCTACCTCGCCCTTCGGGATGGACTGCTGCGCGTCGGATGGGCACCGGTGGGGGCTCCGGCAGGCGCGTTTCCGCTACCGGCGTGCCCCATGGACGCCCTGCCTGCATGAGCGCCATCAGCTACACCCCGCCGCCGACCGTACGGGAGTTCATCGTCGACCGGTTGGAAGGGGAGCTGTTCCACGACTACATCGTAGGCCCGGTGGGTAGCGGCAAGACCACCGGCATCTTTTTCAAGCTGGTGTATCTGGCGCAGATGCAGGCCAAGAGCCCCATCGACGGCGTACGGCGTAGTAAGGCCGTGGTAGTGCGGAATACGTTTCCGCAGCTGCGGGATACGACGATCCCGTCATGGCTGTATTGGTTTCATGACGGCGTAGCGGGTACGTGGAAGGCCACGGACAAGATTTTCGTGCTGAAGTTTGCTGATGTGGAGTGCGAGGTGCTGTTTCGTGCACTCGATACGGCGGAGGACGTGAGCCGAGTGCTCTCGCTGGAAGTGACCTTCGTGCTGCTGGACGAGTTCGTGACGATCGCCAAGGAGGTGGTGGAGGCCATCGCTGCACGTGCCGGGCGGTATCCGCCGGCCATCCACGGCGGGGCGACGAATTGGGGCGTGTGGGGGTCGTCGAACCCGGGCAACGAGGACAGCTGGTGGCACAAGCACCTCGTCGAGGCGGTGCTGCCGGACAACACGAGGCTGTTCGTGCAGCCCCCGGGCGACTCGCCGGATGCAGAGAATCTGGAGAACCTGCCGGGCAAGGCGAACTACTACACATCCCTGAAGAAGGGCAAGTCGGACGAGTGGGTCAAACAGTTCATCCAGTGCCGCTGGGGCAATGCGCTTGACGGGCGGCCGGTGTTCCCCATGTTTCGGCGGGACATCCACGTGTCGAAGGCCCCGCTGCGGCCGAACCCACACCTGCCGCTCATCATCGGACTGGACCCGGGTGTGCGGCATGGAGCCCTCTCCATCGGACAGGAGGACCTGCATGGCCGCCTGTTGATCTATGACGAGATCATCACAGAGCAGATGGGCGGCGAGCGGACGATTACCGAACGGCTGCGGCCGCTGTTGCGGGCGAAGTACGCCGGGTTCAAAGTGCTGGTGGCCGCCGACCCGGCAGCGGCCATACGTGCTGCATCGGATGAGAAGTCGGTGGTCGACGTGTTCCGGAAACACTTCGACGTGAAGTACGACACGAACAACACAGTGCCCCCGCGACTGGCGGCAGTGGAGCACTATTTGTGCAGGCTGACGGATGTCGGACCGGCGCTGGTGATTGACCCGGGGTGTCGCGCGACAGCGCGTTCGCTGGAGGGCGGGTACAGGTACACAATCTCCAAGACCGGGCAGGACAAGCCGGAACCGGACAAAAACGTGCACAGCCACATAGCAGATGCGGTACAGTATCTCGCGAAGCACTGTCAGAACGCGACCGGGCGCGAGCTTCGGCGTACATCGACAGGGTTCCGGCCACCCCGGTTCAACAACCCCTACACGCTGAGCAGATAGCCCATGGCAGACCTTCCGATCCCCGCAGAGCAGCCGCAGGCACCGACCCCGCTGCCGAGGAACATGGAGGCGCTGGACGCGCTGGGGCGCACCCTGACGACGAGGTTTCAGGACTACGCGCGGGACCGGCGGCTCGCCGAGCTGAAGTGGCTCCAGAACGCGCGGCAGTTTCTCGGCGTCCACGACCCCGAGACCGAGGCCATGCTGGACAAGAACCGGTCCCGCGCCTACCCGCGACTGACCCGGGTGAAGGTCATGAGCATGGTCGCCCGGCTCATGAACCTGCTGTTCCCCACGTCCGAGACGAACTGGACCGTGCAGCCCACCGCCGTGCCGAATCTGTCGCCGGAGGACCTGCGCACCGTGCTCGACCAGCTGGCCACCGAGCTGGGGCAGGAGGGCGGGCCGGACGGCCCGGCGATCGAAGAGGCGATTCGGGCGTTCGCCGCCGAGCGCGCGGTGAATCTGACCAAGGAGATTCAGGACCAGCTCGACGAGCTTGGCGGGGACAAGTCGCTCGACTACGTGGCCATGTGCAAGATGGTCGTGCTGTCCGCAGTGCAGTACGGGTGCGGCGTGGTGAAGGGACCGTTCGTGCGCATACAGCAGATCAGGAAGTGGAACAAGGACGCGGTGACGAACACGTTCACGGCCACAGCGGTGCAGGTCCCCCGGCCGATGTTCGAGTTCGTGCACCTGTGGAACTACTACCCCGACATGTCGGCGAAGACGTTTTCGCAAATGGACGGGCAGTTCGAACGCCACATCATGTCGCGCCACCAGTTGCGCAAGCTCGCTGAACGGGCGGACTACTTCGGCGAGGTGATTCTGGAGTATCTGAACACCAACACAGACGGCAACTACAAGCGCCTGCCTCATGAGGTGGAGCTGAAGGCGCTTGGCGTGCAGAACTTCGTCGGTGACCAGAACGGGCGCAAGTACGAGCTGCTTCAGTGGCATGGATATATCTACGGCACGGACCTGCGCAACGTCGGTGTCGACGTGCCTGAAGACCAGATGTCCGAAGATGTGATGGCCGACATCTGGACGCTCGATGGCAAAGTCATCAAGGCGGACATGGACCCATGGACAGAGGTGGACACCGGGTACGATGTGGACATGTACCATCACTTCATCTTCGAACACGATGAAACGTCGCTGCTGGGCAACGCGCTGCCCAACATCATGCGCGACTCCCAGCTCGGCGCCACAGCGGCGACCATGCTGATGATGGACAACGCGTCGGTCGCGTGCACGCCGTCTGCGGAGATCAACATGGACCGGCTGTACCCGGGGCAGGACACGGCAGCCATCACGCCGTTCAAGCTGTGGTACACCGAAGGTGGCGGCCCGGAGGCGGCGCAACCGGCCATTCGGCCGATCGCCTACAGCGCGTACATCCCCGAGCTGATTTCCATCATCAAGATGTTCGACGAGCGTGCGGATCAGGAGACCTTCGTCGGCCCGCAGACCGGTGGCGACATGCAGAAGGGGCCGAGCGAGCCGTTCCGCACGGCGGCCGGCGCGTCGATGATCCGTGGCGATGCCGCTCTGCCGTTCAAGGACGTGGTGCGGAACTTCGACAGCTTCACGCGCACGGTCATCACCGCACTGGTGGCGTTCAACCACCGGTTCCCGTCCCGGCCTGAGATCATGGGCGACTTCCAGATCGTGGCGCGCGGCGCCACCAGCCTCGTGGCCAAGGAAGTGCGCGGGATGCAGGTGGACACCATGATGCAGACGCTGGCGCCTGAGGACATGGTGTACGTCGACCGCTTCCAGCTGCTCAAGGAGCGCTTCGCCACGCGTGACCTTCCGCGGGATGCGCTGGTGTCGGACGAGGAAGCCAAACGGATCGAACAGCAGAACGCGGAGTCTGCGGCGAAGCGTGCCAAGCAGATGGACGAGAACATCACCGCGGAGATTCGCAAGACGCTTGCGGACGCGCTCAAGGCGGTCACACAGGCCGACAAGAACGCCGCAGCGGCGTCCGCCGAGCAGGTCAACACGGTGCTCGACACCCTCGAACGTGGATCGGCGTCCGGGAAGGAAGACACCCCTGCGCCAGTCGCCAAAAAGTAACAGGAGCCACTATGAGCGACCGTATGTATGCTGTAGTCCGGGGGTCTAATACCCCCGGAGATGTGGAGATGACCAGCAACGGGACGATCTACGTCGCACTGGACACCCTCATCGCGGGCGAGAACCAGACGCTGAACGTACTGGAGACGGTCCCGGCGAACGAGTACGAGACTGTCGCGGCGGCGCAGACGGATCAGGTGCTTGGCTCTGTCGGCGCTGCTGGTGATTACCTCGATAGCCTGCTGCTCACGGTCGGCGCGGCCACTGCGATCACGGTCAAAGACAACGCAACGACGATCTTCACTTTCACCTTCGGCGCGGCTGTGACGACTGGTCCGGTCGAAATCCCCATCCGGTGCAAGTCGGTGTCGGGCGCATGGAAAGTGACGACGGGGGCGTCGATGACTGCGCTCGCGAAAGGCCTGTTCTCGTAATGGCGCTGATCGTCAAAGAGCCTCGCCGGGTCGAAGACGACGCAACCCTTGCGACCTATACGCAGCAGAAAGTGGCGTCCCCTACCGTGAACGTTGACATCGAACGTATTGCGGTGCTGGACGTTGCGGGGCGGCCCGCGGTGCGATTCTACCGGCACCATACTGACGGTAGCGTAAACTCAGGCAAGCGCGTCGAGCTGAAGCGCGATGTCTGGTCTCACGAGCGCGCGCTCAGTGGCATGTACACGCAGTGGTCGAGCTACTACCTGCCCAGCGCAATTCGATCGAAGCTGCCTGTGATGAACGGCGACTTCAGTAATGGCCAGAACCTCTACTACTGCCACATCCAGCAATGGGCGGCTGCGACTGGCGTCAACGGTTCCGTGCCCCCCTTCACCCTGACCTTGTGCCATCGCGGCATCGAAGTGTGGGACTGGGTCACGAACAACAACCCGTATGGCGCCTTCCCGCTTGCCAACTGGGAGCCTGAATACGACCGCTGGGTTGACGTGATGACCGAAGTGAAGTGGCGCGCATATGGCGGCGGGATGTTCCGCCTCTGGACGGACGGCAAGCTCCGCGTCGCGCGGCAATTCATGACCACGGCGCAGCCGGGTAGCACACAAGGCTGCGTCTGGGGCGAAGGGCAGTACTGGGGCGCAAACGAGTACCCGTTCGATGATGGGTTCACCCTGTACAAGGCTGGCTACAAACTGCTTCAGGGCTACGGCGACGGCTGGCCGCAGTGTGGCTTCGTGCGACCGTTCACCCGCGCAACCGCCGCCGCCCGCTCGGCAAGGGGTGGATGATGGCTATCTGGTACGTGGACCCCACGGCGGCGGCTACGTCTGATGCCTACGCTGGCCCGTTCGGCGTGGGCAAGCTCCGGCTCTCGTGGGGTGCTGTTACGTGGACATCGAACGATGCCTACTACCAGCGACGCGGCACGACCGTCACGCTAACGGCAAACCTCACGCCGGGCGGAAACAGCGTCACGATCGGCGCCTATGGCGACGGAGATCGACCGATCATTCTGTCGCCCGGCGCCACGCCCGTCCTTTACGGGATGTACTTCAGCGCGGGCTCTAACGTCACTGTCAGCGACCTGCACTTCGTGATGACGAACCGTGGCGTCGGTTATGCCGGGATGCGCATTGGCGGCACAACCAATTTCACTCTGCGCAACTGCGTGATTGAAGGGTTCGACGTAGGCATCTTCGTCACTGCGTCTGCGATCAATACCACCATCGACGGAAACGAGGTCTTCGACTGCGGCGATGACGGGTTGGTGGTTGGCGCCACCAATGCCGGGCGCATTACCAACAACCGCATTTACGGCACGTCGCGGCGAGTGACGACGGGCGATTGCATCCAGTTTCTCGATGCGGTTGATTGGGGCGCGTGGCGCGTGGACTCAAACACGCTGACGATCGACGTGGCGCTCAAGCAGTGCGTGATGATCGGAGTCCCCGCAAGCGCAACGCAGGTGCCGGTGCTAGTGGAGCAGAACGAATGCACCACAACCTGCAACGGCATCCACGCGAGACATTCGGCGGTGATCCGGGCGAACACCATCGAGATCACGGGCGTTAATGCTGCCTTGATCGCTAACGCCGGTCTGAGTAATCAGCCAATTCTGTTCAGCGGAAACGTAGTGCGTTGCATCGGCGCCTCACGCGCGTCTGACCAGGGCGCCGGAATCGTCGCAATGGCTGTTTATGCTGATGCCGGCGCCGGGATTGCGCACCTTGTGTCGTTCGTGAACAACACCGTGGCGGGTGACGCCTACCGCGGCTTCTTTGCGGGGGCGGACATCGATAGCGGGACGATCACGCTGCGCAATAACCGGCTGTGGCAGACGTTCGGCAACCCGTCGGTGGGCTTCTCGGTGAATGCTGGTGCGGCAGCGACGTTCGTGGAGTCGAACACGGCGATCTATGGATTCACGTCGCCGGCGGTAAACCTGACGCTTTCCAGTCCGGACACTTCCGACCCCTCGCCCTACCTCAACGCCGACTACTCCCTCAAGACCACCATCCCCATCGGCGGCATCCCCATGCCCAACCCCCTCCGCAACGCAGGCACCTACGTGCAAGGCGTGACGCTGCGCAACGGCCGCACCCAGCCGGGCATGACGCCGATCGGGGCGTATCAGGTAGGGAGGTATTGAGATGGCCGACAAGTATTGGGATCCCGAACTCGGGTCCGACTCCAACAGCGGTGGCAGCGCATTGGCCCCCGTGAAGAGTTGGAACGCGGCCAACATCGGCGGCGGGACGTTCGCTCCCGGCGACACGCTCTACATGGCGGCAGGGACGACCTACGACGCAGCGGCCAACGGCCGGCTTGCTCCAGTCTTCTCGTCGTCCCCGACAGCCGTTGCGCCGTTCAAGATCACGACCTACGGCGACCCGACGCTTCGCGGCATCGTTGACGGCAAGGGCACGCGAGACATTGGCGTTCGTCCGGCGGTATCGATTGACCAAGCGAACGGCCCGCGATACGTGACGGTCGAGAACATTGAGGCAAAGCGTTTCACGGCGCACGGAATCTCTATCGCCGAGGTGCTGGACACGGGCGTTACCGACGCCAACAACACGATCCGCAACTGCTACGTGCACCACTGCACCGGCATCAACAACGCGGCGATCAACATCTACGGGCAGAACATCCGTGTCGAGGATTGCATCGTCGAGGATGTCGCTGGCGACGGCATTCTGTTTCGCGGGCAAGGGTACTGCGGGCGGAATACCATTCGTCGCGTGTCGAACACGGGAGGCGGCTACGGCGACGGTATCCAAGTGGATGGCGCGCACGGCCAGACGATCGTCGAGTACAACGACATCACGCGCGAGAACACCGACAAGCAGGCGCTGTTGGTTGTCGGGAACAACTGCATCGTCCGTCACAACTACATCAAGGGCGTGAGCAGTGGCGCTGGTCTGCTGACGATCTTCCAGTCGCAAGGCAATCAGGTGTACGGCAACGTGCTGGTCGGGACCGATGGCATCTACTTGCTCGACGCGACCGGGGTTCACTACTGCTTCGCGAACATCATCGTCGGAACCAACCCAGCCGAGACTGCGCAGAACAGCACCGGCATCGACACGGGCGGGACCTACGTGCATCAGCACCAGATGCACCACAACCTCGTCATCGGGCACCAGCGCGGCATCTACGCGCGCAACAGCTACTGCCGGAACAACATCGTCATGAACTGCGGCGGCACCGGCATCGACACCGGAGTCGGGGCGATCGTCGAGAGCAACAACCTGTCGTGGAACAACGGCACAAACTTCAGCGGAGCGCCGGGCACAGGCTCGATTCAGGTTGATCCGAAGCTCGTCGACCCCACTCGCCCGTGGCTCGGCCTCAAGCCCGGCTCCCCCTGCCAGTCCGCCGGAGCCTACGTCCAAGGAGCGAAGGACCGCTTCGGCCGTCGCTACCTCAACCCGCCCAACATCGGCCCGTGGGCCATACTACCAAGAGCCTGATATCATGGACCACCGCGAACACAATCGGGCAGCTCGCGAGCTGCTGGAACAGGTGCAACTTCAGCAGGGCGATCCGCTGGCCATCAAGGTCATCGAAGCGCTCAGGCACCGGATCGAGGCGATAAAGCACAGCCTGCTCACCGTACTGCCGGACAGCCTTGAGTACCAGCAAGGGCAGGCCGCAGCGTATGCAGAGCTGCTCAAAGACATTACCGTTCCACACATGAAGCTGCCTAAGAGCTAACCAGAAGATAGGAGAGAGCAATGCCCCCGGAAGAGCAGAATGTTGTATTGCCGACTGACGAAGACGCGTTCGCGGACGCGTTCGCAGAAGCGACTGAGGTGGCGCCGACAGCCCCCGCGCCCGAAGCGCCGCCGGCAGTCCCCGCCCCCGCAGCGGAAGGTGAAGTCGCGACTGAAAATGAAAGCGCAACCGAAGTCGCGCCCGAACCGGAGCCGGAGGCGCCGACCACGCTGGCAGAAGAGCTGCGGCTGATGCGCGAGGAGATGCGCGCTGCTGCGACGGCCAAGGCTGAGCCCGAGCCGGAACCTGCTGTCGAGACCCCGCCGGAGCCGCAGGAGTTCGCATTCTCGCCGGACGAACAGGCTGCGCTGACGGCGTTCGAGGCGGACTGGCCGGAGATTTCCGCGGCCAGCAACCTGCGCATGCGGGAGAACAACTTCAAGGTGGTGACGCACATCTTCAATGAGGTGCAGAAGTACCTGAACCCGTACATCAAGACGCTGAACCAGCTGAACGAACAGGCGGTAACGTCCGACGAAGATGCCCACATTGCCGCCATCACGAGCGCGCATTCGGACTACGACGCGGTGTTCGATGACGTTCAGGCGTGGATCAAGGAGCAGTCTCCGGCCCGGCAGCGCGCATTCAAGGCGGTGGCCGAAGAAGGCACGGCGGAAGAGGTCATCGACCTGATTTCGGTCTACAAGGAGGTGAAGGGCTTGAAACCTGCGCCGACTGTGGTATCGTCCCCTGCAATAGCACCCGCAGCACCCCCCGCGACCAACAAAGCGGTCCAGCGACTCACGGCGGTGCCATCACGACGCGCGGCGACTTCGACAGCAGGCGACCCCAACGATTTCGACGGGGCGTTCGCGGAGTTCGCTGCCAAGTAACCGATGACACAAGGAGTTTAGCACCATGGCCGCAAATACCACCTATGGGGACATCTCTCCCCGTACCGCTGCATACGCCGTCACCCAGCTGCTGAAGCGTGGCATGCCCTATCTGGCCTTCGAGAAGTTCGGCCAGAGCTACCCGCTGCCCAGCAACGCGACCAAGGTCGCCAAGTTCCGCCGCTACTACCTGTCGGGTTCGACGGGTGCCGCTGGTTCGGGCTCGGCCGCGTCCGCGTGGGCCGTTCCGCTGTCGCTCACGCCGCTCACGGAAGGCGTCACGCCGTCCGGCCGCAAGCTGGCCAACACCGACTACACGGTGACCATCCAGCAGTACGGCGACTACACGACCATCACCGATGTCATCCTCGACACCCACGAAGATCAGGTGTTGCAGGCCGCCACCGAAACGCTCGGCGAATCCGCGGCGCTGACCGTGGAAACGCTGCGCTACAACGTCCTGAAGGCCGGCACGAACGTCTTCTTCGCCAACGGGATCATCACCAGCTCGGTCAACACTGCGTACACGGGCGCGGCCGGTCTGATTCTCCAGCGTCAGGTGACCACCGCGCTGAACCGCCAGAACGCCAAGAAGATCACCAACGTCATCGCGTCGACCCCCGACTACAACACCAAGTCGGTGGAAGCGAGCTATGTGGCGGTGGTCCACCCCGATCTGGAAAGCGACATCCGGGGCATCAGCGGCTTCGTCAAGGTCGCCGACTACGGCCCCCACCACACGCCGTGGGAGAACGAAATCGGCACGGTGGAGCAGGTGCGCTACATCAGCACCACGGTGGCCACGCCGTGGACGGACGCTGGCGACACGAAGGGCACGATGCGCTCCACGAGCGGCGTCAAGGCCGACGTGTATCCCATCCTCATCTTCGCGCGTGATGCGTACGGTCTGGTGCCGCTCAAGGGCAAGTCGTCGCTGACCCCGATGGTGGTCAATCCGAAGCCCGCGCCCGGCGATCCGCTGGCGCAGCGCGGTACCGTCGGCTGGAAGACCTATCAGGCCACGGTCATCCTGAACGACGCGTGGATGGCCCGGGTTGAGGTTGCCGCCACGGCGTAACCCCACATAGGGGGCGGGTGAGCCCGCCCCCTAGTCACATTTCTGGAGAAAGATCATGGCAGGTACCAAGACCGCATCTTCGCAGCAGAACGGCGTCACCAACCGTGCGCTGTTCACGTTCACCACCACGGCCGCGACCGCTGCTGCGACCATCTTCAACGTCGGCTTCCAGCCGACGCACATCGTTGTTGCCGACCTGACGAACCTCGCAGAGTACGAGTGGTTCGAAGGGATGGCCGCCGATTCGTACATCAAGACGATCACGGCGGGCACGCGCTCGCAGCCGTCGTCTGCTGGTGTCGCGGTGGCCACGCCCAGCACGGGCATCACGGTCGCCGCCGCGGACAACCTTGTGGGCTTCTCCAACGACGGCTCGCTCGCGTCGGTGGTGTCGGCCGCAGCAGCGTCCACCACGCTGGGCAACCCGCCGATTGGCACCTCGCTGGGTGCCGGCGCGGTTCGGTTCGGCACCGGCATGGTCCCGGCCTCGTCCACGCTGTACATCATGATGGAAGGCTAACAGCCAGCTGCATGACCGCATGGGGCTTCGGCCCCATGCTTCGGAGGTACCGTGGACAACTGTATTCTGAAGATTGAGAAGCTGGAGAACGGGTACGAGGTCGAGATTGTCGATCCGGACGTTCGTGAGGCCAATTCGAAGCCTTCGAAGCTGGGCAAGTTCGTGCCGTACGAAGACCCGTGGAAGGGGTTCGCATTCACGGATGTGGACTCGATGCTGAAGTTCATCAAAGAGAAGATTCCGGCGCTTCATCCTCTGGATGAAGACGAGGAGTACAACGAAGCATTCGCGACATCAGTCAAGGAGAAGTGATGGGCATGGAAATCGACAAACAGAAGGCCCCCGTACCAGCCGCTCCGGTGTTCGACGTATCCAAACTGGACACCGCGTCGCAGGCGCCGGACAAGCGCAAGGTGAAGATCGTACTGGAGGACAACGCAGAAATTCCGCCGACTGGCCAGTTCATCAGTATCAACGGTCGGGCGTACGTGCTCCGTGCAGGTGAGGAGGCGTGGGTCCCGGTGGAGCTGCTGACGGTACTCGACAGCGCGGTGATGTCCATGCCGATTCTGGAGAATGACCAGATCGTCGGCTTCCGGGATCGCAAGCGCTTCCCCTACTCCGTTATCGAGCGCGAACTGAACTGATGAACGCTGGCGAGCTGCTGGACGAACTTCGTAGGAACATCCTCCGCGACAACTCCTCGTTGGTCGCCGGAGACGATGACCGCTTGTGGAGCGATGACACGCTCATGCGGTACATCAACGAAGGGTACCGGCGGTTCGCCAAGCGCACGCTGATGATTCGGGACGGGTCGACCCCCGAGTTCACGCAGGTGCCGCTGCAAGACGGCGTCACGCTGTACCAGCTCAACCCTGTGGTGCTGACGGTTCGCTCGCTCAAGTACCATGAGGATGTCGGCGACCTGCCGCGTATGTCGCACCAACGGCTCGACACGTCTCCCCGGGCTACCGAAGACACCTACTGGGACGTGAACACGGTGAGCAGCATGGCGCCGGGCCGCCCGCAGACGTGGACGACGGACGAAGAGTTGCGGGCAGGGCCTGACACATCCATCACGCTTCGGGTCTATCCGACCCCCTCTGCAACAGAAGCAGGGAACGTGCTGTACTTGCGCGTGTCGCGCCTGCCGGCCAACAGCATGTCGCTCGACGACACCGAAGCGCTGCCGGAGATTCCTGAGGACTACCACCTTGACATGCTGCACTGGGCAGCGTTTCGTGCGTACTCCAACCACGACGCAGATGGCGGAGACTCCACCGCTGCGACCAAGCACAAGGAAGCGTTCGAAGCCTGTGTCCTCGAAGCCACGCGGGACGCGCATCGCCGCACGTTTGCCACGATGGGCTTCGCGGTAGGTCGCGGCCCGTTCGGCTGGTCGCGCTGATGAAGCTCGACATCTACACCGGCAAGGCGGTCTACCGGGGGTGGCCCAAGGGCGTCGACAACCGGGCGCCGGACCATGCAGTGCCGGAGAACGCTCTGCGTGACGCCGTCAACGTCAACATCCGCACGAGCGGCAAGATCAAGTCCCGTAGCGGGCTGGAGCAGGCCATCGCGTCGCCCGGCGCGCACAGCGTGTTCTCGGACGGGGCGCAGATGCTGTGGGCCACTGCCACGGCGCTGTACCGGTGTGGCGCCGACTTGGCGCCCGAGCTGCTGCTGACCGACTCGCGCCTCGCCGACCCTATCTCCTACGTGGCAGTGAACGGCGACATCTACTGGTCGAACGAAGCCATCAACGGCAAGGTGACCGCGGCCGGCGCGTACGAGCCGTGGGGCATCGAAGTCCCCACCACCGCCCCTGCGGCCACTGGCACAACGGTGGGCACGCTTCCGCGACTCTACGACGTGACGTGCACGTTCGTCACCGCCAGCGGCGAAGAGTCGGGCGCGGGGCCGGTCGTGTCGGTACTCTGTGGCGACGAACCGACCATTCGCCTCACGGGCATCCCCCAGTCCAGCGACTCTCGCGTAGTAGCCACGCGCGTCTACGTGACCAACGTGGACGGCAAGGTCTACTACCGCAACACGGACGTGTCGGCAGGCCAGACGGCGGTAACCCTGTCCGGGTTCTTTGCCAATGGCGCTCCGTTGCGTACGCAGTTCAACTCCCCGCCTCCGCCGGGGCAGCTGCTGGCGTACCTGAACGGCACTATCTATATCGCGTCGGGATCGACCGTGTGGTACACGGAAGCGCTGCGATACGGAGTGCACGACAACGTCGGCAACTTCTTCATGCATCCCGAGCGGGTCACGTTGTTGGCTGCGGTGCCGGACGGACTGTACATCTCGTCTGACCAGACGTATTTCTACAGCAACGTGGGCACGGAAGACGTGCGCCGCCGCGCGGTGCTGCCCTATCGGGCAGTCGAGGGCGCTGTGACAGAACTGCCCGACACGAAGGACGTGATGTGGTTCTCCGATCGCGGGTTCGTGCGTGGCACGCTTGGCGGTCAGGTCAAGAACGTCACCGAAGACCAGCTGGCGGTGGGCAAGTACGGCCGCGGCGCCATGGGCTTCGACATCACGGACGGCCACCAGTCCGTCATCGCGCTGCTGTCCGATCCGGTGGAAGATGCGGCGCAGAGCCCTGACTACACCGCGGGCGAAGCCTCCCGCGCAGCCGAAGTCCTGTAGCGTGCACGTCAAGCTCTCCTACGACGACGGCCCCACGGCTGCGCCGTGGTTCGGCTTCGCCCGCAAGCAGCTGCAACGGATGGTCGAGACAGGCGCGTTGCGGCGCGTCATCCCCATCGGCGACGTGACCATCACCCTGCGTCGGGTCAGTGACGAGCTGGGGTTTGCGCACATTGCGTCTGGTGTAGGGGCGCTCTTTCTCTTGCTTAATTTGCAACAATCAGTGGCTAAGGGCGGGGCGCGAGTTCACGCGTATGGCGAGCTTTGGGCGCCCGGACAGGCAATTAAAGCCGCAAGTTCATACCGCCCCACCGTTGCCGAGTTTGGGGTGATTTCACGGCCGCTACTTAGGGTCGGCGAGACTCAGGCCGGTGTGGGATATCGTACATGGCCTGAAGCACAGCCGGCGGTAGAGGGGCTGCGCGGCACCATGTGCCGCGAAGACGGCACCGCGTACCTGCACTTCGTATACAAGTTCTACATATGGGACTTCGGAGCGACGCCATATTGGCCGATTACCGGGCTACACCAATTTGGGGTCGATAACGCGAGCGCGTGGCTGTACTTCGGCGAAGGCAGTCCGGACGACTATGACCCGAGCGTTGTGGGGTGGACAGAAGACGAGGCCATGGCTGGAGCTGCTGCTGCTGCCGGCATGTACGTGTTTGTGATAGCCCAAGTGTACGAGGTGCGGGGGCGTATCGAAGGGGCACCTGCTGCGTTTGTAGAGGAAAGTCGCAGGCTAGTATCCGACGGGACGGCGGGCACATGCGCCGCTGCGACGCTACCAGCCCATAACGGGCTTTGGACGCTCAACGCGTTGCTGTTTGTAGGGTACGCGCGCAACTCGCTATTGGAGGTGCGGTTTGTGTGGGATGGCGTATCGGCCGCGGCAATGCACGTATCAGGGCATAGCTCGGCAATAACTGCGGAGTCCTTGACGGGGGCTCCCACGGCGGTATTCGGCGATCCGCCCGTACTTGTTGGGTTTGTTGGGGCTCCGGCGCAGGTCACGTTTGTCGCAGTAGTGCATACTGCATCGCCAGTACCGGGGCTCCGATATGAGCATCGCATAGTGTTCGCTGTAGGAGACGGCGAGGTGCGTAAGATGTCACATGACTACGCGCTGACATCTGGCGGATCGGAGATGGAACTGCGTAACTTTCCGCGGGATCTGGGGATAACCACTACCCTGCTACAATCGCCGAATGGGATCGCGCCGCAATACTCCTCGTACGGGTCGCATGCGAGGGTAGACGTGGGCGACTTAGCTAATAGGCGTTTTGGGTACGGGTGGCGGCAGCGCGTGTCGCAGTCTGCATACGTGAACGGCGACTCCGCGTTGGTAAGCGGGCAGACCGTGTACGCATTTGCGGCGGCTACAAAAGCCACCGAAGGGAGAACGTCGGCACTCCTTCCGGGGCAGCAGTTCTATGCAACAGACGGGTTCGTGGACGCGCTATTTGCGCGCTTGACCGAACTGGCCAACGAGCTGCCGAACTCCGCCGCCAAGACGCAGATGCTGGCCGATCTTGCTTCTCGTGACCTCTCCGGGTATACGCTTCAGATTTAGTGCTACACTCCCACGAAACCCTTTCCAGTAGGAGTAGACCATGGCCCTCATTCTTCCGGCAGCCAGCGAAAACAACATGCTGAATTTTGCGCTGGGGGTCACGGTCCCCGGCAATCAGTACCTCAAGCTGTACGTGACCGACGTGAACACGGCGACCGACTCGCTGGTTGTCGCGGACTTCACGGAGTTCGGAAACACGCTGGGGTACTCGTCCCCGGGTAAGGAACTGACCAAGACCTCGTGGGTTGTGGCGCAGTCGGGTAGCGTGGCGACGGCGACATACGCGGCGCAGACGTGGACGTTCACTGCCGGCACGGCGGTCACGGTGTACGGCTACTACGTGACGGACAAAACGACGGGCTTGCTGCTCTGGTTCGAAAAGTTCGGTTCGGCCAAGGTTGTGCAGAACTCCGGCGACCAGATCATCATCACGCCGACCATCACGCTGTCCAAGGTGTAATCGGGGGTACGCATGGCCACCAACCTCTCCACCGCGTGTAAGAACAACATCCTGAACTGGATCACGGGCGCCGCCACGCCGGGCAACGCCACGCTGACGAACGTGCTGCTTTACAGCGGCGTGTCTCCCGGCGATCCGGCGACAGCCCCGGCGGGGTCTCCGGTGTGGAGCGCCACGATGTCAGGTGGGCTGCCGATCGGCACGTACATGACTGCGGCTGGGGAGGGGGTGTCTGAGCTGTCCTCCACGCGAGTGCAGAGCGCCACGAACACTGTGGGCTCGGTCACGCTGGCGCGGCTGGGTAACTCGTCCGTCAACGTCGGATTCATCGACACCGACTGTGCGGCGTCCGGCGCATCGGTGACGGTCACGGCTGGCGGCAGCAGCGCGGGGTCGTCGTACGGCATTTCGGCCATGAGCATCAGGCTCCCGCTGACGCTGGGCACGGTGCTGCTCAGCCCGTCGCTGGTGAACCGGCTGATCGACAATCTGACGGCGGTCAACTCCGGGGTGCTGAACTTCGGCATCTCCACCTCGGGCACGTCGTCGTTCGAAATCTATGGGGGCACGGCGCCTGCAACGGCGGACGATACCCCGCCTTCGGCGGCAATCTGCACCATCACCATCGGTGCGGTGCAGGTGTTCTCCGCGGCGGCCGGTGGGTCGACCTCGCTGTCGGCCGTGCAGAGTGCCACCGCCAGCGGCAACGGCACTGCCACGTACGCTCGTTGGAAGAAGACGATCGGATCGGTTGTGTACACGATTCAGGGTTCGGTCGGCACGTCGGGCACTGACTTCATCCTCAACACCACAAGTTTTTCGGCAGGCGTTACGTCGGTGCAGCTGACCGACGCCACCATGACCATGTGAGCACGTAATGTCCGTTGCGCTGCCAGTCGTTACAGCTACGGTAGGGTCGGCCGGTCCGCTACACCTCCCGAGTGTAACGATGGTGGCGGGCGGGGTGTCGCCGCTTCGTCTTCCCGCGCTGACCCTCTACACGGGAGCCAGTACGCTGCTCCGCTTGCCGGTGCTGACCATGGCGGCGGGTGGGGTGTCGCCGCTGCGGCTGCCGATGCTGACCATGACGCCGATCCTGAACTTCTCGCTCGCAGGGTCGGGCGGGGTGTCGGTGTCGGGAGCCGCTGGGGTGCAGCCGGCAGACCCCTTCGTCGGCTCCGGTGGGGTGTCGGTAGGCGGTGCCGCGACGGTGGCAGAGACCTACGTCATGATCCTGAACTGGCCGCCCTACGGCGGCACGCGGGTGTCGGGCGCCGCCACGGTCGAAACGAACTGGAGCACGTTCGTGCCTTCGGGCGGAATGGCGGTAGGCGGCGCTGCCACTATCCCCAACCAGTACACGATCGGCGTGAGCGGCGGCATCGCGGTGGGCGGCGTGGCGTTTGACGGGTCCCCGTTCGCCATGTCGGGAGGTGTGACGGTTGGCGGCACGGCCGCGATGGTACTGTCGTCGACGTTCCCGATCACCCCCACGGGTGGGGTGACCGTTGCGGGCAGTGCGCCGATTTCGTTCGCGACGCCGGTTGTTGCGTCCGGTGGGATGCGGGTGTCGGGTGTCGCGACGGTCGAGGACTATTTCCCGGCGCACGTCGCGACGGGTGGGGTGTCGGTCGGGGGCGAGGCGTTTTCGTACTTCTTGCCCGCAGGGTTTGTGGCGACTGACTCGAACCCCTACAACGACCCCTTCGATGCGTGGACGATCAACTACGACACGTCGGCCCCTAGCCGGTACATCGGCCTTCCTGCCACATCGATGTGCAGGTTCAATGGCGTAACGTACATGACCACCCGTGCGGGGGTCTATGCGTATCGTGGTGATACGGACGATGGGGCGAACATTCCGGCAGCAGTGACGACCCCGCGTACGGACTTCGAAGAGCCGCACGACAAGAAAATTCAGGCGGTCTACGTGTCGGCGCGAGCGTCAGGGCAGCTGCTGCTCAAGGTCACGTCCAACGAGGTGTCTGGACGATACTACGCGCTGACGTACACGCCTGACTATGTGCACGGTGCACGGGCCACATTGGGCCGCGGTCTTCAGTCTCGGTACTGGCAGTTCCGTATCGAGAACAGGGATGGCGCGGCGTTTGATCTGGATGGGATGGAATTCAAGCCGCAGATTCTGAAGCGGCATGGAGTATAGCGATGGCAGAGTCAGTATCGGACCCCGGACAGCTAATTTCGAGCCTGTTGGAGACCGCAGACCGTGCGCTGAACAAGGTGGAAGATTACGCCCGGAACCTGCCGCTGGCTGCCCTTACCACGCAGTATGGGGCGTACCACAGGCCGCTAACACAATACGGGGTTGTCGACGTACCGACCATGCCGCCCCTCCCCCCGATGCCCACCACGGGCGAGCTGGGAGTGGACTTTGCGGCCACGCTGGATACGGTCGAATCCTTCGTCAACGGGCTCCAGAACTCGTGGCTCATGACGTACTTCCCGGCGTCGCTTCCGTCCGGGCTTGACCCGCTGCTTGCCAGCATCATCGATGGCGTGCTGGTGGACGCGACCACACAGGAAATCATGTGGGAGCGGGCCAAGGCGCAGACGCTGCGCGATGCCGCGAGGTTCGAAGACACCGTTGTGACCGCATGGGCCTCGCGCGGGTTCTCCATGCCGGGCGGCGTGGTGAACAATCAGATTCAGATGAAGCAGCAGGACAGCCACTTCACGGCGGCCGACATTGCCGCACAGCAGGCGATCAAGGCGCTGGACATTCAGGTGGAGGCGGTCAAATTCGCTGCGGATGTCGGCGTCAAGTTGAAGCTCGGGCTGCTGTCGGGCATCTCCAATTTGGTGACCGCGTACACCCGCTTGCCGAGCGCTGCTGCGGAGTATGCGTCGGCAGTTGCAGAGGCCAAGCGGGCTTCGTATGCGGCCATCACGGAGTATTACCGCACCGTGCTTGGCTCTGCCGAGATCACGCTGAAGGCCGACATGGCCAACGCAGACAACGACCTGAAGTACATTCAGGCGGCGGGGGCGTTCATCGCCAACATCGTCACGTCACAGGTAGACGCCGCCAAGTCGGCAGCGGACGCCTATGCAAGGACGGCCGCTGCCGCATACAATGGCTTCAACGCGGTGGCGTCGGTTTCGTCCACGGTTGCAAGCTCAGGAGCGTGACGATGGCGAATCAGTTTGGGGGTGGCGGGGCGTCGGAGGCGTACACGGCCCCGCGGCGTCGCGCGGGGGCAACCGGCACCGTGCCGCCTGTGCCGTTCGCCGACAAGTACGCGGATGGCAGCACCACAATGACGGGGGGTGCGCCGTCGCTGCCGAGACTCGTGTCTTCGGCCGCGCCTGTGGCGAGTGCGGAGCGGTACGGCACGGGCGATCCGGTGCTGTACCCCGGCGCATCGTCTGGCCCTCGCACGCTTCCGCCCCCTGACAATGGGGTGGAGTACGGCAAGCCCGTTCGTCGCCCCGCCGGCATGACTGCCCCGTCGCCGCGCGTCGTCGACGCCACTTCAGGTGTTCCGCGGGTGGTCCCCAGTGCAGTCGATCGTGATGCAGAGGGCATGCCTACGATGCTGGCAGGGGCGCCATCTGGTCCCGTATCTCGTGCAGTGCCCAGCCCGAACTACCCCGGCATCGAAGGCCGTACGTCGGCGCTTCCCCCGCTGCCGGAGCTGACGCGCATCATGGCGCCGAACAACGCCGAGTACACCCGCGAGATGACTGAGAGTGGGCTGCGCAACGTGGCCGCTCGCACGACCGTTCCCGGCAAGCTCGGGGCGGGTGTTGCTGGTGCGGTGGGTATCGGCGCCGGCGCGGTGGCCGATCTGGTCAAGGCCCCCTACAACGCCATCAAGCCCGTGGTGAACGGCGCGGGCGACTTCATGCGTGGGCTGTTCGGGATGGACCCGTACGCCCTCGGCAAGGACGAGGCCGCAGCTCCGGCCGCGGCCAAGCCTGCTGCTCCTGCTGCCAAGCCCGCTGCGGTGCCTGCGGTGCCCCTTCCGGCGGCGCCGGGCGGGTCCGGGCCGATGTCCGGCGGCATCTCGGGGCGCATTCCGTCGTCAGTTCCGGCTCCGCGTGCGGCAGACGCCGATCTCCGTGACGCCGCAGCGGGCTATGCGGCGCACTTGCGGGACGCCAACACCCGTGCCAATGCGGTGAACTACGTGTATGGCGGCCCCAGCGCCTATGCGCAGCCCGCGGGGCCGGCTCCGGCGCCTGTGGTGGACAGCAACCCGTTCCACAGGTTCGATATGAGCAACCCGTGGAACCAGATGTTTGCTTCTCAGTGGGACGCTGCGTCCAAGAAGAACGCGCAGGCCAACGCTGTAGCGCAGGCTAGCGCTGCGGCATCGCTGGAGAACGCATCGACGAATCGCCAGCGGGCCAATCAGGAGATACCGCTTGAGCAGATGAAGATGGGCTCGGCGCAGACGATTGCGGACAAGCAGGGTGCAACGTCGCGTGACGTGGCAGACATCGGGCTCAAAGGCACGATCTACACGGCGGATGCGCATGAGCGTGCGGCGCAGCGTGCCGCCGAAGCGCGTGCGGCGCAGGCCGCGGCCAGTAGCGAGGGGCTGCCCACGTTGCTGACCACGCCTGAGGGCATGATCGTGCGTGGTGGCACCAATGGAGTCGAGGTGCTGGACCCGAAGCAGGTGGCGGCGCAGACGAAGGTCCATGCGGCCGCACGCCAGCTGCCTCACGGTGCTGAGCTGAAGGACAGCAGTGGGGCGGTTATCGGCAAGGTAATCGTGCAGGACGGCCGGAGGTACATTCAGATGGCAGACGGCAGCGTGGAAGAGGTGCCTGACCGCATTCGTGGCAAGGTCACCAGCCGCGTGTCGGCGTCTGCTGCGAACGTGGAGTAGGAATGGCCAACCCCATTACCGCAGAAGATGTCGCAGCGTGGCGTGGCGTAACCCCGCCGCCCCCGAAGAAGGGCAACGCCTTCATCGACCTTCCGCTCATGGCCACGGCCGGGGCGGTCGATCTGGTGGGCGGGGCTGCGTCACTGGCCACGCGCGGGGTTGCAGCGGTGACGGGCAGCGAGACGCTGTCCAACGTAGCGGACTCGATCAACCGCGGCCGGGCGGAGGTGTCCGACAACATCCGCGGCGCGACTTCGCCGCTGCAACAGGAAGCCAACCAGCAGACTCTCGGCGAGGCGTGGGATAGCGGTAACGTCATCCGCAAGGTCGCTGGTGTTGCTGCGGAGTCCTTGCCGACCATGCTGCCGGCTGCGGCGCTGGCCAAGGGCGCCCTTGCTGCCGGTAAGGCCGCGGGGCTGGTGAAGAACGGATTCGACGGTCTGGGCAAGCTCGGACAGTTCGCCGTCACCGGTCCGGCGGAGGCCGCAGTCACCGCCATCACGGCGCCGGAAGACGCCCGCCTTCGGGTGGAGAACACGTCTACCGAGCAGCTTGCGCAGACGCCCGCATTCCAGAAGGCCCTTGCGGAGAACGGCGGGGATGTGGCCAAGACCCGCAAGCAGATGGAGGGCGATGCCGCGGTGTCGTCCCTGTCGCAGTCCGTAGGTACGCTGCTGGGCAGCGCCATCGCCGGCTCGGGCGTGCTGGGCAAGCTCATCAGTGCGGAGACGCGCGGGGCGACGCGGATCGCCAACATCGCGTCCGGGTTCCGGAACGAGATGGCGCAGGAAGCTATCCAGTCTGGCGCCGAGCGGATTGCGCAGAATGACACCACGCAGCGGTTCATCGACCCGGCCACGAATCTGCTGGACGGCGCGTTCGAAGACGCACTGCTTGGAGGGCTTGCAGGCGGTCTGACGGGTGGCGTCGCTGGCGCGATCATGTCGCCGAACCGCCCGCCGACGCCTCCGGCCCCCGCGGCCCCTCCCGCTTTGCCGACCAACGCTGCGGTACCTCCTGCGGGAACCCCGCCGGCAGGTGTGGCGCCGCCCGCCGGCCCGGCGCCGTCTGCCGACTTCCCCAACTTCAAGTCCGTCTACGCCAAGACGATCGGCGCTCCGGACACCGATGAGGTGCTGGGCGAGGCCAACGTGGCGTTCTCCCATGTGCAGGACGGAACTTCTGCCGTACGGCACGCAGCGCCTGCGGCTGCGCCGGTTGCTGCGTCCGAGACGGCCAAGGGCATTGGGGGCAACACGCGCATCACGCGCGCCGCGGCTACTCCGGAGCTGACGCAGGCATCTGGTGGGCTCACCGATCACGTGCTGGAGCTGAAGGCCGACGATGCACAGCGAGCCAAGCTGGTGACGGTGGCCAACAAGCTGGTGAAGGGCAGCGCGGTGCCGGTCGAGATGACCAACGCTCCGGGGCGCCCTGTGCGCATCGGGTTCAAGACCGTGGAGGATGCACACGCCTTCTACGCAGTGCTGACCAAGGCCGGGGTGAGCCCGACCGGGGCCGAGCTGTCTACTGGGACGGGCGCCGCGGCGCCTGATCTGGCGAAGCGTCTTGGACTGGCCGCCATGGTCGATCCGGCGGACCCGAGTGCGGGATGGCGCATGCCGGTGGCGGATGCCACGACGGTGGGCGGCAAGCCGGTGGAGACGGTGGTGATTCCTGACCACCGGTATCAGGCGCTGCGCCGTTCGGTGGGCCTGCCTGCTGCACAGCATCAGGAAGCACGTACGAAGTGGGACGCGCTGGAGGCGGATCGCCAGTCGAAGATCGTGACAGACGAGCGGCTGAATGCAGCGCTCGACATGACTGCACCGACGGGTAAGGCTCCGGCCATTTCGAAGGGGCTGCGTGCAGCAGTCACGGACATCCTGAGTAAGGTCGCATCGCCCATGGCGGCAGATGTCGACCGGTATCTGAAGGACACGAAGCTCGACGACAAGACCGTCGCTGGGCTGAAACTGTGGGCAGCACGACTCGCCAATGGAGGCAAAGATGTCGAAGAGCAAACCGCTGGGAATGAAAAAGCCGGTGCAGGGCAAACTGCCGTTCCCGCCGAAGCCCGGGGCAAAGATGGGAATGAAGAAGCCGGCGGGCAAGCCGGTGCAGGGCAAGCTGCCGTTCCCGCCGAAGTAAAGGCAGAGGTAAAGGCAGAGGTAAAGGCTGAGGTAAAGGCTGAGGTAAAGGCAGAGGTAGAGGCCCCGCCGGCAGCCAAGCCGGTGGAGACTCCTGCTGCTCCGAAGGCCACGAAGGAAGCGAAGGCTAAGGCTGCCCGGAAGAAGGCCGCACCCAAGGCTGAAGTCCCTGCTGCACCGAAAGCGGAGGCAGTGCCAAAGGTAGAGACCCCGCCGGCAGCCAAGCTGGTGGAGACTTCGCATGCACCTACGCGTAAGCGTAGGCATAAAGCAGACAAGATCGACGCGCTGCTGTTGCGTGCAGCGGTGCGCGATTTGGATGCCCCGAAGGCAAATGCCGCCGACACTATCGAAGATATCGCGTGGATCATCGATGAGGCTGCTCGCGACCCGGAATCCAAAGACTTGCAAGCCGCGCTTGTGAAGGCGAAGGCGCATCCGCTGTATGCAGAAGGCGACGCCCGGCACAAAGAACTCTCAGAAACGCAGAATGAAGACGATGATGACGAGTCGAACGAGGAGACTCCTGCTGCGGCTGCACCGAAGACAGAAACGAAGGAAGCGAAGGCCAAGGCTGCCCGGAAGAAGGCCGCACCCAAGGCTGAAGCCCCTGCTGCACCGAAAGCAGAGGCCGCGCCTAAGCCGAAGGTGGAAGCGAAGGAGTCGGCGCGGACGGAGACGCTGGGCTTAATCAAGAGCGCGTTGCGTTTCCTGACCGATCCGAAATCGAACGACGGCGAGCGGGTCGCTGGGCTGGCGTGGCTCATCGAGGAGGCTTCGCACGCTGAGGCTTCAGTTGAGGCCAAGGCTGCGCATGAGAAGGTGAAGAACCAGCCGCTGTACGCTGCTGCGCGGACGGCGTATGACAAGCGGATGTCTGCCATGAAGCGTATGTACGCTGCGGACAAGCTGAAGGCTGCGCAGGCTCAGCAGGTGGCAGATGAGAATGCTAACGCGAAGGCTGCGGCTGCACGCGAGCTTCGTCGCACGAAGCCGAGCAGCGCGGTGCCGGAGTCTGAGGAGCAAGACGCTGCGCTTGCCGACGAGGCGGCTACGCATTCCGCTTGGCGGGAGCGCATGACTGCCGGCCGCACGAGCATGGACGGATTGCGGTCGGAGAACGAGGTCGATAGCGGCGAGTCGTACGAGCGGGCCACGGAGTCGACTGGGGCCGCAGTGCCGGAGCTGGCTGCGCTGTTCCGTGCTGGTGACGCCAAGGGGGCGTTGCTGTACATCGCTGCCAATAGCCAGTCCCCGACGTATCGCGCGCTCGCTAAGCAGGTCGCACGGCTGCTTCCGAAGGGCCGCACGATCTACTTACGTACGCCGGTAACGGGCGATCTGGCGCCGAAAATGCTGGCCCATGCGCGTGGGTTGGTGCGTGTCGACAAGGACACGGACACCATCACGGTGTATCTGCGCGACTTCGGCGACGGGCACATGAGCGGGCTCCGCGAGAGCACGTTCCTGCACGAGATGATCCACGCCGTAGTTGGGGCGCGGTACTTCCTGCTCCGTGCGCATATGAACAAGGCCAACGGGTTTGGTAGCAAGGCAGCAGATGCCTCGTTGAAGGAGCTTCAGAACATCCTCGGTATCGCACGCGAGCGGGTACAGCCGTGGGTGGACAAGGGGGCTGCTCCGTACTGGATGGAGGAGGCGGTCTCCAATCTGGACGAGTTCTTGGCGTGGTCGCAGACATCCCCGCTGTTTCAGACATGGCTTGCGCATCAGAAGCTCGACATTGAGATCGCGACGCCCCGGACGCTGATGGCGCGGCTGGCTGCATGGGTGCGTTCGCTCCTCGGGATGACTTCGGCAGATATCCCGGGGCTTGCCGCCACGGGGATGCCGCAGGGGCGTACCAAGGCCACGACGTTGCTGGATGAGGTGTTGCGGACGGGCGAAGCGGCACTGGTGGCCATGGAGCAGGACGCGGCGGACTACAGCGTTCTCGCGGAGCTGCGCCAGCGTTTCCCGAACTCCCCGCCGAGCGTGATGCTGCCGGAGATGGCTACGGTGGCAACTGCCGCGGTGAAGATGTGGAACACGCAGGGCAACTCGGCGCTGCGTACGCTGGTGGGCTCGGCGTTCCGTACCGCGCTGGGCTGGTCGTCCATGAAGAATCTGGCGTGGGTGTTCGGCGACGAGTTCACGCAGATGCGCGCGTTCACGGAGCTGAAGAACGCTGCGGCCGGCTTTGCCAACGGGCTGAAGCGCGATGCCGACCACATCCGTGCCAGATATGAGACGTGGGCGCGCAAGTACGGCAAGCAGCTCAGCAGCGTGCAGGAGGGCGGTCGCGCGCTGACCATGCTGGAGCTGTTCAACAGCACCATCAACGACATCACTTCGCTGCACATCAACCCGCGGGTGGCGTTCGACAAGCAGCCTCGCTACTCCGCCAAGAACGCTGCGGGCAACACCGCGATGCGGAAAGACTACGACGCAGTGATGGCGAAGTGGCAGGCACTGGCCAGCAATGGCGGCCAGCGCATCTTGCGCGACAAACTGGAGTTCACTGAGGCGCTGGCGGAGCAGGAGTACGAGGCCGCGGTGCGGAACATCGTCGATCTGTTCGGTGCGACCAGTCAGGTGGGGCTCGGTCCGCAGTCGTCGCTGAAGGACATCGAGGCCGCGCTGGACGCTGGGCGGCTGGGTGTTGAGGCGACGCAGCTGTACAAGCCGCTGGCTCGCGGCCGGGCGGCCATGGACGGCACGTACTTCCACATCGGCCGGTATGGGGACTTCTTCCTGAAGTACGTGGACGAGGCCGGCGAGCGCGTGTACCAGCGGTTCGAGACCGAAGGTGAGCTGGCAGAGGCAGTGGCGGACGTGAAGTCGCGGAAGGATGCGAAGGGCATGCCGCTGCACGAGGGCGTCAACAAGAGCGGCGAGCCGACTTTCTATCAGGGTCGGATTGCTGAGGCGCTTGAGCGCGAATTCAGCGGCACGTTTGAGGTCATCAAGAAGCTGTACGAACGCATCGATGCGCGAAGCGATCTGTCGGAAGCGCAGAAGGCTGGACTGAAGCTGTCCTTGCGTGACATGTACATCAGCATGTTGCCGGAGATGTCGGCCAAGCGGGTGATGGTCGCGCGGAAGAACGTCAAGGGGTACAGCGTCGAGGACCTGCCGCGCAGCTGGGCCAAGCGCTCGGTCATCGCCATCAACCGGCTGTCGCGGCTGAAGTACAGCCCGATGCTGGGAGAAGCCATGCGTGACATGGCCTCACAGGTCGTGGAGCTGGAGCGGGGCACGGACGTGCGGGCTGCGGTGCGTGCTCGGGACATCTTCAACGAAGTGAAGCGTCGGGACGCGGAGGAGTACGGCACCAACGAACTGCCGTGGGTGTCTTCGGCCAACGCGCTGTCGCACAACTTCTACCTCGGCATGAGCCCGTCGTACCTGCTCATGAACCTGCTCCAGCCGATCCAGCTCACGCTCCCTGCGCTCGGCTCGCGGCACGGGTTTGTGAAGTCCATGGCCGCCATGAAGAACGGCGCCAAGAAGGCGTTCGCGATCATGCAGGCCATGCATCTGGAGAACGGACTGCGTCCGTACGTCGAGATCGTGACGGAGGGTCCGGGGGCCAACTACGCCAAGCTCGGACTGACGCTCGGTGAGGCGCAGGCGGTACGTCGTGCGTTCGACACTGCGCGTATCGACGGCACATACTACTCCCACATCAACGCCGTCTCTGATGGCCAGACAGGCAAGCTGCATCGTGCGTCCATGATCGTGGGTGTGGGCGCGCACTATGGCGAAATCTTCAATCGGCTGGTGACGACGCTGGCTGCGTACAATCTGGAGATCGCGCGGCAGAGCACCCCCAAGGAGCGTGCCCGCATTGGCGTGGCGCAGGAGAACGCTGAGGTGTACGCGCTGGAGACGGTCGACCAGACGCAGTTTGACTACTCCACCGCGAACAAGGCGCGGCAGCTTGGCACGCACGGCTTCCTCGGCCCGGTCACCCCGCTGGTGGCGCAGTTCGCCAGCTACTCCACGCAGATGTTGGAGATGCTGGTCCGTACCGGACACAACATGCGGGTGGTTCCCCCGCGCGACCCGATCGAGACAGATGCCGAGTACGCTGCGCGGACGAAAGAGGTGCAGCGCGAAGCCCGCCGGCAGTTCGCCGGGCTCATGACGACTACTGGGCTGCTGGCTGGCACGATGGGGCTCCCGTTTGCTACGATCATCGCTCGCGCGATTGAGGCGTTGGCAGGGGACGACGATGAGCCGTATGACGCAAAGGTGGCGTACCAGACGTGGTTGGCTTCCGTCTTCGGCGATCGGGTTGGTGAGGTTCTGGCCAAGGGCGTGCCCCGGGCAGCTGGGGTGGACCTGTCTCGTTCTGGCCTTCAGGACCTGCTTCCCTTCAGTCAGTTCTTGGCGGATCGTCGCCGCTGGGAGGATCGCGTGGCGGCGCTGGCCGTGGACTCGGCCGGTCCGGCGTTTGGCTTGCTGGGCATCATGGCACGCACGATTGACGCGGCGGACTCCGGGCTCCCGGCCTCCAAGGTGGTCGAGATCGCAGCGCCGAACGCAGTCAAGGGCCTCGTCAAGTCGTACGAGGCATGGAGCGCCGGCGGGTTCGCGACGGATACGAAGGGCACCAAGATTCCGCTCCAGCTGGACACGTGGGACATGGCGCAGATGGCGCTCGGCATGACGCCGGCCGACCTCAAGTCGCAGCGGGAGAAGCAGTACGCACAGAACACCAAGGAGCAGCTGCTCGGGCGCCGGCAGATGGCGTTGCGCACGGAGATGCGGCAGGCCATCCGGGCGAACGATACGGGTGCCAAGGCGACCGCGCAGGAGGCGATCGACACGTTCAATGAGGCCAATCCGGCGTACCGCATCACCCTGTCGTCGGTGTATCAGGGGCTGAACAGGTCCGACCGGGAGTTCAAGGCGGGCCTTACTGGACCGGGAAACCTGCCCGCGATGCCGAAAGACATTGCCCGCGGCAAGATTGGCCCCTACGATTACAGGTAACCATGGCAACCAAGCTCAATCTCACAGTCGTGCAGGGCAACACCTTCTCGCAGGTCGTGCGCTGGGAGACGGTGCCGTTCGTGTTCAAGCCCATCACCGACATCTCGCGCTCGGCGCCTGTGGTCATCACGGCGGCGGCGCACGGCATTCCGGACGGGTGGCGGGCGGCGGTTGTGTCGGCGGGCGGGATGACCAAGATCAACGCCACGCACTTCCCGGTGCGGGGGTCCGACCTGAAGACGGTGACCGTGCTGTCGGCAGACTCGGTCGCGCTTCACGACATCAACTCGACGGCGTACACGGCGTACACCTCCGGTGGGTATCTGGTGTACTACACGCCGGTATCCCTGAGCGGGTACACGGCGCGCATGACGATCAAGGACCGTGTCGGTGGGACAGTGCTGGCGACCCTGACTTCGGACACTGGGGAGATCGTCCTCGACAACACCAACAAGACAATCACTGCGACCATCGCCGCGGCACTCACTGCGGCGTATTCGTGGGCAAGCGGAGTGTACGATCTGGAGCTGGAGTCCGGCGACGGGGTCGTGACCACGCTGCTGCGAGGGACGGTGGCGGTGACGGAAGAAGTAACCACATAAGGAGTGCATCATGGCGGGTAAAGGCGATACTTTCGAGAACGATGTTCTCAAGCTGATTTTCAACGCGACGGCCATCGCCAACATGGCGGATAACGCGGCGTCCAGTCCGTTGACGAACCTGTATGTCAGTTTGCATACGGCGGACCCGGGCGACGCCGGCAACCAGACGACGAGTGAAACCGCGTACACGGGGTACGTGCGGGTCGCGGTGGCGCGGACCACGGGCGGGTGGACAGTCACCGGCAACTCGGTGAGTCCGGTGGCCAACATTGATTTTGCCGCGTGTACGGCGTCCCCCGGCGCAGCCATCACGCACTGGGCGGTGGGCACGGCCTCGTCCAGCACGGGCAAGCTGCTGTACGCCGGCACGGTGACCCCGAACATCACGATGGCCACCAGCGTGATCCCTCGGCTGACCACGGCGAGCACGGTCACGGAAGACTAAGCTGTGTGGATCGGAAACTGCTACATGTTTTCGGTCCAGCAGTACCGTCGGTATGGTGGAGCGATCCCCATCCGACGGAGTGTCAAGACGTGGGTGCCGCACTCCATGTGGGCGCCTGCGTTTCGGCCGGGGGCAGACGCGGTGCGCATTACGCTGTGGCGTGGGGTGTACCGTATCTACAGTAAGGCTGGGGGGTATCTGTGTCGGCACTCTGGGGTATGGTGGTGGGTAGCATCTTTGGAGACGCACTATCTACAGGAGTACGAGCCGAAGGAGTGGATCGACCTGAGCATGAAACACTCTTGGATTGCTCGCACTTTTCCGTTGCATGCGATCGTCTTCTTTGGACGGGTGCGTGCGGGCTATGGCGAGTCGATTCGGACACTGAGGGCAATGCGCAAGCGCGCGAACAGGAGATGACATGGCGCTGACAAACAACCAAATCACCACGCTGCGTGCAGCAGTCTTCGCAAACCCCACCGCTGCCGCTGCGCTGGCGGCCGGCGACGTGATTGGCGTGCAGAACTGGTGCAACGCCAACAGCGGGTCCAAGCGCTGGCTGCCGGCTGCGGACCCGCTGTCGGTCGAAGAGGCGCCGAGTTACACGTCGTACGACAGCCTGACGCAGGGCAAGCGCGATTCGTGGGTGCTGCTCCTGCGCAACGCCCGCGACTTCGGCCGCAACAAGGTGCGTAATTGGGTAACGGATATTTGGGGCAACGCGACGGCTGCTAGCAACTCCGAAGCGATCTTGCAGGCGGCTACGGCGAACGCGACCAACGCGCAGATCGCGCTGGGTGGTAGCGCCAAGACGACGGGCACGGTATCGGCTACCGACACGTCGTTCGAGGGCGAGGTGGACATCACGGATGCGACGCGGCTGGTGTACAAAGACAACG